>ERZ791801.68-NODE-68-length-125046-cov-10.650119_pt1 | contig 125046 bp, 105 predicted proteins | sample MGYA00510309_ERZ791801 | MGnify/ENA primary metagenome ERZ791801 (study PRJEB30046, sample SAMN00791979) | human gut metagenome | study: EMG produced TPA metagenomics assembly of the A metagenome-wide association study of gut microbiota in type 2...
TGGCAGAGGTACTGAACAATCAAAAGTATTTGTTGCAGTATCTATTGATAAAAAATTTGCTCAAGCGAATATCCAAGCTGAAGCAACAATTATCAGTGACGGTTATCGCAGTTATATTCCTGCTCTTAAGGACTACAAGCACGAACACGGCGTATATAATCCCGATACCGGAATGTTACATTGGCTTCATACGATGATTGGCAATGCCAGAGCTTTCATTCTTGGAACTATCACGGTTTACCTAAGAAAAACCTACAGGAATACCTTGATGAATTCTGCTATCGTTTTAATCGTCGCCATTTCCCCAATTTGTGCGACAGATTAACTAACGCTATTGCACTTTCATCGTTTGCGAACTAAAAGGGATAACCTGATAAAATAATTTTTAGAAGCCATAAAAACCTCCTTTTCAATTACACTATACAACATCTTTATCTTAAATCAATATTACGGCGTAAAAAATATTTGTTGACAAAATAAATTCTTTATATTACAATAAATTTGTAAATAATAGTCTTTGATGAAATTCTCTCATATTTAAAAATTATCTCGATGATTTAAGGTGTTCAAAGTAATGTGTAAATATGGCATAGGTTAATATTTATTACCTTATGTAAAATTAATCAATATTTTAATATGCTCATCTATGGTTATGAGTACAGCGTGCATTTGTATGTAAGGTTAATATCTTTTACCTTAGGTGTATTTTAGATTATCATCAAAGGAGATAAATCCAATGGGAACTAATTTGAATCAATAAATCACAAAATAATGCATAATTATTTGCAGCAAATTAAAGTAAAGGAGAAAAATCACATGACAAAAAAGAAAGTTAAGTTATCTGTTACTCGTTTGTTAATAAGGGATTAATTCATAGGGGAGGACAGAAGTCTATGGTTGTACGTGTGCAAAAATTTACAAAAATAATCGTATTCAGTTGTGTTTTAATTTGTGCTTGTTTAATAAGTACAGCTTGCTCCGGAAATGCGAATTTGACAGAAACAGAAGATAATATTAAAATTACTGCTTCTGAAAAAGTTACTAATGAAACAACAGCAAGTCAGGAAAGTACAACACAACCTGATTCATCTACTGCAGAAACTGCGAAACCGGAGAGTACTACCAAATCTAAAACTTCTAACGAAGAAAAAACTCAATCATCGGAAAATACAAGCGGAAGTGAATCATCAAAACAGAATGCCACTTATTCAAAAGATAAAGTCACTTTTATCTTTAAGGATAATTCCGGGAATGTTATAGAAGGGATTGATGTGGTTATTCAACCGCATGCCAATGAAGGCAGCGCACATACAGATATTGCAGAGGTTGTTGGAACGTCTGACAAAAATGGCGCAGTAGCTTGGAAACCTATAGAAGGAAAGCATTTTTTAGAAGCTTCAAAAGGATCTGAAAATCAAGAATATGCTATTGATATTGTTGAATCTGACATAGGAACAGTAATTGAATTAATATGGCAGTCTTGAAATATAAACATTTTCCTTATTTTGTCGTAGCTATAATAAAAGCCACTCTCCGTAATTGCTTCTTCTTTCTATATTAATGTAAATTTTGACCATTTTCCAAACCAGGAAATGGTCAAAGGCTTTAAATATTTAAGGGGCTGTCGCAAATGAGTAAAATTTGCAACAGTCCCTATTTTTTGATAGATTAAGTTTTAGTAATATGTTATTTTAATTCAGTTTCATAACAAACAAATACCACCGTTTCTCCTTAAAATGCTATTCTTGCCAGTAAATTGAATTTTATGCCAAACAGTTGCAATTGTTGTCATTAATGTGTACTATATTAACTGTAAACAAAAATATGCAATCAAAAAATTAAAGAAATGAGGTAATTGTTTATGAGTAAAGCAGGTGCAATTTTAATCACATTTTTCCTTGGTGGTTTAGGTGTACACAGATTTTTGACAGGTAAAATCGGTACAGGTATAATTTGGCTTCTTACAGGCGGTGCTTGCGGTATCGGTTGGCTTGTTGACCTTATTATGGTTATTGCCGGTAAATATACTGACAAAGACGGTAATGTATGGGGTACAAACTGATCTTATACATAATGAAAGGGGTTACTAATGGCTTTATGTGTTAAGATCAAAAACATAAAAACCAAAAATTCCTATTCTATTGAAAGCTTTTACAAAGCAATTAAAGACAGGCATTTTTCAGCCGGTGTTCCGTCACTGACTAAATACGGTGCCGCAAGTGTTATAACATTCCCTGCAATTGACAGTCAAAACCAAGTATGGATTATGAAAAACGGTTTATCTACCGAGTCGCATAAATTTTCCATACAGAAATCATATGAGTCAGGTCTTGATAATTTTGAAAAAATCATTTTTGTCTAAATTTTCGGGGGTCACTTCATTAGACAGTGGTTCTTTACTTATCGTAATCATCAAGAAAGCTATGCTGTAAATCATCTTTTTTATAAGAAATTATTGTATTCAAATTTACATTCTCCACACTGCGGAATATATTGCTCTCTATCTGCGGATTAATTTTTTTCAGCTCGGCAATAAGCTGTTTTATCTCCTGCCTTTTTGAGCCTGTATTACTCGGATTGCAAGATGTGCAGGTATCTGTAAAACGGCAGGCACACTGAATAAAATTGAGCTTATTATAATCTCGCCAATGCTTTATTTCAGCCTCTCTTATGAGATACAAGGGGCGGATAAGCTCCATTCCCTCATAGTTTGTGCTATGTAATTTAGGCATCATTGTTTGTACCTGTCCGCCGTACAGCATACCCATAAGTATTGTTTCTATAACATCGTCATAGTGGTGACCGAGCGCTATTTTATTACAGCCAAGCTCCTTTGCCTTTTTATAAAGGTAGCCTCTCCTCATTCTTGCACACAGATAACAAGGATATTTTTCAACATTATACACTGATTCAAATATATTGGTTTCAAATACAGTGATAGGGATATTCAGCTTTCGAGCGTTGTTTTCAATAACATCTCTGTTCTCTACGCTGTACCCGGGATCCATTACAAGGTACACAAGCTCAAACGGGAACTTATTATGCCTTTTCAGCTCCTGAAACAGCTTTGCCATAAGCATTGAATCTTTACCGCCCGAAATGCACACAGCTATTTTATCGTTAGGCTTTACAAGCTCATATTCAATGATTGCCTTTGTAAATCTTCCCCATATTGTTTTGCTGAATTTTTTTCTTATGCTTTTTTCAACATCTGCCGCATAATCGTCCTCTGTAAATTTATCTTTCAGCCAACCGTAATAGCCGTTTACAAGGTTCACTGCGTTGTATCCGTCTTCCCTAAGCTCTTCGGCAAGGGTGTCGCTTATCTGACCGCTTTTACAACAAATTATCAGTTTTTTGTCTTTTGGCAAAATGCTTTTATCGTTCTTTATTTTCTCAAGCGGAATATTAACCGAATCGGGAATATTTCCGTAATTATAAGAAATCTCATCTCTTATGTCGATTATAACGCAGTTGCTTTTGTCTGCTTTCTTTAATTCCTCAATAGAAATTTCATATTCTTCTCTTTCCATACTTACCTCTGATATTTATAATATGCTACTATTATACTCCCATTTTGCCTTATCAGCAATACATAAACGCAAAAATAAAGCTGTACCAAATATTGCATGGTACAGCTTTAATAGTGAATAAAAGGAGATTTTTTAATCACTAATAGCGGCATATTTATTACTCAATAATATTATACAGCTAAAAATGACAAAAGTCAACTATTATCAATTCTATAATAGTCAATATTAATTATATTTTTCAATAATTGTATTTAAAAAATCAACCCACTCCGACTCGGGTACATTATTTTTTAACGCAAATCTCAATGTATGGCGAATAATCTCGTTTTCGTTAATATAATCCGCAATGTCAAAAGCAACAGCTCTTGTATTTTTGCTTTTTGCGGCAAGGTCAAGCATTTCACCGAACTCGTCACCGTCAAGATCAAGCGCATTTTTAAATTTTAAAAGCACTTCATATGACGGCGCAGGGCGTTTGCCCGTTTCTATGCTTGACTGATAAACAGCCGAAATGCCGATTTCTTTCGCAACCTCTTTTAATGAATGTTCACTTCTGATTCTTTTTTCTTTAATGAATTCACCAAAGCTAATGCTCATAACCCTCACCTTTATGATACTACAAATTATTTATTAATTTCGTAATATAATTTATATATAATTATAAATCTACACAGCATTAAATAATATTACTTTTTATTACATAAATTATTAGAAAATGTTGGTTTTTGTTAGTTTTTTGTAGTATAATATATTAGTGAGGTGGTAATGTGAATAAACTTAACTTACTAATTGTTGAAGATGACATTAATACTATTAATGAATACAAGGCAAGCATAAGGAACTTTGATAATTTTTATCTTGTCGGCACTACAAACAATTCCTCTGAGGCGGTAAATATGGTAAAAGAATACTGTCCACACGCTGTAATTCTTGACCTTGAGCTACATCTCGGCAGTGGCAACGGACTAATATTTTTAAAGCAGCTTTCCGAGCTTGCATTACCCTACAAGCCGTTTATTCTTGTTGTAACAAACAACATCAGCAATGTTACCCATTCCATTGCAAGAAATCTTGGTGCTGATTTTGTAATAACAAAAAATCAAAATGATTTCAGCTGTAAAATGGTTCTCGAATTTTTGAGTTCGATTGCCCAGTCAACCATAAATTCAAATCTTAATTCTTCATCTGCCGCACAGGCAGCTGCTGATATAAGCAACAGAGAAACTCTCAGAGATAAAATTTCTACCGAACTTGACCTTATCGGCATAAGCTCAAAACTAAAGGGCAGGCAATATCTTGCAGATGCCATTGAAATCACCTATAATCAGAGGGTGTCGAACCTTTGCAGTATAATTGCTAAAAAATATTCAAAAACAGACGCAAGCGTAGAGCGAGCTATGCAGACAGCTATAAATCACGCTTGGCGCAATACAGACATAGAAAGCCTTGAGAGATACTACACCACATACATAAACCCTCAGAAAGGCGTACCCACAGTTATGGAATTTATCTACTACTATTCCGCTAAAATCAAAAAATCTTTGTAATCCTATCCCGATGCTGAAAAGTATCGGGATTTTTTAATTAAATTTAAAAAAATCAATACAAAGCTACAATTTCCAAGCTGTATTTATACACAAAGTGATTATTTTTCACTTAATTTAAAACAAAACAATTACAGCAACAAATCAGAATTTTCTCGCAAAAACGGTACACTTTACTTGTAAAACAAAAGTAAAGGAGGTACTCAATATGTGGGAAACAATTTATGAATTATTAAAAAGACTTTTGGGTTAATTAATTTACAAATGTAGTGACAACATCTTTCTTGTATGATATAATATTACTATAATTTTATACGGAGAAAAATATTATGCAAGAGTATATCCACACATTTACCATTTATTTTTTGTCAAAATTACCGCTAATATATTCGGCGGTTTACATTTACAGTAAGGCAATAAACCAAAAATGCAGCAAATCAAAGGTAGCTTTGTATTTGACTGCATTTTTTGGTATTTCATTAATTTCTGCTTTGCTGAACATATTAAACAACGGCATAAGCATACTTGCTAACTATATATTATTTATTACACTCATAACGCTGCTTACAAAAACAAACATAAAGTTAAGTATTCCGATTTCAATAGTTTCACTTGGAATAGCATACTGCATACGATTTATCACTCTGACGATTATAGCTCCAATATCCTACTGGCTATCATTTACGCAATTTGATTTTATGTATGTAGACAGCATTTATTTAAACTTAATCGTTTCCATTCTAAGCCTTATTATTACCTACTTAGTAATGAAAATTAAACGGTTAAAAAACGGACTTGCATTTTTCAATAACACAAATAATTTCGGACTCGGTCTGCTGTTGTCGGGATTTGCTTTCATTTCTGTAATAATAATTTCCGATAAAAATGATACCGACAAAACTTTATTTTTCTTCTTATTTATTGGTTTAACTATTTGCTGTATAGGTACGGTAATATGGGTAAGGTCAAGCATAACAAGGTATTACAAAAGCAAACTTCAGCAAAAAGCCGATGAGCACTTTAATGCCATTATAGCTGAAAAGGAGTCCGAAATTACAGAGCTCACCGATTCAAACACCTTTCTTTCTAAAATTGTCCATAGAGATAATCATCTTATGACATCTTTACAGTATTCATTAGCTCAACTTCAAAATTGCAGCGATAAAAATGAGCAGAATAAAATAATCTTAGAATTATTAACGCTTGCCAAAGAGAGGAACGAGCTTGTTCAAAAAGAGCAGAAAGAAAACAAAGTGCTCGTATCAACAGGCAACTCTGTAATAGACGGTGCATTGCTCAATATGTATATAAAAGCGGCGGCGCACAAAATTAATTTTGATTTAATAGTATCTGCCGATATAAACTATATTATTAATCACTTTATCACACAAACAGAGCTTGAAACCTTGCTTTGCGACCATATAAAAGACTCTATAATAGCTGTTGAAAGCGCAAATATTGCAAACGGAATAATTTTAACTTCGGTGTCAATGGCAGACGGTATATATGAAATATCGGTAAACGATAACGGAGTAGAATTTGAGCCGACTACATTAGATAAGCTCGGTATTGAGAGAGTAACCACACACAGAGAAAGCGGCGGTAATGGCATCGGCTTTATGACGAGCTTTGAAACTCTGAAAAAGGCAAATGCAAGTATCATTATAACCGAGTACGAACCCGACAAACCCTTTAGAAAAACAATTACTTTCAAATTTGACGGTAAAAATGAGTTTAATATAAAAACATACAGATATGAATTGCTCAAAGAAAAATTACATCGTACAGATGTAAAAATAACAACTAATCAATAATGTTCATCTGTAATTATAAGGCTGACACTGCTGACTTGCAATGTCAGCTTTTCCTTTGTATTTTTCGAGACCGCCGAAAAGTTTGTGTAAAAGTGAATAATAGACTTCCTTTAGAGCAATAATGGAAATAGAAAAATTAAAGCTTGAAAGGAAGTTTTTTAATGGCAAAAGCACCGGCAGAAATGATGAGAGAATTTGTAAGAAGTCAGAATTTCACATCAACAGACGAAGTTATGACAGCGATGAAAGATATGTTCAAGGACATTCTTCAGGAGGTTATGGAATGTGAGCTTTCCGATGAACTCGGCTATGAGAAAAGCGAAAGAATGTCGAATGATGAATGTGGCAATAAGTCGAAAAATTACAGAAACGGCTACTCGAAAAAGACGGTAAAAACGCAGATGGGAGAGCTTGAAATCAAAGTTCCGAGGGATAGAAACGGCGAATACGAGCCCAAAATAATCAGCAAATACAACCGCAATGCAGACGGTATGGAAGAGAAAATTCTCTCACTCTATGCCTGCGGAATGAGCCAGCGTGATATTGCCGAACAAATCAAAAATCTGTATGATGTAGAAATCTCTCCCGAGCTTGTCAGCAAGATAAGTGAGAAGATTATGCCCGATGTGACTGCATGGCAAAATCGACCTCTTCAGGCTCCGAGAACTTCGCCAGAAAACAACCGTTGATACCGCCGCAAGGGATGAACAGATAAAGAGAATTAACGACCTGCAGGATTACATTTCGCAACAGACCACATATCTTACAGAATTCGATGAATCACTGGTGCGACGCTGGGTCAAGCAGATCACCATCTGGGATGACCACACCACCGTGGAACTAAAATCCGGCGTCAGCATTGATGTTGATGCATAACTTCATAGATGAGCAAAACCCTCCTGACCATGATGGCTGGGAGGGTTCTTTTTTGTTAAAAGACAATGTTATCCTTTATCTTTTGTCTTTGTTCAGTTGTTAGTATTGAATGCTCAACGTAATGATAATTATTGTGTAACCATTCAACAGTTTTTTTTCTGTAATATTCTGCTGGATTAACTACTTGGGCTGTTTTTATATCAAACCTTCCATGAGAGAAAGAAAAGCTCATAAATCGATTATTTCCGTTTCCCGTAATCAACAATTGATCAATCAATATTTTTTCATCTACATTATCTTTTGCAAGAGTCTGCTCTATCTTTTTTATATATGTCAGAAGACTTTCAAATGAAAGACAAAGGACCAGTCTGTCATAGTCTTCTACATTTGTTTTTATAATCGTATATTCATTCATGACAGGTCCTCCTTTCCTTAATTACTGCTCCGTATTAATTAACATTATACAGTTTTTTATAATTTCATCTGCCTCTTCTTTTGTTTCTATGAATCTCGTGTTGTCTACGCCCCCAAGAATATCTCCAAAGTGAAAATCCGTATCTCTTTGAGATTTATAGTAATTATAACAATTCTCAATGCTTCTGTTTTTACTTCTATCTGCAAAATTTTCAGTAACAACATATCGATTTGGAATTATTGTTTTATCCATTCCAAAACAGCTGAATTGTCTTCCAGCAGTGCCACCTGCTTCTGTAATCAAATACTTAATATGACCCTCTAATGCTCTAAGTGCAGGGAATACATACATAGAATATTCTTCACTTTCAATGTAATGTGTCATATTAATTATTGACTGTTTAATTAAACGTTTAATTCCGATAGGATAATTTTGAGGCAATCCTTTTTCAATTTCATTATATGTATCTGCAACAACATCCTTTTTTATACTTATCCGGTATGCGTTTCCCAAAATTTGTTCTACTTGACTGCCATCATATAATTCAATAATTATAGCAGTTATTACTTGAAACAAATAACTGTTTTTTCCTTGTAATAAGAGTTTATGCTGTCCCGTCTTAAATAAAGTTACCGTTACGGAATCTGAATTCAACTTAAATTTATATATAATTTTATATGGATTAGATACAACAGTATGTGTTATGTTCTCGTCTGAATCTTCAATAATCTCTATAAACGCATCGAAATCATCCTGTTTAAAATACGGGATTGAAAACCAATTGTCACCTTTAACAGCAACCTTCTTTTTATCTATTAAAGCTGATTTAGCTAATTGATCTGCTTTTTCATTATATACCACATTACTATGTCCAGGAACCTTTTCAAAAAGGACCTCAAGAACATCTTTGTATTTGGCATTAAATAAGCCTAAATACATTCTGCCAACTTTAGAATTTGCCTCCCATTCACCCGATATCCATTTTGATAGACCTTCATAGTCATGATATACTTTTATTTTTTCATAATTATTGGATACTGCCCAATCAAGCGCATTTATCACTCCAAAAATTTCACCTATAACATTATTACTATCTATATACTCAGGATTGCTTCCATATCCGCAAATATCGGACTGACTTCCATCAGGCAAAATAAATTGAACTCCATATGAGTATCTTTTTAAGTCCTTATCGAAACTACCATCCGTAAAAGCTACAAGGTATCCTTCCGCATTATCTTTTTCAACCTGTTCAACCCAAACATCTCTATCCTCTAAATACGCTTCTGCTTCCTCTCTGGTGGTAAAGCTCTTAAACTCCGCACCTGAGAATCCTTTGGTTGCAGCTTGGCATTCAGACCAGTTTTCAAAAATACCAATTTTATTTCCTTTTTTAACTGCGTAGACCTTCAAAGCCACCGCCTCCTTTATGTAGAATATTTAGCCCTGAGCAAAACTCCAAAAGTGTGATAAACACTGGATTTTTGCAGTGCATTTTTTAATTTTATCACTATAAAATATAGAAACAGCCAACCAAATATCGTATAATTAAATTGCAACAAACCAACGAAAGGGGTTGGCTGTCATCTATCGCCAAGAAATTTTACAGGATATTACACTTTTCACTTCACAACCGAAAGCAAAATTCTATTCCGATTTGTTTTTACATTTGGATTTATCAAAGTTTCCGGAATTTAATGCAACTATAGGTCGCAAAGGCTTTTCAAATCAAGCTAAGCTTCATGCGGCTATCGTTATGAAATGTGAGTGCTTTTCCTGCGTTACAGACCTTCTGGATTATCTCCGGAATAATCTTTTGATTGCACATTACTGTGGTTTTAATATTATGAAACCGTTGCCGTCCTATTGGACTTTAGATCGTTTCATAAACAGTCTTGATAACGATTTATTGCAAAATCTTATGCATTCTCAGGTTAAAAAGCTGTATAAACTCGGTGTTCTTGACACTTCTTTTATCGCTCTTGATTCTACCCCGATTATGGCTAATACTTCTCAGAACAATCCAAAATCCTTTAAGAAAGATAAATTCTATCCCGATAACCAGCCAAAGTCAGACAAAGACTGTGCTTTGGGTGTTCATACTGCTTCTAACCAGCATAATGAGAAAAAATGTGAATTCTACTGGGGTTACAAGAACCATGTGCTGGTTGACAGCATTACAGGCTTACCGATTTTTGAGCTTACCGCTACTGCCGATGTTTCAGACAGCACAGTTGCCCTTGATATTCTAAGCCAAACCAATAGTTTTTTACCTGTTAATGAATGTACTTTTATTGCCGATAAGGCTTACGATGTAAAAGCTATTTACAATACCGTCAAGGATGTTTACGAAGGTGATTGCGTTATTCCTCTCAACAAAAGAAACACCCAAAACCCTAAAAAGCTTTCATCCGGTCATCCTATCTGTGAAGCCGGTTTAGCTATGAACAAGGACGGAAAGTGTCGCAGTGAAGGAAGAAGCAGACAAAAATATTGCTGTCCCTTCAGAAATTCAAAATTCGGCTGTTGCCCCTGCAATCATAAAAACTGGAACAATGGTAAAAAACATAGAGGCTGCACAAAATACATTACCGTTCCCGATGATTATAGACTTTCCATTGACCGTGACTGTATTTCTTTCTTCATTTTTCTCGTTAAGCTGCATAAAGAACTCTATGCATGCTAAGCAGGGTATTCCGCTACCCTCGCCGTATGGGGCTTTATCCATAAATGCAATCAGATTACAACGGTCTGTCCGCTGTTCACATACATATTAAGTGTAGCTACTCGCTCAGCACATAAATTCATAACTCCGTTGCAGCTTTCAATGCAAAAGCCTGTGAATATCTCTGCGTTTTCAACTTCCAGAGTGCATACAACGTGATGTGTCATAACAAACGGAGATACATCTTCAGGGTGGTACTCCTGCTTTGCTTTTTCGTATAATTGGTTCCAAATATCCATATTTCAATCTCTAATTAAATGTATTTTCAAGTATTGTTAAAGTTCTATAATCAACATTCAATTCTGCTGTTATGCCATAAGGTAAAATACATCTCGGCTGACAATGACCAAAGTTAAGATTATACATAACTGGAACATTTGTACCTTTGAATACTTCTTTATATACAATCTTATATTCATCATAATAAATTTCATCGAAGGGTTTGCCGACTATCAAACCGTTGATTTGATTGAATATACCTTTATTCATAAAGAAATCGAGCATTGTTTTAAGCTTTTTAGGTGAAGACTTTACTTCACTTGTTTCAAGAAACATAATTTTGCCTCTCCAATCCTCAACATTTGGCAAGATACCGTATTTATTTAGCACGTCAAATTCATCTGCGTATCTGCAACTGTTGTAGGCTTCGTAAATGCTCTCAATACAACCGCCGAGCAACTGTCCTGTTACAACTCCGCTACCGTTTAAAATCTCGTAACCGAAATTTTCTTTAGTAGATTTTCTTGGCTTGCCAATTTCTTCTTTTCCATAGCTTTCTCTGTCAAAATAAACAGTATCAGAGGACTTTATTTCAAAACTTCCACTGCAATTAAAGAAAAGCTCAAAGTATTCTTTGGTGTATGGAAGCATATCATTATCAAGCTCCGCAAGGTCGCATAAAATATTAGGACCATAAAAGGTACTCATACCGATTTCATGAAACATCAGGTGGTTGATTGTTGTGTCTGAAAATCCAGTGAAAATTTTCGGGTGTTTTCTAACATTCTCTATGAACTCTTTGTCATTCATGAGATATGGTGTAAGCTTGTATGTATCCACACCGCCGATTGAGCAAATTACGGCTTTTATGTCTTTATCTGAAAATGCTAATTTCAAATCATCAGCGCGCTTTTCAGGGTGATTTTTCAGATATTCAATACCTTTTAAAGCATTTGGCATCACAACAGGTATTAAACCGTAACCTCTCAAGCGGTTTAATGCTATCTCTAATTCGTGACTGCAAAAATCCTCGCCCATAATACCGCTTGACAAGGATACTATTGCTATTTTATCGCCCTTTTGTAATTTCTTTGGTTTTATCATAATAAGTTCACCTATATAATTTTCAAAATCTTACTTAAATTATATCATAAAGGCTGGAGTGTAGCAATTAATTTATAAATTAAAACACTAAAAATATTGCATCAAATAACAAAGCGAGAGTGTGGTTTATATCATAGTTATTTTTGTAATTCTTCCTTTTATTGTATCAAAATTTTCTTTATTTTCTTTTCTGCACCTGTGGCTGTCAGACCGACTCTCAATGATGCTTCACGGATTGTTAATTTCTCCTTGCTCTTGAGGCAGTCGGGACATATACCAAAGACTAACTCAATCAGCCCTAAATCCTGCGGATTGAGTTTACTCAAAGCCGTTCTTATTTTGAACTGACCCCAACTATTGACATAGAGCCGAAACTTTAAGCGTTTCTGCAATTGTATTTTACATATGTTTGCTTATCAATCACCAATACAAGCGACAGTTCAAATTTCCAGCCGCTTGTTAAATTTCATTATTTCATTTTTCGGGTTACCTCAACTATTGACAAATAGCCATTTAACATTGGATAAAAAATAAAAGCACTTGTTAAAACAAGTGCTTTTTGGAGCGGATGACGGGGCTCGAACCCGCTACCTCCACCTTGGCAAGGTGGCGCTCTACCAGATGAGCTACATCCGCATAATAAAAAGGGTAAAGGCTATTTAACTTTTACCCTTTTGGTGGGAACAATAGGGCTCGAACCTATGACCCTCTGCTTGTAAGGCAGATGCTCTCCCAGCTGAGCTATGCTCCCATAAAGTTGTTTTATTATTTGTAAAAGCACCCCTTGCGAAGTGCTTTTACAATATTGGAGGCGACACCCAGATTTGAACTGGGGAATCGGAGTTTTGCAGACTCGTGCCTTACCACTTGGCTATGTCGCCGTAATGCTGTAATCTCAATCAGCGATATTGATTATATCAAATGATTAGAGATTTGTCAAGCATTATTTAAAATTTTTTAAAATATTTTTGCTGCCTTGTAAAATAACAGGTTTTATCTGTTTGTCAGCTTGCCGATATTTTTTAGCGCAATGGATATTGTGCCGTCATTGTTATTGATAAACTCTATATATCGGTCATCTTCAAAGTATTCAACAGGTACAGTTATTTCAATGCCTGTGTCGGTCTTTATCTTTTGACTTTTGCTTGCCCTTACCGCAGACGCTTTTTCAATTTTAATATCCTTTGGAATTTCTTTTTCTTCAATTTTCTTTTCAAAAGCCTCTCGCATAATAGGGGACTCCGAAAAAATATTTTCGGCAAGTTCCTCGGTAGAGATCGTATCGGACTCCTCACAATTCTCTACAATATAGCTTTTTGCCTTTGATACCGCAACCGCTGTGTTCACACCGTATTCCTCGGCTACTTCGTTGGCGGTTTCTCTCACAATTTTTACAACCTCTTTTGTTGACGCACCCGAAGAACATTCCAACAAAATTTGTGGAAGTACAAAGACTGAATTGCCGTCAATCTGCCTTTTCTTGTCTGCAAAATATATTTCGCCAGACTGCATATTTATTATTGCGTAAGCGTCAATTTTTTGCGATGGGGTGGGGAGAATGGCATAATGTTTCATTATTTCGTTGTGAATACCGCTTTCGTCAGTAATTACCTGATGAGTATAGGCGGATTTATTGGTTATGAGCAGGAGCGCAAAATAATCGGACTCATCGTTTATATAGTCAACCGCAACCAAATCAATGGGTTCGAGTTTGTCGGAAATTGAAATATTCTCATAAAGAACATTGGCGATTTGCGTAGTAAAGTCTATGAATTCAAGTGCGCCGTTGCGGTATTCTGTAAGTGCGGCGGCAAATCCGCTTTCCTCGTTAAAATTTCCGCTTTTTCGTGCCGAGTCCTTATGTAATTTTTCAATATGCTTTTGAAGAAATGTGCTTACGGTTTCGTCTGAGAGATCAAGCTCGTTTTGTGAAAATACGCTCATTCCCGAGTTGAAATCGAGTATGTGAAGTATGGCTCTTTTAATAATCATAACAATTCCTTTGATCTGTAAATATATTAGGTATATTTGTAATTTGTGTTTGTAATGATTATTATATCAAATGAAAGATGTGTTTTCAACTTTATATTACATATTTTGATTTAAATTAAGTGAACTAATATCACTATTCACTTTATGTTTTATTGCAGTTTGCCGTTATTTCACGTTCAACAGAATCAAAATCACTTGCGGTTTCTTCTAAATATTTTATACACTGTTCTATTTTCCAAACTTCATCTAATAAAATATTAGATTGAATTATAGTAAATAAATCTGAGAAACCGACTTTATTATATAAGTTTCGAAGTCTTTTATCTAAGTCATTAATTCTTAGGCTTATTTTAGAAAGTCTTTCTCCATAGTATCGCAGTTTGTTTGTGTCAACACAAATTTCAGGATTTTCGCATACATAGTTTTGAGTATAGTTAAATATTTGATTGCTTTGATTTTTTATTTTGCTTATAAAATCAGTTATTGCTGATACAAATGTATTTGCAAAATCAGAGCATTTTTCTCCAAAGGTATATAGTCTATTTTTAATCGTATCAGAAAAATCTATCATTTTATTTATAGCATCTTCAAATTGCTTTTTTAGATGTTTCTCACGACAAATTATTAAGTCATCTGCAAATAGGAAAGGGCATATAGCTGCAGCTACTAAAGTTATGCTATATTCAGCAGGATAACCATATTCTTTTCCAATATAGTCAAAAGCAAAATCATCTAAATGAGAGAGTGCATCGGTTCCTGCTAAAATAAATTGTATGATATTTTCCTTGTCATCGCCTTGTTCCAAAAAAGATATTAGGCCGTCAACTGTAATACTTCTTTCCGGTTCAGATAAATTTGAAATCATATATGTTGTATATTCATTAATAAATTTCGAAATTTCAGCCGGCTCATCTGATTGACATTTAGGATTATCTATATTTCTTAATAATATGTTTGGTTTGTGGTAATGCAAATAATTTTCTTGTGTATCAGTATCTACATAAATTTTAGTGCCGGCAATTGGATATAATAAACAATTTACAAAGTCATCCTTTGCAGAAATAGAGGTAATTATTTGAGATTTTTTTGTAATATCATCTGAGTATTTTTCTAAAAATTCTTTTGAAAAGCCCTGACCGTCAAAGGATACACATCTGGCAATTCTGTCTGTAACAATGGTTACATATTGCGCTTTATTACCACCCTTTGAATGACCGGTAACTGTTAAATGATTACCGTATTTATTTGGAAGACTATTTACATATTCTGCTGCCGATATTTGCTGCGGAGTATCGGCAAGGTATCCACCTTGTCCGTTGTCATGCCATTCTTTATCTCCGCTGGTTCCTCTAAATACCACATTTACATCACTAGGATTATTTTCGTCATCAACAAAGCAAGCAGCTCTCATTCCGGTGCTTTCATCATTTACATAGTTTGTTACTCTATAATTTAAAAGAACCGGATCACTTTTTATTTCATTGATCAATTCTTCCCATTCTTGTGAGGTCATTTCGCATGCGTTGATGTTATAGCTGTTGTTTAATTTATCTTCATCAATTTCATTGATAATTTGTTGTATAGTTTTATTATTTCCACAGTAATTTGTGTAAATTAAATTATCAAGCATTAAAAGTTGATTATTAGATAAAGCCATATATTTCTCCTTTTGTAATTTTTTCATTTTATTTTTTCATATTCAAATAAATCATTGATTGAATAATATTGTTCATCTAAAACAGAGTCCATTTTATAGTTAAATATGTAATCAAGATCATACTGTGATAATAAGTTATTATCATTCGTGACCCAAAAATAAAGAGAGCCCATAATTTTAGAATTGCATATATCTTTTATTATAGCTTCCATATCATTATTTGAATAATTTGATTTGCATATAAAATATACATCTGCCATACATTTTTCGGATTTTGCGTATTTCTCAAAAGGGTCATTACCATTGATGTTGTAAATTTCCGATGGAATAAATTTAACTTTAGTTTCAACTGAATAACCATATTTTTGAGGGAATTTTTCAAAATAATTTTGAGCATCGTCTTTCATAGAAAGCATATAGTAATTATCTTTATAACTGTAATCGCCCTTATCACCGTAAACATAAACTGTAACCTTGTCGGAATATTTTTCTGAATAGTAGGTTATTGTTTCATAACTATATGCCCAGCTTTTGCTTAAATAACTGCATAAAGTGAAATTATCATTATACTTGTTGCTTAGGTATTGTAAAGCAAGCTCCTTTGTGCTTGGCTCTTTATTAAATATACAACCGCTTGTTTCTAAAGTCAGAATGACAGAAAAAAATGTCAGAATTAATTTTTTTATTTTATTCATCGTTATTCCTTTCTTACGGTGATATTTTTGTTGCGCAATAGTTAAAAGTTCGTTATCTTAATAGTAGCCATTTTAACTTTTTTTAAATGTTTGAATATTTTTAAAATTCTTCAAATCCATATTTATTGTTTATTGTGTAGTTCCATTCTCTCAATATGTTATCGCGCTTATCATTAACGATTTCATCAATAGTGTATTGTGATAATAGGTCTTTGTCATTAGTTACAATAAAGTATATAAATCCTAATTTTATTTTTGAATTAGAATTATAAATATCTTTTAAAATTGTTTTACTATCATTTTCCAAAAAATCTGATTGACATATGTAATAAATTTCAATCTTACAATTACCTGATTTTAAATAGTCAAGAAAAGAGTCATTTCCGTCAACATAATAGCTGTCAGAAAAGAGGAATCGTGCCTTAGTTTCAACCGAATAACCATATTTTTGAGGGAATTTTTCAAAATAATTTTGAGCATCGTCTTTCATAGAAAGCATATAGTAATTATCTTTATAACTGTAATCGCCCTTATCACCGTAAACATAAACTGTAACCTTGTCGGAATATTTTTCTGAATAGTAGGTTATTGTTTCATAACTATATGCCCAGCTTTTGCTTAAATAACTGCATAAAGTGAAATTATCATTATACTTGTTGCTTAGGTATTGTAAAGCAAGCTCCTTTGTGCTTGGCTCTTTATTAAATATACAACCGCTTGTTTCTAAAGTCAGAATGGCAGAAAAAAATATCAGAATTAATTTTTTTATTTTATTCATCGTTATTCCTTCCAAAAAATATGAGTAATTATATGTGAGAAATTATAACAGAGTATACTACTTTTATATTTCTCATTTATAATAATTATAATTAAATTTCTATAATATTGCTATATAACAAAAGCTCTCATCATTAAGTCACATAAAACTTAACGATGAGAGCCTTATTGGCGTGCCAAAAGGGATTCGAACCCCCGACCTTCTGCTTAGGAGGCAGACGCTCTATCCTGCTGAGCTATTGGCACATATCTATTAATAGTTTAGTATAAAAGAATTGTTTTGTCAAGAAAGTTTGAGAATAAAAAGCAATCGAAATACTTTGAGAAAATTTATAAATTCTGCCTGCAAAGTACTGAAAAAGGTACTTTGCTCTTAAAAATTGTGCAAATTAGAACAAATGTTCTAAAAACTATTGATTTTGTGATTTTTTCTCTCTATAATAAATATAGAACCAAGCCCCGTTGGTTCTTAGCGAATGAATAAAAGGCAGAAAGGAAGTATAATATGAATAATTATCTTGAATGGTCAAAAGAATACAGAACAGAGGCAGACAGAATGTTGTCTGTTATTAATAAATATAAAAAAATGTTAAAAACCAAAGGTTTTGTTAATAAAAAAGAAATATACGAGAGGATAGGCAAATACAGAGGATATTATCTTGAATGTCTTGATATTGCAAATCTTCTTGAGGCAAGATATAAGGGGGTAATGTAATGAGAAACAGACTTATACATTTTTCTGATTTAAATTCGGATAAAATTTGCTTTGAAAGAAGTATAATGAATGGCGAAAGCAACAGCGAAAACCGCAAAAAGGCTTTAAAGGTGCTTATGAATGTAATTGAAAATGACCTTACCGACAGACAGCGCCATTGTGTTCTTGAATATTATTTTAATCATAAGAAAATGAAAACCATTGCAAGCGAGCTTGGTGTAACTCCGCCTGTTGTTACAAGGCATATACAGATGGGAGCGGCTAAGCTGTATAAAATCACAAAGCATTATATGTGATTATTGTATAGTGAAATCGGGCAGATACCACTGCAAAGCCTGCGCATAGCTGTATCCATCGTTACATAAATAATTTATTCCGTTAAGACTGACGCCGCAATACTCATCGTCATTTGCGTTTGAGTAGCTGTCCCATGGAGATGCAACGGCGGTCAGATAGGGATATTCACTGCTTGACGAGGTTTTTCCGTTGGTTGAGCTTGTAAAAGGTATATAAAGCACTTTGCCGTTTGAGCAGAGTGCTTTTTTATATACAGCCGAAACGGCAGATTTTATTGTGTTGTAATTTTCTTTTACTGAATTTTCTGCATTGTTTTCCAAAATACATATTCTACTGTCTTTCAAGTCGTAATCATAGGGGGCAAGGCAATAATTGGTGTAGAGAATTACAGCCAGAGCCTTGAGGGTTTCTTCGCAATAGCTTTCGTCATAATTGGCGGCTACCATACCGCAAAGCTCGGCATCGGTAAGTTCTGCTTTGCTTTCACTGCTTTCTTGCTGAGGCTTTATTGTGCTCTTCTCTGAATTTTCAGTTGAATTATCGGTCGGCTTTTCTGCATAGTCGGCGGTAGATACTGAGGCTGCGGTAGTCTTGGTTGCGGTGCATTTTGACACAATTATGGGCAAAAATGCCATTGTAAGCAAAAAGATTATTATAAATATAACTTTTATTCTCATAAATTCCTCTCTTTTCGTATAACTTTGCAAAAGATATTTTTTGACCTAATAATTCTTGACATAAGAGTTTATTTGGCTTAAAATAATATATGTAAAAAATTCGGCTAAAATAACCGTTATATTGTTTGAAGAAACGGAGATAAGTATGAAGATTAAATTATCATGGATTCCATTTATTCCTGCCGTTCTTGCAATGACTGCGCTTAGACTGCTGAGCGTTTTTGGTAATGATGAAACAGGAATGATAAGCGGAATAAACTCACTGTTGTTTTCTTATTTAGCAGTCGGAGTAGCACTTGCACTCTTTGTGCTGTGTATAATTTTTAATATTGCAGACCGAAAAACCGCACCGGTTTACGAGTCAAAGAGAAATGTGCCTGCCGGTATCTTCTCGGTGCTTTCGGCGGCATTTACGCTTGCATACTCTGTAATGACCCTTATGGCGAAAAAAGACAGTGAGTATCTTTTGATTTACATAGTATGTGCTTTCCTTGCAATGCTTGCCGCTATCGGACTTGTGTTTATGGCGAGAACGCATTTTACAGGATTTGCACCTGTTTCAAACATTGCATTTTTGTATGTTTTCCCATCGCTTTGGGCAGTTTCAGAGTTGGTTTCATGCTTCCTTGAGGCAACAAAGCTCTCGGTAGCGGCATCAGATATGTCTTTGCTGTTCTGCTTTATTTTCCTTACACTTTCATTGTTCCCACAGGCAATGGTAATTTCAAAAATTCCGGGTAAAAACCCTGTTAAGGCATCGTTTATTTATGGTATGCCGTCAGCCGCTTTCGGTATTTCTTACGGCGCATTTCTTATTGCAAGGGTAGTGTTTGACAGTGTGGGCGGTATTGCTCTGCTTGCAGGCGCTATGCTTATTTCATTTGGTTTGTATCAGATTTGCTACCTTGTTGAGCTTACAAGAGGTGCACTCAGAAAAGACGAAATCGTAATTGTAGACGCTTTTACAGACTCAAATTCAGATACCGAAATCAATAATATAGACGGCGAGCTTGTATTGGGTGAAGATAAAAAGGATGAGGATTATTCTCAAAAAGCTACTGCCGATACAGATGATTTTATTATGGGTTATGAGGCTGACGATGTTATTCCCGAAATACCTGCTCCAAAGGTTATCGGCGAAGAGGAAGATCTTTCCGGCGGCTTTGTGTTAGGCATTGATGACGATGACGCCGATTCAAGCATTATTGCCGCAAGAAGACAGAAAAAAGAAGAAAAACTTATGAATGAGATTGATAAATTACTCGCTGATCTTGACGAACAGAAAAAGGAACTCAATAACAAAAAATAAGTTTTGAAAATTAATGCTTGACATTTCAAGTCGGCGGTGTTAATATTAAGTAAAATAAAGAACTTCGATAAGGACACGGTTTAAAAACCTACTTTTTCAGAGAGCGAAAATGTCTGCTGTGATTTTTCGCATTAGTAATTTTAAGCTACCACCTTTGAGTCTGCACAGGAAATGGTGCGGCGTATGACTGCGTTAAGGTCGAATGAGGGCATATTAATTATGCCAAAGTTGGGTGGAACCACGAAGTATATTCGTCCCGATATTCCTTTTGGAATATCGGGCTTTTTATTTCTTATGATTAAGGAGAATGAATATGATTAATGTTGAATTAAAGGGCGGTACAGTCAAGGAGTTTGAAAGCGGAGTAACTCCTGCTGAAATTGCAAAATCTATCGGTATGGGACTTTATAAGTCTGTTTGTTGTGCGAGAGTTGACGGCAATGTAGTTGACCTGCGCACACCTATTACAAAGGATTGCAGAGTAGATCTTCTTACTTTTGACGAGCCGGACGGCAAAAAGGCGTTTTGGCACACAGCATCACATATTCTTGCACAGGCAGTTAAGCGCCTTTATCCAAATGCAAAGTGCGCTATCGGTCCAGCTGTTGACAACGGTTTTTACTATGATTTTGAGGTTGAAAAGCCTTTTTCAGCCGAGGATCTTGAAAAAATCAAGGCAGAGATGAAGAAAATTGTTAAGTCGGGCATTGAGATTGAGCGTTTTGAGCTTGCTCCTGATGAGGCTGTAAAAATGCTTGAAGAGATGAACGAGCCTTACAAGGTTGAGCTTGCAAAGGAACATTCAGACAACGGCGAGCATATCAGCTTTTACAAGCAGGACGATTTTACAGACCTTTGCGCAGGTCCTCACCTTATGAGCGTTGCTCCGGTTAAGGCGGTTGAGCTTACAAACTGCACAGGCGCTTATTGGAGAGGTGACGCAAACAATCATCAGCTTTGCAGAGTTTACGGCGTTGCATTCCCTAAGGCATCTATGCTTGAGGAACACCTCACAATGCTTGCAGAGGCAAGAAGCCGTGACCATAACAAACTCGGCAGAGAACTTGAGCTTTTCACAACATCAGATGTAATCGGTCAGGGTCTTCCTATCCTTCTTCCAAAGGGCGCAAGAATCGTTCAGCTTTTACAGAGATTTGTAGAAGACGAGGAACAGCGTCGTGGCTGGTTACTTACAAAAACACCTTTTATGGCTAAGAGCGACCTTTACAAAATCAGCGGTCACTGGGACCACTATATGGACGGTATGTTTGTACTCGGTGATCCTGAAAAAGATGATGAAGTATTTGCACTTCGTCCTATGACTTGCCCGTTCCAGTATCAGGCTTATCTTAATCGTCAGCGTTCATACAGAGATCTTCCGCTCCGTTATAACGAAACTTCTACACTTTTCAGAAACGAGGCAAGTGGTGAAATGCATGGACTTATCAGAGTTCGTCAGTTCACAATTTCCGAAGGTCACCTTATGTGTTTGCCTGAACAGCTTGAGGACGAGTTCAGAAACTGTCTTGAGCTTGCTATTTATATGCTTAAAACACTCGGTCTTTATGAAGATGTATCTTACAGATTTTCTCAGTGGGATCCTAAGGATACAGCTAAGTATATCGGCACACCAGAGCAGTGGGACGAGGCTCAGGGTATTATGCAGAAAATCCTTGATCACCTTGAGATTCCTTATGCTATCGGTGTTGGCGAGGCAGCATTCTATGGTCCAAAGCTCGACATTCAGATTAAGAATGTTTACGGCAAGGAAGATACTCTTATTACAATTCAGATTGACCAGATGCTCGCTGAAAAGTTCGGTATGGAATATGTAGACAAGGACGGTTCAAAGAAACATCCTTACATTATTCATAGAACATCAATCGGTTGCTACGAAAGAACACTTGCACTTCTTATTGAAAAGTATGCAGGTGCATTCCCGATGTGGCTTGCTCCTGTTCAGGTTAAACTTCTTCCTGTTGCAGACAGACACCTTGACTATGTTTACGAAATCAAAAAGGCTCTTGACGCTTGCGGTATGCGTGTTGAGGTTGACTCAAGAAGTGAAAAGATCGGCTACAAGATTCGTGAGGCTCAGCTTGAGAAAGTTCCTTATATGTTCATTATCGGTGATAAGGATGTTGAGGCTAATACAGTTTCTGTCCGTCACAGAAAAGAGGGCGACCTCGGCGCAATGAAACTTGAGGACTTTATTGCAATGGCTAAGAAAGAAATTGACACAAAGGAAATTAAATAATTCACAATAAGAATTATTATAATTGTATATACTATTTAATAACTTCAAAAATAAGCAAAATTAAAAAATATTGCGAAATTTTGAAAAAAGTTTTGAAAAATACTTGCATTTTGCTTATTTTTGTTGTATAATCTATCTGTTATTATGCAGAGTCAGGCAGGTGAGGAAAATGAAAGAGAACATCCATCCAGATTATCAGCAGACAACAATTACATGTGCTTGCGGTAATGTTATTGAAACAGGTTCAACAAAGAAGGACATTCGTGTTGAAGTTTGTTCAAAATGCCACCCATTCTTCACAGGAAAGCAGAAATTGGTTGATACCGGCGGACGAGTTGACAGATTCAAAAAGCGTTTCGGTATGGACAAATAATTTTTATATCGTAATTGTTGAGGCGGCACTTAGTGCCGCCTTTTTGACTGTTGTCTGTAAGTTTATTTTGCGGAGGTGTACCATTGGCAAAGGATTATAAAACTGTACTTGAGTATGCAAGTGATGAATTTGTTGAAAAGCGCTCTCGATTTATAGGATATTGCAAGCCTGTAAAAACCGAGCAGGAGGCAATAGATTTTATTAACGAAAAGCGCAGTGAGCATTGGAACGCTACACACAATGTTTACGCTTATTCCCTAAGAGAGGGCAACATAAAGAGATACAGCGATGACGGCGAGCCGTCGGGTACAGCAGGTATGCCTGTGCTTGATGTTATAGTCAAAAACGAGATTTTTGATGTTGTGGTTGTTGTTACAAGGTATTTTGGCGGTGTGCTGTTGGGTACGGGCGGACTTGTGCGTGCGTATTCTCATGGCTCTAAAATTGCACTTGAGGCGGCTAAGCCTGTAATAATGCAAAATTGCCTTGTGTGTGAAACAAGGTGTGCATATAATCAGTACGGCAAGGTGTCATCTCTCATTATGGGACTCGGCGCAGATGTTGACGACACTGTATTTAAAAGTGATGTGCTTGTAAAATTCCATATAAAGCCCGACTTACTCGGCACTCTCAATAAAAAACTTGCAGACGCAACTTCGGGCGAGGTTGTGACTCAGCAGACAGACAAACAGTATTTTGCAGTGCCTATAAATGAATAATTGTAAATTTTTAAAATTTTTTTGAAATAAAAAAGGAATATTTGCGAAAAATTCGTAAATAGCTAATAGGAAACAGAAAGGGGGAGTTTTATGCCTTTTCCGGACAGTTTTTTGCAGGAATTAAAGCTTAGAAGTGATATAACGGAGATTGCATCTTCATATGTAAATCTTAAGCGCCATGGCAGAAATATGGTGGGATTGTGCCCGTTTCACGGAGAAAAAACTCCTTCCTTTAATATTTATACCGAAAACGGTTCTTTCTACTGCTTTGGCTGCGGAGCAGGCGGAGATGTTATTACCTTTATAATGAAGATTGAAAATCTTGATTATGTAGAGGCGGTAAAATTTCTTGCCCAAAGGGCAGGTATGGAAATGCCCGAAAACACCTATGATGACAGTATGAGCAAGCTCAGAATGAGAATTTATGAGGCTAATCGTGAGGCGGCGAGGTTTTTTCATTCAACCTTGATTTCGCCGAGAGGGCAGAGCGGATTAAATTATCTTAGGGGCAGGGCGCTGTCTGACCGCACAATAAGGCATTTTGGATTAGGTTTTGCCGATGATGATTGGAATTCACTTTGTAATTTTTTAAAAAGCAAGGGCTTTTCGGAATATGAGATTTTATCTGCAAATCTTGCCTTTAAAAACAGGAGCGGAAACGGAATACACGACCGATTTGTAAATAGGGTTATGTTTCCTATTATAGATTTGCGTGGCAATGTTATAGCTTTTGGCGGCAGAATTATGACTGACGAAAAGCCGAAATATCTCAATACATCCGATACACCCGTATTTAAAAAGAGTGAAAATCTTTTTTCACTTAATAATGCAAAGAGTTCGGATACACGCACATTGATTTTGTGCGAGGGATATATGGATGTTATTGCGCTCAATCAGGCAGGCTTTACAAATGCTGTTGCTACACTCGGTACGGCGCTTACCAACGAACAGGCTGTACTTATGAAAAGATATGCCGATGAAGTTATAATTTGCTATGACGCTGACGGTGCAGGACAGAAAGCCACCGCAAGGGCGATACAAATTTTGAGAAATGCAGGACTTCCTATTAAAATTCTCACTGTTCCGAGCGGAAAAGACCCGGACGAGTTTATTCGCTCAAAGGGAGAAAACGGGCCTGCGGCTTTTAAACTTTTAATAGACAAATGCGGCAATGATGTTGAGTACCGACTTATGAAATTAAGGGAAAACTACAATCTTACCACTACTGACGGCAAGGTTGCATTTCTTAACGATGCGGTAAAAATTGTTGCCTCAATCGAAAGCCCCATTGAGCGAGATGTTTTTGCATCTAAACTTTGTGCCGAGCTTGAGATTGACAAAAATGCCTTTAATGATCAGATTGCAAAAATTAAAAGGCGAGGCAGAAGAGAGAACATTAAAAAGGAAACCCGACAGATTCAATACGAGCTGAACGGACAGAATGATAAAATAAACAAGGAGCACTATAAAAAGCCGAGAAGTTCAAGCGCAGAGGAGGCTTTGCTTGTTTATTTAATCAACAATCCCGATTACGCAAACAGTATTTCAGAGAGGGTCACTCCCGATAAATTTTCAAATTCGCTTATCAAGCGCTACTATGAATATGTGCTTGGCAAAATAAAGAGCGGATACGAGCCGCTTACAAGCGTGGCGTCCGACTTTAATTCAGACGAGGTTTCGTATCTGTATAAGCTGATTTCCACTACAATTCCTGCCGCATCTACAAGAGAGGCGGTTGAAGAATACATAAAGGTAATTAATGAAGAAAGCAGTAAGCTGACTTCGGACAAGCTTGCCGAAATGTCGGCAGATGACATTAACGATTACTTAAAAAGGTTGAAACAGAATAAAAAATAGTAATATTTATCCTGTTTATTTAATATATAATCATTTGGACATTCAGAAAGGAAAATGAGTATGAACGCACCTCAGGACAAGAAAACAGTTGTAAAAGAGCTTTTAGAGCTTGGCAAACAAAAGGGACAGCTCACCAATCAGGATATTCTCGATGCAATCGGCGAGATGGATTTTGACCCCGAACAGCTCGAAAAACTCTATGACAATCTTGAGCAGCAAGGTATTGAAATCGTTGAGGATATGGGCGATATTAAGATTGATGACATTGACCTCGGCGACGGTAAGGATTCCGACTTTGTTGCAGACGGTGCAGTCACCGTTGATGACCCTGTTAAAGTATATTTAAAAGAAATCGGCAGAGTGCCGCTCCTTTCTTCGGAAGAGGAAATTGACCTTGCTATCAGAATTGCAGATGGCGATGTGCAGGCAAAACAGCGCCTTTCAGAGGCTAACCTCCGTCTTGTTGTAAGTATTGCAAAGCGCTACCTTGGCAGAGGTATGCAGTTCCTCGACCTTATTCAGGAGGGTAACCTTGGTCTGATTAAGGCTGTTGATAAGTTCGACTACACAAAAGGCTTTAAGTTCTCAACATATGCTACATGGTGGATCAGACAGGCTATTACAAGAGCTATTGCAGATCAAGCAAGAACAATTCGTATTCCTGTTCATATGGTTGAAACTATTAATAAGGTTAAAAAGGTACAGAGCCAGCTTTTGCATCAGAACGGTCACGAGCCAACTCCTGATGAAATTGCAGAGGAGCTTGATTTGCCTGTTGATAAGGTTAGAGAGATTATGCGTGTTGCTCAGGAGCCTGTTTCGCTTGAAACTCCTATCGGCGAAGAGGAAGACAGCCACCTCGGCGACTTTATTCCTGATGACGGTGCACCTGCTCCTGCCGACGCTGCGTCACACACAATGCTCAGAGAGCAGCTTTCAGATGTTCTTTCTACTCTTACTCCAAGAGAAGAAAAGGTTTTAAGACTTCGTTTTGGCCTTGAGGACGGCAGAAGCAGAACTCTTGAAGAGGTCGGCAGGGAGTTTAATGTAACTCGTGAGCGTATCCGTCAGATTGAGGCAAAGGCACTCAGAAAGCTCAGACATCCGTCAAGAAGCAGAAAGCTCAAGGATTATCTTGATTATTAATTAGGTATTGATTATGGTTACTTTTGAAGAATGTGCTCAGATGCTCGATGAAATTGCAGACTCAATGCCGCAGGAGCTTTTTCGTGATTTAAACGGCGGAATGTCGCTTGAACCGCAGGCAAAGTTACATCCGCAAAGCGTAAGAGGAGAGCTGTTCATACTCGGCGAGTATGTAAGAAATTCAATCGGAAATTCTATTGTGTTTTACTACGGCAGTATAATGAAAGTTTACGGAAGATTGCCCAATGACAGGCTTTACAATGAACTTGAAAAAATTATGCACCATGAGGTAAAGCACCACAACGAACACCTTTCGGGTTGTGATGACCTCGGTATTTGTGATGATGAACAGATAGTATCTTATTTGAAAAGTAATGGTATAAACGGATAATACATAAAAGCTGTATCGAATTTTCGGTACAGCTTTTGTTTTTTAGTTTTAAGTTTTTATTCTAAATGTTGGGGTAATATTAATAAATAATGGTTTAGCAAATTATTTGTCTGGCAACAAAGTAAAGCAAAATGCGACAGCGGAAAGGAAAAGCCACACTACTTTAACTACTAATTTGCCGATTTTCAATGGCAAATTAGCCACACACTCAAATTTTTGTGTCCTTTATAATACCGTTCTCTACTTTGGTTCAAATGTGACTTTCTTACTTTCTGCCACTAATTAGTCTTGACTTTCGTTTAATATTAAAGATTTGATTAATCTAAAATTTAATTATTCTATAATATAATTATAAATGTTTATTAATATATCAAATCAGTGTGTTTTCATCATTTTATGGGCTCTGCCCAACCCCGCAACCCTTTAAAAAGGGTTGACCTGAATTTTAAATTTACTTTAACTTATCAATTTTTAAATAATTACACATTGAGTATTTGTCCCGGATACAGAACATTTGGATTTCCGAGGTTGTTTTTATCCATAATGTCCTCTACCGTCATATTATACATTTTTGAAATATACCAAAGAGATTCTCCGGGTCTTACAATATGTGTGCGTGGCGACTGAGAAGTTCCTGCCGGAATCGCAAGTGTTTCTCCCACATAAATTCTGTTTGCGTCTGCTATATTGTTATATCTTAAAATGTCGTTCACCGTTGTTTGAAAAAACTGCGCAATTCCAAACAAAGTATTTCCGGGTCTGACCGTATAGTAAACAATATCCATATTATTCCTCCTTGCTTTTCTATTATAATATGCCTGCCGTTTTGCATTGCTACTGCTCTGAATATTTTTTGACAGCTACGGCAAAATATATTAGGAGGTAATAAAATGAAAATTACAATTAATTCAGTAGTTGGCAGAGAAATTATTGATTCAAGAGGCAACCCGACGGTGGAGGCAACGGTAGGTCTTACAGACGGAACATTTGCAAATGCGGCAGTGCCGTCGGGTGCGTCAACAGGTGCGTACGAGGCGGTGGAGCTGCGTGACGGCGGAGAAAGATTTGGCGGCAAAGGCGTAAAAAAAGCAGTTGCAAATATCAGCAAGGTGATTGCGCCCGAACTTTGCGGAATGTCGCCGTTTGACCAATGTGGAATTGACAAAAAGCTGTTTGAGCTTGACGGCAGTAAAAACAAGAAAAATCTCGGCGCAAACGCTGTACTTGCAGTATCGGTTGCGGTTGCCAAGGCGGCGGCAAAGTCGCTCAGACTTCCGCTTTACAGGTATCTCGGCGGTATTTATTCGGTAAAACTTCCCGTACCGATGATGAATATTTTAAACGGCGGTGCTCACGCCGCAAATAATATTGATATTCAGGAATTTATGATAATGCCTGTTGGTGCAGAAACCTTTTCTGACGGTTTACAGCAGTGCTGTGAAATTTATCATAGGCTCGGAAAAATTCTTTCGCAAAAGGGAATGGCTGCCTCTGTGGGGGACGAGGGAGGATTTGCTCCGAACCTTGAAACCGATGAAGAGGCTATTGAGCTTATAATTGAGGCAATCGCAAACGCAGGTTATAATACCGATAACACAAAGATTGCGATTGATGCGGCGGCGTCTGAATGGTACAGCGATGGTATTTATCATTTGCCAAAAAGAAATTCGGTGCTGAAAACAAGCGATCTTATTGATTATTTTGAAAATCTTTGCAGCAAGTATCCGATTATTTCAATAGAAGATCCGCTTTCGGAATATGACTGGGAGGGTTGGCAGAATATTACTCAGCGGCTCGGCAGTCAAATTCAGCTGGTGGGCGACGATTTATTTGTGACCAATACAGAAAGACTTTGCAAGGGTATTTCGATTGGCGCAGGCAATTCTATTCTTATAAAAATGAATCAAATCGGAACGCTTACCGAAACCTTTGAGGCTATTGATACGGCGCAGAAAGCAGGCTACACAACTGTTATTTCTCATAGGAGCGGTGAAACAGAGGACACTACTATTGCCGATATTGCGGTAGCCGTAAACGCAGGTCAGATAAAAACGGGCGCTCCTTGCCGTACAGACAGGGTGTGCAAGTACAACAGACTTTTGAGAATAGAAAGTCTGATAAAGGGTTCTTCGGTTTACGGCTTTTAAAAATCAAATTAAATAAATTGTCAAATTTTTGCCATTCTAAAAAGGTTATTCGGCTTATTCAGGGGTTGAATGGCCTTTTTTATATTGTCATTTTATAAGATTAATTGAAAAATATATAAAAATGCGAGTTGTTGTATAGCAATATGCACAATAAAAGCGAATAAAATTCTACGTTATAAAGTGGCGGATTTAAAATATAATTCTTTAAAAGATATAAAACAACTTGTAAATTATGTTAGAATGATAAATAAGAAAATATAATTATTTATTATGTATAATACTGTCCTAAAGCAAGCAGTGTTATTTTGGTCAATACTAAAACTGAATATTTTGTTTCTGATGGCGGCTTTTATAAGCAGACAAGAATTCTGAAAGGTATTGCCGCAGAGTCAGGAGGCATTTTTATTGTTATTAAAAAGATTAATTACAGGGGCATTAACAGCAATGATTATGACAGGTATGTGCGCATCTGCAATCAGCGCAGCAGAAAACAAGAAGGTTGAAAATAAAAAGGTGAATTATCAGGCATATGCAACCGAGCTTGACAAATCGGCGTATTCGGGCAATGACCTCGGCGCTGTATGGTCTAAGGAGTCTACTACATTTAAAGTATGGGCACCTAAGGCTGATACAGTAAAGCTCAACCTCTACGAGCATGGCAGTGACGAAGAGGGTGACGGTGGTTCTATTTCAACCAAAACCATGGAGCTTGACAAAAAAACAGGCGTATGGAGCGTTAAGGTTAGCGGTGACCTTGCAGGCAAATACTACACTTACAGCGTAAAAAACGGCGACAAGGTTGCTGAAACAGGCGATGTATATGCCAAGGCTTGCGGTGTGAACGGCGTGCGCAGCATGGTAGTAAATCTCAGCAGCACAAATCCTGAGGGTTGGGAAAACGATGTTCATGTAACGGTTTCAAATCCTACCGAGGCATCTGTATGGGAAGTTTCGGTTGCAGACTTTTCTTCTTCGGAGTCAAGCGGTGTTTCAAAGGCAAACAGAGGCAAGTTCCTTGCATTTACCGAAGAGGGTACTACTGTAAACGGCATTCAGGGTGGCACACCAACCTGCATTGACTACCTTAAAAAGCTCGGTGTAAAGTATGTTCAGGTTATGCCTTTCTATGATTTCGGCTCTGTTGACGAATCAAAAGACATTATGTCGCAGTACAACTGGGGTTATGACCCTGTAAACTATAATTGCCCTGAGGGTTCATACTCTACAAACCCATATGACGGCAATGTTCGCATTAAGGAATGTAAGCAGATGGTTCAGGCTCTCCATAATGCAGGTATCGGTGTAATTATGGATGTTGTTTACAACCACACCTACACACCGGATTCCGTATTCCAAAATACAGTTCCTAACTATTATTACAGAATGAACGAGGACGGCACATTCTCAAACGGTTCGGGCTGCAGCAACGATACTGCATCGGAGCATAAGATGTTCCGCAAATATATGGTAGATTCAGTTACTTATTGGGCAAAGGAGTACCACATTGACGGTTTCCGTTTTGACCTTATGGGACTTCACGATGTTGAAACTCTCAATCAGGTAAGAGCGGCGCTCGACAACCTTTATGATAACGGAATCGGCAAAAAAATTCTTATGTACGGCGAGGCTTGGAATATGTCTACTGCTTGTGACGAGGGCACAGTAATGGCTAACCAAAATAACCTCAAGCAGCTTAATGACCGCATAGGCGCATTTGACGATACTATTCGTGATGCTATTAATGGCAGCACAGGCGGTACAGACGGTGCATTTGTGCAGGACGGAAGTAAAAAGGGCAACCTCAAGGTTGGCATTGCAGGACAGTCAGACCGCTCATCAGGTTGGGCAAATGTTCCGTCACAGTGCGTTACTTATGCGTCTTGTCACGATAACCTTTGCCTTTATGACAAACTTGTTGATTCGGTTTACGGCAGAGATTCAGAGTACAGAAAGCGTTACGAAGATTTAGTTGCAATGAATAAGCTGTCTGCTGCCATTGTAATGACTTCGCAGGGTATTCCGTTTATGCTTGCCGGTGAGGAATTTGCAAGAAGCAAAGACGGTGACGAAAACTCCTATGCGTCAAGCCGTGAAGAAAATATGATTGATTGGAACAATATCAATGAATACAGCGATATTGTGGAGTATTACAGAGGTTTAATGCAAATCAGAGAAGAGTTTGCGGCATTTAAGGATTGCACAGTGCAGAGTGCAAATGCTATTAATTATCTTAACGACACTCCAAAAACTGTTGTAGGTTACAGACTTAACAACAAAGAGCAGGGCAAATGGAATGAAGTTTGCGTTCTTTTTAACGGCGGTGATGAGTCACAGACTGTTAAAGTTGACGGAAAGTGGGTAATTGTTGCGGACAACGAAACAGCAGGATTAAGAAATCTCGGCGAAGTTGACGGCAGTGTAGAGGTTAAGGCTCACTCAGCCGTAGTTATGGCAGACAAGCAGGGCTTTGAAAACGCAGCGCTTACAATCAGAGAGGGCGCGGTAGTTGTAAATTATTATGACAATAAAACACAGGACCTTATTTCTACCCAAACCGTAACAGGCGGTATTGGTAAGGCTTATGACCTTGCTGAAAATGCTTTTACTCTTAACTATGACATAAAGAAAACCGACGGTGACGCAAAAGGGTTCTTTACAGACGGAGTTCTTCACGCTAAGGTTTATGTTGAAAAGTACGAGGGTACTTTTTCAACAGTTACTTACCACTTTGTTGATAAAGAGAGCGGTAAAGATTTAGTTGACAGCTATTCAATTAAAAACAGAACAGGGGTTGAGTATTACACTCCCGAAATTCCGGGTATTGAAAATTACAGACTTATACTCGACGAACTTCCGAACAATGCTTCCGGTGTTCTTCCCAACAAGGATTTTGATGTAACATTTAAGTATGAAAAGATTGCGGATGATGACAAGTCAAAGGACGAATGCAGGGTAAATGTAATTTATATGGACGGCAGCGGTAAGGTTGTTGAAAAGACAACTCTTACAGGTGCAGAAGGAGAAGCTTATACGGCAGAAGAAAAAGAATTTGAAGATATGACATTAAGATTTGTTCCGTCAAATGCGAACGGTAATTTTACAAAAACAGAAGTTAATGTAATTTATTCATATTCAAACGACCCTGACCCGCTTAAGTCGGTTATGGTTGTTGTATATATTGCCGCAGGTCTAATTCTTGCAGGATGCGTTGCAAGCACTCTTTATACAAACATTAAAAGGAAAAAGGCTTTTGCCGAGTCTATGGATATAGACGAATGATTTTAGGTAGTTATTCCCACAAGGGATAGATTATAAAAAACAAGGAGGAAATAAATCTATGAAAAATACAAAGAAATTTGTTTCTGTTGTTCTTGCATTTTGTATGCTCGGTACAACAACAGCTGTTACTTCAATGGCTGCAACAACCGATGCCGAAACAGTTTCAGGCAATTCTGTAGCAGTTGATACAACTGCTACAAAAGCACTCGAGGAACTTGACGCAAATTACAGATATGATGGAGATGACCTCGGTGCTACATACACTAAAGATGCCACAACTTTCAAAGTTTGGTCACCTACAGCAACTGACATTAAGGTAAATATTTTTACAAAAGGTTCAGACGATGAACAGGGAGCAAGTAAGGTAGCCTCTTACCGGCTTGAGAAAGATGATGCTACAGGCATTTGGGAGATTAAGCTTACTGGCGAATGGAAAGACTACTACTACACCTACACAATCACAGTAGTTAATCCTACAACAGGCGAAACAACAACAAGTGAAACACAGGATGTATACTCAAAGGCAGTCGGTGTAAACGGTAACCGTTCAATGATTGTTGATCTCGACTCTACAGACCCTGACGGTTGGGACAAGGACACTCATGTATTCCAGAACGAAGTAACAGACAGCACAGTTTGGGAACTCCATGTAAAGGACTTCTCTTATGATGCATCTTCAGGTGTTTCTGAGGCAAATCGTGGTAAGTACCTTGCATTTACAGAAAACGGCACAACACTTAACGGTGAGGGCAACATTTCTACATGTATTGACTATCTAAAAGAACTTGGCGTTAATACAGTACAGCTCAATCCATTCTATGACTATGCTTCAGTAAACGAGGCAGGCAACGATGAGCAGTTTAACTGGGGCTATGACCCACAGAACTACAATGTTCCTGAAGGCTCTTATTCTTCAAACCCATATGACGGTAATGTAAGAATTAAAGAGTGTAAGGAAATGATTCAGGCACTTCACGATGCAGGCATCAGCGTTGTAATGGATGTTGTTTACAACCATACATATTCAACAGACTCTTGCTTCCAGAAGACTGTTCCTAACTATTATTACAGACTTAACAAAGCTGGCACATTCTCAAACGGCTCAGGCTGCGGCAACGAGTGCGCAACAGAGCGTGCAATGTACAGAAACTATGTTATTCAGTCATGCCTTTATTGGGTAAACGAGTACCATGTTGACGGCTTCCGTTATGACCTTATGGGTATTATGGATGTTGAAACAATGAATCAGCTCAGAGATGCTCTTGATCAGGTTGATACTAAGGTTACAATGTGGGGCGAAGCATGGACAGGCGGCGACTCATACCACCCAACAAACACTTGTGACGGTACAAAGTTTAAGTCGGCTGTTCAGTCAAACGCAGGCTCACTTAGCGAGAGAATCGGTATCTTCAATGACTCTGTTCGTGACGCTATCAAGGGCGGCGCTATGAGCATTGCAAACATAGGTTTTGTTCAGGGCTCAAAGGGTGCTGCTAAGGGTATTTCTTACGGCTTGTTCGCTAACTCAAACGCTAACTACAAGTGGAAAGCTAAAGCTCCTTCACAGTCAGTTACATACGCTGACTGCCACGACAACGCTGCTCTTTACGATCAGCTCGTTGCTTCTACAGCTTCAGGCGACTACGGCAACCGTTACGAAGACCTCGTTAAGATGAATAAAATGGCAGGTGCTATTGTAAATACTTCACAGGGTATTTCATTTATGCTTGCAGGTCAGGAAATGGCTCGCACAAAGTACGGCGATACAAACAGCTACAAGTCTTCACCTGAAATCAACAAGATTAACTGGAACAACATTGTAGAGTATCAGGATCTCGTTTCTTACTACAAGGGACTTTACGAAATCAGAAAGAACTTTACACCATTCACAGCAATGGATAAGTCATATTCATCAGCATACACACTTAACCAGTCAATGGGCAGCGCATTCTCTAATCAGGTTGCCTTCACAGTAAAGAACGACCAGCCTGACGAGTGGCAGACAATGGCAGTTATCCACAACGCAGCTAAGACTGAAAAAGATGTTAAGCTCAAAGACGAGAGCTGCACAGAGTGGGTAATTATTGCTAACGATAAGACAGCCGGTTTAAAGAAACTCGGCGAGGTTTCAGGTTCAACATTTACTGTACCTGCTATTTCAACAGTAATTGCTGTTGACAAGGCAAGCTTTGATAAGCTCGCTCTTGATGACGGTATGGGTCAGGTAACTGTAAACTATGTTTACGAAAAGACCGGCGAAAACCTCGTAGATCCTGAAGTAATTCAGGGTACAATCGGTACAGGCTATGCAACAGGTGAAAATACAAGTATTCCTGAAACATATGTATTAAGTAGGGTAGAAGGCCCGGTAGAAGGCAGATATTCTGAAACTCCTGCAGTTGTTACATATTACTATGCTGACTATGTTCCGGAGTCATTTAAAAATGCTGACTTAAACAATGACGGTATTGTTGATGTTCGTGATGTAACATTAATGCAGACTATCATTACTAATCCTTCAAGCGTAGATGCTGACACATATGAAAAGATAGATGTAAACTACGATACAAGGAAAGATGTAAATGATGTTACAGCTCTTCAGACTTATACTACCGGTAAGCCGGTATCATCGGGCAGTGTTACAGTAAACCATTTCTACACAGCTGAGGACGGCACAGTCGAAAAGATTACTCCTTCAACAGTAATTTCGGGCAGAGTAGGCGATGAATACACAACAACAAGCTACCGTACAATCGGTTATGCTGTTGATTCAACAAAAACACCTAAAAATGTAAACGGTCACATTCCTTATGGTGTAGATATGAGCGTTGATTACTACTATGTAGCGTCAAGTATGGATGTTAAACTCCATGTTAAGCACAATGGTTCACTTACTTGGAATCCGTCACTTTGGCTCTGGGGTTCAGATACAAACGGTGTTGATGCTGACAACTACACAACATCAGGTGAATGGCCGGGCGATACACTTACAGAAATGGATGAAAACGGTTGGTATGTTAAAGACTTCACTTGTACAAAGGCAGGTTCTTACAATATAATTGTTTCTGACACAGGTACAAATCAGACAATTGACTATAAGGGCTTTATTGACAACGAGCTTTGGATTGTAATCGATGATTCTAATGTAATGGGTGGTACATACCTCACATTCTATACAGAGAATCCGGATAATAACCCAAATGCACCAATCGCAGTTCCGATTGCTTAATCTAAAATAATTCAAGCCGGCCTCGTAAGGGGTCGGCTTTTGCTTTTGGTATATTTTAAATTAGGAACACGCTTTGTTCTGATTTTTGTCAAACAATTATGTTTATTTATAAAAAAGCTTTTGGAAAAATTATGGTTTAGCGGAGTGTCGATCGGGCATTGAAATTTAGCTAACGCTAAATTATCCTCCCAAAAACAAAAAGTTTACTCAATTTTTTCAAAAATTGCGGGTTTGGGCAGCGCCCATAAAAATCTTCCGATAGAACAATTTATCAGGCGCAAACAGCCACGCTGTTTGCGTGATTGTACTTAGTTTGAAAAAACAGGCGACAGCCTTTTATAAAAGAAATAATTAACTTTTTTCATTATATAGTGAATGTCTTTTCTTTTTGCTTTCGCATTTAAAGGCTAACGCCGTTTTGTTCAAGCCGCCAAAAAGCAAGCTTTTTGGCTATCGTTAGATTGTATAAACGGAAAGTATTTGTGGGCTTTGCCCACACCCACGACCTTTGAAAAGGTCGACCAAACTTTTATAATTGCTTTTCAAATTTATTCCGCTAAACCATAATTTATCCCAACTTTTAATAAAGAACCTTTATAATCACTTAGCAAAGTAGTTTGCTAAAAACTAAAGATAATCAATATTTCACTCTTATAATCATAAAAAGCAAATGCACAACGATAAAAACCGTTGTGCATTTTTTAAGATAATGGAAGATTTAATTATTATTAAAATTAAAGATTAGTGTAACCCATAAGGCTTAAATCTACCTCTTTGGCAACATCTCTGCCTTCACGAATTGCCCATACTACAAGCGATTGTCCTCTGTGCATATCGCCGGCTGTAAATACATTTTTAACATTTGTTGCGTGAGAGCCTTCGGCAGTGGCTACATTTGTTCTTGCGTTTACTTCTACACCAAATGCCTTTGTAACATAGCTTTCAGAGCCTAAGAAACCTGCGGCAATGAGTACAAGCTCAACATCAACAGTGTATTCCGAACCCTCGACTTCTTTCATCATAAGTCTGCCGGTCTTTTCGTCCTTTTCAGGCTTTAACTTAACAAGAACAGCACCCTTAAGGTTACCCTTGTCATCTGAAATAAACTCTTTAACAGTTGTCTGATAAACTCGTGGATCGTGACCGAATACTTCAATAGCCTCTTCCTGACCATAGTCTGTTTTACAAACTCTCGGCCACTGCGGCCATGGATTGTCGGCAGTACGCTTGTCGGGTAATTTTGGCATCATTTCAAGCTGAAGTACAGACTTTGCACCATGACGAATACTTGTTCCGACACAGTCGTTACCTGTATCGCCGCCACCGATAACCATAACATTTTTGCCCTTTGCAGAAATGTATGTGCCATCCTTTAAGCCGTTGTCAAGCAATGCCTTAGTAGTCGATTTAAGAAAATCAACAGCAAAGTGAATACCCTTTGCATCTCTGCCTTTAACCTTAATATCTCTTGGATTTGATGCACCACAGCAGAGGATTACTCTGTCATACTCATCAAGCAGCTTTTCAGCCTTTACATTTTTGCCTACATTAACGCCTGTCTTAAATTCAACGCCCTCTTCTTTCATAATAGAAATTTTGCGGTCGATGACTTCTTTTTCAAGTTTCATATTCGGAATACCGTACATAAGCAAACCGCCTACACGGTCTGAACGCTCAAATACTGTTACCGAGTGTCCTCTTTGGTTGAGCTGGTCAGCGGCGGCAAGTCCCGAAGGACCTGAGCCGATGATTGCAATTTTTTTACCTGTTCTTACTTTTGGCGGATTTGCCTCTGCAAGTCCCTGTTCGTAAGCATTTTCGATAATGCCGTACTCGTTTGCTCTAACGCTAACAGCGTCACCGTTAGCTCCGCAAGTGCAAGCCTTTTCGCAAAGGGCAGGACAAACACGAGAGGTAAATTCAGGAAAATTGTTTGTGATTTTAAGTCTGTTATATGCCTGTTCCCAACAACCTTTGAAAATAAGGTCATTCCATTCAGGTATAAGATTGTTAAGAGGGCAGCCTGAGAACGCATTGCCAATCTGCATACCTGCCTGACAGAACGGAACACCACATTCCATACATCTTGCGCCCTGCTTTTCCTGATCCTTTTTGCTTAAAGGAGTGTGAAATTCATTGTAATTTTGTATTCTTTCTTTAACTGAAAATGCCTCGGCATCTTCACGATTGTAATCCATAAAACCTGTTGGCTTTCCCATTATTGTGTGCCCTCTTTACTTATTGTTGATAATCTGATAGAATGCCTCGATCTGAGCCTGTTCACTGCTAAGACCTTTTTCTTCCATAGAGGCAATCGCAGACATCATTTCTTTGTAATCATGAGGAACGATTTTCTTAAACTTTGGAAGATACTCGTCAAAGTTGTCAAGAATTTCTTTACCCTTTGCTGAGCCGGTAGCGTCTGTATGTTCTTCAATGAGTGACTTGAGCTCGATGATATCGTACTTTTCCTTAACCTCAGAGAAGAGTACCATTTCCTTGTTGAGCTTGGTGTAAAGATCTCTGTCCTCGTCAAGCACATACGCTACACCGCCCGACATACCTGCCGCAAAGTTTTTGCCTGTTTTACCGATAACTACAACTCTGCCGCCTGTCATATATTCGCAGCCATGGTCGCCCACACCCTCAACAACAGCAACAGCGCCTGAGTTTCTTACGCAGAAACGCTCACCTGCAACACCGTTGATAAATGCCTTACCGCTTGTTGCGCCGTAGAAAGCAACATTACCGATGATGATATTATTTTCAGCCTTAAAGGTTGAACCCTTTGGAGGATATACAATAAGTTTACCGCCTGACAAACCTTTACCAAAGTAGTCGTTGCTGTCGCCGACAAGCTCAAGTGTAAGTCCCTTTGGAATGAAAGCACCAAAACTCTGTCCGCCAGAACCGTTACATATAATTTTAAATGTATCGTCTTCAAGCTTATCGTCAAACGCTTTTGTGATTTCAGAACCGAGAATTGTACCGAATGAACGGTCTGTATTCTTAACATCAACAGTAATTGTCTTGCTCTTACCGTTTGCAAGGTTAGACTTAAATTCCTTTAAGAGTACCTTTTCGTCAAGTGTAGAATCAAGCTTAAAGTCATAAAGATTTTTCTTTTTATATTCAATCTTATTTGAAACAAAGTCAGTGTTGAGAATATTTGAAAGGTCAACCTCGGCAGCCTGTCCCTCAATATTGTCTTTTCTCTTAATAAGGTCAATTCTGCCGACAAGCTCGTCAATAGTTTTTACGCCGAGCTTAGACATATACTCTCTAAGCTCCTGAGCAACAAAACGCATAAAGTTCATTACATACTCAGGTTTACCCATAAATCTCTTCCTGAGTTCAGGGTTTTGTGTAGCCACGCCGAACGGGCAAGTATCAAGATTACATACTCTCATCATAGCACAACCGAGTGTTATGAGCGGAGCGGTAGCAAAGCCGTATTCCTCAGCACCGAGAATAGCCGCAATGGCAACATCTCTGCCGTTCATAAGCTTACCGTCTGTTTCGATAACAACCTTGTTTCTGAGGTCATTCATAATAAGAGTCTGATGAGCCTCGGCAAGACCAAGCTCCCATGGCAAACCTGCATTGTAAATTGAACTTCTCGGAGCAGCACCTGTACCGCCGTCATAGCCTGAAATAAGGATAACGCCTGCGCCTGCTTTTGCAACGCCTGCGGCAACCGTACCTACGCCACACTCGGAAACGAGCTTTACAGAAATTCTTGCGTCTGTGTTTGCGTTCTTAAGGTCATAAATAAGCTGTGCAAGATCTTCAATTGAATAAATATCGTGGTGAGGAGGAGGGGAGATAAGAGATACACCCGGTGTGGAGTGTCTTGTCTTTGCAATCCAAGGATAAACCTTTTTGCCCGGAAGATGTCCGCCCTCGCCAGGCTTAGCACCCTGTGCCATTTTAATCTGAATTTCATCGGCTGATGTAAGATATTTTGAAGTTACACCAAATCTGCCCGACGCTACCTGCTTGATAGCTGAGCAACGGTTGTCGGCTGTGCCCTTTGTAAGGAGTCTTTCAAGACTTTCACCGCCCTCACCCGAGTTTGATTTGCCGTGTAATCTGTTCATTGCAACAGCAAGAGCCTCGTGTGCCTCCTGAGAAATTGAGCCGTAAGACATAGCACCTGTTTTAAATCTGCGAACGATAGAATCAACGCTTTCAACCTCGTCAATCGGAACAGGAGTTTCGGCATAATTAAAGTCAAACAATCCTCTGATATTTACAGGGTCCATTTCTTCTGAAATCATATGAGAATACTTTTTATAAAGCTCATAGTCGCCTGTTCTTGTTGACTGCTGGAGCATATATATTGTTTGCGGATTGTAGAGGTGTTCCTCTTTGCCACTTCTGAATTTATGACTGCCTCTTGATTCAAGCTCAGGATTTGTGCTGAGTCCGAGAGGGTCAAAAGCAGATGTGTGAAGTCTGTCAACATTCTTTTCAATATCCTTTAATGTTATACCGCCTATTCTGCTGACTGTGCCTGTAAAGTAATTATCAATAACATCTTTGCCGATACCGATTGCCTCGAAAATTTGTGAGCCATGGTATGACTGGATTGTTGAAATACCCATTTTAGATGCAATCTTAACTATGCCATGAAGAATAGCGTCATTGTAGTCATTAACAGCCGCATAGTAATCCTTGTCGAGAAGGTCATCTGCGATAAGCTCGTGGATAGTTTCCTGCGCAAGGTATGGGTTAATAGCACTTGCACCGTAGCCGAGAAGTGTAGCAAAATGATGTACCTCTCGTGGCTCGCCACTTTCAAGAATGATAGCACATGATGTTCTTTTCTTGGTAACAACAAGGTGCTGGTGAACTGCCGAAACCGCAAGCAATGACGGAATAGCAAGGTGGTTTTCGTCAACGCCTCTGTCCGAGAGGATGATGATGTTTGCACCCTCGCTGAAAGCCTTGTCTGTTTCAATAAAAAGTCTGTTGATAGCCTTTTTAAGGCTTGTGTTTTTATAATAAAGAATCGGAACGGTGGCAACCTTAAAGCCGTTGATATGCATATTTTTGATTTTAAGAATATCCGTAGAAGTAAGAATTGGATTATGAATCTTAATTACCTTACAGTTTTCGGGCTTTTCTTCAAGAATGTTGCCGTCCTCGCCGATATAAATTGTTGTTGATGTTACAACTTCCTCACGAATTGCGTCAATAGGTGGGTTTGTAACCTGTGCGAAAAGCTGCTTAAAGTAGTTGAAAAGCGGCTGCGGTTCTTTTGAAAGTACAGCAAGCGGACTGTCTGTACCCATTGCCGAAATCGGCTCGCTTGCATTTTTAGCCATAGGGAGGATAGATGTCATAACTTCTTCATATGTATAACCAAATGCTTTCTGGAGGCGCTGTCTTTCGTCATAAGAATGTTCCTCAACCTTTACATTAGGAATCTTGAGGTCTTTAAGACGAACAAGGTTGCTGTCAAGCCACTCGCCGTACGGCTGTTTAGATGCGTAGTATTCCTTAAGCTCGTCATCATCAATGAGCTTGCCCTGTACTGTATCAACAAGGAGCATTTTACCGGGACGGAGTCTTTCCTTAGTGACAATCTTTGCAGGGTCAATAGGAAGTGCGCCAACCTCTGAAGAAAGGATAAGGTTGTTATCGTCTGTAATGTAGTATCTTGACGGACGAAGACCGTTTCTGTCAAGTACCGCACCCATAATATCACCGTCAGAGAAAAGAATTGATGCAGGTCCGTCCCACGGCTCCATCATTGTTGCGTAATACTGGTAAAAATCTTTCTTTTTCTGAGAAATTGTGTGGTTTCTGTCCCACGGCTCCGGAATTGTAATCATAACGGCAAGAGGTAATTCCATACCGCTCATTACCAAAAATTCAAGAGTGTTGTCGAGCATTGCGGAGTCCGAACCCTCGGTATTTACAACAGGGATAACCTTGTCGAGGTCCCCTTTGAGGTGCTCCGACTTCATTGTTTCTTCACGGGCAAGCATTTTATCTGCGTTGCCTCTGATTGTATTGATTTCACCGTTGTGAACAATCATTCTGTTTGGATGCGCTCTCTGCCAGCTTGGGTTTGTATTGGTAGAGAATCTTGAGTGAACCATAGCAATGGCTGACTCATAATCGGGGTCTTGCAGGTCGGTAAAGAATCTTCTTAACTCGCCTACAAGGAACATACCTTTATATACAATAGTTCTGCTTGAGAGCGAAACTACATATGTATCCTCATTACTCTGCTCAAATACTCGTCTTGCAACATAGAGCTTGCGGTCGAAAGGCAATCCTTTTTTAATACCCTTAGGGCGCTTGATAAAGCATTGCATAATATGAGGCATACATTCAACTGCTCTTTTGCCGAGTATATCAGGGTTTGAAGGAACATTTCTCCAGCCGAGAATCTCAAGTCCCTCTTTTTCCGCAATAATTTCAAACATTTTTTTAGCCTGATTTCTTGCAAGCTCGTTTTGAGGGAAGAAGAACATACCTACGGCATAATCTCTCTCTGCAAGCAGCTTAATGCCAAGATCTCTTTCGGCTACTTTTTTGAAAAACTTGTGTGAAATCTGGAGCAAAATACCTACACCGTCACCTGTTTTGCCTTCGGCGTCCTTACCTGCTCTGTGCTCAAGGGTTTCTACAATAGTAAGAGCATTTGCAACAGTATCGTGAGATTTGATACCGTTAATGTTTACAACCGCACCGATACCGCAGTTGTCGTGCTCAAACTGTGGAGAATAAAGTCCCTTAAAGTCCTGTCTGTTTGAGATTTGTTCCAATTTAATTCACCCTTTCCCGCCCAATTCTTCAACATTCACGGTGTACGGCATACTATATAATATAGTATAGAGCACCAAGCACCGCAAATGGATTGAGCTGACTAAATACATTTTATATTTTTGCTAAAAACATATCAATTATATGTAAAATGTATGTATTGAAATAAAGCTGTCATAAAACAGCACATTTGCAATAACTTTATTATATAGCCTGTTATTATAGATGTCAATAGAAAATGCAATATTTTTATTTCAAACTTTCATATTTTTTAAAAAAGTAGGAAAAAACCCGATAAAGCACCATATAAATACAAGACGCTTGCAAGAAAAATACTTAAACTTGCAAATCCCAAAAATATTTTTTAAAAAATTTTAAAAAAGCTATTGACAAATAATTCAAAAGGGTTTATACTACAACCAATGACAAACAGCAAGGGCGCTGTGAGCCGAAAGGTTCGCAGTGCCTTTTTGTTTTCTAAAAATAATTTCTTTAAAAAACGGATAGGAGAGATTAAAATGGCAAAAGTTCCCGAACTATTTGGCAGTATGGTGTTTAACGATCAGATGATGCTCGAGCGTCTTCCAAAGGCTACTTATAAAGCACTTAAGAAGACAATCCAGAACGGTGAGCCACTCGACGAAGGCGTAGCAAATGTAGTTGCAAGTGCAATGAAAGACTGGGCTATTGAAAAGGGCTGCACACACTACACACACTGGTTCCAGCCGATGACAGGTATTACAGCAGAAAAGCATGACAGCTTTATCACACCAAACGGTGACGGTCAGGTTATTATGGAATTCTCAGGTAAAGAGCTTGTAAAGGGCGAGCCTGACGCATCTTCTTTCCCAAGCGGCGGTATTCGTGCTACTTTTGAGGCAAGAGGCTACACAACTTGGGACCCGACTTCATATGCTTTTGCTAAGGACGGTACACTTTACATTCCAACAGCATTCTGTTCATATACAGGCGAGGTTCTCGATAAGAAAACTCCACTTCTCCGTTCAATGGAGAGAATCAGCACCGAGGCTTGTAAGGTTCTTAATCTTCTCGGCAAGACTGATGTTACAAGAGTTACAACAACAGTTGGCCCTGAGCAGGAGTACTTCCTTATAGATAAAGATGTTTACGATCAGAGAAAAGACCTTATTTATACAGGCAGAACACTTTTCGGTGCAAAAGCACCAAAGGGACAGGAGCTTGACGACCATTACTTCGGTGCAATCAAGACAAGAGTTGCAGCTTTCATGGCTGACCTTGACAATGAGCTTTGGAAACTCGGTATTCTTGCTAAGACAAAGCACAACGAGGTTGCTCCTTCGCAGCACGAGCTTGCTCCTATTTTTACAACTACAAATATTGCAACCGACCACAACGAGCTTACAATGGAGGTTATGAAGAAAATTGCCGAGAAGCATGGTCTTGTTTGCCTCCTCCACGAAAAACCTTTTGCAGGCGTAAACGGTTCCGGTAAGCACAACAACTGGTCAATTTCTACAAATACAGGCGAAAACCTCCTCGATCCGGGCAAAACTCCTGAAACAAATATTCAGTTCCAGCTTTTCCTCGCAGCTATCGTAAAGGCTGTTCACGAGTATCAGGATCTTTTAAGAATTTCTGTTGCATCGGCAGGCAACGATCACCGTCTTGGCGCTAACGAAGCACCGCCTGCAATCATTTCAATGTATCTTGGCGATGACCTCGGCGCATTGGTTGAATCTATCATCAACGGTACAGAGTATGTAAGTAAGGGCAAAATTAAGATGTCAACAGGTGTTGATGTTCTTCCGGACTTCAAGAAAGATACATCAGATCGTAACAGAACATCACCGTTTGCTTTCACAGGTAACAAGTTTGAGTTCAGAGCACTCGGTTCGGCACTCAACATTGCTTGTCCGAACATTATGCTCAACACAATGGTTGCTGAGGAGCTTTCTGAGTTCTACGATGAGCTTAAGGATGCATCAGACCTTGATGCAGCTGTTAAGGCTCTCATTAAAAAGACATTTACAGAGCATCAGGCTATTATCTTCAACGGCAACAACTACGCTCCTGAGTGGGTTGAAGAGGCAGAGAAGAGAGGTCTTCTTAACCTCAAGTCACTTCCTGATGCAGTTGAGCATTACATTGATCAGAAGAACCTTGACCTCTTTACAAAGAATAAGATTTACTCAGTAGATGAAGTTCATGCAAGATATGAAATTGAGCTTGAAAACTATGCTAAGATTATCAACATTGAGGCACTTACAATGATTGATATGGCTAAAAAGGATATGATTCCTGCCGTAACATCATATGTAAGAGAGCTTACAGATACAGCACTTGCTAAGAAAGCTCTTTCAGACGCAATCCCAACTTCAGTTGAAGAGGATCTTATTACAAGTCTTTCAAACAAGCTCGTATGCTTCAGCAAAAAGACAGCAGAGCTTGAGAACGCTGTTATCGGTGCAAGCGAATATGAGGGCGATGTTCTTGCTTATGCTAAGTATTACAGAGAGAGCGTGTTCTCTGTAATGACAGAACTTCGTGCAATCGGTGACGCAATGGAAACAGAAACAGCCGCTGATTACTGGCCATATCCTTCATACGGCGAAATGCTTTACGGTGTATGATTGATTGACTGATTTTTAAATTTTAAATTTGGTGACACAATGGCGTGTAACGAACAGTAGTAAACTGTTCGGTGCACGCCGTTTTTGTTATTTAAAAAAAGGAGAGATCTATATGGCAGACTTAATCTATGGTAGCTCGGGCGTATGGTTTATGATAGGCGCCTTGCTTGTATTCTTTATGCAATGTGGATTTGCAATGGTAGAAACAGGCTTTACACGAGCAAAAAACGCAGGTAATATCATTATGAAAAACCTGATGGACTTCTGTATCGGTACAGTTGTTTTCAGCTTACTTGGTTTTGGACTTATGATGTCCGAAAACTATGTAGCAGGTTTCATTGGTATTCCAAGTCTTACAATGTTTACGGATTGGACAAACTTTGATTGGAACACATTTGTATTCCAGCTTGTATTCTGTGCCACTGCCGCTACTATCGTATCAGGCTCAATGGCAGAGCGTACAAAGTTCTCTGCATACTGTGTATACAGCGCAGTAATTTCACTCGTTGTTTATCCTATCGAGTCAGGCTGGGTTTGGAACAGTCAGGGTTGGCTTGCTCAGCTCGGTTGTATTGACTTTGCAGGTTCTATCGTAATTCATATGGTTGGCGGTATCTCGGCACTTGTCGGCGCAATCATTCTTGGCCCTCGTATCGGTAAGTACGGCAAAAACGGCAAGGTAAACGCTATCCCGGGTCATAGCATCACACTTGGTGCTTTGGGTGTATTCATTCTTTGGTTTGCTTGGTACGGATTTAACGGTGCAGCTGCCGAAGACGGCGCAAGACTCGGTCAGATTCTTCTTACTACAACAATCGCACCTGCTGTTGCAACAGTAACTTGTATGATCTTTACATGGATTAAGAACGGTAAGCCTGATGTTTCAATGTGTCTTAACGCATCTCTTGCAGGTCTTGTAGCAGTTACAGCAGGTTGTGCAGATGTTGATGCTATCGGTTCTGCAATCATCGGTATTGTATCAGGTATCCTCGTAGTAGTTGCAGTAGAATTTGTAGACATTAAACTCAAGATAGATGACCCGGTTGGTGCATTCGCAGTACATGGCGTAAACGGTATGTGGGGCGGTCTTGCAGTAGGTCTTTTCGCAACAGGCAACGGTCAGGACGGCATTACAGGTCTTTTCTATGGCGGCGGTTTCGCTCAGCTTGGCAAGCAGGCTCTCGGTATCCTTTGCGTAGCATCTTGGACAATTGTTTGTATGATCATCGTATTTACAGTAATCAAAAAGACAATCGGTCTTCGTGTAACTAAGGAAGAAGAAATGAAGGGCCTTGACATTTGCGAGCACGGTCTTGTAAGTGCATATGCAGACTTTATGCCAATCGGCGTTGGTACAGCTTCACTTGATGAAACATTTGATGTTGAGGACAATGTTCCTGTTACAAAGGCAGTGCCTGTTCAGCTTGCAGGCAAGTATGATATGGCTACCGACGGCACAAAGATTACTAAGATTGATATTCTCCTCAAGCAGTCAAAGCTCGAGGCACTCAAGGAAGAAATGGATAAGCTCGGCATTACAGGTATGACAGTATCTCAGGTACTCGGCTGCGGCGCTCAGAAGGGCAAGGCAGAGTATTATCGTGGTGTTGCCATTGAAAGCAACTTACTTCCTAAGATGAAGGTAGAAATTGTAGTTTGCAAAGTTCCTGTAAAGGCTGTTGTAGATGCCGCTGTAAAGGCTCTGTATACAGGTCACATCGGTGACGGCAAGATCTTCATTTATGATGTTGAAGATGTTGTAAAGGTAAGAACCGGTGAAACAGGTTACGATGCAATGCAGGATATTGAGTAATCCTTATTACATTACCTATCCTTTTTAATTCACATAAACCGAAAGGGTCGACACGAGAAATTGTGTCGGCCCTTTTGGGTGTTTATTAAAGGATGGAGTGAATTATGTTTATAGAATTATCGGTCGGGTAACAAAGTAAGGCAAAAGCCAAAATTTCTGTTCCAAATATAAAAGTTTGGTCAACCTTTTTTAAAGGGTTGACCTGAATTTTAAATTTATTAATGTTACTCTAACATTGAGCGTAGAACAGATGAGTATTCACAAACAATTTAACAAAAATAAAAGGTCTACTGTCAAAGACAATAGACCTTTGGTGCCGGTGACCGGACTTGAACCGGTACGGTATCGCTACCGGCGGATTTTGAGTCCGCTACGTCTGCCAATTCCATCACACCGGCAAATACAAATTAATTATACAGTATTAATTTAAAAAAATCAAGTGTAAATTTCATTTCTTTTTAAATTTCCATAAATATTCCCTTACGGAATATAAAACAGCATAAAAACAGGAAATTTTACATTTTTTTAATTTTTAATATCATTTTAGTTGCTTATTTAAAAAAATTATATTATAATATATCTGTATTTTTATTAGCAGTCAAGGCTGCAATTTATGGAGGAATGTCAAATGGATAAAAAAGAGCTTCTTTATGAAGGTAAAGCAAAAAAAGTATTTTCTACAGAGAATCCTGACTACTGTATAGTTTCTTACAAAGATGACGCTACTGCATTTAATGGTGAAAAGAAAGGTACAATCATCGGCAAGGGTGTTGTAAACAACCGTATGAGCAACTTTATGTTTAAGCTTCTTGAGGAAAAGGGTATTCCTACTGATTTTGTAGAAGAGCTTAACGACAGAGATACTGTTCTTAAAAAGGTTGAAATCGTACCTCTCGAGGTTATCGTAAGAAATAAGGCAGCAGGCAGCCTTTCAAAAAGACTTGGTCTTCCTGAGGGCACACCAATGAAAACTCCTGTTCTTGAGTTCTGCTATAAGAACGATGAGCTTGGCGACCCTATGGTAAACGAATACCACATTCTTGCAGCAGGCTTTGCTACTAAGGAAGAGATTGATACTATTTCAAAGTACGCTCTCAAAATTAACGAAATTATGATTGACTTTTTTAAGGAGTGCAAGGTTGACCTTATCGACTTTAAGATTGAGTTCGGCAGATACAAGGGCGAAATTCTCCTTGCTGACGAAATCTCTCCTGATACTTGCCGTTTCTGGGATATGGATACTCAGGAAAAACTCGACAAGGACCGTTTCCGCAGAGATATGGGCGGTGTTGAAGAGGCTTATGCCGAGATGATGAAGCGTATCGGCTTAGCATAATAATCTGTTTAAATATACATTTACAAATCCCGTTTTCGGGCATTAGTTTGATATTTTTACGGATGGTGGCGCTTTTTGAAAAATTCTTTCGATAATTACGCAAAAGAAGGACTGCACGAGGAATGCGGTGTTTTCGGAATATTTAGTGACGGCACAATTAACCCTGCCTATGCTTGCTACAACGGCTTGCTTGCTTTGCAGCATCGTGGTCAGGAAAGCTGTGGTATTGCCGTTACCGATGACGGTGTAATAGATTATCATAAGGATATGGGACTTGTTACCGAGGTTTTTAATAACCGTATTCTTGACTCTTTGCAAGGTCAGATGGGTATTGCTCATGTCCGTTATTCGACTGCCGGTGGCTCTGTGCTTGAAAATTCACAACCTCTCGTTATGCGTTATGTCAAGGGTACGCTTGCTGTGGCTCACAACGGCAACCTTACCAACGCCCTCGAAATTCGCAGTCAGCTTGAACAGACAGGTGCTATTTTTCAGACCACTATTGACTCTGAGGCTATCTGTTATGTTATTGCAAGAGAAAGACTTAAATGTCATTCTGTTGAGGAGGCAGTTGCCCGCACAATGAGGGTTATTAAGGGTGCATATTCTCTGCTTGTTATGAGCCCGAGAAAGCTGATTGCTGCTCGTGACCCACATGGTTTTCGTCCTCTTTGCATGGGTAAATACAATGATTCCGTAGTGTTTGCAAGCGAGAGTGCTGCTCTTGACGCCTGCGGAGCAAAGTTTATTCGTGATATTGAACCCGGCGAAATTGTTGTGGTGGATAATAATGAAATCCGCAGTATTAAGCCGGACTTTGGAGAAGAAAAAAAGCAGTCGCTTTGTATTTTTGAATATATTTATTTTGCCCGCTCCGATTCCTTTATTGACGGCATAAGCGTTTATGAGGCAAGAAAACAGGCAGGCAGAATTTTGGCAAGGGAGTTTCCTGTTGATGCCGATATGGTAGTCGGCGTGCCCGAGTCGGGTATTGACGCAGCTATCGGTTACAGCGAGGAATCGGGAATCCCTTATGAAAAAGCTATTGTAAAAAACAGCTATATAGGCAGAACTTTCATTAAACCCAGTCAGAAAGAGCGTATGAAGAGTGTGCGCATAAAGCTGAACCCTATTGCCGATAAAATCAAGGGTAAGCGTGTGGTCATTATTGATGACAGCATTGTGCGTGGTACTACTGTTGACAGAATCGTCACTATGCTCCGTGAAGCAGGTGCAAAAGAAGTTCATATGCGCATCAGTTCGCCCCCTTTTATGTGGCCATGCTACTACGGTACGGATATTCCGTCAAGAGGAGAGCTTATCGCCTGCAACCATACGGTTGAAGAAATCCGTCAGCTCAGCGGTGCGGATTCACTTGGTTATTTGCCCGCAGACAGCTTGCGTGAAATGCTCCACAATGCTCCTATCGGCTTTTGTGACGCTTGTTTCAGCGGTAATTATCCTGCTGAAATTACCAAAAAGACCTTTAAGGGCAAAGAGCGTGGCGGTATGAATTTTGATAAGAAATGCTGATAATTCTAAATTCTGAAAGGATTTACTAATATGATTAAGGATACCTATGAATCACCTTTGTCTGCAAGATATGCAAGCAAAGAAATGAAATATATCTTTTCTCCCGATATGAAATTCCGTACTTGGAGAAAACTTTGGATTGCTCTTGCTGAGGCTGAAATGGAACTTGGACTTCCTATCACTCAGGAGCAGATTGACGAACTTAAGGAACACGCTGACGACATCAACTATGAAGTTGCTCAAGAGAGAGAAAAACTTGTTCGTCATGATGTAATGTCACATGTTTATGCTTACGGTGTACAGTGCCCTAACGCAAAGGGTATTATTCACCTTGGCGCAACTTCTTGCTATGTAGGCGACAATACAGATATTATTATTATGACAGAGGGCTTAAAGCTCATCAGAAACAAGCTCATTACAGTAATTCGTAATCTTGCTAAATTTGCAGATGAGTACAAGGCTCTTCCTACACTTGCATTCACACATTTTCAGCCTGCTCAGCCAACAACAGTAGGCAAGAGAGCAACTCTTTGGTTACAGGAATTGCTTATGGACCTTGAAGATGTAGAGTATCAGCTTTCAAAGGCTAAGCTGCTCGGTTCAAAGGGTACAACAGGTACTCAGGCAAGCTTTTTGGAGCTTTTCGAGGGCGACCACGAAAAATGTAAGGCACTTGACAAGAAAATTGCTCAGAAAATGGGCTATAATTCTTGCTTTGCCGTTTCAGGTCAGACCTACTCAAGAAAGCTCGATTCTCAGTTTTTAAATGTACTCGCTGGCATTGCTCAGAGTGCGTCTAAATTCTCAAACGATATTCGTCTTTTACAGCACCTTAAAGAGGTTGAAGAGCCGTTTGAAAAGAATCAGATCGGTTCATCGGCAATGGCTTACAAGCGCAATCCTATGCGTTCGGAGCGTATCGGCTCACTTTCTCGTTATGTAATGTGTGATGTATTAAACGGTTATTTCACAACTGCTACACAGTGGTTTGAAAGAACTCTTGATGACTCGGCTAACAAGCGTTTGAGTATTCCTGAGGCATTCCTCGCTGTTGACGGTATTCTTTCACTTTACGCAAATGTTGCCGACGGTCTTGTGGTATATCCAAAGGTTATTGAACAGCGTCTCAGAAAAGAGCTGCCGTTTATGGCTACCGAAAATATTATGATGGACGCAGTTAAGTACAGAGGTGCTGACAGACAGCAGCTCCACGAGAGAATTCGTGTTCATTCAATGGCTGCATCTAAGGTTATTAAGGAAGAGGGCGGCGAAAACGACCTCTTAGAGAGAATTGCCAACGATGAGGCTTTCGGCGTAACTTTAGAGGATCTCGAAAAGATTTTACAGCCTGAAAAATATACAGGCAGAGCAAAAGAGCAGACCGAGGATTTCCTCGCAGAAATGGTACAGCCTGTTCTTGATAAATATGCTGACATTGAGTCAGACAAGCCTGAAATCAATGTATAAAACTAATACATTTGTATTTATATATTAAGGAGTTTTACAAATTATGGTTAAAGCAATAGTAGGTGCAAACTGGGGAGATGAAGGTAAGGGTAAAATTACCGATGTTCTCGCAAATGACAGTGACATTGTAATTCGCTTTCAGGGCGGTGCAAATGCAGGTCATACTATCGTAAATGAATATGGCAAGTTTGCTTTGCATCAGCTCCCATCCGGTGTATTTCATCAGAATATTACTAATATTATTGGCAACGGCGTTGCTTTCAGCGTTGAAAATTTCGTAAAAGAAATCGCTGAGCTTGAGAGCAGAGGAGTACCAAAGCCAAAGATTATTATTTCAGACAGAGCGCAGATAGTTATGCCTTATCATGTTGCTTTTGATTGTTACGAGGAGGAGCGCCTCGGCAAAAATTCCTTTGGCTCTACAAAGAGCGGTATTGCTCCGTTCTATTCAGACAAATACTCAAAAATCGGTTTCCAGATTAACGAGCTTTACGATGATCCTGATTCTCTCAGAGAGAAAATCAGACACGCTCTCGGCATTAAAAATGCTATTCTCAAGAATCTCTACAACAAGCCTGAGATTACAGAGGAAGAAGTATTTGATAAGTTAATGGAATACAAAGAGGCACTTGCTCCTTATGTTGGAGATACTTTTGAGTTTATTCATAATGCGCTCAAAGATGGCAAGAATATTCTTTTGGAGGGTCAGCTTGGCTCACTTAAGGATACTGACTTTGGTATCTATCCAATGGTTACATCTTCAAATACAATCGCCGGCTACGGTGCAGTAGGCGCAGGTATTCCGCCATACGAGATTAAAGAGGTTATCACTGTTGTTAAGGCTTACTCAAGTGCAGTAGGTGCAGGTGAATTTGTTTCTGAAATCTTTGGTGAAGAGGCAGACGAGCTCAGAAGAAGAGGCGGCGACGGCGGCGAATTCGGTGCCACAACAGGCAGACCTCGCAGAATGGGTTGGCTTGACCTTGTGGCTACTCGTTACGGCTGTAAGGTACAGGGAGCTACTCAGGTAGCATTTACTGTTCTTGATGTTCTCGGCTACCTTGACGAAATTCCTGTATGCGTTGGTTATGAGCTTGACGGCGAAGTTATCGACTACTTCCCATCAACAACAAAGCTCAAGAGATGCAAGCCTATTCTCAAGAAATTAAAGGGCTGGAAATGCTCAATTTCAGGCATTAAAGAGTACGACAAACTTCCTAAGGAATGTCGTGACTATATTGAATTTGCAGAAGAGCAGATTGGTGTGCCGATTAAGATTGTATCTAACGGCCCATCAAGAGATGATATTATTTACAGATAAACAAAGGCTGGTAATGTAATGGAAAACAAAGAAAGAGTAATTGTCCTCGACTTTGGCGGACAGTATAATCAGCTTATTGCAAGGCGAGTTCGTGAGTGCAATGTGTATTGTGAAATACTGCCTTACACAGTCAGCCTTGACAAAATTAAAGAATTAAATCCGACCGGTATTATTTTTACCGGCGGTCCTAACAGCGTGTACGATGAAAGCTCACCGCACATTGCAAAAGAAATTTTTGAGCTTAATATACCGATTCTCGGCATTTGCTACGGATGTCAGCTTATGGCATACACCCTCGGCGGTGTTGTAACTGCTGCCACAGATAACTCGTCTTGTGAGTATGGCAAGACAATGACTAACTACAATAAAAACGATGTTATCTTTGCAAATGTGCCTGGGCATGGTATTTCTTGGATGAGCCATCGTGACTATATCAGCACAGTTCCTGACGGATTTTCCGTTACTGCAACAACAGCTGTTTGTCCTGTTGCAGCTATGAGCTGTCCTGAGAAAAAACTCTACGGTGTGCAGTTCCACCCTGAAGTAAATCATACTGAAAACGGTAAAGATATGCTCCGTTCTTTTCTTTACGATGTTTGCGGTTGTAGGGGCGAGTGGCAGATGGATAGCTTTATTGACACCACTGTTGCTAAACTTAAAGAGCAGATTGGCGATAAGGGTGTTGTGCTTGGCCTTTCGGGCGGTGTTGATTCATCAGTAGCAGCCGCACTTTTAAGTAAGGCGGTTGGCAAGCAGCTTACATGCGTTTTTGTAGATCAGGGACTTATGCGTAAAGACGAGGGCGATTTTGTAGAACAGACTTTTACAAAGCTCTTTGATATGAATTTTGTCCGCATTAATTGTCAGGAAGAGTTCCTCTCAAAGCTCAAGGGCGTTTCAGAGCCTGAGGCAAAGAGAAAGATTATCGGTACAGAATTTTATAATGTGTTCTGGAATAAGATTCGTGAAAGCTACGGCAGCGGCTATTTTGCACAGGGCACAATTTATCCTGACAGAATCGAGAGTGGCAAGGGTGATGCTGCAAAGATTAAGACCCACCACAATCAGGTTGAAGTTCCTCAGGATATCACCTTTGAGGGCATTATTGAGCCTTTGCAGGATTTATTTAAGGACGAAGTGCGTGTAGTTGGCGAAAAACTTGGACTTCCGCACGAGCTTGTATGGCGTCAGCCGTTCCCAGGCCCGGGACTTGGCGTTAGAGTAATCGGTGAGGTTACAGCAGAAAAGGTTAAGATTTTGCAGGAGGCAGACGCTATCCTCAGAGAAGAAATGGATAAGTGCGGCTATGCATCACAGATGAGCCAGTTCTTTGCAGTCCTTCCGGGCGTAAAGACAGTAGGCGTAATGGGTGACTCCCGTACCTATGATGAACTTGTGGCAATCAGAGCCGTAACTACCGATGACTTTATGACAGCCGATTGGGCAAAAATCCCTTACGATATTCTCGGCAGAGTTTCAAGCCGTATCATAAATGAAGTAGAACATGTAAACAGAGTTGTTTACGATATAACCTCAAAACCCCCCGGAACAGTGGAGTGGGAGTAAATCGTAAAGTTTGAAAAATCGCATAAACAAAGGATTTTTGGCTTGAAAATTCCCGATTTGATAGCAAAATGATAGCAGACTGCAAAACGCATTTATTGTGTGTTCCCTGCGGTTTGCGGGTACAATTATCTTAATAAATTCTAAAAAGGCATTACTGACTTTTGCAGTCGGTAATGCCTTTTTGTTATGCTGATTTATGATTATTATATTATTACATCAAGATTATATTGTGATTTCATAAAATTAATCATTCGTTTTTTTCGATATTCAATGAATGCTTTATGATCTTTCCATTCATCACAAGACATTTCACTCGGAATAAAATCATATTCAGAAATATGAGCTTTTGTATCTTCATTTGAAAAGAAGTCAAATGGATGAATATTACTTTTCAGTAAATTAGTTTTACCAGCTACAGGTTGCAAATTCCAAAGAGTATCGACTTCATAATCACTGGGACTATCTTTGAGTTTCAAAGGAAAAATATGATCCAACTCCGGCTTATACCTTCCTGTTGTAGTTTCTTGTTTTATATACAATCGATTAGGAATCATTACTTTCAAAGTAAACCAAACATTACACTCAAGTGTTTCTTTTCGTAATTCAACAACACGGTTTTTTTCTTTTGCAATTTCTTTTATTTCATCAAGCGGAAAGTTTTCGTCAATAATTTTTCTTGTTGAGCCTTCAACAATTCCTTGGGTATTCCAATCATTTAATTGAGAAAGAACAAAGTACTGTTTCATTTTTGTGACATTCTCAGCATTGATATTTAAAAATCGTTTACCTTGTTGATAATTATGATATGAATATACAACTAGAGGAAGTACAGCAAGCTTTCTAGATACTATTGAACTGTTATTAATATTGAATGCTTTATAGAAAAATTCTCCGAAAAAGTCCTTTAATGGCTCACCAATTGAAGATCCAATCTCTTTAAATTTTTGAATTTCTTCAGGTTTCACTTTTGATGCATCAACGCGTGTTGTACCTTTTACGATAAGATTTATAAGTTGTAATATTTCGTTTGCAGAAAAAGAATACCCATTAGTAACTTCAAAAATCCACTTTGATATTTCAACAAGATTCTCTTCGAAAGATGGATCTGATTCCTTGATTTTTGAAAACAATAAATCAGCACCAGAGAGTGGAACTCCTCCGGTATTCAAACGTTGAAAGACATCATTTACTTTATCTTCATTCCAAGTACTATCAATTGGGAAATAAGCCAAAGATTTTACATCTGTTCCAACAAACACTGACCAAAGTTTATCAAATCTTGTTTCAAAAAGAGTTTCTTCATCTTCTGTTAATGATGTTAATGTTTTTTGAATCTTTTTTCTATAGCTTACTTTTTCGGCATCAGTCTTTGAAAAAAGAGCGGGTAGTTTTATGCATTCGGGATTATCTGTATTTTTATCAATAAATTCGAAACCGTAATCCTCATCAGTAGTATCACTTTTATATAAAAGATTATACGCCAAAATTCTTTTATTTAGAGTGTATTTAAGACAAGAAAATAATGTTTGCAATCTTTGTTGACCATCATACACCAACCATTTATCTGTTCTTTCCCAAAGTGATTTGTCGACAAGAGTGGCAATTTTACCGTCTTCATAATCATTCATAAACTCTCTGTAAGGAACTTCTTTATCTGTGTTCCACACAATAATAGTGCCTATTGGATAACCATTTAATATTGAGTCAAACAATTTACAAATATATTTTTCACTTTCGTATCTACTACCCCACACATATGGTCGCTGAACAGCTGGCAAAAACCATCCGTTTAAATTTGCATTTATATTGTTTACAGCTTCTTTAACTGATATTGTTTGAAATCCCATATGATATCTCTCCTTTAAACATATAGTTAGTGATTGAAAGTATTGATAAGCATTTTTATTTCTGCGGATAGTTATATCTCCACTTATCGTATTCCTCTTTTGAAATTTCGCCGTTTTTCAGCTTCTCAGCCTGCTCTTTCCAAGCGGTGAACATTTCAAACATAGTAATGTAATTTGAACCCATACCCTTGTCCAAATGCAGACAAACCTCTCCGTCTACTTCAGTAATTTTAAGACCGTATAAATCTTCAAGGGCAAATAAAGTGTGCATTAAGCCGTTATAGCTGTCAATATCGGGCACAGTTAAAGCGCTTGTTGATATCCCGAACACTTCTGCAAGGCTGTTAGTCAGGTCTGCTTTCGGCGTTCTTGAGCCGGACTCATACTGTGCCATACGAATGTCGGCGGTCTTTTCAGGAAAACCAACCTGCATACCAAGATATTTTTGAGTCATACCTCTTAAATTTCTGAAAAAGCGAATTCTTTCACCGATAGCCATAAAAATGCTCCTCTCATATTTGTAAAACAGAGTATAACATAACGAGTTAAGATATGTCAAGACAACCAAAGCAAAAAAAGTAAATATTTTCTCAAAAGCTACTTGACTTTACGAAATTTGTTTAGTATAATAGTTAAACAAATAGCGTTAGGTTACTTGCTTGACAACAAGAATAACCGTCATATGTCACGGTAATGGCATATCCGCTCGGGCAAATCGGAATGCGGTCAGAAAGTTCTCCGACGCTAAATAAATATAAAAAATGAAAGAAAGGATGATGAAAATGGCAGACAAAATGTTTTTGCGTGTTGAAGATGTAGCAGATGAAATGGGAGTTTCCGTATCCTATGCCTACAAGCTTATACGCAAATTAAACAAAGAATTAAAGGCAACCGGATGTATAACAATACCCGGCAGAATTGACCGAAAATTCTTTCATGAAAAATTCTATTCAACTAAAACAACCGAAAGGAGCAATTAAAAATGGCAGCATTCAAGAATGAAAAGAACGGAACTTGGTATGTGCAGTTCCGCTACACAGACTGGAAAGGCGAACGACAGCAGAAATTCAAACGAGGATTCGCAACCAAACGAGAAGCACAGGAATGGAAACGAGAGTTTCTTACGAAAAAGCAGGCTGATGTAACAATGAGCTTTGAAAGCTTTGCAGAACTTTATGAAAAGGACATAAAGCCAAGACTTAAAGAAAATATCTGGCTTACAAAGGAAAGCATTATACAAAAGAAAATCTTGCCTTATTTTGCGAAACGCAGACTGTGCGATATTACAGCTAAGGATGTTATAGAATGGCAGAATGAAATCAGAAAACTCACCGATAAGAGCGGCAGGAAGTATTCTCAGACCTATCTGAAAACTGTTCATAATCAGTTAAGCGCACTGTTTAACCATGCAGTACGCTATTACGGCTTGAAGTCCAATCCTGCAGCGATAGCTGGGAATATGGGAACGGAGGAACGAAAAGAAATGCAGTTCTGGACTTTGGAGGAATACAAGAAATTTTCCGAAGTAATGATGGACAAAATCATTTCTTTTTACGCTTTTGAAATGCTTTATTGGTGCGGTATCCGTGAGGGCGAAATGCTTGCCTTAACGCCAAAAGATTTTGATTTCAAAGCGGAGATGGTGACGATTAACAAATCCTATCAGCGTCTAAAGGGCAGAGATGTTATTACAACGCCTAAGACAAAGAAAAGCAACCGTACAATTAAAATGCCAAAATTCCTTTGTGAAGAAATGCAGGAATATCTCGGTATGTTTTACGGTGCCGGAGAAAATGACCGAATCTTTCCTGTTTCAAAAAGCTATATGCATCACGAAATGGACAGAGGTGCAAAAAAAGCAGGCGTCAAGCGTATAAGAATACACGATTTAAGACATTCGCATGTTTCGCTTTTAATAGAGATGGGATTTACAGCCTTAGCCATTGCGGACAGGCTCGGACACGAAAGCATTGAAGTTACTTACCGATATGCGCACCTGTTCCCCTCAAAGCAAACCGAAATGGCAAATAAATTGGATGATTTGGGAAAAGGAGATTTTTAAGATGTCAGCAAAAAACAGAGACGAACACAATCGCTGGAGAAATATAACCGTAGGCTTTCGAGTATCGCCCGAAGAAAACGAGCTTATCAACAAAGCTGTTGCACTGTCAGGACTTTCAAAACAGGAATACTGCTACCGAAGATGTATGAACAGAGATGTCGTTGCTCAGGGCAATCCAAGAGTGTACAAAGCACTCAAAAATGAACTTGCCTCCGTGCTTCAGGAATTACAGAGAATTGAAGCCAGCGACGGTGTGAATGATGAATTACTTAATATTATTGAACTGATTGTCGATATTCTCGGCGGTCTGAAAGGAGAGGACAATAATGGAGAATAAAAAAGAAATGACCGCTCCGAATGTATCTGTTGGCGCAGATACGGAGCAGTCAATTCAAAAATGTACTGACAATAGTATAACTGATAACTATGAAAATATCAAGTATTTTGAAGAAAGGCAAAGAGATTTGATGTTAAGCCTAGACCCGTCATATCTCAAAACAATTTCAATGAGCGAGCTATACAACGCCGTGTACCAAAGCAAACCGCCGCTGATTGACGGCTTACTCTACCCCGGCACATATATTTTTGCATGAGCGCCGAAGCTGGGCAAGAGTTTCCTTATGGCACAGCTCGCTTATCATATCAGCACGGGCATGCCGCTTTGGAATTATACCGTCCGAAAAGGAACTGTGCTGTACCTTGCTCTTGAAGATGATTATCACAGATTGCAGGAAAGACTGTACCGAATGTTCGGAACAGAGAGTACAGAAGATTTGTATTTTTCTGTTTCGGCAGGTCAGCTTGGAAACGGTCTTGACGAACAACTTACAAGGTTTATGGCGGAACACTCCGATACAAAACTAATTATCATAGACACGCTTCAAAAGGTGCGTGAGGTCGGCGGAGATAATTACAGCTATGCAAACGATTATGAAATTATCACAAGGCTCAAAAAGTTTGCGGACAGCAGCGGAATATGTATGCTGCTTGTTCACCACACACGAAAGCAGAATGCCGATGATAAATTTGATATGATTTCAGGCACTAACGGATTATTCGGCGCTGCTGACGTAGGTTTTATTCTTCGTAAAGAAAAGCGTACAAGCAACGCCGCCACACTTGAAGTATCAGGCAGAGACCAGCCCGACCAAAAGATTTATTTGAACCGCAATCCTGAAACGCTTGTATGGGAGCTTGAAAAAACAGAAACAGAACTGTGGAAACAACCGCCTGATCCATTGCTTAAAACTATCGCTGATAAAATCACAAGAGGATATTCAAAATGGCAAGGCACACCCACAGAGCTTGTAGACTTTCTCGGCGTTGATATGAAAGCTAACGCTTTGACTATGAAACTCAATATTAATGCAGGGCGTTTGTTCAATGAGTATGGAATAAGTTATCAGAACAAACGCTGTCACGATGGGCGCAGGGTAAGCCTTGCATTAGAACAGCGTGACGATGCGTGACGGTCGTGTCGGTGTTTTAGGCGGTAACAAAAACATCGTCACCATCGACGCAGACCGACACGATTAAAGTTTTTGCAGGGTGCAGGTGGCTTTTTTCAAAAAGCCGCTCCTGCCCCTCGGAGAGCGCAAAACCTGCTCGCAGGTCGCATTTTTGATAGGTGTGCCTGTCAAAAGTGCTTTTGCGTTACTCTTGACAAGAGTAACGGAACCGAGGACGAGCAAGTTTATGAGAGATGGAGGTGTATATAATGCAAAGAACGATAAGCGCAATGGTGGGTAAAGGCTCGGTTAATCACAACAGCCGCAAGTTCAAGGCGGAAAATGTTGACGGTGAACGAAGTCATCTCAATATAGATTATTGTAATGAGCCGATAAAGAAAATCTATCACGAATTGTTTGACGAAGCACTTAAAAAGTATGACGATAAACAGTCAAGAGCCGACCGCAGAATAGAAAACTACTATGAAAAAATCTGTAATTCAAAGCAAGAAAAGCCGTTCCACGAACTCATTTTGCAGATAGGCGATAAAGAAAATATGAGCGCAGAAAGCGAAAACGGAGAGCTTGCCCGACAGATTTTAGATGAATACTATCGTGGGTTTCAGGAGCGTAATCCACAGCTAAAAGTGTTCTCGGCTCATCTTCATATTGATGAGGCAACACCACATTTGCACATTGATTTTGTTCCGTTCACCACGGGTAGCAAGCGTGGACTTGATACAAGAGTCAGCCTAAAACAAGCACTTGCCGCACAAGGTTTCAAAGGCGGAACTCGTGGAGATACCGAGTGGAATTAGTGGGTAAGCGCAGAAAAGTCCGCACTAGCATTCGTTATGGAACGACACGGAATTGAGTGGGAACATAAAGGAACGCACGAAAAACATCTGTCTGTTCTTGACTACAAAAAGCAGGAACGGACGACGGAACTTGAACAATTAGGTGCTAAAATCGAAGAAAAACAGACTGAATTCAATGTGTTATCAGAGCGAGTGTTAAATTATGATGATGGTTTGGAAAACTTAAGGAATGTGGATGAAATGCTCGATAATGCACCCGAATATCAGCTCTCCGAGCCACAAAGTTTTATGTCTGCAAAAGCATATAAAGCAAAAATTGCAGAGCCGCTTATTCAAAGATTAAAAGCGTTAATTAAGACGGCATTGGCTCGTTGTTTTGAAGGTTGGGACAATTACCATAGATTAAACATCACAAACGGCAACCTATATCGTGAGAACGAAATGTTATCGAAAATCAACAGTAAGCTGAAAAGCGAAAACAAAAATTTGCGTTCGGAAGTCAAGGATTATAAGCTTTTGCGTAAGGTTTTCGGGCATAAACAAATTGATGAGTTGCTTAAACAGGCAAGAAACATCAAAGGTCATAAGCGTGAAAATCCACGCTCAAGATAAATAAATTTTTGGAGGTAAAACAAATGGCAAAGACAATTTTTGAAAAAGCAGGCGGTACTTACACACAGGTGGGCGACTATATGTTGCCCGATTTATTACCGGCGGAAGAAGAAAAGGAAGCGAATATCGGTATTTGGGCAATGCAGCACAAACGATATTTGAAGCAACACCATAAAGTGCTATATTATAATTTGCTGACAAGCGGTAAGCTCAATTCATATCTTGTAGATATTGAACAGCAGGCTCAACACCTCTTTTCTCGGCTAGTAAATGACCTCGCCGAAAAAGAAAATGTAACCGAAGAACTCAAATCAACCGATATGATGTTGTGGGTGCAAAAGATGAATAATATTCGTAATCGTGCAACGGAAATTGTAAATGCGGAATTGATTTACACGGTATAAACACAACGATGGCAGGGAGCAATCCCTGCCGATTTTTTGTTGCTTAAAAACAGTTGACTTATTTGCGGATTAAACGTATAATTAGACTGTATAAATATAGTCTGCGATATGTGCAATTTAATATCGAGGGTGCATTATGATTACAGATAAAATTGGTAATAGAATACGAGAGTTAAGAAGTCGTACCGGACTGAGTCAAGAAAAATTTGCTCAAAAAATAGGTATGGACAGAACTTATTTTGCAAGCGTTGAACTCGGTAAACGCAATATTTCAATTGTCAATATTGAAAAAATCGCAAACGGCTTAGATGTATCACTTTCCGAGTTTTTTAAAGATATTTGAATCCAGTCCGATTTAATGGATGATATTTAATTTATAATTAAGTTAGAATAAATCAGCGGAGAAATTACAATGAGTGCAACTGAAACAACATATAAAACCTCATTGATAAACAATAGACGTTACTTAGGTAATAAATATAAGTTACAATATAAAACAAAAATTGTAAAAATTAATAGGTAAATGTATGAAAGACAATTTTAGCAAAACATTATATGTTGTAAAATGGAATAGTGATCATCAAACTATAATTACCAGCGGCTGGCAAATTAACGCTATAAGGCATAGTGAAAAAAAGTGGTATAATGGTGAATCACAGATGAGGGTTTTACGAAAAGCCACTGACGAAGATTTTGAAAAGATGGAAGTGATACCATAAATGAAAAAAACAACGTATCTTTCATCAATTATATCAGCACTTAACAAATTAAATGGTATGGGATCGTTAAATGAAATATATGACGTGATTGAGAAAGAAGGACGATTGAGTTATATTTTTTCCAACCCTAATTGGAAAGATAATGTAAGGGCGACAATACAAAGACATTGTATCCAGACGAAATCTTACAGAGGAAGCGAAGATTTATTTCGCTCAGTATATGGATTGGGTGAGGGTTACTGGAAATTCAAAAATTTTGATTCTTCAGAATATGATAATCCTATAATCGATCGACAACTGAAAATGATTGCAAATTTAGATATTTCAAATACAGAAAAAGAAATGATAATAAAATCCAGAATTGGACAAGGAATCTTCAGAGATAGGATAATACAAAAATATGAACATTGTATAATCACCGGAATTAATGATAACCGTTTGTTATTAGCAAGCCATATTAAGCCTTGGCGTTCAGCTTCAAATTACGAACGATTAAGTTCGGAAAACGGACTATTATTATCCCCATTATATGATAAGCTTTTTGATATTGGGTTAATTACTTTTGATGACAACATGAAGGTTTTGATTTCTAATAAATTAAGCTCTGAAAATGTTTCTAAGATTAATATTGATACAAATAAGATATATATTAACAATCCTTCAAATGAAATGGTAATAAACGTGAGATATCATAGACAAAATATTTTTGTAGAATAATATCGAAAAATATTATTTTAACTGATATAAGGATGATTTCCAATAGCATAAAATTGAATAATAAATAATTGAACGTGATTTTTCTTTCGAACAATCGTTTGGCAGATATTCCTAATTAAAAAATGGCATCTGACTATCTTCTTGAAAATGAAGTTGCAGAAGATTGCTGTGTGTCTGAAATAGCCGAATGTCTCATAGTTGATGATGACACTATTGTTGCAGGAATTAATGAAGAACTCGGCATAAATGTTTCTGATATGCAATCGGCCCGTGCTGCTTTGGAGGATACACGCTATCAGAGATTACAGCACCTTATAGATACTAAATTTACTGATGACAAGATATTGTCACTTTTGGATTGCTTTGAAACCAGAAATGATGATGAAATCAGAAGTATGGTTACCGATAATGCTGATGTACCTACGATTTTTGAATATGTGCTTGGTATTTTGTGGTACAAAGCAAGTGAAAGGCACGGTAAGATTCTTGATTATATGAAGCTCTCGCTGGACGCTGATTTACTACCTAAAACTCACGCAGCCGGTGGCGAGGCAGATATAGTTTATGAATATGAGGCAACCGATTACTATCCTGAACATACACTTTTGCTCGAAGCAACACTTGCCGACAGTACAAACCAACGTAGAATGGAAATGGAGCCTGTATCAAGGCATTTGGGCATGCATTTAATACGCACCGGTAATATGAATTCTTACTGCGTATTTGCTACAAACTATCTTAATATAAATGTTATTTCTGATTTTCGCAGCAGAAAAACAACGCCGTTTTATGATCCACAAGACTATTCAAAGTCTATAGCAGGAATGAAAATAATTCCTTTGCAGACATCTGAATTGAAGAAAATAGTTTCTAACAGGAAAACATATAAGGAACTGTATCCTTTATTTGAAACAGCGTTTAATTCGGCATTGCTACCTCATTTATGGTACGAAGCTGTTATTACAAATAATATGTGAACTTTTAAAGATAGTAAGGAGGAATAAATAATATGTCAGTTTTTAATGATGTCATAGGTATCTCTATCACTTCAGAATACTTTAATGGTAGTAATGAATATAAATTGTTTGAAAATAAAAATGATAGGGTTGCTATGATATTTGGTAGAAATGGAAGTGGTAAAAGTACCATAGCACAAGGTTTTATTGAATATGCTAATTCTATAAATCCTAGAAATATAGATTTGAAACTAATCACAAAAGATGGAACAACGTATATTTCACCAAATGGTAAAGTTTCAAAAATATTTGTTTTTAATGAGGAATATATAAATAATAATGTTAAGCTTAAAGAAGATGGGTTAGATACAATCGTATTATTGGGTTCTCAAGTTGGACTAGAAGAAAAAATTGCACAAAAAGAAACAGATATCGAGGCAATTGTTAAACAATTAGAGGATATTGATAATAATATAAAGGTTTTTAATAGTACAAAACATTCAAATAGCCCTGACTTTTGGCTTTCTACCATTTCAAAGAAGCTACGAGAAAGTTGGGCTGAAATTCAAGGGATTAAAATAAACGGGAAACTGAAAAAAGCTACCGTAAACGAAGCTACTATTCATAGAATTGGCAAGTTAAAGCCTTCGTTAAAAAAAGATGAATTACAAATTGAATTTAATAGTAAACTAAAAATTTTGAATTCAACAGATTCAAATAGCTTACCAATTACACAAAGCATATCTAAAATTTCATATAATAAAAATATATTCGATGATAGCAAAGAAGCATTACATCGTACTGTCAGAAAACCTGTTTTAACAGATAGAGAATCTGAACTATTAAATATATTTGGTATTGATGAACTGACTACTGCAAAAGACTATATATCTAATAATGTTGGCAAAATATGTCCTAAATGTTTAAGAGAAATAACAACTGAACATAAAAATGAAATAGTTAGCAAAATCACAAATATAATAAGCCGTGAATCTGAGAACTTTAAGAAAGAACTAGAAAAATTATTGTTAGTTGAAATACCGATAAGTGATTATGATGTTTTTAAAGTATTAGAAGAGCATTTGTATTCGGATTTGATTACTATTATTAATAAGTTAAATGAATTGATAGTAAAGCATAACATTTGTATCGGAGAGAAAATATCTAATCCCTTTGAATCAGCTGAATACACAATTAAAAACATTGTTCCGGTTTATGAAGAACTCAATAAGGTTATTGAACAAATTGAAAAACGTAGATTGGACTATAATAATGCAATTTCGGATAGAAATCGTTTAAAAGAGGCTTTAAGCAATTTAAACGACCAAATTGCGTATTATAATATTAAAGATGATTACAAGCAATATAATAAATCTGTTAATGATAAATCAGCCGAAATACGTAGACAAACTGAAACTAAAAATAAATTGTCGGCATTAAGAACGGATTTGCAACATTTAAATGCTGAAAGACAAAACTTGCAACTTGCTGCAGACAGTCTTAACAGAGAACTTCAATATATATTTTATAGTTCAAAGAGGTTATTGTTAACTGTCGACGAGAAAGAAAAGAGATACAAATTAAAAGTTAATGGGAAATCTGTAAAACCAAATAAAATCTCAAGTGGAGAAAGAAATGCGTTGGCATTATGTTATTTTTTTGCAGATATTGCAAAAAATATGAACGCAGATAATCCATATTCTGATGAAATGTTTTTAGTTATCGATGATCCGTTATCTAGTTTTGATTACGAAAACAAAATTGGGATAATGTCTTTTCTTAAATTTAAAATGAAAAGTATATTATCAGGCTCAGATTCAACAAAGGCAATAATTATGACTCACGATATATCGTTTTTTATGGACTTCAGCAAAGCACTAGAAGAAATATCTAAATATTGTAATTCTATTGGGAAAAAGGCTACATATCAGTTGCTATACTTGCATAATAAATCAATCAATGAATTTATGTATAAAAAGCAAAACGAATATACTGATTTGCTTACAGAAATTTTTGAATATGCAAATTCTGATAGTGTAGATGAAAATAATTCTATAGGAAACCAAATGAGAAGAGTTTTAGAAGCATTTTCGACATTTTCTTTTAAAATAGGAATCGAAGAACTGAGTACAAAACAAGATATTTTAGATTTATTGCCTACACCAGAATTAAAAGATTATTTTGAAAATTTGATGTATAGAATTGTACTAAATGGTGAAAGTCATGGACAAGATACAGCAAGGTTCTTTCCTAGAACTGATTTTTATGAAAATTTATCACCAGAAGAAAAACAAAGAACGGCAAAAGATATTCTTGTTTTTATGTATTTATTAAACCCAAAACATATAGAAAGCCACTTAAATGAAAGTATAAATATAATTGAGCAATGGAAAAATGAAATATCTTCTCCTAATTAAGTGTTGCGGATATTTAGATGATAGCATCCGAGTGATAGCTATTTGATAGCAAAAGCAGAAATAACTCATAAAATTGAGATATTCTGTACAAACAAAAACATATCGAGCCATAATGCCTAAGCAAAAACAGTTAGAACCTGTTTTACACTTAGGAGATAACTTTGCAAAAGATTACTATTCTTTATGCAAAATATCATTTTATAATAATTAGATGAATGGAAAATATGTTGTTTTAAGCCCAATCTTTTTATATATTTATTTCGATTCGGGAGGTAAAAGATGAAACTTTATGTCGAGAAATATGATGTAGTTGAACAAGTTGCGCTGCTTGATTTTGTTTCAAAAGAAGATTTTTGCTATTTTAGAAATAAGGGCGATTGGAATGAAAGAATGGAAGTTAATGTATCTTGCGAAGATGCTACAATGCTATTGATTTCTGGTATTAAAGTGACTAATTTACGAAAAGGCGGCTTTTTGCTTGTCGATAAACAAGACTTGTTAGAATTATATAAATATCAACAGAATGATAATATTTACAATTACAATTTGAATTTTCAAACTCCATCGACTATATTTATGGAGGTTAGTATTCCAAAAGAATTTTCAAATATTTTTAAATATGAGAATGCTAGACATAAAGATTACCATTTACTTAAGCCGAATTGCAGTTGGATGAATATGCCTTGCGCATTAAATACAATATGCACAAATGTTTGTGTATATAATGTAGGCCAAGGAAATTGCAATCGTGTTTATAATGATAATAACCAGACTTATTTTGATTATGGTGCATCTGTTTTATTCAGCAAAGTACAAATCAAAAAGCTATTAAATGATATGCCGGAATTTGATGATAAAACATCACTAATAATTAGTCATTGGGATGCCGATCATTGTAACATGTTGAAATTTATAGATGATGAAAAATTAAATAAGCTTTGCTGCGCTTTTGTCCCAAGTAAATGCATTTCTTTAACAAGTCAAATAATAGCTGAAAAGTTATTAAAATATTGTTCATATGTTGTGGTTATAAATGAGGCTGATTGTAGGAGAATCAAAAGAAAAATATCTATGCATAAAGTTTTTGAAAATGACAATGCCGCTCTTTATGTTGGCGAAAAATCTACTTCAATCAACAATTCAGGTTTATTGTTATTTGTTAAAGGAAAAAGTAAAACAGTTATACTTGCAGGTGATCATAACAATTGGCAGGTTTTCAATGATATCTATTTTTCGTTAGATTTTTCGATAAAAGAAATGCCAACAAATGTAATAGTTCCACATCATGGCGGTAAAACAGGTTCTTTTAATAATTTGATTAAAGTTAAAAAGCCCAATATAGCCGCAGTTTCCGTAGGTAGAAATCATTATGGACATCCAAATACAGAATGCAGAAATTATTATTACAAAAATGGTTTTAAATGGTTGTCAACAATGACATTGGATAAGAATGTTGAGTTTGAGATTTAACGCAATTTCTCATTGCTATTATGCAAAATAAAATCAGAATCTTTTGCTCGCTTTTACGATAATACTTTTTGTTATATCAATTTTGATTTAATTATAATTTGTAATACAAATACATATTACAAGCTGTTCAAATGAAAATTCTTAGTTAATGGGCTGTAAATAAGCGAATATCTTCACCTAATAAGGCAGCACCTACATTACATTCATTAGCTTTTTATAAATGATCACATATTTTGCATATTTAGTAATATTGTGGATACGCCCGATACAACCTCATAGTTTTTAAGAACAGCTACAATAAAATTCGCTATTTTTACACGAACATCAAGAATTATGCGTGTAAAAAATATAAGTACCGAAATGTAAAGCGTCAACCGGTTTTATTATTGACAGGGTTCTTGAATGCAGATATAATGTAGGCAACAAGATTGTTTTAAGCTATTTGCGTGATAGCATCCGAGTGATAGCTATTTGATAGCAAAAGCAGAAATACCTCGTAGAATTGAGATAATCTGTACCAAATTAAAGCACATCAATTCAAAACTCCTAAGCAAAAACAGTTAAAGTCTGTTTTGCACTTAGGAGTGGGAGTAACAAACAGTAATGCCGAAAGCCTGTATTTATGCAGGTTTACGGCTTTTGTTTTATTAAATGGTTTGCCCAATTTGTGGCGGAGTAAAGTTGAGCTTTTTGATAGAGAGTAGTATAAAAGAGAAGGGATAAAAGTGTTTAAGATTGCAATCTTACAAAAAAGAGCCATTAATGCGCAAATAGATAAGAATATTGAAAGTATCATTATGGCAATGAAAGAGGCTGCGGAAAACCATGCGGATATTCTTTTGCTGCCGGAATGTTTTGTTACAGGATATGATTTGCCTATGTCATACGAAAAAAGCATTGCAGATGATGATATAAGAATTGCAATAATATGTGAGAATGCTAAAAAATATAAAATTGGTGTGGTACTCACTGCATTTACAAAAGGTAATAAGCAACCACAAAACTCAGCTTTTGTTATTAATAAGTCGGGCGATATATTAATGAAATACTCTAAGGTGCATACCTGTGATTTTGCAGATGAAAGAAATGTTGAATCAGGTAAAGAATTTAAGGTGTGTGATTTTGAAGGAATACAATTAGGTATTATGATTTGTTATGACAGAGAGTATCCCGAAAGTGCAAGAATACTGATGCTAAAAGGTGCTGAAGTTATTCTTGTCCCAAATGATTGTGGTTCTATGCAACCAAGAATCAGAGCACTTTCTACAAGAGCATATGAAAATATGGTTGCAGTTGCTATGGCGAATCCGAATGGAGATAACGCCGGATGTTCTTGTGCATTTAGTCCAATTTGTTGGGATGAAAACGGAAGGTGTGTTGATAACACAGTTTTGTTGGCTGACGATAAAACTGAGGGGATTTTTTATGCTGAGTTTGATATGGAAGATATAAGAAAATACAGAAATCGAGAAATGTTAGGAAGTACATTTCGTAAAGTAGAGGCGTACGAGCAATTACTAAGTGATGAAATCAAGCTACCTTTTATAAGAAATGGTCAGAATAGATAATTATGTAGGAGTTTGTTTTTTGCCGTTAGAATTAAAAAGAAGAATGGTACAATTTTAAAAGAACAATTCTTTAAAAAATACGGTCATAAATTTTATCTTTAAAAACTAAACTTTGCGTCAGATAATAAAAAATCCAAAGTCGATTTTAGTCGGCTTTGGATTTTTATTATGCTCAGAATCGGAGATTCTTGCGTTATATAAGGAATTTGCAGAATTGTGAGGCAATAAATATCTGTCACACTAAGTTTAGGTTACGGTTTTGTTTATGCCTATTCTGCAAAAATTGAGAAATTCTCTTTGTATCTTGATTTTGAGTGACGGTTATGATACACTTTTGTGTGTAAATTATAGAAAGCAGATATGAACTTTCCTTGCAATGTGACAGCATATTTGTGGAGTGGAAAAGTATCTGATTGCAAGCTACTTGCAAAAATGAGATGAAGAAGAGTAAACCGACAGAGGTCGCAGAATTGTATCTAATGTGATGATTAACCACTTTCTTCAGCAAAGGTAGTTGAAGTGATGTTGACATCTTATCAGTCGGGCGGAGAAGTTTTCAGATATATTTTCCGCCCGATGTGATAAAGTGATTGCAAGAATGAGGACATTGATATTTGGCTTTATATCATTGCTCAGTTGGTTAAGAGAAATATAAGAATTATAAACAGACGCTAAAGGTGGAACTAATATGTTAGAAAGAAATGTTGGGGCTGTGAAGTTGACCGTCAATCAAATGGTTAAGCAGCTTTCAAATGCATATGTGCCATTAATTAAATCGGAAGTTTCTTTAAAAAGCTTTCCATCGGTTATGGGGGCCTCCCGGAGTGGGAAAATCACAAGGTGTCAGGCAGATCACTTCTGAAATATCTGAGCTAACCCCAAAAAGAGTTGAGGTAACGGATGTTCGCCTCTTGTTGTTTAATCCTGTGGATCTCCAGTATCCGGAACAGTTCATGAGTGATGGATATGCTATGTCAGGTAAGGATATCGATTTGTATCTTACTATCATCAAACTTCATGAACAGCAACAGTATATGTATGATAATAGAGTTCATTCTGTGGAGCATCGCATTGTAAGCATTTCACAGCCGTGGTTTCGACCGATTGTCAGAGGAAAGATCAAAGCGCCCGTTGAATTTGGTGCAAAATTTGATCTCAGCCTTGACAGTGAAGGTTATGGGCGTATCGAAAAAATTTCTTTCGAGGCATACAACGAGAGCACCTGTCTGATGGAAGCAGTAGAACGCTTCAAAGAACGCACCGGATATTACCCGGAATATGATATGTCCTGGCAGATCAGATTTATCGGACCAGAGAAAACAGGAGTTATTGCAAAGAGCATGGGATCCGGTTGTCGGGTCCAAGGCTGGGCAGACCAAGTGTTACGGCAAAAGTTGATAAAAAACAAGAGTATCAGGATAATACTGATAGAATCGAAATGGAGCGTATCTTCGGTCTGAGCAAACGTTGTTATGGAATGAACTACATTACCACAAAACTGGAAGAAACCCAGTTGTCTTCTATCGCATTATCTGTATTCATGATGAATCTGTTTAAAATTCAGAAACGAATACTTTGTACTCTTTTTTATCTGTTCCTATCTTGGGTTGGATCGGACATAAGTAGGAATGTGGGGGGCTTACCAATAACTGCTGCTTAATCAGCAGACACTAATTATACATCATTTTTCAGAGGGTGCTTTATTTTGTGCAATGTTTTGTATTTACTCATTTATAGTTGCGAATAAAAGGAGAGTGCTGTTTTAATGACAATAAAGAAAATATTTATTTTGTGCATGACCTCTGTTATCGGCATAGCGTTGTGTGCGTGTAGCGGAAAGAAAGAAATGAAAAAGGTATCCGAACTAGCGTATGACCGTGCTGACTCTACGAATCTAATTTATGTTCTTGAAAATGGAGAATACATCCCGTTTTTAGTTTTGACCGATGATTATGGTGGCAATACGTTGTTGCTCAGAAAAGAAATCACTGGTAATAACAGAAGAATTAGCGACTATAGTGCTTATTATGCTAAAAGCGAAATTGATTTGTATTTGAATGAAGATTATTTAGGGCTCTTGACTGAATTATCGCAATACCTGTCTACGACAAGTGTAGAAATTTCATGTGATGACGCATTGGGAGTGTCAGGCCTTGAGACGGAAGCCGTTGAAAGAAAGGTTTTCTTGCTGTCATGTAATGAGGTCGGTATAAGCGATTCGGTTAATATAGCTCCCGAAGGGGAACTGCTTGAGTATTTCCGAAACGAAGAGAACAGGAAAGCATATGTCGATGGCGAATTATCAAGTTGGTGGCTGCGTACACCCAATACTTATTATCTTTCTTGTTCCTATGTAATTGGTGATAATAATAAAATCGGCTTCACAAATTCATATGATCTAAACGGTATACGCCCTGCTTTTTGCGTAGATGGTGACATGAAAATTGAATTAAGAAGCGGCATTGTTGCCGATGAAATGGTTTATGTTTTCTCGTTTGAGAACTAATATATGAAACAAAAGGAGTCCTGCAAATAAAAGTCAAGCCCTAAAATGAAAAAATCAGGCTTTGTCAATAAAAGTGTGTAAGTTTTTTTAGAAAATAGATAATTGATGTTTTTGTACGCCTTTGGAGTGGAACGTAGCACAACGAAAAAGGCGTACAAAACGGCGTCAGATTAAGTGCTCGTATTTTTCAATACGGGCTTTAATTTTGTCGTTTGTCGCAAGCTGATTTCTGACCATTCCCCAATTTTGTACCTTGCTTCAGTTCCATTTTTTGTAAAGCTCGGTAATTCTGAGATAGAGCAATTTGAGCAATGCATTTTCGTTTGGGAAAGCACCTTTTTTGGTGACCTTTCTAAAGCTCAAATTGATGCTTTCAACCGCATTTGTTGTGTACATAATTTTTCTAACAGCACTTCCGTAATCAAAAAGCTGCTCTATATGGTTGAAATTTCGCTTCCATACATCTACTGCTCCCGGTTATTGCGACCACTCCTGACAGAACTGCTCAAAGGCTTTTCGAGAGGCGAGCTTGTAAAATAAAGTGTGTAAGTAAAAAAATAGCTTGCACACTTTATTTTACAAGTTCCGGCTTTCGGTATTTGCTTTATAAAATGAAATTTTAACAAATAATGCAGTATGGCACATATGAAGTAATTGTAATAAATTTATTAAAATAGAATCACTTTTGCTGTGTGCCACACGATTATCCTATTTTTACAACTGCATTTTGCGGACAAACAGTCATACAGTTTCCGCAGTGCAGACAGTTGTTTTCATTGATTTTAGCAGTGACTGTTGAAAAATCTATGCAGTTCTGTGGGCAAACGGTTTCACATGCTTTACAGCCAATGCAATTTATTGTTGGTTTATTATCTTACTGTTTCCTATTGAAAAATCAGCCCTTTCAATAGGCTTTTTTGAAAGGTCAAACCACTCGCCGTTTGCATCATAAATGCAAAATACAGTGAGTGCTTTTCTTGATTGCTCGGTCGGATAAATTTCGTACGTATAGCTGTTCTTTTTAAATAGTCTTTTCAATGGCTCACTGCCGATTTCCTTAACTTTTCCTCTTAAAGATACGGCAACGCAAGACATAGTATCTTTGCCTTTCATTCCTGTTAAAGCTACATAGCCGTTTTGCTTTAATCTGTCGTAAAAATTTTTGCCTTTTGCCGTTAAAAAATGCATTCCGTTATCGTCATAATCCATTACATCAATGGCGCAGGTTACGGGTAGGTCGTTCGCATCCGTTGTTGCCATTACAGTAGTGTGGATTTCCTCGACAAGATATTTTAAATAGTTCATATTCCGCCTCGTATTTAGTATTCATTTTCATTATATGTGCTTTTGCCCGTCTTGTAATCTATGGTTACATTTGGCTGCACATTGTAGCAGTACACGCAAAATGTAACTCCGTCACCGTTATCTTCCACCGATTTTGCCTCAATCAGCACACCTCTTGCTACAAGGTCGTCATTTTCAAAAACAGGAGTTACACGATAAAGTGCGTGGTTGCCTGTACTTTTTACATAGTTTGCAACCATATTTTCAAATGGGAGCATACCCGTAACATTGAGATACCTTGTTCCTGTAATCAAATTTTTTTCGTTGGCATTTTCGCCTGTCAGTTGATACGCAATAAGGTGACAACGGTTGTATAAATATTTTCCGTCTACAAAGTCATATTTTACGGTTTGCCAGCCCGATGGCTTAATTTTGCCTATCTGGCCTCTCTCTTCTGTCGGCATTATATCTGTACCAACGCAGGCATAGGCTGTGCCGCATCTTCCTAATTCGTCTAAATCCGCATAGTATTCAAATGATGATGTTGTGTAATCGTCATCACTGAAATACGGTTCGTTTCCGTTTATTTCTACAAATGCCGAGCCTGAATATTTTGGAATATCGGAAAGCGTAATAATTTTTTCGGTTGAATTATTCTCTGTGGGCTGATTGTTTATAATTAAAATTACCGCAAAACAGCATAGCAATGCAAGTGCGGTCGGAACAGTAATTTTTGTGGTTTTTCGTTTTTTAGCTTTCATAATTACCTCAATTATAATGTTATGTAATTATTATAATTGAGGTAATTGCATTTTTCAAGTTTTCAGTTGACAAAAAATTTGCGTGTAAAGTATAATTAAAAGTGTAAGGTGTGTTATGCATTTTATAATATTCAAAAGGGAGTTGTTACTATGAAAATTCTTGTTACCGGCGGAACAACATTTGTTAGTAAATTTACTGCGGAATATTTTCTCAAAAGAAATAATGAAGTGTATGTTATTAACAGAAACAGCAGAGCGCAATTAGACGGAGTTCATCTGATTAACTGTGACAGAATGAATTTAAAAAACTTGTTAAAAGATAAACATTTTGATTTAATTATTGATGTTACAGCTTATAATAAGGCTCACATAGAAAGTTTGCTGAATTCCGGTGTTACATTTGATGATTATATTTTCATAAGCTCAAGTGCGGTATATCCTGAAACAAATATTCAACCATTTAATGAAGAACAAGCTTGTGGTCAAAATTCTGTTTGGGGCGACTATGGTATAAATAAGCTGATGGCTGAACAATATTTAATCAATCATTGCCCCGATGCTTATATATTAAGACCGCCGTATTTTTATGGAATGTACGAAAACCTTTATCGTGAGGCTTTTCCTTTTGATTGTGCAGAATTAGACAGAAAATTTTATATTCCGCAAAAAGGTGATATGAAGTTGCAGCTTTTTAATGTATCGGATTTATGCAGATTTATTGAAATAATTATTGAAAAACAGCCGAAAAATCACATTTACAATGTAGGCAACAAAAATGCCGTAACTATAAAAGAATGGGTTGAGCTTTGCTACAAAGCTGTGGGCAAAGTACCGGAATTTATAGAAGTTGATAAATCTATTCCACAACGAGATTATTTTTGCTTTTATGACTACGAATATATTCTTGATGTCAGCAGGCAAAATGAGCTTATGCCAACAACAGTTCCGCTTGAGAAAGGTTTAAAGGAAGAATATGAGTGGTACAAAAATAATTATAACAGTGTTTATAATAGAAAACCTTATATCGAATTTATAGATAAAAATTTAAAATAGCAATAACAGAGATACAAAATGGTGTTACCGTGCAAGGGGCACCCTTTTGTATTTGTGTTACTTTAATGTTTACCAAACCTTGCAAATTTTCTTTGCCTGTGATAATATACAAACAGAAAATCAACTGAGGGTTTAAAAATGAGTGTTATCGGCAAGCAAATTAAAAAAATATTGTACTAAAAAAGGACTTACGCAAGAACAGCTCGGTCAGTTGTTAGGTGTTACAACGCAAGCTGTGTCAAAGTGGGAGAGAGGCGGCACGCCTAATGCCTAATTATTGCCTGACATATCGCAGGCGCTTGGTGTAAGTATTGATGCATTGTTCGGTCGTGAAGAACAATGATTAACAGCTTCGCTTGCATTACAGATTTGTCAGATGAAAAACGAGAACGCATATCGTTATGCTTTTAGAATTTGCCGGGCGATAGAAATCGGATTTATGCAAGATATTTCTGCGCTTGACGGTTTTTTAAATAAATTTATAGGACATTTGGCTATAACTACAGATAAACGGATTATTTCGCAAAAATGATGCAGGACGGCGGTGTAGCAACCGCTATGGTAATAATAAAGGATTTAAAAGGGGAAACACTATGCCAATTGTTAATGATTTAAATAACTATGCCAAAGAAGAGCTTGAGTATTTTGATGTAAGGCGGCAAAATGAAGAAAATGCAGCCATTGAAAAGTCGGTTTTTAATACGAAATTTGATTTGAACTATGATTTTAACGGATTTTTCGTTATTATACCAATTATAGTCATCGGCTTGATTCCTGTCGCAAAAATTTTGATACGGGAGGCGATTACTTCTTCCGTTAATCATACGCCTTTTACTTTAAGTACTGTTCAAATTCTGATAATAAGCATATTGAGCACTGCAATATTTTTTGCTATAGCTTTACTTATATGTTTAAAACTAAAAAAATGCCCGAGTGTACAGACGAGCTATCTTTATTATAAAGATGAACCATATCATTATGATCAGATTAATTACATAAAGGTGAGCAGGATTAAAACCGCTAAAATTTATGTCAATGGCAAAAAACTTACAGGTGTTTCTAATTGGTGTGATAATTACAATTCACTGATTGTATGGGCAAAGAAATGTCACATTCCAGTGCTTGCCCCCAATAAAAAGTCTAATTCGTCTAACAGTTTGGATTTAAACGCATTGAGTAATAATATTTCAATGATAGTTGCGGTTGTTGTATTCGCAATTATGATAATCGGTGCGGCAGTTGTTTTTATTAATTCTGTTTCTTGATTTTTATTAAAAGTATGGGGATAAATCTATGCTGTTTAATAGTCTTTTGTGCAAGTAAAAGGTTGATACTTTTTATTAAAGTCTTAAATATTAAGTATATTACGCATTATAAAAGGGTGCTTTCCGTTTGGAAAGCACCCAAATTTATTTGTATTAAATTAAATACAAAGATTAAGCCTTAGGGCCTGCCTCTACGAGAGCCTTACCTGCCTCGTTGCCTTCGTACTTAGCAAAGTTCTTAACAAAACGAGCTGCAAGATCCTGTGCCTTTGTTTCCCAATCTGCAACATTTGCATATGTGTCACGAGGATCGAGAATAGCAGGATCTACGCCTGGGAGCTCTGTTGGAACTTCAAAGTTGAAGTGAGGAATTGTCTTTGTAGGAGCCTTTGTGATAGAACCATCGAGAATAGCGTCAATGATACCTCTTGTATCCTTAATAGAGATACGCTTGCCTGTGCCGTTCCAACCTGTGTTTACGAGGTAAGCCTTAGCACCGCTCTGCTCCATCTTCTTAACGAGCTCTTCAGCATACTTTGTTGGGTGAAGCTCAAGGAAAGCCTGACCGAAGCAAGCTGAGAATGTTGGAGTTGGCTCTGTAATGCCACGCTCTGTACCTGCGAGCTTAGCTGTAAAGCCTGAGAGGAAGTAGTACTTTGTCTGCTCAGGAGTAAGGATTGATACAGGCGGAAGTACACCGAAAGCATCTGCTGAAAGGAAGATTACATTCTTAGCAGCAGGAGCTGAAGATACAGGACGAACAATGTTGTCAATGTGGTTGATTGGGTAAGATACACGAGTGTTCTCTGTAACTGACTTGTCGTTAAAGTCAATTTTACCGTCCTTATCTACTGTTACGTTCTCAAGAAGAGCATCTCTTCTGATTGCGTTGTAGATGTCAGGCTCTGATTCTTTGTCAAGGTTAATAACCTTAGCATAGCAGCCGCCCTCAAAGTTAAATACACCGTTGTCGTCCCAACCGTGCTCGTCATCACCGATGAGAAGTCTTTTAGGATCTGTTGAAAGTGTAGTCTTACCTGTACCTGAAAGACCGAAGAAGATAGCTGTGTTCTCGCCGTTCTTATCTGTGTTAGCTGAACAGTGCATTGAAGCAATACCCTTAAGTGGGAGGTAGTAGTTCATCATTGAGAACATACCCTTCTTCATCTCGCCGCCGTACCATGTGTTTACGATAACCTGCTCACGGCTTGTGATGTTGAACATTACAGCTGTTTCAGAGTTAAGACCGAGCTCCTTGTAGTTCTCAACCTTAGCCTTTGATGCGTTGTAAACAACGAAATCAGGCTCAAAGTTCTCAAGCTCTTCAGCAGATGGCTTGATGAACATATTTGTTACAAAGTGAGCCTGCCAAGCAACCTCAACGATGAAACGAACTGCCATTCTTGTGTCATGGTTAGCGCCGCAGAATGCGTCTACAACATAAAGCTTCTTGTTTGAAAGCTCTTTCTTAGCAAGCGCTTTTACAGCTTCCCAAGCTTCCTGTGTTGCAGGATGGTTGTCGTTCTTGTATTCGTCAGAAGTCCACCATACAGTGTCCTTTGAATTCTCGTCCATAACGATGAACTTATCTTTAGGTGAACGGCCTGTGTAAATACCGGTCATAACATTAACTGCGCCAAGCTCAGTTTCATGTCCAACCTCATAGCCTTCCAAATCAGCCTTTGTTTCCTCGTTAAAGAGTTCGTCATAGGAAGGATTGTGGATAATTTCAGTAGTACCGGTAATACCATACTTAGTTAAATCAATCTTTGCCATTTCAGTATCAACCTTTCTGTTTCTTAAATTACATAGTATCAGAGTTTGCGGTGAGTTGTAATTACCAAACAATCTACACTGCAATAACCTATGTTCGTTAGTATTTTAGCATAATTTTCTACCCTCGTCAAGCCAATTGCCAATTAATTTGGTCGGTTTTGTCATATTGTGGTTTATTCGACATCAACACTGTATTTGTATATTGATAAGAGGTGTAAAAAGTGCTATAATATTGTATTATAAGCAGGTTTATTCTGTATATTCAGCACTTTAAAAAGCAAAGAAAATTTACCGTTTGGGGAGGATATTATGAGCCTTGTTGAATTTAAAGATGTTTACAAAATATATAAAATGGGCGAAGTGACTATTAACGCTGTCGAGGGTGTTTCTTTTAATATAGAGCAGGGCGAGTTTTGCGTGGTAGTCGGTGCTTCGGGTGCAGGCAAGACAACCGTACTTAATATTCTCGGCGGAATGGATACCTGTACAAAAGGCAGTATTATTGTCGGCGGCAGAGATATAAGCAAGCTGAAAGACAAACAGCTTATTGAATACAGACGTTTTGACATTGGTTTTGTATTTCAGTTTTATAACCTTGTGCCTAACCTTACCGCAAAAGAAAATGTAGAGCTTGCAACGCAGATAAGTAAAAATCCGATGGACAGTACAGAGGCGCTTGAAAGTGTCGGACTTTCACAGCGCAGTGCAAACTTTCCCGCTCAACTTTCGGGCGGTGAACAGCAGAGAGTTTCTATTGCAAGAGCACTTGCCAAGCGACCTAAACTTTTACTTTGCGATGAGCCGACGGGTGCTCTTGACTATAACACGGGTAGACAGATTTTAAAACTTTTGCAGGAAACCTGCCGAAAAGAAAATATGACGGTAGTTCTCATAACCCACAATTCAGCAATTACCCCAATGGCAGATCATATTATAAAGATGAGAAGCGGCAGGGTAATTATGGATGTTCACAATGATGAACCTAAAAATGTTGAAGAAATCGAATGGTAATTCATATTTTCTGCGAAAGGGGAGAGGACATTGACTAAAACCCTGTTAAAAAATACTTTCAGAGAAATTGCAAATTCTAAAGCAAGGTTTATTTCTATACTTGCGATTATTGCACTCGGTGTTGGATTTTTTGCCGGAATCAAAGCTACGGTTCCGTCAATGTACAATATGGCAGACGAGTATTATTCTCAATCCAATCTTATGGATTACAGGCTTGTATCTACTGTCGGATTTGATAAAGATGATGTAAAAGCGGTTGAAAATCTTGACAATGTAACCGATGTTATGCCGTCGTATTTTGCCGACCTTGTTTTAAAATCAAACGGAAACGGCGGTAACGGAAAGGTTATAAGAGTAACCGCTGCACCTAAAAGTTATAACAATAATAAAACTCTTAATACATTAAACATAAAAGAGGGAAGACTACCCGAGAAAAAGGGTGAAATCCTTGTTGAATACGGCAGTGTCGGTAGCAGTGATTATAAAATCGGCGACAAGGTTGTATTTGGAAGCGAAAGCGGAGAATCCAATGCACTTGATATGGTAGATACGCTTGAATATACCGTCGTCGGTAAAGCGGAATCACCTATGTATATTTCGTATCAGCGTGGCTCAACTACAATCGGCAACGGCAATATTGCGGCATTTATGTATATTTATCAAGACGATTTTGTAACTGAAAGATATACGGAAATGTATGTGAAAACTGCTTTTTCTGACGGTGACGGTTCTGTTTTTGATGATGAATATGAAAAGAATATTGAGAATTTTACAAGCACCTTAGAAAATACCGCAGACCTGCGCTGTGAGGTGTTTGATAAAGATGTTATAGGTAAAGCAAAACAGGAACTTGAGGACAGTAAAAACGATTATGAAACCGAAAAATCCGAGGCTCTTACAAAACTTGATGATGCAAAGACAACTTTAGATAATTCGGAAAAAGAATATAAAGCTAAGATAGCAGATGCGCAGTCGCAGCTTGATACAGCAAAAAAACAGCTTGATGACGGAAAAAGTCAGCTCGACAGCGCTAAGAAAGAATACGAGGACGGCATAGCGGCAGGCGAAAGCGAGTTATCCTCGGCGCAGGATAAAATCGACAGCGCAAAAGCCGATTACAACGCAGGACTTGCAGAATATAATTCTAAAATCAGTCAGGCAGAGCAGGCTCTCTCCGAGAAAGAAAACGAATTTAACCTTGCGAAAAGTGAATTTGAAAACAATCAAAAGCCACAGCTTGAGGGCGCAATAGCTACCTGTAAAGCTCAGGCGGAGGCATTGCAGGCGCAGATTGATGTTACAGAAGATCAATCTGTTCTTGCACAATTACAGGCACAGCTTGCGCAGGTGCAGGCTGTACTTAACGATTGCGAAACAAAACTTGCTATGGCTCAAGAGCAGATCAATTCGGCGGAGCAGCAGCTAAACAGCGGAAAGCAGGAGCTTGAAACACAAAAGGCTGAGGGACAGGCACAGCTTGACTATGCGCTTGCTCAAATTCAAAGCGCCGAACAACAGCTTGCAGACGGACAAGCACAGCTTGAAAGCAAAAAAGCAGAGGGACAAGCTCAAATATCACAGGCTGAAACCGAACTTGCGACAGCGCAAGAACAATATGACAACGGAAAGTCCGAACTTGAGGAGCAGAAAATAAGCGGCAGACAAAAGCTTGATGACGGTTGGAAAGAGTACAACGAGTCAAAGTCCGAGGCTGACGATAAATTTAAAGAGGCAGAGCAGAAAATAGCAGATGCCGAAGATGAGATAAGCAAAATAGCAGAGCCAAAGTGGTATGTGTTTGACAGGTCGGATAATCCGGATTATTCAGACTTTGGACAGAATGTTGAGCGACTCGGTGCGGTAGCAACGGTATTCCCAATGTTCTTTTTACTCGTTGCGGTTTTGGTTTGTGTAACCACAATGTCAAGACTTGTAGAGGAAAAGCGTAAAGAAATCGGAATATTAAAAGCACTCGGCTACAATAACTTAAGCATAATAATGAAATTTGCGATTTATGCGGTTCTTGCAGGTGTAATCGGTTGCACCGTTGGCGTATTAATAGGCATAAATACATTGCCGTATATTATTTATAATGCATATCAGATTATGTATTATATGCCTGATATCAGCATTGTACCTGATGCACAGAGTATTATACTCAGTACGCTTGCCGCCGTACTCTGTACATTGCTTGTTTCTGTAATAGTATGTGTAAGAGAATTAAGCCAGAGTTGTGCAAAAATTCTAAGACCCAAAACTCCGAAAGCAGGCAAGAGAATATTACTTGAAAGAATTAATCCGATATGGAAACATATGAATTTCTCGGCAAAGCTGACTACAAGAAATATTTTCAGATACAAATCAAGAATGTTTATGACAATTATCGGCATAGCAGGCTGTACTGCCTTGATAGTTGCGGCATTCGGACTTAAAAACAGCTTTATTCCGCTTTCTGATACACAGTTTAGCGAAATATTCAAATATAATGCGGTTGTTATTCCTAAAGAAGGCGGAAATGCCAAACAACTTGATTATCTGAAAAATGAAATAAACAATACGGGTGACGCTGCGTCAATTATGCTTGTAGGTCAACAGGAAGTTGTTGTAAAGAAAAATAATGTTGTAAAAGATGAAAGCACATATCTTACGGTAATGGAAGATCCGCAGAGATTTTCGGAGGTTACAGAACTTAGAACAAGGGGCGACAATAAACACCTTGATATTACCGATGATTCCGTAATGATAAATGAAAAAATGGCGACCGAATTGTCTGTCAAGGTCGGTGATACCATAAGTGTAACTGTTGATGATAAAACCGCAGAGCTTACAGTCGGCGGAATTTATGAACAGTATATAAAGAATTATGTGTTTATTTCTCCTAAACTTTATAGTGAAAAATTCGGAGAAGAACCGCAGTTTAATATGGCACAGGTTGTACTGAAAAATCCTGACGAACAGACTGCGTTCGGTGAAAAAATGCTGACGAATGATAAAGTAGCGGGTGTAACCTATCTGTCATCGGGCATAGGCGAAATTGAAGATATGCTCAATTCACTTAATATGGTTGTGCTTGTTATGATTATTTGTGCAGCGGTACTTGCGTTTGTAGTACTTTATAATCTTACAAATATTAACATTGCAGAGCGTGTGCGTGAAATCGCAACTTTTAAGGTGCTCGGATTTTACAGCAGAGAAACCTCAAGTGTTATTTATAAAGAAAATATCGTGCTTACCCTCGGAGGTATTTTGTCGGGACTTGTTCTCGGTGTTTTCCTTACAAGATTTATTATTCTGACCGTTGAGGTTGACAATATAATGTTTGGCAGAGATATTTTGCCAACATCATTCGTTTTTGCGGCTTTGCTGACATTTGCATTTGCTTTGCTTGTGAATTTTGCAATGGGATTTAAGATTAAAAAAGTAAATATGGTTGAAAGCCTAAAAAGCGTAGAATAAACAGTGCCGCACATTTTTGTGCGGCATTGTCTGAAAAAGATACAAATTTTGAAATAAAAATCACACAAAATATTGATTGCTAAGGCAAATTGTGGTATAATACAAAAGAATAGGCAATTTAGCACAATATCAGTGAAAGGAACTGTAAATATATGATAAAAGCTAATCAGTATCGCACCGTTACTTGCGGTGAGTTAAGAGAAGAAAATATCGGACAGGAAGTTCGTGTTGCAGGCTGGGTCGAAAATATTCGTGACCATGGCGGCGTAATGTTCCTTGACATTCGTGATCAGTACGGTGTTCTTCAGGTAGTAGTTCATAACGATGAGCTGCTCAAGGGAATTAACAAGGAATGTACTGTAACATTGAGCGGTAAGGTAGTTAAGAGAGATGAAGAAACCATCAACTCTAAGATTGCTACCGGCTATGTTGAGGTACACACAGATGATATTACCGTTCTCGGTAAATGTAAAAATGTTCTTCCTTTTGAGGTTGCAACATCAACAAATACTTCAGAGGAAGTTCGCTTAAAGTATCGTTTCCTCGACCTTCGTAATCAGAAGGTGCATAACAATATTATGCTCCGTTCACAGATTATCACATTCCTTCGTGCAAAAATGAACGAAATGGGATTTAATGAAATTCAGACCCCGATTCTTTCAACTTCGTCACCGGAAGGCGCAAGAGATTATCTTATTCCAAGCCGTAAGCATAAGGGCAAGTTCTATGCGCTCCCACAGGCTCCGCAGATTTTTAAGCAGCTCCTTATGGTATCGGGTTTTGACAGATACTTCCAGATTGCACCTTGTTTCAGAGATGAGGATGCAAGAGCAGACCGTTCGCCGGGCGAGTTCTATCAGCTTGACTTTGAAATGGCTTTTGCCACACAGGAAGATGTATTTGCGGTTGCAGAAGAAGTTCTTTACGAAACATTCACTAAGTTTACAGATAAAGAGGTTTCAAAGCCTCCGTTTGTCCGTATTCCATACGCTGAAAGTATGTTAAAGTACGGTACAGACAAGCCTGATCTCCGTAACCCGCTTGTTATCGTGGAGATTAGCGATATGTTTGAGGAAACTGACTTTAAGCCGTTCCTCAAAAAGACTGTTCGTTCAATTAATGTACCGGGTGCCGCAAAGCAGTCAAAGAGCTGGTTCAAGAAGATGGAAGAATTTGCGCTTTCTATCGGTATGAAGGGACTCGGCTATGTTAAGGTAAGAGATGATATGACATTTGACGGTCCTATCGACAAGTTCCTTAAAGAGGGCGACAGAGAAGAGCTTATTAAGCGCAACAATTCAAATGCAGGCGATGTAATTTACTTTATTGCCGATACAGAAAAGGACGCTCCAAAGCTCGCAGGTCAGATTCGTACAGAGGTTGCTAACCGTCTTGACCTTATTGACAAGTCAAAGTTTGAGATGTGCTTTATCGTTGACTTCCCAATGTATGAGCATGACGAAACAACAGGTCAGGTAATCTTTACTCACAACCCATTCTCAATGCCTCAGGGCGGTATGGACAGCTTGCTTAATAAGAACCCCGATGATATTCTTGCTTATCAGTATGACATCGTATGTAACGGTGTTGAGCTTTCATCAGGTGCTGTTCGTAACCACGACCTTGACATTATGATTAAGGCATTTGAGATTGCAGGCTATACCGAAGACGAGCTTAAGGCTAAATTCTCTGCTCTCTACAACGCATTCCAGTACGGTGCTCCGCCTCATGCAGGTATGGCTCCTGGCGTTGACAGAATGATTATGCTCATTACTGAGGAAGAGAACATAAGAGAGGTTATTGCTTTCCCAATGAACTCAAACGCTCAGGATCTTCTCCTTGGTTCACCTGGAGAGGTAACAGAGCAGCAGCTGCGTGAAGTTCACATTAAATTAAGATAACTTCATATATACTCAAAGGGCGAGTTGTTTTTATGACTTGCCCTGATTCTGTTTATACAAAGGATGGTTTTTATGGTAACAAGAGAAGATGTTGAAAACATTGCGTTGCTTTCAAAGCTGTTTGTTCCCGAAGAGGAGCTTGACAGTCTTACTCAGTCAATGCAGGAAATTATAGATTTTGCCGATACAATCAATAATGCTCCCACAAGCGGTGAGAGCTTTGACAACATAAACAACCTTTCAAATGTATTTCGTGAGGATGTTGTGGTTGAGTCATATGACAGCGAGGAAATTTTGAAAAATGCCCCTGAACAGGCAGAGTCACATTTCCTTGTCAGAGGCAGAGAATAAGAGGTGTAAAAATGGGTAGTATTGCAAAAATTCACGAAATGCTTGTGTCTAAGCAGGTTTCGTGTACTGAGCTTACAAAAAGCTATCTTGAAGAAATAGAAAAATCAAACGGCGAGCTTAACGCATATGTAAATGTAACTGCGGATACAGCGCTTGAAACAGCAAAGACTGTTGACGAAAAAATTGCAAAGGGCGAGGAAATCGGTATGCTCGAGGGTGTGCCTATGACTCTTAAAGATAATCTTTCTACAAAGGATATCGAAACAACCTGTTGTTCAAAAATTCTTAAGGGTTACAAGCCGATTTATAATGCAACAGTATGGGAAAATCTCTCCGCACAAAATGCAGTTATGCTCGGTAAAACAAATATGGACGAATTTGCAATGGGTTCTTCGTGTGAAACTTCATGCTTTGGCGGCGCAATGAATCCGTTTAATACAAAGTATGTTTCCGGTGGTTCATCAGGCGGTGTAGCAAGTGCTGTCGGCGCAAATATTGCAGCATACGGACTTGGTTCTGATACAGGCGGATCTATCCGTCAGCCTGCGAGCTTTTGCGGTATTGTAGGTCTTAAACCAACCTACGGCAGTGTATCTCGTTACGGTCTTATCGCATACGCAAGCTCCCTTGACCAAATCGGCCCTATTACAAAGAGCGTTGAGGACGCATCTATCGTATTTGACGCAATTTCTCAGTACGATGAAAAAGACAGCACCTCAAAGGGCAATGTAGGCGGTGCAACCTACGGCAAGCTCAACAATGATATCAAAGGTATGAAAATCGGTATTGCCCGTGAGTATCTTGACGGTATTCGTGATGATGTTAAAGAGGCAGTTCTCAATGCCGCAAAGGTTTACGAGTCGCTCGGCGCTGAAATTGTATATTTCGATATGCCTGCGCTCAAGTTTGCTCTTCCTGTTTATTATATTATTGCCTGTGCAGAGGCATCTTCAAACCTCGGCAGATATGACGGTATTCGTTTTGGCTACAAAACTCCGCACTATAACGGCACTCACGATATGATTTGCCGCACTCGTTCAGAGGGTTTTGGCGAGGAAGTTAAGAGAAGAATTCTCCTCGGCACATATGTGCTCTCTGCCGGTTATTATGACGCTTATTATAAAAAGGCGCAGAATTTGCGTGGAACTATTGTAAAGGCATTTACAGATGCTTTTGAGCATTGCGATGTAATTCTTGCTCCAACTGTTCCTATGACTGCTTTTGAGGCAGGTCACGCTGTTTCTGACCCTATTGAAACCTATCTTACAGACATTTGCACAGTACCTGTTAATATTGCAGGACTTCCGGGTGTATCTGTTCCTTGTGGATTTAACGCAAACGGTATGCCGATTGGTATGCAGCTTATTGGCAAGAGCTTTGGTGAGGCAGAAATTTTGAATGCGGCATTTAAGTATCAGCAGGCTGCAGGTGAAAACTTTAAGGATACAAAGTGGGGTGTTAAGCTGTGAAATACGAATTAGTTGCGGGTTTTGAAACCCATATTGAACTTGCTACAAAAACAAAGATTTTCTGCTCATGCACAACAGCATTTGGCGGTGCGCCTAACTCACATTGCTGTCCTGTATGTATCGGACTTCCCGGTACACTTCCAAAGTTGAACCGAGAGGTTGTAAACTTTGGCATTAAGGCAGGTCTTGCTACACATGGCGAAATTGCAGAGATTTCTAAAATGGATAGAAAAAACTATTGCTATCCCGACCTTTCAAAGGCATATCAGATCAGCCAGCTTTATGCACCTCTTTCAATAGGCGGCTATGTAGAGCTTTCAAACGGCAGAAAAATCAGACTTCATCATATTCATATTGAAGAAGATGCAGGAAAGCTCATTCATCAGCATGGCGACACATATGTTGACTACAATCGTGGCGGTGTACCGCTTATCGAAATTGTTTCTGAGCCTGATATTCGTTCTATTGACGAGGCAAAGGAATATGTAGAGAAATTACAGCAGGTAATGCGTTATATCGGTATTTCTGACTGCCGTATGCAGGAAGGCTCAATGCGTTGCGATGTAAATATTTCTGTTCGTCCCGAGGGTAGCGAAACTCTCGGCACAAGAACCGAAATCAAGAATATGAACTCAATCACAAATATTGCAAAGGCAATGGAGTATGAGTATGAGCGTCAGGTAGATTTGCTTGAGAGCGGCGGCAAGGTAGTGCAGGAAACTCTCCGTTATGATGACGCAACAAATACCACATCATCAATGCGCAGTAAAGAAGACGCACACGATTATCGTTATTTCAGAGATCCTGACCTCGTTACAATCAATGTCCCAAGAGATGTTGTAGAGAGCTTAAAGGCTGAAATGCCTGAACTTCCTACCGAAAAATGCAAGAGATATATTGAAGAACTTGAAATTCCCGAAAAAGATGCTCAGCTCCTTACAAAATACAGAAAAATCTGCGAATATTTTGATAAGGCTTGCGAGGGTGTAAAGTCTGCAAAGACTGTATCAAACTTTATTATCGGTCAGATTTTCCGCAGAACAGAAACCGAGGCCGACAAGGAAACATTTGATATTGCTACAACTCCTGAGCAGCTCAACGAGCTTATTAAGTTGATTGACAACGGCAAGATTCGCAATAATCTTGCTAAGGCAACGCTTGAGAAAATGCTTGATACAGGTAAGGGCGCACTTGAGTTTATCAGTGAGAGCGATATGGCAGGACTTGACGAGAATACTGTAAACGAGCTTTGCAAACAGGCGGTTGAGAGCAATCCTAAGGCTGTTGAGGACTACAAAAACGGCAAGGAAAAGGCTATTAAGTCGCTTGTAGGTAATGTTATGAAAAACAGCCGAGGCAAAGCAGACGCAGTTGCCGTTGAACAGAAAATCAAAGAAATGATTTCTTGATAAAATATTTAGAGTAGTAAAAGCCACTTTTGATTTAATTCAAAGGTGGCTTATTTGTTTTTACTTATTTTAGCTGATTATCGGTCGGGCAACAAAGTAAAGCAAAAGGCAAACTTTTCGTCCCGAATATAAAAGTTTGGTCAACCTTTTCAAAGGTTGCGGGTCTGGGCAGAGCCCATAAAATAATAAAAACAAACTAAATTGAAATATAAATAAACAGTTGTAATTATATTATAGAATAACTAAACTTTAGATTACTCAAGGCTTTAGTAGAAAACAAAAGTTAAGACTAATGGTGGCAGAAAGCAAGAAAGTTGCACTTGAATGTCAGTAGAGAAAAGATTCCAAAGGACGCAAAAGTTTGCGTGTGTGGCTAATTTGCCCTTGAAGAGTGACAAATTGGTAGTTTAGTAGCGTACTTGTTCTTTGTTGCTGTCGCAATTTTAAAGGTTTACGCTATTTGTGGAGACCGCCAAATGACAAGCCGTTTGGCTATCAGAATTTGAAATAGCATAAAGTATTTGTGACGTTGCCCAAACCCGCAACCCTTTAAAAAGGGTTGACCTAAATTTTATATTTATACTACAAAACATAGCACTAAACCACATAAAACTCCCCCGTAGAAAACTACGGGGGAGAGAAGTAACGAAATAATTTATCTATTAAACTGTCTCGCTGTTGTTGCCATAGTAAGCATTGAGGTACATCTGCTTGATTTCCTTGAAGAGTGGGTATCTTGGGTTAGCGCCTGTGCACTGATCGTCGAATGCCTGCTCTGTCATATCGTCAAGTCTTGCAAGGAAGTCAGCCTCATCAATGCCGTACTCCTTGATTGAGTTCTTAATGCCAACTCTTGCCTTAAGGTCATTGATAGCCTTAATAAGGTTCTCAACGCTCTCAGCATCGTCCTTACCGCCAAGACCAAGGAATCTTGCAACTTCTGCATAACGAGCCTGTGTCTTTGGATGATCGTACTGTGGGAATGTACCCATCTTAGCAGGAGTATCAACAGAGTTGAAACGGATAACCTGCTCAAGCATAAGGGCATTTGCAATACCATGTGGAATGTGGTGGAATGCACCGAGCTTATGAGCCATTGAGTGACATACGCCGAGGAATGCGTTAGCAAATGCCATACCTGCCATTGTAGCACCGTGAGCAACCTTCTCACGAGCAACAGGCTCATTCATACCGTTGTCATAGCAAGCCGGGAGATACTTGAAGATAACTTCAAGAGCTCTGAGTGCAAGACCGTCTGTAAAGTCAGTAGCCATCATTGATGCATAAGCCTCAAGTGCGTGGCTGACAGCATCGATACCTGATGCAGCTGTAAGACCCTTAGGACCGCTCATCATATTGTTAGCATCTACGATAGCCATATTTGGCATAAGCTCGTAGTCAGCGAGTGGGTACTTAACGCCTGTTTCCTGATCTGTGATAACTGCGAATGGTGTTACCTCAGAACCTGTACCTGAAGATGTTGGAACAGCGATGAAGTAAGCCTTTTCACCCATCTTAGGGAATGTGTAAACTCTCTTACGGATATCGCAGAAACGCATAGCCATATCCTGGAAGTCTGCTTCCGGATGCTCATAAAGAACCCACATAATCTTACCGGCATCCATTGCTGAACCGCCGCCGAGTGCGATGATTACATCAGGCTCAAACTTACGCATAGCCTCTGCACCCTTCTGAGCTGAGAGAAGTGATGGATCCGGCTCAACATCAGCAAATGTTGTGTAAACAATGCCCATTTCATCGAGCTTGTCTGTGATTGGCTTTGTATAACCATTCTTGTAAAGGAATGAGTCAGTTACGATAAATGCTCTCTTCTTGCCCATAACATCCTTGAGTTCCTGAAGAGCAACAGGCATACAGCCTCTCTTAATATAAACCTTCTGTGGTGCTTTGAACCAAAGCATATTTTCTCTCCTCTCGGCTACTGTCTTAATGTTGATAAGGTGCTTAATACCTACATTCTCTGATACTGAGTTACCGCCCCATGAGCCGCAGCCAAGTGTAAGAGATGGTCTGAGCTTGAAGTTGTAGAGGTCACCGATACCACCCTGTGATGATGGTGTGTTTACGAGAATACGGCAAGTCTTCATTCTTGCAGCGAACTCGTCAATCTTAGCTGTGTCATTTACAGCGTCTACATAAAGTGAAGATGTATGACCGTAACCGCCGTCAGCTACAAGCTGCTCAGCCTTAGCAAGTGCATCTTCAAAATCTTCTGCCTTATACATAGCAAGAACAGGAGAGAGCTTCTCGTGAGCAAATTCCTCGCTGATATCAACGCTTTCAACCTCACCGATAAGAATCTTTGTTTCCTCAGGAACTGTTACGCCTGCAAGAGCAGCGATTGTAACAGGCTTCTGACCAACGATCTTAGCGTTAAGTGCGCCGTTGATTATGATAGTCTTTCTAACCTTCTCTGTTTCTTCATCGTTAAGGAAGTAGCAGCCACGAGCCTTAAATTCCTTCTTAACCTTTGAGTAGATCTTCTTTTCAACGATTACTGACTGCTCAGAAGCACAAATCATACCGTTATCGAAAGTCTTAGAATGAATGATTGAGTTTACAGCAAGAAGAATGTCTGCTGACTCATCAATGATAGCAGGAGTGTTACCTGCACCAACGCCGAGAGCCGGCTTACCTGAAGAATAAGCAGCCTTAACCATGCCGGGGCCACCTGTTGCGAGGATGCAATCAGCTTCCTGCATAAGCATATTTGTAAGCTCAAGGCTTGGAATGTCGATCCAGCTGATGATTCCTTCCGGAGCACCTGCTGCAACAGCAGCCTCAAGAACAACCTTAGCAGCCTCGATTGTGCTCTTCTTAGCACGTGGGTGTGGGCTGATGATGATACCGTTTCTTGTCTTTAAGCAGATAAGTGTCTTAAAGATAGCTGTTGATGTTGGGTTTGTTGTTGGGATAACGGCAGCAATAACACCGATTGGCTCTGCAATCTTCTTGATGCCGAATGACTTGTCTTCTTCAATAACGCCACAAGTCTGAACATTTTTATAAGCATTGTAAATGTACTCAGAAGCGAAGTGGTTCTTGATAACCTTATCTTCAGCTACGCCCATGCCTGTTTCTTCAACAGCCATTTTAGCGAGTGGGATTCTCATCTTGTTAGCTGCGGATGCTGCTGCAAGGAAAATCTTATCAACCTGTTCCTGTGTGTAGGTTGCGAAAATCTTCTGAGCTTCTTTAACCTTTGCTAAAGCTGCCTCAAAAGTCTCTGCGTTTTCTACGATCGGATACTCTTTTGTGCTCATTAAATCTACCTCTTATCTTGCATTTTGTATTTTATTCAGCATAAAGCTGAAAATGGATGACTTATTCTTCAACAGCTTTAAATTCAAGCTTGTTGGTTTTTCCGTTGGTTTTTACATAGTTTTCTGCGTAAGAACCCTTTGGAGCATTTATTGTAACAGTGTTTGCGTTATCACAAACGCTGTACTCAGACATTTTAGTTACATTTGCCGGAATTTTGATTTCTGTAAGGTCAGGGCACTGATAGAAAACATATTCTCTGATTTCTTCAAGGCTGCCTGATTCAATAGTTACAGATTTAACTCCCGATCCCTGGAAGGTGTAAAGACCGAGGTCTGTTACAGAACCCGGAACTGTTACCTGCTCAAGTGAAGTACAGAGAAAAAATACATTATTGCCTAATGTTTTAAGATTTTTGGAAAGTGTAACCGTCTTAAGATTTGCACATGACTGGAAAGCATGACCCTCAATCTCAGTTACCGTATCGGGAATTGTTACACTCTCAATGTCCTTATCGCTGAATGCGTTAGGACCGATAGAAGTTACCTTGTAGTTGTTGTAGCTGTCCGGAATTACAATATTTTTTTCATTACCTGTGTATTCCGTTACCATAAGCTCATTGCTGTTTACAATGTAATAACCAAAGCCGTTATTAGTAAGATCAGGCTTTGTAGCTTCAATGGTATAACCGGGTTCGTTCTTATTTGAACAACCGCAGCCGGCTAAGCCGAATACCATTGTTGCACACATTGCTCCTGCAATAAGTGCGCATAATATTTTTTTCATAATTTGAAGGATCCTTTCAAAACTTAGTACCAGTACTGAGTTATCTAACTCTCAGTAATAACATTTTAACATCTTTGTTAAATAATTGTCAATGTTTTTTTCGCTTTTTTTTTGTAAAAAGTAACTTTTATCGCATTACATAATAAATCGGTAGTAAGCTAATGTTATTATGACACAATCGACAAAATAGCAAGTGATTCTTGCCTGAAAAGCCTATTTAAAACACTTTGCTTTAGTGTGTTTTCAGCGTAATAATCATTAAAATTCTAATATGAAATTATCCGATTCCTCTATGAAAAAAGATAATAAACACCGTATCCAATAAATACATAAATGTATTCCAATTTGACAAAAAAATGTCAATGTATACAAAACAGTAAAAACTGTTATATTATTAAATTTTTTGTCTTGAAATTTAAAGCAAAAGTGCTAAAATATATGGTGGAAAAATTTTATATTTCCTATATAAATATGTATAGGGAGAAGGGGCGCATCTATGGATTTAATGCTTATTTTAAAAAACCTTGCCATAATCCTCGTTGCAGCTAAGCTTTGTGGACTTCTTGCCCGTAAGCTAAAAGCACCGCAGGTAGTTGGCGAAATCATTGCCGGTCTTATCATCGGACCTTCACTGCTAAACCTTGTAGTTAAGGACGATTTTATTTCAGGCATGGCAGAAATCGGTGTTATTTTACTTATGTTCTCAGCCGGTTTGGGAACCAACCTCAAGGAACTTGTCAAAACAGGACCTGTTGCATTGCTGATTGCACTATCCGGTGTAGCTGTTCCTCTTGTAGGCGGTATGCTTGTTTATATGGGATTTGGTTTCGGTACTCCAAGCACTCAGCTTTACGAAGGCATATTTATGGGTACGGTACTTGCCGCAACATCTGTAAGTATTACAGTACAGGCACTCAAGGAAATGGGACATCTTAAAGGAAAGGTCGGCACAACGATACTTTCCGCAGCGATACTTGACGATATTATAGGTATTATTCTTCTTACCGTTGTTATCGGATTTAAGAGTCCTGATGTTTCACCTGTTGATGTTTGCATCAAGACAATTTTGTTCTTTGTACTTGCAATCGTTCTTGGCTTTGCACTTTACTTCCTCTTTAAATGGATCAGCAAGCATTGGCCTCATTCAAGACGAATCCCGATTTTCGGACTTGTTCTTTGCTTTGCGGCAGCTTATTGCTCAGAGGAATTTTTTGGTATCGCCGATATTACAGGTGCATATGTAGCAGGTATTATTCTTTGCAATATTAACGATGCAGGTTATATTGAAAGAAAAATGGATATCAGCTCATATATGATTTTCGGACCTATCTTCTTTGCAAGCATTGGTTTGCAGACAAGTTTTGATAACTTTAATATGCAGATATTATGGTTCTCAATCGCACTTGTTGCCGTTGCTCTTGTAACTAAAATTATCGGTTGCGGCGGTATGGCAAAGATTTGCAGGTTCAATGTTCCTGATTCACTCAAAATCGGTGTCGGTATGATGAACCGTGGCGAGGTTGCACTTATTGTTGCACAAAAGGGACTTGACGCAGGTCTTATGGACTCAAAGTTCTTTACAGCTGTAATCATTCTTATTATTGTTTCTTCTATTCTTACTCCTATTCTTTTGAAGGTTCTTTATTCAAAGTGGCCTGATAAAAAGGACAGTGAGATTGAAAACGAAAAGAAACTTGCTCAGGAAGGTGTAGGAGCTACCTATAATATTTCTGACAATGATTTCAAACAGACACAGAGCGAAGATAAATAATTTTATCAGATTAGCCGTTCTCTCATGAGAGCGGCTTTTTTGTTTGCTTATCAGAAGTTGAGATAAATTGTGGTTTAGAAAAATGCTTTATCAAGCAATTATAAAATTTTGGTCGACCTTTTTTAAGGTCGTGGGTGTGGGCAAAACCTTTAAAAAGGCTTGACCTAAATTTTAAAATTATTTAGTCTTAATCGTGCAATAAGCCATAATTTATTATTTCCCCTAAAAAATCGGCTATAATTTATTATTTTATACCATTTTATTTACATTTACTTATCATTATGATAACATTATATTGAGGTGATAAAAATGGATAATGAAAATACAAATATCAGTGATTATAAATACGATTTCGAATCAAAAATTGTAATGAACGAACAAGATTATTTAGACTTTAACAATGTAAGCTATAAAAGATTGGCAATAATATTTATAATTGAATTTATCATAACGGGTTTTATAACAACACGAATATTAATCCTAAAATCTTTTAATTATTATTTTCACAGTGAAACTACAAGTGATATTCAATTATATATGATATTATCCGCAGTAATCATTTTGCTTATGGGAGTAATATATTTTAAAACACAGAGAACTATTAAAAACAACTATAAAAGAGCTTTGTTTACTACCGGTGAAAAGTACATTACTCACACTACTTATTTTGGCGAAAAAATTATCACTGTAACAAAGAATACATCAAGAGAATTTGATTATTCAAGCGTTACTGGAGTTTACAAAACCGAAAAATACTTTCTTTTAAAATTGCAGTTTAATTTGTTTTTGATTATAGGCAAAGATATAAAAAACAACACCAATAATGTAGATTTTATTTCTTACATATTCAGCAAATCACCTAATATTAAAAAGAAAGTTGTTATTAATGTTACCAATCAAAAGAAGGTTGCCTTTGTTTTTATGTGCCTTGCAATCGCTCTGTTTTTAATTAATTTAATAATTGCCGTCTTATAAAAAAGTTTCTATTCTAAATGTTACCCCAACTTTTAGAATAGAAACTTTTTTCTTAATTATGATATAATCTTTTTAAAATCTTATCATACAATTTCTAATTATTTCAAAATGTTACAAAATTTTACTTGTTTTGTAACCGAATATTCAAATATAATTCTTTGTTAGAAGCAAAAACCTCTTTTTATTGTGCCTTTTACCAAAAAGGGGGAGATGTACTAAACAAGGGGTTGATTTTTTATGACTTATCTGCTATAATTATTACAGTTTTGTTAATAAGTGTAATTTTGATGTAACTAATCATCTGTAATTGCGCTTAAAACAATTGGAGGTAATTACAATGCAGCGAAGTAAGAAAATTGCTTCTGTGCTGTTGAGTGTGACAATGCTTTCGGGTGCTTGTGCGGCCGCAGGCAGTACCACAGTTCACGCATCCGGCACAGGCGCAGGTCTTGCAGAGTGGGCGCTCAATGCATATTACAGCGGTTGGAGCTATGTTTACGGCGGAGCTACTCCCGGTACGGTAGACTGCTCTGGACTTATCTATTCCTATTGCGGAGGTAACGCAAGAGGCGGCGATTCACAGCTTTATGCATCGAGCGAGAGTGGATACATAAGCAACGGTATTCCACGAGTACACGGCTTGGGACTTCATATGGATGGCCATGTCGGTGTTTATATCGGTGACGGTATGGCAGTAGATGCAAGAAATGACGATGAAGATGTATGCTATGACACCCTTGATTATATGGGTTGGACACAGTGGTACAAGGTAGGCGCTATTGATTATATTGAAAACGGTTGGGAACAGTTCAACGGTGATTATTATTATTATGAAAACGGCGAATACATTGTAAATACATCGAGAACAATTGACGGAACAACCTATTATTTTGACTCAAAGGGCAGATCAAGCGATACCCCGTCAAATCCGTCCTCATCAAATTCGTCAAGCAGTTCTTCAAGTTCAGACAACAGCTCTTCGGACAGCAGCTCTTCGGACAGCAGTTCTGATAATTCATCAACAAATGATTACAGCAGTTCAACTGAAGAGGTAAAGGAAGAATCTCAGACAGAGCCGAGCTTATATAAGAATGGCGATGAGGGTGACGAAGTAAAGAAGATTCAGGAAAGACTTAAGGAGCTTGGTTATTATACAGGCGAAGTAACAGGTAAGTTTGATGATGCAACAGAGGCTGCATACACTCAGTTCCAGCAGGCAGCAGGAGTTGCGGTAGACGGTATTTCGGGTACAGACAGAGATGTCCTCTACTCAGACGATTGTCCTACATATGCCGATGCTCAGGCATTGCTCGCAGAACAGACACCTACATATCAGTTAGGCGATCAGAGTAATGCAGTACTTACAATTCAGAACAGACTTGCAATCCTTGGTTTCTTTAACGAAATTGCAACAGGCTATTTTGGTGAAACAACCTTACAGGCTGTTGAGGCATTCCAGCTTGCTAACAACCTTGAGGCAACAGGTATTGTAGATCAGGCTACATATCAGGCAATGTTCTCGGCAACAGCACTTTCGAATAACGGATATGCTCTTGCTACTTCAGTAGAATATACAGGCCCGTACGCAATGCCGCAGGGCGGTTCTTCACAGTTCGTATTGCAGAATACACAGAATCAGAACTACGCACATTCAGCCGCAGTTGTAGCGTCAGCCGCAAACAAGGTTACAAAGAAAGCGCTTTCAAATACATCAGCTGATGCACCTGTATTTTTCTCAGCAGTTGTTAAGCGCAACCTTAATGTAGGACTTTGGTTTGTAGTTGTACTTGCTTTACTCTCAGTTTTTGGCGGTGTTTTCATTATTAAAAATGTTAAGGCATCTAAAAAAGCACGCAGAGCAAGAAGTAAAAAATCTTACACAAGAGTAAAGACAGAGGCTCGTTACTGGTAAATATTAGCCGTATCTTATGGTTGTCCATATGATACGGCTTTTGTATTGCAAAATTTATTTCAGTGTGATATTATTAAGGCAGGAAGTGATAATTATGGATAAAAAATTAATTGAAAGAATAAATGAGCTTGCAAAGAAAAAGAAAACACTCGGATTAAATGCCGAGGAGCAGGCAGAGCAAAAGCAGCTTTATGCGGTGTATCTTTCGGAAATCAGGGCGCAGTTTGACAGCACTCTTGATAATGTAAGCATAAAGCAGGAGGATGGCTCGGTAGTTCCGTTTAAATCTGCCGCAAAAAAGAAAAATAATAAGTAAAAATTAAGCGCCGATGTAATGTGATGTTGCATCGGCGCTTTTGCTTTTGAATTTTTGTTAGTGGGGGGAGTGCGTTTTATCTCAGCTTTAGTCGAGTGACATAGCAGGACATAAACAATTCTTTCCGACCAAAAACAAAAAAGTTTGGTCAACCTTTTCAAAGGCTGTGGGTGTGGGCAACGCCCACAAATGTTTTAAGCTATCGCAAATTTGATAGCCAAACGGTTTACCGTTTGGCGGTTTGAACGCAATAGCGTAAGCCTTTAAAAATTGTGATAGCAACAAAAAAGATATTCTAAAAACTTATGCCGTCATCGCTATGCGTTGACGGCATATCTGTGATTATTCCTTTTTTAAAAGGCTGTCGCCTGTTTTTTTAAACTTAGTTTTAGCACGCAAACAGCAGGCTGTTTGCGCCTGCGAGTTTGTTAAAAAGGAAACTTTTTATGGGCTCTGCCCAAACCCGCAACCCTTTAAAAAGGGTTGACCTAAATTTTAAGTTTATAAAGCTAAACTTTGTGCGTTAGAGTAAATAAATAATAGTCTTTTAATCTTTCTTTTTTCTGATTACCGAGCCATCTGGAATTTTCAAGTCACTTTTCATTGTCAGCTTTTGCATAGCGTGGGGGGCAGAGTCAACCGAATTTCCGTATTCGTCAGTAAGTGATATGCACTTTACATTGAAAGGAATACCGCTTGGTGGCAGAACATCAAGTGTATCGCCAACAAGGAATTTATTTCTCTGAGTAATTTCGGTTGTGGTATCATCAACTGATTTTTCACTTACTGCAACAACATCGTAATGTCTGATATAACCGCCGTTGCCTGTAACCTGTCCCGGTTCTCTGCCAAAGTAAAAGCCTGTATTGTATTCACGATGGCTGATTTTTTCAAGTTCCTCTTTAATCCATGGCTCAAGCACATAATTTTCACCTTTAGCCATAAATCCGTCAACTGCGTGGCGGTAAGCGTTTGTAGTAACAGCAGTGTAGTACGCAGACTTTGCTCTGCCTTCAATTTTAAGGCTCGACACACCTGCTTTTACAAGCTCCGGAATATGCTCTATCATACATAAATCCCTTGAATTGTAAAGATATGTGCCGTTGCTGTCCTCTTCAACAGGGAAGTACTGACCCTCTCTGTTTTCTTCAAAAAGATGATATTTCCATCTGCAGGGCTGTGCGCAGTCGCCATGGTTTGCATCTCTGCCCGTCATATAGCTTGAAATAAGGCATCTGCCGGAGAACGACACGCACATTGCACCATGAACAAAGCACTCGATTTCAAGGTCTTTCGGAATTTTTGCTCGTATCTGAGCAATTTCATCAAGCGGAATTTCTCTTGCGAGTACAACCCTTGACGCACCCATATTATAAAGTACATTTGCAGTTGCATAGTTTGTCACACCTGCTTGTGTTGAAATATGTCTTGCAACCTTTGGAGCATATTTTTTGGCCGCCTCAAACACTCCTAAATCGGCAATGATAAATGCGTCAACGCCGCACTCCTGAGCATAGCTTAAATAATCGGGTAAATAATCAAGCTCATTATTTCGTGGCAGTGTATTGCAGGTTACATACAGCTTCGCTCCCTTTGCATGGGCAAGCGCGCAAGCCTGTTTTAATTGTGTATTGTCAAAATTCTTAGATGCAGAGCGCATACCAAACATTTTTCCGGCAAGGAATACTGCGTCTGCGCCAAATGAAAGCGCCGAGTTCAGACATTCCATATCACCTGCCGGTGCAAGCACTTCCGGTCTTGTAATCATATAAACTCTCCTAATTATTCAATATTTGCAAGGTTTTCGTTATGCTCATAAATTGTAGATGCATAATAAGCGTTGCCGTCTTTATCGTGGCAGAAGAAGTAGTAATTTGTATCCTTCGGATTGAGGGCGGCTATGATTGCGTTCATACCCGGATTACAGATTTCACCTGCCGGTAAGCCCTCTTTGGTATAAGTATCGTATGAGCTTTCAAAAGTATCTCTTGCGTCATCGGGAACATCTGCCTGAGTTCTGTACGGATAGAACTTTGTTGAGTCAAGTCCGAGATACTGCACACCCATATCTTCGTCAGCATTAAGTCGATTGTAAATGATAGATGAAATATAGTACATATCATCGGTATCGGCAGCCTCCGACTGAATTATAGACGCAACTATCATAACCTGATCGAGAGTGTAATTACTTCTGTTCTTTTTGAGCATTTCCTCAATGGTTGTTACCTTGTCATAACCGCTGACATCCTGCTTTTCGGTAAGTCTTGTATCGTAGTTATTGAGGAAACGATAAATAACATTTTCGGCATCCTCGTTTTTATAGAATGTATAAGTATCGGGGTATAGGTAGCCTTCAAGTTTGTAGTAACGATCATCGGTGTTTTTAATATCCTTAAGGAAAGAATATTCGTCATCAAACTGATTTGAATTACAAAGCTCGAGGAACTTGCCCTCATCTGCAAGAGCGCCTTTTTCTTTGAGCAATTTAGCAATTTCAAGAACATTTCTGCCCTCGGGAATAGTAACCTTGACAGTATCTGTACGGTTTACACTGCTGAGCAGGAAGTTTATTATTGCCTCATAGTCCATATTTGTTTTGATTTCGTATGTACCCTGCGTAAAATCATCGTCAGCCTTGGTGAATTTTGCAAACATCTTGAAATAGTTTTTATCCTCAATGATATTATTCTTTTCAAGAACGGTTGCAACGGTGTCAAGGTTTGGATTTGCAGGAATTTCAATTTTTACGCTTTTGTTTTCGGTACGATTTATAGCAAGCATATCGTCAATACCTGCCACAAAGAACATACCTGCCATTGCGCCCACAATAAGCACAGAAACCGCCCAAATTAATCTAAAAACTCTGCGGTTGCGCTTATTTTTTGCCTTTGCAAGTTTTTTGTCGAGTTTCTTTTTCTTTTTCAAAGCCTGTTTAGAATCCTTTGCCATCTGCGCCTTAACCTCTTCGCCACTGTAAGAGTTAAGCTCCTGCGGCTCGTTGTTAGCCGGCTCGGCAGGCTCGTCTAAAATATCGTCATGAATATTTAAAGTGAAGTTTTTAGCCTTTTGACGGCGTTTTTCTTCAAGGTTCTGAATGTTATTATCTTCGCTCACTTACACCATTCCTTTTTCAAATACATTTCTTGTATCGTTTGTGAATTTTTCGGTTATTAAAATGTCAACAGCCTTATCGTAAATTCCATGCGGCAGTTTTTGCTCTACACATCTTGAATAGCAGAGCCCAACTGTTGCACCGCCGAACAGGTTTAAAAATCTGTCGTAATAGCCCTTGCCAAAACCAAGTCGGTAGCCGTATAAATCAAAGCTAAGTCCGGGTACAAGGCAAAGTCCGTCAGAATAATCGGTAATTTTTTGGCAGAAGTTTGTGTCAGGCTCCAGTATGGAATATTTGCCCTCTTTTAAATCGTCAAGCGAGGCAACGCTGTAAAAATCCATAACGGGTTCTTTTTGCCTGCACTTTGGCAGAGCAAGAATTTTTCCGTCTGCAATAGCTTTTTCAAGAATAGGGTAGGTGTTAATTTCTATCGGCATAGAAACAAATGCAAACAGAATTTTACACTCCTTGTATTCCTTAAGCTCAATAAATTTTTCAAATAAAACTTTATCAAGACTGTTTCTGATTTCTTCCGAACAGGCTGTTCGGATTTTTTTATGCTTTGCTCTCAGTAAATTTTTTTGTTCTCTTATATTGATTATGGGCATTGCATATCACCGCAGACCTTGTTTGCAGCTTCGGCAGACAATACCTTTTCTACGATAGCTTTGCCGAAAAGTATAGCACAGCCTGCACCCTTGCCTGTAATTACATTGCCGTCAACCTCAACGGGAGCGGCGGTGTATGTTGCGCCCTCAAGCTCTTTTTCAAATCCTGGGAAACAAGTGGCTTTTTTGCCCTTTAAAATTCCGAGATTGCCGAGAACTGACGGAGCGGCACAAATAGCGGCAGTGATTTTGTTGTTCTCAAAGCAATAGGTAGTCGCCTTTGCAACTGCGTCTGACTTAATAAGATTGATTGTGCCGGGCATACCGCCGGGAAGAACAACGCCCTCTATGTCATTATATGATATTTCCTCAGGCTTTAAGTCTGCTTTAACAGGAACTCCATGAGAGCCTGTTACAACTTCGCCTGTTACGCCTACTGTTTTTACTTCAATTTTTGCCCTGCGCATCATATCAAGCGGTGCAAGAGCCTCGGTTTCTTCAAATCCGTCTGCTAAAAATAAATAAAACATAGCAATACCCTTTCTATATTAATTTAATGTAATTCCTATATAAATATCCGTTGGCACAGCCTGTCCGCTTTTAAGCGGTTTAACCATTCCGTATCGGATTTTTTGTGCGTTTTCAAATATTTTGTTATGTGTAAATCTGAAATATTCGGCATCGGTATTTTGCAGAATATCATTTATCATATTTTTTAAATTGTTTTTTTCAAATTCAAAGTAAAATACTTCTGCCGTATTTTCATTTTCTTCAAACAATGCAAAATAATTTTTGCTTTTAACATTTTTTATATTATATGTTGAATAATATTCGACAGCAAAATTCTTAAAGTCATTACCCTGCTTGAGAATATTATTTTCGCTGAAATTTAATTCCTGCAAAGAAAGTAAATCATTTCTTGAAAAATCGGAAATATAAGCAATGCAGTTTTCACGATAACCGAAATTTTGATAATAGTTATAAAGATTATTGTTTGCAGGGAAAAGAAAGGAATACTTATCTCCGCTTTTTGCCGAATCTTCAAGAGCGTATTTAATTAATTTGCTCATAATGCCTTGCTTGCGAAAATCTTTATGGGTTGACGCACCGCAAAGATAATGAGCTTTTTGACCGTTAAAACTTGCACTTATAAGATAAAGTGCGGAAATGATTTTTTCGCCGTACTTTGCAATATAAGTTTGTTTTGCGTTAAAACATTTGTCAAAAAATAAATCAACAGCTTTCGGTTCTTCATCAAAAGATGAAAGCCAAAGCTTTTTAAGCGATTTAATATCGGAACTGTCGGGTTTACAAAAATTAATTTCCATCATTTTTTAATGTTGCGCTATATCTTGCAAGCAGGATTACGGGATTATATGACAGCTTAGATTTTTTAAGACCCTCAAGTCCCATATCTTCCTCACGATTTATATATTTATATGATGAAAGCGTCTTGGCAAATTCATTATTGATAACAGCATAAATGCCGTCATATTCACGCAGGGCTTTTTCAAAGCAAATGTCAAAGGCAATAGGGGAGATCTCGCAACCGAGCGTCATGGCAACAGCTTTGCTGTCAACATATACAATACCGCCACGCATTTTAAATTCTTCCATATTGTCAAGAGCCTCTCTGATTGCATTTTTTTCTTCGTAGTGCTCAATATCAATTTCATTTTCGGCACACCAATCAAGCATTACTTTATAAGCGTCCTCTTTGTTTGAATTTGTAATTTCCTCAAACCTAAAATTCGGATAGGTGTTTTTGAATTTTGAAATATGGTTTCGCTTTGCGTGAAATTTTCTGCCCGAAAGATTTATTAAATCTTCGGATAAATACACATACTCCTGATTTTCAGGGGAAAATTCGTAATTAAATTCTGACGGATACAGAGTTTCGAGTTTTATCCTTTGTGCGTCTGTAAGCATTACGATAAAAGGCTTTTGTCCACGCTCATATGCGTCTTTAATGATTTCATCAACAGCAGGTTTAATATCCTCGCCATGCGGCAGACAATATCCCCACACGCTGTCATCGTTATTAAAATATGCTTTTATCAAACAGTTGTTGTACAAAGCAAATTTTATATTATATTCATTTCTCCAGAGGTATGCGCTCAAAATATTTGTAGTAAGTGAAATTCCCTCCGGATTGTCATAGTATTTCTGAAATTTATTTATATCGGATTTTTCTATCAGCTTAAAGTTTAGCATAAAGTATTAATTTCAGCCGCCTTTTCTATTTCTGCCGCAATTAAGTCAATCGGCTTTATTTCTCCGTTTTCACAGCAGTTAATTACTGTCCAGCCGCATTTTTTTGCGGCGTAAAGTGCCGATTTTCTACATTCGAGTAAAAATGCAAAGTTTTTTTCGTGCAAGTCCTTTTTGCTTTCGTCACCCTCGTAACGCTTGCTCATAAGTTTTTGAGAAACTTCGGGTTCAACATCAAGGTAAATAACCTTGTCGGGCTTAGGTACGGCAAGCTTTTTGTATTCGAAATCTTCCTGCCATTCAATAAAGTTGTCCCACTCTGATTTATTGAGCTTTGACATTTGATATATTATGTTAGAAGTTGCGTATCTGTCACTTAGAATTACAGAATCGCTTTCGTAGTCCTTTTTCCAAAACTTAAGGTAGCTTGCAACCCTGTCAACAGCGTAAAAGGACGAAGCGGCATAAGCGTTTACATCGTTAGGGTTACTTCCGAACTCTCCGCCGAGATACATTTTTACAAGTGCCGAGCTTTCGTTTGCGTAATCGGGAAATTCAAGTCTTTTAATGCTCTTTCCCATTGCTGAAATTTTATCAAACAGGATTTTTGTTTGGGTAGCCTTTCCACTTCCGTCAAGACCCTCTATTACAATGAATTTTGCACTCATTTTTGTTCCTATCCATTTCTATTATTCTAAAATATACTTAAAATATTACTCTCTGCCGTATTTTTTGCGTACTTCTTTCATTTTGCCGCAGCTCATTTTACCCTCGGGGCAAGCACCGAACAAACACGCAGGGCCGCAGTTTTTAAATAAATGCGGTGCAACTTCAAGACATTGTTTAAGCATTTGCTCGGCAACATCTCTGATTTCCCACTGTGCACGGTTACAGCAGCGGTGTGCAAAGAAATTCTCAAGACTTCTTGCGTTAAAGGTGCATACAATTTTTGTGGTTGATGCGTTAGGAAGAATAAATCTTGCGTCCTCGTTAGCCTTTTTTACAAAAGCATTGAATTTTGCTTTGTTTTCATTTCTGAAATTTTCAATTACCTCTTCGTCACTGCCCTCGGTTATGCCTGTTTCTTTTCTGATATATCCTGCAACAAGTGCGTCACGCACCTCGCTGTATGCCTGCGACTGCATTTCTATGACTTTGTTGTAAGCGGCAAGCGCCTTTTCGTTCTTTTGAATTTCAGGCGGTGTTACAAAATCGAACTTTGTGCCGTCAACATAACGCTGCGACTGCTGACTGTAAGATGCGATTCTGTGTCTTACAAGCTGATGTGAGCAGGCTCTTGAAATGCCCTCAATGCCAAAGGTAAAAGAAGCGTGTTCAAATGGACTGCCGTGTCCGATGTTTGCAAGCATATCTATAAAATCAGCGGTCTTTTCCTCAGTAAGACCATCTCTTATATTTGATATTTCGGACGGTGAGTAGCAGAGTTTTGCTGCCATTGCAACCGTCATTTCGGGATTTGGCGTATAAGTAAGTAAAGTGACTTTTGCACTCAAAATAATCTCCTCCAAAGTGATATAAAAACATATATAAATGTATTATATCATTTTGTGTCGCAATATGCAACAAAATTAATGCGATTGTTGCGGTACTAAAAAAGAAAAATATCAGAAAAATTCCGATATTCACTTGACATTGTGAATAATTAGTTTTATAATGCTACTGAATAAAAAGTATATGTAATTGGCGTTGACGGGATTAGCTGTATCTCGTTCTTTCAGAGAGAAGTCGGTCGGTGCAAGACTTTATGAATGTTTACAGCACGCTGCCCCTGAGCTCTATGTGACTAAGCATAGCGTATATCTGCGTTAAAGATTGTAATCGTAAGATTACTCAAAGAGGGTGTTTAAGCACCAATTTGGGTGGTACCGCAGGAATTATTCTCCTGTCCCATTTTTATGGGGCAGGATTTTATTTTGCAAATTTTTTAAGGAGAGATTTTTAATGGAATGGACAGGACTTAACGAACTTCGTGAAAAGTTTCTTTCATTTTTTGAAAGCAAAGGACATTTAAGACTTCCGAGCTTTTCGCTTGTTCCAAAGGACGACAACAGCCTTCTGCTTATCAACAGTGGTATGGCACCGATGAAAAAGTACTTTACAGGCGAGGTTACACCACCGAGAAAGCGTGTTACAACCTGCCAAAAATGTATTCGTACTCCTGATATTGAAAGAGTAGGCATTACTGCTCGCCACGGCACATATTTTGAAATGCTCGGCAACTTTTCTTTCGGTGATTATTTCAAGCATGAGGCTACCGCATGGGCATGGGAGTTTTTCACAAAGGTTCTCGAAATGCCTGTTGATAAACTCTATGTATCTATTTATGAAAACGATGACGAGGCTTACAAGATTTGGACAGAAGAAATCGGTGTTGAGCCATCTCATATGGTAAGACTCGGCAAAGAAGACAACTTCTGGGAGCATGGTTCAGGTCCTTGCGGTCCATGTTCTGAAATTTACTTTGATCGTGGCGATGAAAAGGGTTGCGGTAAGCCTGATTGTCATGTAGGCTGCGAATGTGACCGTTTCGTTGAGGTATGGAACATTGTATTCTCTCAGTTTGAAAATGACGGCAACGGCAACTACACACCTCTCGCTCATCCTAACATTGATACAGGTATGGGTCTTGAAAGACTTGCTTGTGTAATGCAGGGCGTTGACAACCTTTTCTTAGTTGACACTGTTCAGAATATTATGAAGAAGATTTCTGAAATTACAGGTGTAAACTACGGTGAAGATGATAAAAAGGATATTTCACTCCGAGTTATCACCGACCATATCCGCAGCACAACATTTATGATTGGCGACGGTGTTCTTCCGTCAAATGAGGGTAAGGGTTATGTTCTCCGCCGTTTGCTCAGAAGAGCAGCCCGTCACGGCAGACTTTTAGGATACAAAGACGCATTCTTGTATAAGGTATGCGAAACTGTAATAAAAGAAAACGAGTCGGCATATCCTGAATTAAGAGAAAAACAGGATTTTATTACAAAGATTATCAGAGTTGAGGAAGAGAGTTTCCAGAAAACAATCGACCAGGGCTTTAAACTTTTGCAGGGCATTGTTGATGATCAGGACATTAAGGTACTCAGCGGTGAGGACGCATTTAAGCTCAACGATACCTACGGTTTTCCAATTGACCTTACAAGAGAAATTCTTTCGGAGCAGGGCATAGATGTTGATGTTGACCGTTTCCACGAGCTTTTGAAAGAGCAGAAACAGCGTTCAAGAGATGCAAGAAAGAAAGAAGACACAGATGCTTGGATTTCAGATTCAACAGACCTTTCTGATATTACAAAAACAGAGTTCTGCGGCTATACAGACCTTAACACAGGCAGCAAGGTTGTTGCTATTATTAAGGACGGCGTAAGAGTTGACAGCGTAGGCGAGAACGAAACCGCACTTGTAGTTCTTGACAAAACTCCGTTCTATGCAGAGAGCGGCGGACAGGTAGGCGATACAGGTGTAATGGAGGCAGGCACACTTGAGGTTGATGTTGACGATACAACAAAGGATGCATCGGGTGTATATCTCCATTCATGTACCGTTAAGAGCGGCACACTTGAGGTTGGCACAGAACTTCGTGCAATAGTTGACTTTGACAGACGAGCTAATATTATGCGTAACCACACAGCGGCTCACCTTTTGCAGGCAGCACTTCGTCAGGTTTTAGGCAATCATGTTCATCAGGCAGGTCAGCTTGTAACAGACCATTCGGTTCGTTTTGACTTTACTCACTTTGAGGCTCTAACAGATGAAGAACTTAGGAAAGTCGAAGACCTTGTAAACAAGAAGATTCTTGCATCTATCCCTGTTATTACAAAGGAAATGCCAATCGAAGAGGCAAAGAAACTCGGCGCTATGGCATTGTTCGGCGAGAAGTACGGCGATGTTGTACGAGTTGTAAGCATCGGTGAGTTCTCCGTTGAGTTCTGCGGCGGTACACATGCTACAAATACATCAAGCCTCGGCTTGTTCAGAATCCGTCAGGAGGGCTCTGTTGCATCGGGTGTAAGAAGAATTGAGGCTATCACAGGTATTAGTGTTCTTCAGTATATGAACGATGTTCGTGAAACTGTACTTAATGTTTGTGAAACACTCAAGATTTCAAATACAAAGGCTCTTGAAGAGGGTGCACAGAAGATTGCAACCTTACTTCATGATCAGCAGAAAGAAATTGCAGAGCTTAACACAAAACTTGCTGCTATGCAGGTTGACAACCTCTTTATTAATTCTGAAATTGAAAACGGCGTAAGAATTATTGCTAAAAAAATTGACAATGCAAACGCTGACGCACTTCGTGCAATGTGTGAGAGAACAAGAGATGTTGCTCCTCTCTCAATCGTTGTACTTGCTTGCGAAAATGACGGCAAGGTTACATTTGCCGCATCTTGTGGTAAAGATGCTAAGGCACTCGGCGTAAATGCAGGTAAACTCGTTAAGGCTGTTGCTCAGGCAGCGGGCGGCAACGGCGGCGGTAAGCCTGACCTTGCTATGGCAGGTGCAAAAAATCCTGAAAAGATTGATGAAGCACTTGCTATCGTTAAAGAAACTGTATATGGTATGATTAAGGCATAAATGTTGCAAAATCCACATAATTTGATTTTTGTTGTCTGATGGTTTGCAATTTATTGCTATTATTGTTTAGAACTACTAAAAACAGTACAGCAACATTGTATATTAAAACAACGATAAAAAGAAATTAAAGTATTGAAGTTTTGTAATATTTGATGTATAATAATTCCAATGGAATAGTATATTCCTAAAGTTAAAAGAACAATGGAGGAGATTTAAAATGTTCAAAAAAGTAATGAGCCTTGCTCTTGCTTCAACATTAGTGCTTTCAGCAGGGGCATTTGCAGCAAGCGCAGCTGAGGCAGAGGACGCAGTAGCAGCAAATGACGAGTCTGCAGTAGCAGCTGACGATTCTTCAGCAGTAGCAGCAGGTGACGAGTCACAGGTAGGTGCCGGCACAAAGATTTACTTTGATGTAAAGAGTGCAGGTTGGAAAAACTTTAGCACGATCTATTGCCACATCTGGAGAGCTGACGGTACAGGTAAATGGCCAAGCTGGCAGACAAAGAAAGAAGTGTGCAAAAAGGAAAGCGACGATCTTTATTATTATGATATAACAAAGACAGGCAACGCTGAAGAAATTCAGAATGCCGGCAGCAAGAACTTATATTGCGTAATCTTCAGTGCTGATACAGGTTCTCAGATTTACAACACAATCATGAACGGTAACTGCATTGGCGATACTGTGTATGTAACAGGTAACAAGATCGAGAACCCTAAGGACAGCAACAAGACAGATACTGAGGCTGCATGGAAGAACCATCCGGAATGTGGTCCGCAGAAGGTTATTACTTCAACATCAAAAATAGTCGGTTCAGCTCTTGCAGATGGTACAACAGATGTAACACTTTTAGCTGACTACCTTATCGATTATGTTTCTGACGAGGGTGTTGCTGATACAAGTAAGACAGATAAGACACAGGATCTTATCAACGAACTCAAGATCAGCCCACTCGCTGTAATGTCTAATGTAAAGTTCAAACTTGAGGATTTTGTTAAGGCTGGAACAATGACTCAGGATGTTGCTGACAAGAAGCAGGCAACAATCGGGGATATCCTTGGTAAATGCACAGACCCAACAAAGGGTGGCGAAAAGGTTAACCCAGATGAGATTAAGAATGCAGAGGCTAAGAATGATGCTGCTGAATCAAACGGTTCATCATCAAACGGTGGTTCTTCAAACAGCGGTTCATCATCAAATGGATCTTCATCAAATGGTTCATCATCAGGCTCTAACTCAGTACAGTCAGGTCAGGAGACAACAATCTTCTTCGTATTTGCCGGCGTAATGGTTGCAGCTGCAGGTGTATTCTTCCTCGTTAGAAGAAGAGAAAACTAATTTATCTTAACAGATAATTAATACTTAATCACTTAGCTCCGCAGAGTATTCTGCGGAGCTTTTTGTATACTATAAACTTTTGCAAATAGTTACGACAATATATACCCTATTAAAATAACCATATAAAAATTAATTCATATTATGTAACAGGGAGAATATAAAAATTAAGATTTATAAAGTGGTGAATAATATGAAAAAATCTGTTTTTGTTTTTAGCACTCTCACTTATACGCAACGGGGTAGAGAGGCACTCAAAAGACGAGGAATACGCACTCAGATAATACGCACTCCTTTGCAATACAGAAACGGCTCATGCGGTTATAGTTTACTTGTTGTGAACAGAGTTGAAGAAAGCATTGAAATTTTAAAGGCTATGAATATACCTGTGCAGGGAGTATATCCTGCTGATTTAGAATGATTTACTTTGATAACGGAGCTACCACCTTTCCAAAACCAAGGTCTGTTGTAAATGCGGTAAATTACGCAATTACGCAGATTGGTGCAAATCCGGGGCGTGGCGGTCATAAAATGGCTATGAAAGCATCGGAGGTATTGTATGATTGCAGAAAAAATGCCGCTGAGCTTTTTGATATAGATAATCCGGAGAATGTAATTATAACAAATAATTGCACAACAGCTCTTAATACTGTAATTAAGGGCATATTAAAATCAGGCGACCATGCGGTGATTTCCTCTTATGAGCATAACGCCGTAGTTCGTCCGCTTGAATATCTCAAAACTAAGGGAGTAGACTATTCAGTTGCTGAAATTGAATTTGGCGATACTGAAAAAACAATAGACAATTTCAGAAATTCTTTTAAAGAAAATACAAAACTTGTAATTTGTACCCATGCGTCTAATGTATTTGGTGTGCGCCTGCCGATAGAAAGAATTGCGGCTTTGTGCAGGCTAAACGGCATATTGTTTTGCACCGATGCCGCTCAAACCGCAGGAATTATACCGATTTCTATGAAAAATTCGGATATAGATTTTCTTTGCACAGCAGGGCATAAAGGGTTATACGGGCCGATGGGTACGGGTTTGCTTATAATAAACAGTGAGGTAATCCCCGAAAGTCTGACTCAGGGAGGAACGGGTAGTCTTTCGGCACAGATAAACCAACCTGAAATTTTACCGGATAAATTTGAAAGCGGAACTCATAATTTACTCGGAATAGCAGGACTTAACGAGGGAATTAAATATGTTCTGAATAAAACTCCGCAAAAAATATTTGATTATGAAATAAAACTCGCTCAAAATCTTTATGACGGACTGCGAAAAATTAAAAATATAGAGCTTTATACTCCAAAACCTGATGAAAAGCAGTTTGTACCTGTTATTTCGTTTAATTTGAAAGATACTGACAGCGAAAGAACGGCGCAAATTCTTAATGACAGATTTAATATTGCGGTTAGGGCAGGACTTCATTGTGCGCCGCTTGCTCATAAGTGCTTTGGAACACTCGAAAAAGGAACAGTTCGAGCAGTGATTTCGTCATTTTCAACTCAAAATGAAGTCAACTATCTTGTTAAATCAGTCAGTCAAATTAATTATTACAAAAGAATGTAAAAAAGGTTGCAATTCAATGCGATTGTGTGTTAAAATAAAGTAATGAAAAACAGAGGAGGTTAAAATAATGGAGTGGATTCAAAATGTGTTTGCTGTATTAAAAACTATTGAAATTCGTGATATTATTGATATTCTTGCCATTGCTTTCATTATTTTCAGCCTTTTCAAGCTCGTAAAAGAAACTCGTGCAGCTCAGCTGTTAAAGGGCGTTGTTGCACTTCTTATTATATATTTGATTTCTTCACTCTTTGGACTAATGATGCTGACTTCTTTGCTGAGAACATTTTTTGAGGCGGCGGTTATATTGGTAGCAATAATATTTCAGCCTGAAATCAGAAAGTATCTTGAGCAGATGGGCAGAAATAATACTTACAAAAAGTATATTAAGCTGATAACTCATAGAGAAAAAAGTGACGAATGGAAACAGGCTGTTAAAAAGTCTATTATAGATGCTGCCGATACAGCATTGCTTTTCTCAAGATCTAAAACAGGCGCTTTGCTTGTTTTTGAAAGAGAAACAAAGCTGTCTGATATTGCGGCAACAGGCACGATAATTAATGCCGATACTTCTGTTGCATTGTTTGGAAATATATTTTTCAACAAAGCTCCGCTCCATGACGGTGCAAGCATAGTGCGAGATGGCAAGCTCTTTGCGGCGGGCTGTATTCTTCCTTTAACAGACAACAAGAATGTTGATATAAATTTGGGCACAAGACATAGAGCAGGACTTGGCATCAGTGAGCAGAGCGATGCCGTAGTTCTCATTGTCAGCGAGGAAACAGGTGTTATTTCTCTTGCTATCAACGGTGTTCTTTTGCGTAACTTTACACGAGATGAGCTCGTTGTCAAACTTGAGTCGCTGCTCCTTGAGAATGTTGATGATGATTCTATGGCTGCCGGTTTACTCCAAAAGATAAGGAGGAAGTCGGATGAAAAATAATAAAAGCAAAAGATCTAAATTTAAGGCTTTTTTGCAAAGTACAAATTTTCTATTTATAATTTCAATAGTTATTTCGCTTGTAATATGGATTTATATGAGTATAAGTACAGGCAACGATACAAGTTTAACTATATCGGGTATACCTGTTCAGGTTGAATTGTCTGACGAGGCGGTAAATAACGGTTTGCAGGTTTTTTCGGGCAGCGATCATACCGCATCACTTACGGTTACAGGCAATAGGGCAGTGGTTGGTTCTTTGCAGCCATCTGACATTACGGTAAAAGCTACCGCAAATTATGTAGATTCAGCCGGGAATTACACATTGTATCTTAATGCCTCAAAGAATAACCCATACAGCGATTTTCAGATTTCGTCATCAATAAAACCGTCAACTATTGATGTTTTTATTGATTATCTCAGAGAAGAAACTTTTGATATTCAGGAAAATGTAGTTTATAAGGTAGATGACGGCTACTACGCGTCAACAACCTTGTCATCCAAAACTATTTATATTACAGGACCTCAGTCTGAGGTGTCTAAAATAGCAAAGGTTGTTGCAAGCGCTAATATTGACGGCACGCTTAATTCTTCACGAAAGGTTAATGCCGACATTATTTTGTACGATGCAGACGGAAAAGAGATAAATACAGATTTACTCTCACTTGATTTCAAATCCGTTGAGGCGGCAATTTCTGTTCTTCCTGAAAAAGAAGTTAGCCTTAAACCGACATTTACAAATATGCCTTCAGGCTTGGAGATAACTGATGATATGATTTCTATTGAACCGTCAGCAATACTCCTTGCCGGTACAGAAGATGTATTGAGCAAAACCGATTCTGTAAGTCTTGCTCCGATTGATTTCGCAACACTTACAAATAATAAATCGACATTTGACCTTGCCGTTGAAATTCCGACCGATTGCAAGAATATAAGCAATACTTCAACAGCAAAGGTAACGCTTGATTTGTCATCGCTTTCGAGCAAAAAGCTGACTGTTGAGAAATTTATGGTACAGGGTCTTGCCTCAGGATATTCGGCGGAGGTTACGCAAAAAAATCTTGAGATTACAGTTTACGGCACAAGCAGCCAAATTGATTCTCTCAATGCGTCAGACATTACGGCGGTTATTGATATTTCTGAATCTGACGGTATGAAAGGTTCGGTTTCTATGCCTGTAACCTTTACAATTAATAATGCGTCCTCGTGTTGGGTGTCCGGCTCGTATAAAGCCAATCTTACAATTTCAGAATCATAAATTAAACCCGTAGTTAGCACTACGGGTTTTGATTTTGGTGTTTATTTATAGTTTAACAAATATAGTTTAGCTTAGTAAATTTAAAATTTAGGTCAACCCTTTTTAAAGGGTTGCGGGTTTGGGCAGAGCCCATAAAACATTAAAAACGCTAATTTGAAACATACATAAACAGATATAATCAAAATATTGTAATAACCAAACTTTAGATTAATCAAGATTTTAAGATAAAACAAAAGTTAAGACTAATGAGTGGCATAGAGCGAGAAAGTTACGCTTGGGCAGTCTTAGAGAAAATATACTCTAAAAGACACAAAAGTTTTCGTGTGTGACTGATTTGCCCTTGAAAAGGGCAAATTAGTAGTTTTAGTAGCGTGACTTTTCCTGTTTATTTTGCTTTCACATTTAATTTTGCTTTTGAATTTAAAGGCTTTCGCCGTTATGTCCAAGACGCCAAAAGGCAAGCCGTCTGGCTATCAAGAATTTGCAATAAGTGAAAGATTTTGTGGGCGTTGCCCACCCACACAACCTTTGAAAAGGTTGACCAAACTTTTATATTCGGGACGGAAAGTTTTGCTTTTTCTTTACTTTGCTGTCCGACCGATAATTTGATAAACCATAATTTACTCCAACTATTGACTAAAAACCTTTTTTAAATCTATACAGCTAAACTTTTGCATAAAATCCAAAAATAAAACCTCCGACATAAATCGGAGGTTTTAACTCTTTAGTTATCAGTCGATTTCAACCATAATCTTTTCTTCATAGCGGATAGCTGCACTACGAGCGATTGTGCGGATAGCCTTGGCAATTCTGCCCTGCTTACCGATAATTCTGCCCATATCGCTTTCTGCAACAGAAATGTGATATACGATTGTACCGTCTTCGTTTGGTTCATCGGCAGTAACCTTTACAGCAGACGGATCATCTACAAGACCCTGTGCTATTACAGTAAGTAATTCCTGCATTTTGGTTTCCCTTTCGTTACCGATTATTCAATAATGCCGTTCTTCTTGAGAAGAGCCTTAACTGTGTCAGTTGGCTGAGCACCGTTAGCAATCCACTTCTTAACAGCCTCTGCATCTACATTGAACTCTGATGGCTTTTTAAGAATATCATATGTGCCGATTTCCTCGATGAAACGACCGTTTCTTGGATATCTTGAATCTGCTACTACTACTCTGTAAAAAGGTGCTTTCTTTGAACCCATTCTTCTAAGTCTGATTTTTACTGCCATTTTCTTTACCTCCGTAAATGTTATAAATCTATATTCACCAAATTGTATTTGGTTGAATGTGTGTTAATTTTTTGGAAGATTGCCCATCGGCATTCCGCCAAGACCAGGCAGTCTTTTCATTTTTCTCTTTTTGCCGCCCTTTGTGCCTTTTGTTTTATTTTTAATTTGTTTCATCATTTTTTGCATCTGCTCAAGCTGCTTTATAAGTCTGTTGACCTCTTCCACACTTCTGCCCGAACCTGCTGCAATTCTTCTTTTTCTTGACGGATTGAGCAGAGAAGGGTTAGACCTTTCTTCAGGTGTCATAGAAAGAATAATCGCCTGCGTCCAGTCAATCTGTCTGTCATCTATATTAATGTTATCAAGCTGATTTGAAATACCCGGAATTTTAGCAAGAATACCCTTTAAAGGGCCCATCTTTTTAATCTGAGCAAACTGATCATTAAGATCATTAAAGTCGAACTTATTGCTCATCATTTTTTTAGCCATTTCTTCGGCTTTGTCCTGGTCAATCTTGTTTTGTGCATCCTCAATAAGAGTGAGCACATCGCCCATACCGAGAATACGGCTTGCCATTCTGTCAGGGTGGAATACTTCAATATCCTCTAACTTTTCGCCTGTACCGGCAAATTTAATCGGCTTGCCTGTTACCGCTTTTACAGAAAGCGCAGCACCGCCACGAGTATCGCCGTCAAGTTTTGTGAGAATAACGCCTGAAATCTCAAGCTTTTCATTAAATGACTTTGCAACATTAACGGCATCCTGACCTGTCATTGAGTCAATAACAAGCAAAATCTCATTTGGCTCAACCTCAGACTTGACATTCTTCAGCTCGTCCATAAGCTCTTCGTCAATGTGCAAACGACCTGCGGTATCAAGAATTACAATATCGTTGCCGTAATCCTTAGCGTTTTTGATTGCCTCTTTTGCGGTCTTTACAGGGTTCTGTGTACCTCTTTCAAATACAGGCACTCCTGCCTTTGCACCTACAACCTTTAACTGGTCAATAGCGGCAGGTCTGTAAATATCACAAGCGACAAGCAACGGTCTGTGATTCTGATTTTTAAGCATAAGTGCAAGTTTTGCGGCGTGGGTGGTTTTACCTGAACCCTGCAAGCCGCAGAGCATAATTACTGTTGGTGGTTTAGATGCAAACTCAATTCTTGCATTGTCGCCGCCCATAAGTTCTGTAAGCTCTTCGTTTACAATTTTAACAACCATCTGACCCGGAGTAAGGCTTTCCATTACATCCTGTCCAACAGCTCTTTCTGTTATTTTTGCGGTAAGCTCTTTTGCTACCTTGTAGTTTACATCAGCCTCAAGCAGAGCAAGTCTGACTTCTCGCATAGCTTCCTTAACATCGTTTTCGGATAGCTTACCTTTATTCTTCAATTTTTTGAAAGCATTACTTAGCTTTTCTGAAAGTCCTTCAAAAGCCATAAATACACTCCTTTATTCTTTGAGTGTGCCTGCCGTACGATTAATTTCGAGTGCAAGCTTTTTAATTGTGTCATCATCGGAATTGTTGTAAATCTGCTGCGAAAGTGCAACTATTTTATCAAGTCCGTTTTCAAGCTGAACAAATCTCTTAAAAAGTCCGAGCTTTTCTTCAAGCTCAAAAAGTTTTTCCTCGCTGCGTTTAATGCTGTCACGCACTCCCTGACGGGTAATGCCTGTTTGCGCAGCAATTTCGGCAAGCGACAAATCTTCATTGTAATACAGGTCAATCGCCTGTCTGCAATTCGGCTTGAGCAATTCACCGTAGAAATCAAAAAGTAAAGATACTTCTACATTTTTCTCCATAAATTAAATGCTCCTGCCCATGTAAAACTTTTCTTAAGTGTAAAGTTGTTTTCTTTACACCTGCAATATTATATACCATATACTCCTCTTTGTCAAGTTATAATCAAATATTTACACAAACAAAAGTGAAAAATTACAAATAACATATATAATCAAACTTATATATTCGTTAAAATTCACAAAATTTAATTTTTTAGTAAAAAAAACTATATTTAATAAGTTTTTTCATCAATATTGTGTTATAATTTAAATATAAATTTTGTTTATCAAGGGTTTGATTTTACGGAACAATTAATCAGTATTGACAGAATGGAAAATGCCGTTGCTCTTTTTGGCAGTTTTGACGAAAACATTAAACTGATTGAAAAGGAATTTGCGGTAAAGGTTGTCTGTCGTGACAGTGAATTAAAAATAGACGGTGAGGCTGAAAATGTATCTAAAGCCGGCAAGGTGATAGACAGTCTTTTGCAGCTCATCAACAGAGGAGAGGCGCTTTCTGACCAGAATGTCCGCTATTGTATTTCGCTTGTCAATGAGGGCAGTGAAGACAAGATTGAACAGCTTGCTGGCGACTGCATCTGTATTACTTCCAAGGGCAAGCCGATTAAACCGAAAACCATCGGACAAAAAAAGTATTGCAACACCATTGCTGACAACACAATAACCATTGGTGTCGGCCCTGCCGGTACAGGTAAAACATACCTTGCGGTGGCTATGGCTGTTACAGCTTTTCGCAGTAAGATTGTGAATCGTATAATTCTTACACGACCGGCGGTTGAGGCAGGCGAAAAGCTCGGATTTTTGCCGGGCGATTTGCAGAGCAAGGTTGACCCGTATCTTCGCCCTTTGTATGATGCATTGTTTGATATGCTCGGTGCCGAAACCTATCAAAAGTATGTTGAGCGAGGCAATATTGAGGTTGCGCCGCTTGCGTATATGCGAGGCAGAACTCTTGATGACAGCTTTATAATTCTTGACGAGGCGCAGAATACCACCTGCGAGCAGATGAAAATGTTTTTAACCCGACTGGGATTTAATTCCAAAATGGTTATTACAGGTGATATTACACAGATTGACCTGCCAAGGGGCGCTAAAAGCGGTCTTAAAGATTGTATGAGAATTTTAAGAAACATAGACGGCATTGGCTTATGCCGATTTGACGAAAAAGATGTTGTGCGCCATAAGCTTGTTCAGGATATTATTAAAGCCTATGCAAAATACGAAAACACGAGAGATCGTGACTGAACAAGGACTTAATTTATTTTATATAAACTTAAAAATAATACGGAAGGATTTGAGCAAAATGCCAGATAACAAAATCAGAGTAGTAATCACAAACAAACAAAAAGCTGTTAAAATTCCAACAGGTATCCGAATGCTTGTCAGACGCTGCTGCAATGCCGTATTAAAACTTGAGAAATTTGAAGGCCCGGCTGAGATTAGCGTAACATTTGTTGACAATGCGCAGATTAAGGAGCTTAACAAGCAGTACAGAGATAAGGATATTGAAACAGATGTGCTTTCTTTCCCAATGGGCGAAAACGGTGTGTATGACAAGGATATTGAAACAGGAGCACAGATTCTCGGTGATGTTGTAATTTCTATGGAAAAAGCAAGAGATCAGGCTGAGCTTTACGGACATAGCTTTCAGCGTGAGGTTGGTTACCTTACAGCGCACAGCGTACTTCATTTGCTTGGCTATGACCATATTGATAATATGGAGAGAGTTCGTATGCGTGAGAAAGAAGAGCTTATTATGGAGCAGCTTGGACTGCCTGCATCTTCAAGTTACATAGTTGATGACGATATGGCTTGAGTAAACTATGAAAAAACAAATTTTCGGTTTTAAATGTGCGTTTAAAGGAATTATAAGAACAATAAACAGCGAGTCACATATGAGATTTCATATAGTGGCAGGCATTTATGTTTTGCTGTTTTCGCTGTTTTATTCCTTTTCGCCTGCACAATATGCGGTACTTGTTTTACTCATAACTTTGGTTATGGCACTTGAAACTGTAAACACCTGCATAGAGGATTTGTGCGGTCTTGTTGCAGACAGATACGAGCCTCTTGTAAAGTTTGCCAAGGATGCGGCTGCCGGAGCGGTGCTTATTGTGGCTATGGGGGCAGTGGCGATTGCGTGTATATTTTTTCTTGATTTTAATGTAATAGGCAGAATATTTGCCTTTTTTACCGAAAATTTGCTTTGCCTGATTTTTCTTGTGATTTCAGCGGTGATTTCTGCAATTTTTGTAGTGATTGGTCCTGTAAAAATCAAAGAAAAATTTATAAAATTAAAGAACAAACATTTAACAAAGGGGTAATGCATTGCGCTTGCCCCTGATTTTTTAAAACGGAGAAATTTATGAATACTAATGATAAATCAGCTTTTATAGCAATAGTCGGCAGACCGAATGTTGGTAAAAGCTCAATATTAAACAGACTTTTAGGCACAAAGATTGCCATTGTGTCAAGCAAGCCGCAGACCACAAGAAACCGTATTACGGGTGTGCTTACAGAGGGTGAGTATCAGCTTGTTTTCTTTGATACTCCGGGTATGCACAAGCCGAAAAATTCACTCGGCAAGTATATGGTACGCTCTGTAAACGAGTCGGTCGGCGGTGTGGACTGCTGTATGCTTGTTGTTGAGGCAGACAAAAGCCCTGTACAAACCGAGCTTGACTTTATCGACAAATTCAAGGCTCTCGGTATGCCAGCAATTCTTGTTATCAATAAAATTGATATGATTAAGGATAAAGAAATTCTGATGAAGCAAATTCTTGAATACAGCAAGCTATACGATTTTGAGGCTATTGTTCCTGTCAGCGCAAGTGACGGCAACGGTATGAACGAATTGCTTGAAGAGCTTAAAAAGCAGGCAAGCGAGGGAGGCCATTTCTTTGAAGACGATACCCTTACAGACCAACCCGAAAGAGTTATTGCCTCTGAAATTATCAGAGAGAAAATCTTAAGACTTTGCAATGCCGAAATTCCGCACGGTACAGCCGTTGTTATTGAAAAGATGAAAACAAGGGAGAACGGCATACTTGACATTGACGCTACAATTTTCTGCGAAAAAGAGTCGCATAAGCGTATTCTTATCGGTAAAAACGGTGCAATGCTAAAGAAAATCAGCACCTTTGCAAGACAGGATATGGAAAGATTTTTTGATTGCAAAGTATTTTTGCAGGTGTGGATAAAAGTAAAAGAAGATTGGCGTAACCGTGCCCAGCTTTTGCAGAACTTTGGCTTTGACGAAAGTAATTTTGACTGATGAGCATATATATAAAATTAGCGGATTTTGCAGATTGCCAAAAAATTTGTGATATGCAAAGAATAGCTTTTTATGATATTTTAACAAGGTATCGTGATTATGATACAAACCCTGCTTGTGAAACGGTAGAAGTAATACAGAACAAATTTCGGCAACCTTTTACAAAATATTATTTTATTATGAAAGATGAAGAAATAATAGGTGCTGTAAGGATTGTTGAAATTGATAAAAGCACAAGGCGAATTTCACCTTTGTTTATACTTCCGCAATTTCAAAATTACGGTTATGCACAGCTTGCTATGAAGTGCATTGAGGAAGCTTATAAAAATATCAGTTGCTTTACACTTGATACCATAAAGCAAGAGAAAAAATTGTGCTATTTATATGAAAAGCTCGGATATTTGAGAACAGGCAAAGAAGAACAGCTGCATGATAATATGACTATTGTTTTTTATGAGAAAAAATTCCAAAAAACACAGTTGTAATAATTTTCATAATATAAATTCATTCATTCGTGAAACACTACAATCGGAGGTGTTTTTTATGGATGAATGGTATATGTGGAATGCATTTTTTACAACAGGCAATGTGCTCGATTATTTAAGGTATAAAAGTATTCAGGATACCAAAGATTTGGGCGCAGATACAATTCTCAGGGAGGAAACCGATGAAATTCCAGACGATGGGGCTGATAGTGAAAGAGCAAAATATAGGTGAACAGGATAAACTCGTTCACGCTCTGACCGCAACCAACGGCATTATCAAGGCTTTTGTCCGTGGCGCTAAAAATATTAAAAATCAAAAGTGTGCGGCTACCTCCTTACTCACATACTCCCGACTTACCGTGTATAAAGGTCGGGAGAGCTACATAATCGGTGATGCGATTCCCGAAAGGATTTTTTCAAAACTTAGGGGAGATGTTGTAAAAACCTGCCTTGCACAGTATTTTTGCGAGCTTGCAATTACAATTTGTCCCCGTGAGCAAAATTCGGAGGAATTTTTGAAATTAATTTTAAATTCCTTATATCTTTTGTCGGAAAATAAGCGTTCGGCACAGCTTATTAAACCGTGCCTTGAAATGCGCCTTGCAAGTCTTGCGGGATATATGCCTGACCTTAGAATGTGCAGAATTTGCGGCGAATATTTGTGTGACAATATGCTTTTTCTTCCCAAAAGCGGTACTATTGAATGTGCGGATTGTCACCGTGAAAACGGAGATATGAAGATTTTGCTCAACCGTTCATCTCTTACGGCTTTAAGGCATACTGTTTATGCCGATGACAATAAACTTTTTTCTTTTGCATTACCTGAAAGCGACCTTGATGTACTTAACGAGGCGAGCGAAAATTATTTAAAATATATGTTTGAAAAGGATTTTTCAACGCTTAATTTTTATAAAACTATAAGTTAATTTAGGTATGATTATATGAACAGACATTATAAAACTCTTGAACTTGACAAGATTTTAAAATTACTTGCGGATCAGACAAGTATTGATGACGCTAAAGAAATGGCATTATCGCTTGAACCGCAGTTTGAACTTGAAAAAGTTAAAAAATTGTTAAAACAAACCGATGATGCGGTTGTTTTAAGCGGAAAATACGGAACACCGTCATTTGGCGGTGCAAAAAATTGTGCAAATGCATTACGCAGAGCAGAGGCGGGCGGCTGTCTTTCTACAGGCGAGCTTTTACAGATTGCCGAAACGCTTAGAATTATCCGTTCTGTAAAGGAATGGCACTCAAAATTTGCGTCAACCGAAACCACACTTGACGGATATTTCAGCGGTCTTGTGTCAAATAAATTTCTTGAAGAGAAAATTACAACCGCTATTATAAGTGAAGATGAAATATCGGATAAGGCAAGCTCAACCCTTGCGGATATTCGCAGAAAAATCCGAACAGCCTCATCAAAGGCAAGAGAAGTGCTTGATAAAATTATTCACAGCACGCAGTATCTCAAGTATTTGCAGGACGCTATCGTAACTCAGCGTGACGGCAGATATGTTGTGCCTGTAAGAAGTGAGTGCAGGGGCAGTGTTCCTGGTCTTGTGCATGATACCTCGGCAAGCGGTGCGACCGTATTTATTGAGCCGATGGGCGTTGTGCAGGCAAACAACGATATTAAACTTTTGCGTTCAAAGGAAGAGGACGAAATCGAGAGAATTTTGTTTGAGCTTTCCGCAAATGCAGGTGATTTCGCAGACGCAATCATAGCAAGCTACAAAAACCTTGCTATACTTAATTTTGTATTTGCAAAGGCAAACCTTGCGTATAATATGAGAGCCTCAATGCCGATTATGAATGACAGAGGTATTGTAGATTTAAAGCAGGCAAGACACCCGATTATAGACAAAGACAAGGTTGTACCTGTTGATATTGTTCTCGGAAAGAATTTTGATACGCTTGTAATCACAGGCCCTAATACAGGCGGTAAGACCGTTACATTAAAAACTCTCGGTTTGCTCACACTTATGGCTATGTGCGGACTTCTTGTGCCGTGCGCAGACAACAGCGAGCTTTCGGTATTCCGCAGGGTGCTTGTAGATATAGGCGATGAGCAGAGTATTGAGCAGTCGCTGTCAACATTCTCGGCGCATATGACTAATATTATTCAGATTATCAAACTTGCAAATTCAGGTTCGCTTGTACTGATAGATGAACTCGGTGCTGGTACCGACCCTGTCGAGGGTGCGGCGCTTGCAATTTCAATTCTTGAAAAATTAAGGGATAAGCATGCAAAAATTGCAAGTACAACCCATTATGCGGAATTGAAGGAATTTGCTTTGCGTACCGAGGGCGTAGAAAATGCTTGCTGTGAATTTGATGTTACAACTTTAAGACCGACATACAGACTTTTGATTGGCGTGCCCGGTAAGAGTAACGCTTTTGCAATCACAAAAAGGCTCGGTATGGATGATGAAATTGTTGAGAGAGCAAAAGAGCTTGTTTCAAGCGAAAGCCGACAGTTTGAAGATGTTGTCGGTACTCTTGAAAAACGCAGACAAAGCCTTGAAAAGCAGATTGAAAACGCAAATCGTCTTACCGCAAAAGCAAACACAGAAAAGCAAAAGGCGGAAAATGAAATTCGCAGAGCAAAAGAGAATGCTGAGCGGGAAATTGAGAGAGCAAAACAAGAGGCACAGCGCATTATTTCAAGAACAAGAGCGCAGGCTGACGCTTTGGTGGAAGAACTTGATAAGGCACGAAAGGCAAAAGATATGTCTGCCGAGGCTCGTGCAAAGCTCAAAAAGAATCTCAATACAATGGAAAATAATGCTGACCCTGTTATGAAAAAACAGTCGGACGGCGAAAAGTATAAATTGCCAAGGCCGCTTAAGGTAGGCGACAGTGTGCTTATTTTTGATATTGACAAAAACGCAACCGTACTTGCACCGCCGACAAAAGACGGAATGGTTCTTGTGCAGGCAGGAATTATCAAAACAAGAGTGAAAATTGATAATCTCCGACTTATTAAAGAGAAAAAACAACAGCCGCCGCAGTATTCGGCAAAGAGAAATGTGCATAGTACGCTTGATGTGCGCCCGACTACCGAGGTAGATGTTCGTGGCGAAACCGCCTTTGACGCAATTATGATTGTTGACAAGGCAATCGACAATGCCGTACTTATGAATATTAATCAGCTTACTATTATCCATGGAAAAGGTACAGGCGTACTGAGAAGAGAAATTCAATCATTCCTGAGAACTCACAAGGCAGTTAAAAGTTTTAGACTCGGCGTTTTTGGCGAGGGCGAAAGCGGCGTAACTATTGTGGAGTTGAAATAAATTGTAGATTTGGGTTTATCGGTCGGGCAACAAAGTGAGGTAAATGCTAAACTTTTCGCCATGAATTAAAAAGTTTGGTCAACCCTTTAAAAAGGGTTGACCTAAATTTTAAATTTTTCTAAAACTAAAATTTGTGAGTTAAACCGCAAATTCCAACGCACTTCAGCTTGTTGCGCGTTTTGTGAAATTTGTCAATAAAAAGAATATATTAGGTGTTGACGATTTAGACTTTATCTGCTATAATACTTTAGGTTTAAGATTATATAAACTTGTAATACGGACGAGTGTATCTACAAACTGCCTTAAACAGTTTTGCTATAATCTCCTTGGTAGGGGCATAGTATTATTGTTTAGTGGTGGTTTTTTATTTGCCTTTACGATTTATTTAAAGATGAATAAAGGAGTAAATTTATGAAAAATTATGATGTTATTATAGTTGGTGCAGGTCCGGGCGGTATATTTTCAGCGTATGAATTGGTAACAAATAATTCTGAGCTAAAGGTAGCTGTTTTTGAAGAAGGACATTTGCTTGAAAAAAGAAAATGCCCGATAGACGGTGATAAGGTAAAAAAGTGCATCTCTTGCAAAACCTGTTCTATTATGAGTGGTTTTGGCGGTGCAGGTGCTTTTTCTGACGGTAAGTACAATATCACAAATGATTTTGGCGGTACTTTATATGAATATATCGGCAAGAAAAAGGCCATTGAGCTTATGCACTATGTTGATAAAATAAATATGGAATACGGCGGCGAGGGCACAAAGCTCTATTCAACCGCAGGCTCAGGCTTTAAGAAGATTTGCTTGCAGAATAAGCTGAATTTACTCGACGCTTCTGTTCGTCACCTCGGCACTGATATAAATTATATTGTGCTCAACAACCTATACAATTTCTTAAAGGACAAGGTGGACTTCTATTTCGACACTCCTGTCACCAATATTGAATTGCTCGGCGAAAATGACGAGGGTTACATTGTGGATACATCAAACGAGAGCTACGAGTGTAAAAAGTGTGTAGTATCTGTTGGCCGCAGTGGCAGTAAGTGGATGGAAAAGGTTTGCAGCGACCTTAAAATTCCTACAAAGTCAAATCGTGTAGACATCGGTGTTCGTGTTGAACTTCCTGCCGTTATTTTCTCAAATCTTACAGATGAACTTTACGAAAGTAAAATTGTATATCGCACCGAACAGTTTGAGGACAATGTGCGCACATTCTGTATGAATCCAAAGGGCAGTGTTGTTACAGAGAACACAAACGGAATTATCACTGTAAACGGTCATAGCTATGAGGATAAAGAAAAGCAGACAGAAAATACAAACTTCGCTTTATTGGTTAGCAAGCATTTTTCAGAGCCGTTCAAAGACAGCAACGGTTACGGAGAAAGCATTGCACGACTCAGCAATATGCTCGGCGGCGGTGTTATTGTTCAGCGCTTTGGCGATTTAATCAGAGGTCGCCGCAGTAATCCAAAGAGAATAGAAGAGGGTCTTGTTGTGCCTACTTTATCGGCAACTCCGGGCGATCTCAGCCTTGTTTTGCCTAAACGTATCCTTGACGGCATTATCGAAATGATTTATGCATTAGACAATATTGCCCCCGGTACAGCTAACGATGACACATTGCTCTATGGCGTTGAGGTTAAATTCTATAATATGGAGGTTGAGGTGGACGATCACCTCGAATCACTGCATAAAGGTCTTTACATTATCGGCGACGGCAGTGGTGTGACTCATTCATTATCACACGCAAGTGCAAGCGGTGTGTTTGTTGCAAGAGAAATTCTTGAAAAATAATTACAGCTTTCAGTTTAAATAGTTTTTATACAGAAAATCGACTGATAAAAGGAATTATACCTTTGTCAGTCGATTTTTCTATATCGGAATTATAACAAAAATATAAAATAAAAAGTGCCGATAAAATCGACACTTTTGTGGAGCGAATCACATACAAGTTACGAACTTGTTCTCTTTCTAAAAACATTATATATGAATTGTTATTAAATTTCAATGGTAGTATGGAAAATTTTCAAATTTGCTGATATAATTAGAAACAGATAAATAGTAATTTTTAGAGGAGATGCTTATGTTTAATATAAAATGGATAGGAATAATAAAAGATGAAGATATACAAAAATATCAAAAAGGAAAATTAGATAGTAAAGCAGAAAAAATGAAAATGCCTAAATCATCTAAAGAACAAATGATAAAGGCTTTACCTTTTTTAATTCCAGTAATAATAGTAATGTTTTTAGCTATGTTTATTAAAACATACATAGCTAAAGATATTGTAATAAAAGGATGGGCAATTTTTATAGGATTATTCATAGGATTTGTTTTATTGTTTGTACATGAATTTTTACATGCAATTGTGTATCCTAAAAAAGTAACTAAATATATAGGGATTGTTAAGCCTTTTACTGCTGTTGCATTAGCTTCATATCCATTATCTAAGAAAAGATTTATACTAATGTGTCTACTTCCATATATTTTAGGAATAATTCCTTTTATATGTTTTATAATATCACCTTCAAATAATTTGATTTTGAATGCAATATTATGGGGAATGGCATTTTTAGGAATGGCAAGTCCATATCCTGATGCGTATAATGTGTATCAAGTAATAAAACAAGTACCAAAAGGTAAAAAAGTACAATTTTATGAAGATGATACATATTATATTTAGAAATTACAAGTTATAAGTGAAGTAAACCAAAGGTGTGTGTATTTTTTATAAATTATATTATACAATTATTCTTGAAAGAAGGGATAAAAATATCGCCGATGTGTTTTGCTGAATTTCTTTTGTTCTTCCTTTCTCACACTT
>ERZ791801.71-NODE-71-length-123114-cov-68.267945_pt1 | contig 123114 bp, 96 predicted proteins | sample MGYA00510309_ERZ791801 | MGnify/ENA primary metagenome ERZ791801 (study PRJEB30046, sample SAMN00791979) | human gut metagenome | study: EMG produced TPA metagenomics assembly of the A metagenome-wide association study of gut microbiota in type 2...
TATTCAAGGCAGGGTTAAGACGTAAGATGCGAAAAGCAGCCATGGACAGAAACTACCTGGCGTCAGTCCTTACGGGGAGCGGGCTTTCGTAATCTTGCCCTGGGCATTATTGTCGTATAAACGCTTTACCGGACACATGACATTCACAATGTGTGTTAATTTTACTGACATCTTTCAAAAGGAGCGTAATCATGCCGCACATCGACATTAAATGTTTTCCGCGTGAACTGGACGAACAACAAAAAGCAGCACTTGCTGCAGATATTACCGACGTTATTATTCGTCATCTGAACAGTAAAGACAGTTCGATAAGCATTGCTCTACAGCAGATTCAACCAGAATCTTGGCAAGCTATCTGGGATGCCGAAATCGCGCCCCAAATGGAGGCTTTGATAAAGAAACCTGGTTATAGCATGAATGCTTAACCCGCCGTAACACGCTTGCCGCTGGTAACAAACGTCCCAGCACCTAAATGATGCAACGTATTGAGCTTATCATCATCAAACTGCCAGCGGCCTTCGACAAATACCCGTGCGTCTGCCGCTGCTGATACTACTTCGCCAAACAGCGTGTCGTATTCTTCTTGCGCAGAAGTCGCAGGTAGCAATCGACACTCCATCCACGCCAGACATTTTTCCTCGACCAGAGGCAAACCAAATACCGGGCCTCTCACAACCGGAATGCCATAGCAATTAAATTTATCTTCATCACGCCCCGACACACTTCCCACCGCCCACGTCCAGTTAGTTGCTGCAACGCCCGGGATAACGATGCCAAATTTACCGTTATGTTCAATCAACTCCCTGGTCCATGTCGATTTATCTACCACAATCGCCACGCGTGGAGGTTCAAACTCCACCGGCATTGACCAGGCTGCAGCCATAATGTTACGCCGCTGGGATTGCTCATCGAAACTGGTGATCAAGACCGTTGGGCCATGATTTAACAGACGGCTGGCATGGTGTAATTCTATGGGGATGAATCGGCTCATGGTATCGCCTCGCGAAGAAGGTTTTTTTAAGCGTAGTCCGTAACGCAATAAGTAACGAAATTAACGGGATTGGCGATTTGCGAACGTGATGCATGTCCGCGATCGCACAAAATAGCCGGTGCGGCGTCTATTCCAGGTTATAAGTTGAGAAAACCACTAAGGGAAACGCCTGATGACGCCCATTCTGAATCACTATTTTGCCCGTATTAACTGGTCGGGAGCTGCTGCGGTCAATATTGATACGCTTCGTGCATTGCACCTGAAACACAATTGCACCATTCCGTTTGAAAACCTCGACGTTTTGCTGCCGAGGGAAATACAGCTTGATAATCAATCGCTGGAAGAGAAACTGGTGATAGCCCGTCGTGGCGGTTACTGTTTTGAGCAGAATGGCGTGTTTGAGCGGGTGTTACGCGAGCTGGGGTTTAACGTTCGCAGCTTGTTAGGGCGCGTAGTGTTATCAAATCCGCCAGCATTACCGCCGCGCACCCATCGTTTGCTGTTGGTGGAACTGGAAGAGGAAAAATGGATTGCTGATGTCGGTTTCGGTGGGCAGACGCTAACCGCGCCGATTCGTTTAGTTCCCGATCTCGTGCAGACCACGCCACACGGAGAGTATCGGTTGTTGCAGGAGGGTGATGATTGGGTGTTGCAGTTTAATCATCATCAGCATTGGCAGCCGATGTACCGCTTCGATCTCTGCGAGCAGCAACAAAGCGATTATGTGATGGGCAATTTCTGGTCGGCGCACTGGCCGCAGTCGCATTTTCGCCATCATTTGCTGATGTGCCGCCATTTGCCGGACGGCGGCAAGCTGACACTGACCAATTTTCATTTTACCCATTATGAAAATGGGCACGCGGTGGAGCAGCGAAATCTACCGGATGTGGCGTCGTTATATGCCGTGATGCAGGAACAGTTTGGTCTGGGCGTGGATGATGCGAAACATGGCTTTACTGTGGATGAGTTAGCGCTGGTGATGGCGGCGTTTGATACGCATCCGGAGGCGGGAAAATAATTTATGTCAGGTTGCCGGATGCGGCGTAAACGCCTTATCCGGCATACATTAACCCGGTTGTAGACCTGATAAGCGAAGCGCATCAGGCAACGGTTTCAGAGTTTAATTGCCCATTCGGCATGAAACAAAATCACCGCCGCGCCAGAAATGGTGACTTTTTCCGGTTGGTTATCACGAATTGTCACCGTCACTTCAATCACGCCGTCACGCCCCAATGCGCGCCCCTGATTGCCTTTAACACGCAGCACCTTGCCATCGTGGGGCAATACGTTGTGATGTACCAACCATGCACCCATCGGGCCATTGGCATTGCCAGTCACCGGATCTTCCACAATACCAATCGCAGGCGAGAACATACGACCATCGGTTTCGTTTTTGCCTGGACGGATCTGGAACGGGAAGAAACCATTGCAGCCAATCTGTTTACTGATAGCGGTCAGCGCATTAAGGTCAGGCGAAAGAGCGTCGATATCCACTTCCGGCTTCAATGGGATCATCACTTTAGAATGCCCGGTCGTCGCGACCTGGATCGGCAAACCCGGCAGAATATCGTCTTCAGTAAGATGCAATGCGTTGATAATCGCCGCGCGTACTTCACCCTCCAGCGGCAGTTCAAAGCCCGGCGTACCTTGTTCCAGCGAAATACGATAATCATCGTTGTGCTTTTCGATAGTCACGCGATGTTTTCCTGCCAGCGATGTTTGCCAGATCGTGCAATTTCCTAAACCTAACACCTTCGCACGTACATAGTGCGCAGCTACTGTCGCGTGACCGCAAATCGGCACTTCAACCGTTGGCGTAAAGTAGCGGATGCGCACATCGCTGTCGTCGCTGTGCAGCAGAAAAGCAGTTTCCGAATGGCCTAACTCGCGGGCGATAAGCTGCATTTGCGCTTCGCTAAGATTATCGGCGGGGAAAACAACACCGGCAGAATTGCCGCGAAACGGTTGTGAGGTAAAAGCATCGACGTGGTACACCTGCGGTTTCATTAACGTTCTCCTGTGACTGGAGAACTATCATAGCCTGCAAGTGGCCGGAGAGCGAAGGGCTATCCGGCCAGGGTGAAATTATCGCCGCGAACGCACAATTTGATATCGACGAGTAAAGTACTCAAACGGCGCGCTCCACACATGCACCAGTCGGGTGAACGGGAAGAGCAGGAAGATGGTCATTCCCAACACCAGATGCAGGCGGAAGACGAACGCTACGCCGTTGAGCATCTCTGACGATCCACCACGGAAAGTGACAATGCTTTGCGCCCAACCCACCAGCTTCATCATTTCGCTACCATCAGGATACTGTGCTGAAAACGGTATGGTACTTAGCCCCAACAGACACTGGACCAGCAAAATGCTCATGATGATGATATCCGGCGTAGTGGAAGTGGCACGCACGCGCTGATTTGTCAGCCTGCGCCACAGCAGTCCTGCGCCGCCAATCAACGTCAACACACCGCAAATACCGCCGAGCACCATCGCCATGAGTTGTTTCGCTGCCACTGGCAAAAACCACGCGTACATCCAGTGCGGCGTTAACATGCCGAACAAGTGCCCGAAGAAAATCCCCAAAATGCCGATATGGAACAGATTCGACCATATCACCATCCCGCGTTTATCGAGCATTTGACTTGAGGAGGCGCGCCAGGTGTACTGCCCGTAGTCGTAGCGCAGCCAGCTGCCGAGGAAAAACACCGTCGCACAAATGTACGGGTAGATATCGTAAAAAAAGACGTTCAGATACTGAATCATTTCCCACCTCCCGCACTGATGTCGACATATTGCGGCGCGACATCCTGGCTAAAGCGTCGCTGATATTGATTAAGCGGCGAGCTGTCACACGCCGTGGCGTTATCTTCAATAAACTTCACCTGTTCCTCTTCCCACACTGCATCAAGCGCCTGGCGGGTGTCATCGCGCTCTTCGCTGTTTACTTGTTTTGTGACACTGTCACTTGAAAGGGAGCTTCCCGCCAGTTGCAGCAGAGCATCAAACAACGCGTACCACGGTGCCTCGCGTTGTTTTAAGCGACCGCCAAGCAGGGCGAGGATCGGCGCAACATTGAGCAATCCTTCTTTCGCCTGATCGTCAGGCAGTACGCTTAAATACTCCAGATACAGCGGTAGATAATCGGGCAGTTCCCGACAATCCAGTTGCAGGCCGACCTTTTCATACTCCGCCAGCAGGTCCACCATTGCCTGGCCGCGATCGCGGGACTCGGCATGAACATGTTCGAACAGCAGCAGCGATGTGGTACGTCCACGGTCAAACACTTCGCACCATTCGGCCTGTTTATCCAGCAGCGGCGCGTTAAGCAGGTTGTGGGTGAAATCCGTAAGCATCGGCGCGTCGCGGCGGATCAACGCCAGCGCGTCCTCCTTGCATTCCCACAACAGCTCGTCCGGATACTCCATCAACAGGCCGATCACTTTGAGGATCTGCATTATTCGCCCTCCGCTTTGTCGCGCACTTCGGTGATGTTGATGGCATCGATACGGCTACTGTTGAACAGGTTGAATTTACTGTCCGAACCGTGGCAACCGTCGCCAAAGGTAAAACCGCAGCCGTTGCGTTCTGCGAAGGCATCGCCCGCCATTTCCCGATGGCTGGTCGGGATAACAAAACGATCTTCATAGTTGGCAATGGCGAGATAGCGATACATCTCTTCGACCTGGGCGACGCTCAGGCCTACTTCGTCGATGGCACGAGTATCAGTAACGCCTTCCACGGTTTGTGAACGCATATAGTGGCGCATCGCCATCATCCGTTTCAGCGCCCGCAGTACCGGACCGGTATCGCCGGCACTCAACATATTGGCGAGATATTGCACCGGAATACGCAGGCTTTCGATGGCGGGCAGCACGCCTTCGCTTTTCGGCAAACCGCCCGCATCTGCGTAGGACTGAATCGGTGACAGCGGAGGAACGTACCAGACCATCGGCAGGGTGCGGTATTCAGGGTGCAACGGTAGTGCCAGTTTCCAGTCCATCGCCATTTTGTAGACTGGCGAACGCTGGGCAGCGTCAATCACATTTTGTGGAATACCTTGTTTCAGGGCTTCCTCGATCACTGAGGGATCGTGTGGATCGAGGAACACTTCGCACTGGCGTTCATAGAGGTCAACTTCGCGCTCGGTGCTCGCCGCTTCCTCGATGCGGTCGGCGTCGTAAAGCAGCACGCCCAGATACCGGATGCGACCCACGCAGGTTTCTGAGCACACGGTCGGTTGACCGGACTCAATTCGTGGGTAACAGAAGATGCATTTTTCTGACTTGCCGCTTTTCCAGTTGAAGTAGATTTTTTTGTACGGACAACCGCTTATGCACAAACGCCAGCCACGGCATTTATCCTGATCAATCAGCACAATGCCGTCTTCTTCGCGTTTGTAGATAGCGCCGCTTGGGCAGGTCGCCACGCAGCTGGGATTGAGGCAGTGTTCGCACAGGCGCGGCAGGTACATCATGAAGGTGTTTTCAAACTGCCCGTACATCTCCTTTTGCATGGCCTCGAAGTTGCGGTCGCGGGCACGTTTTTCGAACTCACCGCCCAGCAGTTCTTCCCAGTTTGGCCCCCAGATCACTTTGTCCATCCGTTTGCCGTCAATCAGTGAACGCGGGCGAGCAGTAGGAATATGTTTGCCTTCCGGTGCGCTATGCAAATGTTCGTAGTCGAAGGTGAAAGGTTCGTAGTAATCATCAATCTGCGGCACCACCGGGTTGGCGAAGATTTTGGTTATTACGCCCATCTTGTTGCCCAGACGCGGGCGTATCTTGCCATTCACATCACGCACCCAGCCGCCTTGCCACTCTTCCTGATCTTCCCAGTTTTTCGGATAACCAATGCCCGGTTTGGTTTCGACGTTGTTAAACCATGCGTACTCCATGCCTTCGCGTCCGGTCCAGACGTTTTTACAGGTCACCGAACAGGTATGGCAGCCGATACATTTATCGAGATTAAGCACCATGCCGACTTGCGAACGGATTTTCATTTTTTCGCCTCCTGTACCTGATCGCGACCTTCATCATCCAGCCAGTTAACGTTCTTCATCTTGCGGATCATGATGAATTCGTCGCGGTTCGAGCCGACGGTGCCGTAGTAGTTAAAGCCCCAGGCCAGCTGCGCGTAACCGCCAATCATATGCGTCGGTTTCGGGCAAACGCGGGTGACCGAGTTATGAATGCCGCCGCGCATGCCAGTTACTTCCGAACCAGGAATATTCATAATGCGTTCCTGGGCGTGATACATCATGGTCATGCCCGGCGGTACACGTTGGCTGACCACCGCGCGGGCAGTCAGCGCGCCGTTGGCGTTGAATACTTCCACCCAGTCGTTATCGACAATGGTCAGTTCTCGGGCATCTGTTTCGCTGATCCAGACAATCGGTCCACCGCGAGAGAGCGTCAGCATTAGCAGGTTTTCACTGTAGGTTGAGTGAATGCCCCATTTCTGGTGCGGCGTCAGGAAGTTAAGTGCTTTTTCCGGGAAGCCGTTTGGCGGTATCTGGCGCATCTCATTGACGCTACGGGTGTCGATAGGCGGGCGATAAGCCACCAGGCTTTCACCAAAAGCACGCATCCACGGATGATCCTGATAGAGCTGCTGGCGTCCCGACAGCGTGCGCCACGGAATTAACTCATGAACGTTGGTGTATCCCGCGTTATAGGATACGTGATCGCTTTCCAGACCGGACCAGGTGGGGCTGGAGATAATTTTACGCGGCTGCGCCTGAATATCGCGAAAGCGAATCTTCTCGTCCTCTTTGTGCAGCGCCAGATGGGTATGTTCGCGCCCGGTGATCTCGCCCAGCGCCTGCCACGCTTTAACTGCAACATGACCGTTGGTTTCTGGTGCCAGTGCCAGAATCACTTCTGAAGCGTCAATGGCGGTGTCAATCAGCGGACGCCCCTGCGCTGGGCCATCACGCTTGGTGTAATTGAGTTTACCGAGGAAATCGATTTCATCCTGCGTATTCCACGAAATCCCTTTACCGCCGTTGCCAAGTTTGTCCATCAATGGCCCGAGCGAGGTAAAGCGTTCATACGTAGCAGGGTAGTCGCGCTCCACCGCCACAATATTCGGCGCGGTTTTACCTGGAATCAGATCGCATTCGCCTTTGCGCCAGTCGAGCACTTCACACGGCTGTGAGAGCTCTGCCGGAGAGTCGTGCAGCAGTGGTTGTAATACCACATCGGTTTCTTTGCCAAGATGACCCACGCACACTTGCGAAAATGCTTTGGCAATACCTTTGTAGATTTCCCAGTCGCTGCGTGACTCCCAGGCCGGATCGACCGCCGCAGAAAGCGGATGAATAAACGGATGCATATCCGAGGTGTTCATATCGTCTTTTTCATACCAGGTGGCGGTGGGCAGAACGATATCGGAGAACAGGCAGGTACTGGACATGCGGAAGTCGAGCGTCACCAGCAGGTCGAGCTTGCCTTCAATCGCCGCAGTTTGCCACTCGACTTCTTCCGGTTTGATCCCGTCGCTGGCACCGAGTTCCTTGCCCTGAATCCCGCTTTCGGTCCCCAGCAGATACTTCTGCATATACTCGTGGCCTTTGCCGGAGGAGCCAAGCAGGTTAGAACGCCAGACAAACAAATTACGCGGATGATTGCTGCCGCTATCTGGTTGTTCGCAGGCCATACGCAACTCGCCCGATTTCAGCGCCTGGGCGGTAAATTCTGTGGGGGATAATCCGGCCTTGTCGGCTTCAGCTTTAATCCCGAGCGGGTTACGCCCCAGCTGCGGCGCAGAAGGTAGCCAGCCCATACGTTCGGCGCGAACGTTGAAATCAATCAGATGACCGCTGTACTTACTGGCATCGGCGAGCGGTGAAAGTAACTCCTGCGCAGAGACTTTTTCATAGCGCCATTGGCTGGAATGATTGTAGAAAAACGAGGTACTGTTCATCTGGCGCGGTGGGCGGTTCCAGTCGAGCGCAAAGGCCAGCGGCAACCAGCCGGTTTGTGGGCGCAGTTTTTCCTGACCGACATAATGCGCCCAGCCGCCGCCGCTTTGCCCGACACAACCGCAGAAGATCAGCATATTGATCATCCCACGGTAGTTCATATCCATGTGATACCAGTGGTTGACGCCAGCACCGAGGATAATCATTGAGCGCCCATGCGTTTTATGGGCAGTATCGGCAAATTCACGAGCGATGGTTTCAATATACTGGCGCGGCACGCCGGTAATTTGCTCACCCCAGGCTGGGGTGTACGGTTTGATTTCAGCGTAATCTTTCGCACTGTTTTCATCTTCCAGCCCGCGATCGAGGCCGTAATTCGCCAGTACCAAATCATAAACGCTGACCACCGGACAGGTGTTGCCATCGACTAACGTCAGGTTTTTAACGGGCAATTGGCGCACCAGCACCGGATTGTGTTTTACGCTGCGAAAATGCGGATTTTCAATGCCGCCAAAGTAGGGGAAGGCCACGCCTGCAACAGCGTCATGTTGACCGAGCAGGGTTAACGACAATTCGGTTTCCGTACCGGCGGCAATGGATTCCAGATTCCATTTGCCTTTTTCTCCCCAGCGGAAACCAATCGAACCGTTCGGCACTACCAATTCACCTGCGGTATTAACTGCTACGGTTTTCCACTGCGGATTGTTGCTTTCGCCCAGTCCATCCACCAGGTCAGATGCGCGGATCATGCGCCCGGGAACGTAGCTACCATCGTCGCGAGGCTCCAGCATTACCAGCATCGGCATGTCGCTGTAGCGGCGGCAGTAGTTGATAAAGTAGTCGCTGGGATTATCGAGATGAAACTCTTTTAAAATCACATGGCCCATTGCCATCGCCAGGGCGCTATCAGTGCCTTGTTTCGGTGCCAGCCACTGGTCGCACAATTTGGCCACTTCAGAGTAGTCAGGGGTAATGGCGATGGTTTTAGTGCCTTTGTAGCGTACTTCGGTAAAGAAGTGGGCGTCCGGCGTACGTGTCTGCGGTACGTTAGACCCCCAGGCGATGATGTAGCTGGAGTTATACCAGTCGGCAGATTCCGGTACGTCGGTTTGCTCGCCCCAGGTCATCGGCGAGGCGGGCGGCAGGTCGCAATACCAGTCGTAGAAACTTAAACAGGTGCCGCCAAGCAGCGACAGATAACGCGTTCCGGCGGCGTAAGAAACCATCGACATCGCCGGGATCGGCGAGAAACCGGCAACGCGATCCGGGCCGTAGGTTTTGATGGTCCAGACGTTAGCGGCGGCAATCAGCTGGTTTAGTTCCTGCCAGTTGGAGCGGATAAACCCGCCGCGCCCACGCACTTGTTTGTAGCTCAGGCACTTTTGCGGATCGTTCATAATCGATGCCCACGCCAGTACCGGATCGCTGTGTTGCTTGAGGGCTTCGCGCCACAGTTCAATCAGTCGTTTACGAATGAGCGGGTATTTCAGGCGGTTAGCGCTGTAAAGATACCAGGAGTAACTTGCGCCACGCGGGCAGCCGCGAGGTTCATGATTGGGCAGGTCAGGGCGAGTGCGCGGGTAGTCGGTCTGTTGGATTTCCCAGGTCACCAGACCATTTTTAACGTAGATTTTCCAGCTACAGGAGCCTGTACAGTTAACACCGTGGGTGGAACGCACGATTTTGTCGAACTGCCAACGCTGGCGATAGCTGTCCTCCCAGTCGCGGTTGCTATGCATCACCTGTCCGTGACCATCGGCAAAGGTTTCGCCCTTTTGTTTGAAGTAGCGAAAGCGATCCAAAAGTTTACTCATGACATGACTCCTGCTCCAGGAATGAATTGGGATCTGATGCCTTGTCGGATGCGACACGGTTGTACATCAGGCATCGATCTCTTATTTTTGGCTGAACTTCCGCCGACCATAAACCAGCCAGGTCAGCAGCACACAAACGATGTAGAAGATTAAAAACACTTTCATCGCGCCGACCGGAGAGCCGGTCATATTGAGCGACATGCCAAACGCCTGCGGAATAAAAAAGCCGCCCACTGCGCCAATGGCTGAGATAAAGCCCAGAGCCGCCGCCGTTTCGGTGACGGCTTCTTTCTGAGCTTGCTCATCACTACCGCCTTTCATCTTTACCCGATAAATGGTTATCTGGCGAAAGATGACGGCGATCATCTGGAAAGTAGAACCACTTCCCAGACCCGCAGTCAGAAACAGCCCCATAAATACGGCGTAAAAGGCGATGAAATTACCGGAGCCTGTGCCCGGCAAGGTAAGGAACAGCAGGGCACTGAAAATCGCCATAAAAATAAAGTTGATCAACGTCACCCGCACGCCGCCGAACTTATCGGAAATAGCACCACCAACCGACCGCGCGATGGCACCGATAAATGGGCCAAAGAACGCCAGGCGCAGAATATTCACATCCGGGAACTGGGTTTTTGCCAGCATGGCAAAACCCGCAGAAAAACCGATAAACGAACCGAAGGTGGCAAGGTAAAGCAGGCTCAGCAGCCAGAGATGCAGGCGTTGTAAGACAGGGAGCTGGTCGGCAATTGAGGCGCGTGAACTGGCGATATCATTCATCCCTGACCAGGCGGCGATCGTGGCAATCGCCAGTAGCGGTACCCAAATCCATGCGGCATTCGCCAGCGACATCACCGAACCGTCGGCCTGCGGTACGCCATTGACGCCGAGAAAGGCAAATACAGGTACAAAAATGACCAGCGGTGCAACCAGCTGCATTACACTTACACCTAAGTTTCCTAATCCGCCATTAATCCCAAGAGCGCTCCCTTGTTTGGCTTTTGGAAAGAAGAAACTGATATTGCCCATGCTCGAAGCAAAGTTTGCACCTGCAAAACCGCATAGCAAAGCGATAACGATAAATATCCCAAAAGGAGTATTCGGATTTTGCACGGCAATTCCGAGCCAGACGCAAGGAATAATCAGGATTGCAGTACTAAAAACCGTCCATCGGCGTCCACCGAATATAGGCACCATAAAGGAGTAGGGAACACGCAATAATGCGCCAGAAACGGAGGGTAATGCGGTTAATAAAAAGAGTTGATCGGTAGTAAAATTAAAACCGATTTTATTGAGATTAACGGTAACTGCGCTAAATAGCATCCAGACACAGAAGGCAAGAAGTAGACAACTGACTGATATCCAGAGATTTCTTCGAGCAATATGTTTTCCTTTATTTTCCCAGAAGGCCGGATTTTCTGGTTTCCAGTCGCGCAAAAGATAACGACTATTTTTCTCATTTTGCAGTGCCATATTGTTCCTCACATGCACACATTGGTAATGAAAAAAAGACAAAACACGAGGTAAGGCGCAATAGCCAGTTATTAGAATTAAGGATGAATTGGGTGAAGTGCTGATTGAAAGAATAGATAAGAAAGCGTAACCGCGGGGGCAGAATGGGGATTAAGTAGCCAGATATGTGTTACTAAATGTAACTAACAAGCTAACCTTCAAACGGGGTTAATCTTTGAACGTATGTCATGTTTCAACCCTTCAGATCGTGAATCTAAAGGGTTACATATTAACTATATTATCAACAAGACCAGACACTTATAGAATTAGTGATGATTTATTCACTAAAAAGGCCATGAACTGGAGGAAAACGATCTGTCCAGAAGGTCTATCGGTTCCTCTCTTATTGCCTGATTGTAATAATCGTTATTACAGTAAGTATTGTTTATTTCATCTAAGGTCATGTTTTTAACTTTTATATTCCTCTGGTTTACAACTTCCTCTGTCTTGTAAGTGTGTATATTATATGGGGTATATGCTTTTTTAATAGGATAGTGAAACAATTCGTTATCCACATCTATTCCGTCAGAGTGAACTTCAAATGCACCAGGCGAAAGAATTGCCAGGCCAGTATTAAGCTTAAGTGCTGGGGAAAACAAATTAAATAACATGAGCTGCATAGTAGGGCAATTGTTCTTCCCAGAAACATTTAAAAAATTTAAGTTTTGCTCTGTTTTATTATGGGGAATAAAGTTCCAATATCGGATGTATTATTAGTATCAATGTGGGTTATTTTATTATTGTCCAGTCTTAAACTTTTGATAGATGGAAGATAAGTCAGGAAATCAAGATTTATATATTTCAACTGGTTGTTAGCAGCGTTTAATGTCTGAACATTGCAGAAGTTGCTATAGAATATTTTAATTTCAGAAAGCAAGTTGTTGTTAATAAGTAACGTATTCAAGTTGGGAAATAAGTCATTGTGTAAACTTGTTAGTTTATTATGGGATAGATCCAGCAGTAAGAGTTCATTTTTATTACCTGCAACAATATCAGTTAATTGATTATGGCTGAGATTCAGGTATTGCAGCCATTCGCAAGATTCTAATTGCACAAACTCTAGTTGATTATGTGCCGCACTAAAATAAGTAACTGATGAAAGCCTATCTATATCAATATTTCTGAGAGCATTATTATTCATAGATATATGTGTAATACTTACATTTCTGCCTTGAGGAAAATTTATTGACTCAAGAGCATTACTATTCAGACTTAGCTTTACGAGTCTATCGTAGTTGGTTGCATCAAAATGTGTGAGTTGGTTATTATCAAGATTGATAGATGTGAAGTTTTGCAGCCCTGGTGGTTGAGTGGTTAAATTAAGTCCTGATAAATCAATGGTCACTTCATTAGTGTCATCAATTATATTTCTTACTGCAGTCCAGTACTGCATTTGTGCAAGTGGATCATTGTTGATGCCGTTAACTAATACATGCCAAAGATGTTTTGATGATATTAGTTGATCAATGTCATTGGTTGGCAGTAAATTGTTATTGCTTAAGTTTAAATATTCCAGTTTTGTAGTGTTTTTGGCGTTTAAATGTGCAATATGGTTGTCGTTTAAAGTGATTGTTTTCATCCTGGGATGATTGTGTAATATAAGGTCAGTGATCATATTGTGATGGGCACTTAACTCAATCAGAGATTCTTGCCGCGCGAGCCGTTGGCTTCATCGTTATAGCCTTTAAAATCATATTCCCAGTGACCAAAACCAATCATTTGATCATTGATTTGCGTTTCTCCTTTAAAGCCGAGACGGGCATAAGTTTTATCACCATCGTCACGCTTATCATCAGTAAAATAACGTAGGGCGGTAACCTTGCCATAAAGGTCGAGTTTATTACCATCCTTGTTATAGACTTCGGCAGCGTGTGCTACGTTCGCAGCTAACAAACCAGTTACAACCACCGCAACTATTTTTAATTTCATTTAACAGAATCCTTTTAATTATCGTTAAACGTATTTTCTAAACGAATTTTAAACGGCGTCATTTATAAATGACATACTGTTTTTAAAATAGAATGGTGATTAAAAACAATGAGAAAAATAGATGAAATAATATTATTTATCGATATGTGATCGAAGTCGAAATGAGATATAAGGTGAATTACTGGTATTTGAAATTTATTTTTTTAATATTGTCGGAATTTATCTGATTAACTACCGGGCCGTAGACCCGGCAGTTATTTTAACCACGACGTGTCGCCAGCCAGCAGAGCAGGGAACCGCCGCAGACCATCAGCGCGCCTTGCCAGAACGAGAACGACAGCGGGGCGCTGAGCAGCACGGCTGCAAGCGCTGAGGAAAGTACAGGCGTAAAATACGAACCTACCGCCATAATGGTGACATTGCCATGCAATATACCGACATTCCATGCAGCATAAGCAAATCCTAAGGTAAATGCCGCAGAGATGAGTTTAATCATGACGGGCGTGCTAAATATCATTTCTGGTTGTGGCGTAAGAAAATAGTAAACCCACAGACTTGCTCCCGTTAGCAGGACAAAAACGGTAATTCCATTAAATCCGCGTGCGTATTTATTCGTTACTGTGCAATAGGCTGCCCAGATAAACGCACCAATGAACGCCAGGAAATAACTCAATGGGCTGGTGGTGATATTATTGATGATTTCATCATAATGTAACCCATTGTCACCGCCTAACACCCAACAGACGCCGACGAGGGCTAATAATAATCCAGGTACAATCAACCAGTTGGTTTTCTGACCATTAAACAGAATGGCAAAGAGAATTGTCAGGCTGGGCCACAGATAGTTCACCATACCCACTTCAATCGCCTGATGACGGGTCGCCGCATACCCTAAGGAAAGCGCCAGACAGATTTCATAGCTGACGAATAACAGACTCCCGGCGAGTAAATAGCCTTTCGGGATTTGCCGAATACGCGGAAATCCAACCGTGAAGATTAACAGCAGCCCGCTTAATGAATAGATAGCAGCTGCGCCGCCGACCGGGCCGAGCCCCTCACTGACACCGCGAATCAATCCTACCATCGTGCTCCACAGGACGATCGCTATCAGCCCTATGAGCGTTGCTTTTTGTCGTGTCATGCTCGCTGTTTTGTCTCTCTTGCCGTTAAAAATTAAGCTGAATTTTATAGCATTTTTTTAACTGGCCTGTCAGGCAGTGGTGCGTTTTTCTACCGCTATTGAGGTAGGTCAATTTGCGAAGGCGGATTATTTTGTGGCAAACAGATGTTCTTTTTGATTTCGCGCAAAAAGATTCAGAATTTTACTGTTAGTTTCCTCGCGCAGTAATACCCCTGAAAAAAGAGGAAAGCAATGGACGTCAGTCGCAGACAATTTTTTAAAATCTGCGCGGGCGGTATGGCTGGAACAACAGTAGCGGCATTGGGCTTTGCCCCGAAGCAAGCACTGGCTCAGGCGCGAAACTACAAATTATTACGCGCTAAAGAGATCCGTAACACCTGCACATACTGTTCCGTAGGTTGCGGGCTATTGATGTATAGCCTGGGTGATGGCGCAAAAAACGCCAGAGAAGCGATTTATCACATTGAAGGTGACCCGGATCATCCGGTAAGCCGTGGTGCGCTGTGCCCGAAAGGGGCCGGTTTGCTGGATTACGTCAACAGTGAAAACCGTCTGCGCTACCCGGAATATCGTGCGCCAGGTTCTGACAAATGGCAGCGCATTAGCTGGGAAGAAGCATTCTCCCGTATTGCGAAGCTGATGAAAGCTGACCGTGACGCTAACTTTATTGAAAAGAACGAGCAGGGCGTAACGGTAAACCGTTGGCTTTCTACCGGTATGCTGTGTGCCTCCGGTGCCAGCAACGAAACCGGGATGCTGACCCAGAAATTTGCCCGCTCCCTCGGGATGCTGGCGGTAGACAACCAGGCGCGCGTCTGACACGGACCAACGGTAGCAAGTCTTGCTCCAACATTTGGTCGCGGTGCGATGACCAACCACTGGGTGGATATCAAAAACGCTAACGTCGTGATGGTGATGGGCGGTAACGCTGCTGAAGCGCATCCCGTCGGTTTCCGCTGGGCGATGGAAGCGAAAAACAACAACGACGCAACCTTGATCGTTGTCGATCCCCGTTTTACGCGTACCGCTTCTGTGGCGGATATTTACGCGCCTATTCGTTCCGGTACGGACATTACGTTCCTGTCTGGCGTTTTGCGCTACCTGATCGAAAACAACAAAATCAACGCCGAATACGTTAAGCATTACACCAACGCCAGCCTGCTGGTGCGTGATGATTTTGCTTTCGAAGACGGTCTGTTCAGCGGCTACGACGCTGAAAAACGTCAATACGATAAATCGTCCTGGAACTATCAGTTCGATGAAAACGGCTATGCGAAACGCGATGAAACACTGACTCATCCGCGCTGTGTGTGGAACCTGCTGAAAGAGCACGTTTCCCGCTACACGCCGGACGTCGTTGAAAACATCTGCGGTACGCCAAAAGCCGACTTCCTGAAAGTGTGTGAAGTGCTGGCCTCCACCAGCGCACCGGATCGCACAACCACCTTCCTGTACGCGCTGGGCTGGACGCAGCACACTGTGGGTGCGCAGAACATCCGTACTATGGCGATGATCCAGTTGCTGCTCGGTAACATGGGTATGGCCGGTGGCGGCGTGAACGCATTGCGTGGTCACTCCAACATTCAGGGCTTGACTGACTTAGGCCTGCTCTCTACCAGCCTGCCAGGTTATCTGACGCTGCCGTCAGAAAAACAGGTTGATTTGCAGTCGTATCTGGAAGCGAACACGCCGAAAGCGACGCTGGCTGATCAGGTGAACTACTGGAGCAACTATCCGAAGTTCTTCGTTAGCCTGATGAAATCTTTCTATGGCGATGCCGCGCAGAAAGAGAACAACTGGGGCTATGACTGGCTGCCGAAGTGGGACCAGACCTACGACGTCATCAAGTATTTCAACATGATGGATGAAGGCAAAGTCACCGGTTATTTCTGCCAGGGCTTTAACCCGGTTGCGTCCTTCCCGGACAAAAACAAAGTGGTGAGCTGCCTGAGCAAGCTGAAGTACATGGTGGTTATCGATCCGCTGGTGACTGAAACCTCTACCTTCTGGCAGAACCACGGTGAGTCGAACGATGTCGATCCGGCGTCTATTCAGACTGAAGTATTCCGTCTGCCTTCGACCTGCTTTGCTGAAGAAGATGGTTCTATCGCTAACTCCGGTCGCTGGTTGCAGTGGCACTGGAAAGGTCAGGACGCGCCGGGCGAAGCGCGTAACGACGGTGAAATTCTGGCGGGTATCTACCATCATCTGCGCGAGCTGTACCAGTCCGAAGGTGGTAAAGGCGTAGAACCGCTGATGAAGATGAGCTGGAACTACAAGCAGCCGCACGAACCGCAATCTGACGAAGTGGCTAAAGAGAACAACGGCTACGCGCTGGAAGATCTCTATGACGCTAATGGCGTGCTTATTGCGAAGAAAGGTCAGTTGCTGAGTAGCTTTGCGCATCTGCGTGATGACGGTACAACCGCATCTTCTTGCTGGATCTACACCGGTAGCTGGACAGAGCAGGGCAACCAGATGGCTAACCGCGATAACTCCGACCCGTCCGGTCTGGGGAATACGCTGGGATGGGCCTGGGCGTGGCCGCTCAACCGTCGCGTGCTGTACAACCGTGCTTCGGCGGATATCAACGGTAAACCGTGGGATCCGAAACGGATGCTGATCCAGTGGAACGGCAGCAAGTGGACGGGTAACGATATTCCTGACTTCGGCAATGCCGCACCGGGTACGCCAACCGGGCCGTTTATCATGCAGCCGGAAGGGATGGGACGCCTGTTTGCCATCAACAAAATGGCGGAAGGTCCGTTCCCGGAACACTACGAGCCGATTGAAACGCCGCTGGGCACTAACCCGCTGCATCCGAACGTGGTGTCTAACCCGGTTGTTCGTCTGTATGAACAAGACGCGCTGCGGATGGGTAAAAAAGAGCAGTTCCCGTATGTGGGTACGACCTATCGTCTGACCGAGCACTTCCACACCTGGACCAAGCACGCATTGCTCAACGCAATTGCTCAGCCGGAACAGTTTGTGGAAATCAGCGAAACGCTGGCGGCGGCGAAAGGCATTAATAATGGCGATCGTGTCACTGTCTCCAGCAAGCGTGGCTTTATCCGCGCGGTGGCTGTGGTAACGCGTCGTCTGAAACCGCTGAATGTAAATGGTCAGCAGGTTGAAACGGTGGGTATTCCAATCCACTGGGGCTTTGAGGGTGTCGCGCGTAAAGGTTATATCGCTAACACTCTGACGCCGAATGTCGGTGATGCAAACTCGCAAACGCCGGAATATAAAGCGTTCTTAGTCAACATCGAGAAGGCGTAAGGGGGCGAACAGATGGCTATGGAAACGCAGGACATTATCAAAAGGTCCGCAACTAACTCCATCACGCCGCCTTCTCAGGTGCGTGATTACAAAGCAGAAGTCGCAAAACTTATCGACGTTTCCACCTGTATCGGCTGTAAAGCCTGTCAGGTGGCGTGTTCGGAGTGGAACGACATCCGTGATGAAGTGGGGCACTGCGTCGGGGTTTACGATAACCCCGCCGATCTGAGCGCCAAGTCCTGGACGGTGATGCGCTTTAGCGAAACCGAACAGAACGGCAAGCTGGAGTGGCTGATCCGTAAAGACGGCTGTATGCACTGTGAAGATCCCGGCTGCCTGAAGGCGTGCCCGTCTGCTGGTGCAATCATTCAGTACGCTAACGGGATTGTCGATTTCCAGTCGGAAAACTGCATCGGCTGTGGTTACTGCATTGCCGGGTGTCCGTTTAATATTCCGCGCCTCAACAAAGAGGATAACCGGGTATATAAATGCACGCTCTGCGTCGATCGCGTCAGCGTCGGCCAGGAACCGGCTTGTGTGAAAACCTGTCCGACCGGGGCTATCCACTTCGGCACCAAGAAGGAGATGCTGGAGCTGGCGGAACAGCGCGTGGCGAAACTGAAAGCGCGTGGTTACGAACATGCTGGCGTCTACAACCCGGAAGGGGTCGGTGGTACGCACGTTATGTACGTGCTGCATCACGCCGATCAGCCGGAGCTGTATCACGGTCTGCCGAAAGATCCGAAGATCGACACCTCGGTAAGCCTGTGGAAAGGCGCGTTGAAACCGCTGGCAGCGGCTGGCTTTATTGCCACTTTTGCCGGGTTGATTTTCCACTACATCGGTATTGGCCCGAATAAGGAAGTGGACGATGACGAGGAGGATCATCATGAGTAAGTCGAAAATGATTGTGCGCACCAAATTTATTGATCGCGCCTGTCACTGGACCGTGGTGATTTGCTTCTTCCTGGTGGCGCTGTCCGGGATTTCGTTCTTCTTCCCGACGCTGCAATGGCTGACGCAAACCTTCGGTACGCCGCAGATGGGACGCATTTTGCACCCGTTCTTCGGCATTGCGATTTTCGTCGCACTGATGTTTATGTTTGTGCGTTTTGTGCATCACAACATCCCGGATAAGAAAGATATTCCGTGGCTGTTGAACATTGTCGAAGTATTGAAAGGCAATGAGCATAAAGTGGCGGATGTCGGTAAGTACAACGCCGGGCAAAAGATGATGTTCTGGTCGATCATGAGCATGATTTTCGTGCTGCTGGTGACCGGGGTGATTATCTGGCGTCCGTACTTTGCGCAGTACTTCCCGATGCAGGTTGTTCGCTACAGCCTGCTGATCCACGCGGCTGCGGGTATCATCCTGATCCACGCCATCCTGATCCATATGTATATGGCATTTTGGGTGAAAGGATCGATTAAAGGGATGATCGAAGGGAAGGTAAGTCGTCGCTGGGCGAAGAAACACCATCCGCGCTGGTATCGTGAAATCGAGAAGGCAGAAGCGAAAAAAGAGAGTGAAGAAGGGATATAATCTCTTTTGAACTTTAAGCTGAAAATGGCGCTGTAAAAGGCGCCATTTTCATATTGTAGACAACGTAGGCTTTGTTCATGCCGGATGCGGCGTGAACGCCTTATCCGGCATGAAAACCCTTCAAATCCAATAGATTGCAGTGAACGTGTAGGCCTGATAAGCGTAGCGCATCAGGCAATGTTGCGTTTGTCATCAGTTTCAAATGGCGCTGTAAAAGGCGTCATTTTCATATTGTAGACAACGTAGGCTTTGTTCATGCCGGATGCGGCGTGAACGCCTTATCCGGCATGAAAACCCTTCAAATCCAATAGATTGCAGTGAACGTGTAGGCCTGATAAGCGTAGCGCATCAGGCAATGTTGCGTTTGTCATCAGTTCTAAATGGCGCTTTATAAAGTGCCATTTTTTTATTGCGTAACCAGACGGCGTAATCGCGACACATCCACTGTTTTTTCTGCCTCTGCCAGACTCCAGGCGTTTTGCAGATTCAGCCACATTTGCGGCGAACTGCCGATCACCACGGAAAGTTTAATCGCCATTTCTGGCGTCAAAGCTGCTTTTCCTGTCAGCAATCGGCTTGCCGTTGAGGGAGCAATTTCCATTGCTCTGGCAAACTCGCGCAGGCTGACATTAAGTTCGTCCAGTGATTCCTGAATAATGTCCCCCGGGCGGGGATGATTGGCCATTTTCATTAGTGTCTTTACTCTCAGTAGCGTTCCTTCACTGGGAACACTATCATTATTGTTCCTTCCTACGCAACAATAATCCATTTAGCCATTTCATGTTGGAGAGTGTGCGATGCTGCGACCCGAACATGGCAGTCGCAGCAAAGGCCTCTTAGTGACGGAAATCAATCACCATGCGGCCACGGATTTTGCCTTCTTCCATCTCAGTAAAGATGGTGTTGATGTCCGCTAACGGACGCAGGGCGACTTTCGGCACCACTTTACCTTCGGCGGCAAACTGGAAGGCTTCAGTTAAATCCTGGCGCGTGCCGACCAGCGAACCGACCACTTCAATACCATCCAGCACAAGACGTGGGATATCCAGGCTCATAGACTCCGGAGGTAGACCGACAGCCACAACACGACCGCCTGCACGGACAGCATCAACTGCCGAGTTAAACGCAGCTTTAGCTACCGCTGTTACCACCGCAGCGTGAGCGCCACCAGTTTTCTCCTGCACAATTTTGGCGGCGTCTTCGGTGTGTGAGTTAATCGCTAAATCTGCGCCCATTTCGGTTGCCAGTTTTAACTGCTCATCATTGACATCAATGGCGATCACTTTGGCGTTAAAGACATTCTTCGCGTATTGCAGGGCGAGGTTACCCAGACCGCCAAGACCGTAGATAGCAATCCACTGCCCTGGACGAATTTTTGACAGCTTAACGGCTTTGTAGGTGGTGACTCCCGCACAGGTAATGCTGCTGGCCGCCGCCGAGTCCAGACCATCTGGCACTTTTACCGCGTAATCGGCGACCACGATGCACTCTTCCGCCATCCCGCCATCAACGCTGTATCCGGCATTTTTAACTGAACGGCAGAGCGTTTCGTTACCACTGTTACAGTATTCGCAATGACCGCATCCTTCGTAGAACCACGCCACGCTGGCACGATCGCCTGGTTTTAATGAGGTGACACCTGGACCCACTTCTGCCACCACACCGATGCCTTCATGGCCCAGAATTACGCCGGTTTTGTCACCAAAATCGCCATTCTTAACATGAAGATCGGTATGACATACACCACAACACTCCATTTTCAGCAGGGCTTCGCCATGTTTCAGTGAGCGCAGTGTTTTATACGTAACGTCAACATGATGATCCTTCGTAACAACTGCAGCCTTCATAGTTCCTCCTTTTCGGATGATGTTCTGCATAGCAGGTGAGGCAAATGAGATTTATTCGCCACTACCCAGTATGGATGAGATCTGAAAAAGGGAGAGGGAAATAGCCCGGTAGCCTTCACTACCGGGCGCAGGCTTAGATGGAGGTACGGCGGTAGTCGCGGTATTCGGCTTGCCAGAAATTATCGTCAATGGCCTGTTGCAGGGCTTCGGCAGAGGTTTTCACCGCCACGCCTTGCTGCTGCGCCATTTTGCCAACCGCAAACGCAATTGCGCGGGAGACTTTCTGAATATCTTTCAGTTCCGGCAGTACCATACCTTCGCCGTTCAGCACCAATGGTGAATACTGCGCCAGCGTTTCACTTGCCGACATCAGCATCTCATCGGTGATACGTGACGCGCCGGAAGCAATAACACCCAGGCCGATGCCCGGGAAAATAAAGGCGTTGTTACACTGGGCGATAGGGTAGATTTTATCTTTCCATACCACTGGATTAAACGGGCTGCCCGTGGCGACCAGCGCGTTACCTTCGGTCCAGGCGATAATGTCCTGCGGTGTGGCTTCCACGCGTGACGTCGGGTTAGACAGCGGCATCACGATCGGACGCGGACAGTGTTTATGCATCTCACGGATGATCTCTTCCGTAAACAGCCCGGTCTGTCCTGAGACGCCAATCAGAATATCTGGTTTTACATTGCGCACCACATCCAGCAGTGACAGCACATCGCTGTCGGTATCCCAGTCACTGAGGTTTTCGCGCTTCTGCACCAGTTTGGTCTGGAAAGGCAGCAGGTTCGGCATCTTGTCAGTCAGCAAGCCAAAGCGATCGACCATAAAGACTTTCTGACGCGCCGCTTCCTCGCTTAATCCTTCGCGCTGGGTCTGGGAGATGATCATTTCGGCAATGCCGCATCCCGCTGAACCTGCGCCAAGGAAGACGATTTTTTTCTCGCTTAACTGACCACCTGCCGCGCGGCTTGCTGCGATCAGTGTGCCGACTGTTACCGCCGCAGTGCCCTGAATGTCATCGTTAAAAGAACAAATTTCATTGCGATAGCGGTTAAGTAACGGCATCGCATTTTTTTGAGCAAAGTCTTCAAACTGCAACAGCACGTCTGGCCAGCGTTGTTTCACAGCCTGGATAAATTCATCAACGAATTCATAGTATTCGTCGTCAGTGATACGCGGATTACGCCAGCCCATATACAGCGGATCGTTAAGCAGCTGTTGGTTGTTCGTTCCGACATCCAGCACCACCGGAAGGGTATACGCCGGGCTGATGCCGCCACAGGCGGTATAGAGCGACAGTTTACCGATCGGAATGCCCATCCCGCCGATGCCCTGGTCACCAAGCCCCAGAATACGTTCACCGTCAGTCACCACAATCACTTTAATATTATGGTTCGGCACGTTTTGCAGAATATCGTCCATATTGTGCCGGTTCTGGTAAGAGATAAACACGCCGCGTGAACGGCGGTAGATCTCAGAAAAACGCTCACAGGCTGCGCCGACGGTTGGGGTATAAATAACAGGCATCATCTCATCAAGATGATTGTTTACCAGACGGTAGAAGAGGGTTTCGTTAGTGTCCTGGATGTTACGCAGGTAGATGTGTTTGTCGATTTCGGTTTTGAATCCCTGATACTGGATCCATGCTCGTTCCGCTTGTTCTTCGATGGTTTCGACCACTTCCGGCAGTAACCCCAGCAGGTTGAAGTTACGGCGTTCTTCCATGCTGAAGGCACTGCCTTTATTCAACAACGGAAATTCCAGCAGTACAGGGCCAGCGTAAGGGATATAAAGCGAACGCTGTTTTTTTGTTTTTGGTTCCATGTCACTCACTCTTTTTTGAATATCCATCCCTGGGGGGCTTTTATCGTCTTTGCTTTACCGCCAGGGCGTCGGCCTCAAGTATAAAGCAGATAAAAACAAAAACACCATTGCGCAGGCAATGGTGTTTAATCGTCATTGAGGACTGATGGTTATGAATTACTTTTCAGCGGGGCGTTTTCTGCCGGTTGGGTTATTTACTACGCTGGATTTGTCACCTTCGGTAACTATTTTGCGCTGGTTAGAAATTTTATGGTCCAGTCCAAGAATATGACGTGCCTGACGGTTCGATTTCATTTTAACTCCTCAATCCTGTAGCTAGTTTTAAGGACAACATCGCCGTAGCGAAGAAACACGTGCTAAACCCCTAAATTAGGTTGCCGATCAAGCATAGCACCTTAAAGCGTAGGGTGCTGGCCACTGACCACATAATTGATCGTTTGCTGGTAGATATCACTGAGGATGTCGTTATCAGAAGCTTCAACCCATTTGGTCAGCTCCATGAGAATGTCATCTTCAGTGACAACACCATGCTGTGCCCGAAGGCCTTGCTCAATGGCATTAACCAGAGCGGGTTCTGCTGTTGAATTTTCTGCCTGATAATAAGTAAACATAGTGATTCTCCGTGTCTGTGTATTTATGGTGTCTGCTACGGATCGCAGATTTATAAAGCACATTCAGCATGGCAAATATTTGCCGCTTCGTTGTTAAGATTAGTCCTGGTTGATGATTTTTATATTTTAACACCATGATATTCATAGGGATTGTGATTGGTGTGATCCGATTAATATTGATACAATATCTTTTGGGTTATATATTCCCGGTAATCTATTGTGGGAATTTAATTTAAGTGCAGAAGTAATATTTTCGCCGGATTTTATTCGGAATATCCTGCTTATCCTCGTGCTGTTTCTCACGTAGTCTATAATTTCCTTTTTAAGCCCACAGGAGAGCAACAATGACAATCCATAAGAAAGGTCAGGCACACTGGGAAGGCGATATCAAACGCGGGAAGGGAACAGTATCCACCGAGAGTGGCGTGCTGAACCAACAGCCGTATGGATTTAACACGCGTTTTGAAGGCGAAAAAGGAACCAACCCTGAAGAACTGATTGGCGCAGCGCATGCCGCATGTTTCTCAATGGCGCTTTCATTAATGCTGGGGGAAGCGGGATTCACGCCAACATCGATTGATACCACCGCCGATGTGTCGCTGGATAAAGTGGATGCCGGTTTTGCGATTACGAAAATCGCACTGAAGAGTGAAGTTGCGGTGCCGGGTATTGATGCCTCTACCTTTGACGGCATAATCCAGAAAGCAAAAGCAGGATGCCCGGTCTCTCAGGTACTGAAAGCGGAAATTACGCTGGATTACCAGTTGAAATCGTAAAGCATTGCCGGATGACGCGTCAGGCGCGTGAATGCCTGATGCGTTGTTAGCATCTCTACAGCGCCCGCCAGCACCGGAGCTCACGTCCGTCCTCCCTTATTGCTAATGATTGCCGGACTTCACATCCGTGGGTTGCCAGCGGGCAACGTTCGTAGAAAAAACAGCCTTGCGGCAACGTGCGGTTTCCCGGCAGATCCGTTTTACGTAATGCCCATTCTTCCTCCAGCGGTTTATCAATGGCGGGGAGGGAATCCAGCAATAATCGGGTGTATGGATGTGCAGGTGCCGTCAGCACCTGCTGCGCGTCGCCCAGTTCTACAATCTGCCCGAGATACATCACCGCCACCCGATCGCTCATATGACGTATCACCGAGACATTGTGTGAAATCAGCACATAGGTCAGCCCGTGATTTTCCTGTAGCGTTACCAGTAAATTGAGGATCTGCGCCTGAACGGAGATATCCAGCGCAGAGGTTGGCTCATCAAGCACAATCACGTCAGGCTGCGAAGAGAGTGCTCTGGCAATGGCGATACGTTGCCGCTGCCCGCCGGAGAACGCATGAGGCAGGCGGTCGAGATACTCCGGACGAATACCCACCTGCACAGCCAACTCCTCTGCCAACGCTCGCCGCTGTTGTTCACTACTACGCTTAGCTATCCAGAGCGGTTCTGTGATGATGCGCCACACCGGTAAGCGCGGATTAAGCGAAGAGAGCGGGTCCTGAAACACCATCTGCATAATGCGTTGTGAGCTAGAACGGATGTACTGCCCGTGGCTCGGTTGCAGCATACCCATTAAAAGCTGTGCGAGGGTGCTTTTGCCGCAGCCTGACTCGCCGACGATCCCTAAGGTTTCACCACGGCGGATCTGTAAATCAATACCATTAATGGCATGAACATGTTCCGTAGTTTTACCAAGCCAGTTTTTACGGGCCGGGAAATTGATATGGACGTCGCGTAACGTTAATAACGTGTCAGACACTTATAACCTCCTGCTGCGGATACCAACAGGCACAGCGCTGGTTGTTGTCACCACACGCTGTCAGCGCCGGGACGTTTTCACACTGTGCACCTGCCGCATAGCAACGATCGCGAAAAGCGCAGCCGTCAGGCAAATGGGTGAGGTTTGGTACCGTCCCTGGAATGGCGGGTAATAGCTGGCGTGGTACTCCATGTTCTGGTGCGCATTGCAGCAAACCAATGGTATACGGATGCCGGGGATGATGGATAACGTCTGCCGTCACGCCGCTTTCAATTACGCTTCCGGCATACATCACGTAAACGCTATCGCACAGTTGCGACACCACGGCCATATCATGGCTGATGAACAGAACCGCAGTTCCACTGGCGCGGGCTTTATGTTTAAGCAAACGCAGTACCTGCAACTGCACCGTGACGTCCAGCGCCGTAGTCGGTTCGTCGGCAATAATCAATTGCGGCTCGCAGGAGAATGCCAGCGCAATCATTACCCGCTGGCGCATACCACCTGAAAGCTCAAACGGATAGCGCGACATAACTTCCACGGCATCCGGGATTTGCATCTCTTCCAGCAGGTCAATCGCTTTAGCTCTGGCTTCCCGACGACTTATTGGTTGATGATGGCGGATCACGTCCATCATCTGAAGACCTATTCGACGTGTCGGATTGAGGGCGGTCATCGGTTCCTGAAAGATCATCGCCACTCGTGCGCCGCGCCACTGACGAAGCTGTTTTTCCCGCGCGTTAAGAACATCTTCTCCCAGCAGGGAAATCTGCCCCCGATGTACGCAATAACTGCCCGTCGGTAGCAGACGCATAATCAGCATTGCGGTGACTGATTTACCTGAGCCGGATTCTCCCACCAGACCGACAATTTCACCGCGGTTAATCTGCAAGGACACATTGTTGAGCGCGTGAACATCACCGTTAAAACCGGGGAAACTCAAATGCAGTTGTTGAATGTCCAGAACGGGTTGGGTCATGACTGCTTTCCTCCTGCTTTCGGGTCAAGCAGATCGCGAATACCATCACCAAAGAGATTAAACCCGACGGCGGTAAGCAAAATCGCTGCCCCCGGAAATGCGCAATACCACCACTGATCGAGTACATAGTTGCGACCATTTGCTACCATCGCGCCCCATTCAGCACTCGGTTGTTGAGCACCCAGGCCAATAAATCCCAACGTGGCGGCCATTAAAATCGCGCTACCGATATCCAGCGATGCCTGCACGATCAGCGGCGGTAGGGAGTTACGTAAAATATGCCAGTTGATCAGATGCCAACGAGACGCGCCAAAGGTTTTCGCCGCCTGAACATAGGTATACTGGCGTACAACTAATGCTTGCCCCCGCGCCAGGCGCACATAAAAGGGAATTCGCACAATAGCAATAGCCAGCATGGCGTTAAACAAACTCGGCCCGAGAGCGGCAGCCAGTGCCATTGTCAGTACCAACGAAGGAATCGACAGCATAATGTCCATGATGCGCATGATGATGGCGTCTGCGCGTCCACCAAGCACACCGGATAGACATCCGAGTAGCGAACCAATCATACCCGCAATGGCAACCACGACTAATCCGGCGAGAATTGATTGCTGACTGCCGACCAGTACGCGGCTAAACAGATCGCGTCCCACTTCATCGGTGCCAAACCAGTGCGCCGCAGAAGGCGGCAAAAGGCGGGCGGTTAAATCAATGGCGTTGGGATCATGCGTCGCCAGCCACGGTGAAAAAATCATCATCAATAGCATTAATACAATGATGACTGCGCTGGTCACGGTGAGCGGACTGCCTTTCAGCATCCATACCAGTTTTGCACCGTTAAATCGCGTTTGTTTTTGTGGGCGTACGGCGGACGTTTCCTCGCTTAGCATCATTCACCACCTCCACGTCCGATACGCGGATCAATCCACAAATAGAGCAAATCCACCACCAGGTTGACCAGCACATAAGCAAATGAAACCACGACGGCAAAGCCCATCACTGCCGGGAAGTCGAGCGCCTGTATTGATGTTACTACCCATGCACCCATTCCGGGCCAGGCAAAAACGGTTTCGGTGAGCACTGCGCCATACAACAAATCGCCCAGCGCCAAACCCAATACGGTAATCGATGGGATCAACGCATTGGGTAGCGCATAACATAAAACGATATACCAGCCGGGCAAGCCGCTGGCCCGGGCGGTACGAATGTAGTCTTCACTCAATTGTTCCAGCATCGCTGAGCGGATCTGGCGAGCGACAATTCCCAGGTGAACGAACGCCAGCGTTAATGCCGGTAAGATGAGATGTTGCAACGCATTGAAGAAGACTTCACCGTTGCCTTCAAGCAGCGCATCGAGCAGATAAAAGCCGGTAACGTGCGTTGGTGGATCCAGCCAGTCATCAAGCCTTCCGCCGCCGGGAAGAATTTGCAGATGACCATAAAACAGCACAATGACGCCCAGCCCAAGCCAGAACGCAGGTGTGGAGATTCCGGTAATGGCCATTATTCGCACCAGATGATCCAGCCAGCGATTTCGCCAGACTGCAGAGAGTATGCCCAGCGGGATGCCAATCAGGAGTGCCAGCAGCAGGGCACCAAAAGCCAGCTCCAGCGTCGCCGGGAAAAATATACGCAACTCTTCCAGCACCGGACGCCCGGTACGAATGGATGTTCCCAGGTCACCATGAAACAGGTCGCTGACGTAGCGGTAAAACTGTACATACAGTGGCTGGTCCAGTCCCAGTTGCTGGCGAATATTTTCCACGATAGCATCGCTGGCGCGGTCACCCGCCAGTAACCGCGCCGGATCACCAGGGATCAGATGCGAGATAATAAACGTAATCACGCAGACGCCCGCCACCACGAGCACCAGCCCCCAGCAGCGTTGGCGTAAAATACTCCAGAAGGTCACGTTATTTACTCATGGTATTGATATTGAAGACCTGTTCCAGCATGGGATTGAACACAAAGCCTTTCACCTCTTTGTTCATCGCCAGTTGGTAGTTTTTCTGGAACAGGTACACATAAGCAGCGTCATCAATGACGATTTTCTGTGCCTGCTGGTAGTCCCGGGTACGCTGCGTCTGGTCGGTGGTCGCAAGCGCATTGCGCAGTAACTTATCGACCTCACTGTTTTCATAGAACGAGCGGTTACCCGGCAGACCTTTTTTGTCTGACTCAAACCAGTAATTCATAAACATATACGGGTCGGCAAAATCCGGACTCCAGTTGCCAATCGCAATGTCGTAATCACCTTTACCCACTCTGTCGCGCATGGTGGCGTTCGCCAGCTTTTCCAGCTTCACAATGATGCCCAGCTTGTTGAGACTGGATTGTGTCGCCAGAGCAATAGGCTCCCAGTTCGGATCGTTATCGGAGTAGAGAAACGTCAGGCTGGTGGGTTTGCTCGTCACTTTATCCCATTCGGCTTTGGCTTTCGTTTCGTCATGGTTGTATTGCATTGCCGTCGCATCGTAGCCCCACATGCCTTCCGGAATCGGGCCGCGCATCTGTTTTCCGTTACCACTCAGAATGCCGTTAACCATGCCCTGATAATCGGTAGACCAGGAAATGGCCCGACGCAGATCCGCCTGATTAAGAGGCGCTTTGCTGTTATTCAGATACAGATAGGTAACGCGCAGTGACGGATACTCTGCCACATTGACTTTATTTTCCTGCTTCAGGGCGTTGAGTTGATCCACCGGCAGCGCATCGGCAATGTCAATGTCGCCACGGGAGAGCTGCAGGCGACGGGAGGCACTTTCACCAATAATTTTTACCGATACCCGTTTGAAGTTCGGTTTATTGCCTGGGTAATGCGGATTTGGCACCAGAACTAATTGCTGACCTTTTTGCCAGCTTTTCAGCATAAATGGTCCGGAACCGGCGGTATTTTGCGCGAGGAAGCCGCGAGCATCATCCGCTGCATGTTCCTTTAAGACCGCCGGATTGATAATGGATGCACCGTCATTCGCCAGCGTGTAGAGGAACGGTGCGAATGGTTGGCTAAGGGTAAACTTCACCGTATGTTCGTCGGGAGCATCAATCTTTAAATCTTTGGGAAATGCTTCTGCTGGCCCCTGGCCGATTTTTAGTAGCCGCTCAAAAGAAAGTTTTACTGCTTCGGCAGTGACAGGTGTGCCATCGGCAAATTTAGCATTATCTTTCAGGGTGAACGTCCACTCTTTTTGATCGTCAGACGCTTTCCAGCTACTTGCCAGATCGCCTTCAACGTCGGTTGAGCCTTTATCACCGTCCGTTTTGTACTGAACCAGCCGCTGATAAGACGGGTAGGTCACTGTCCAGTCGTTATTATCTATTGTTACCGCCGGGTCGAGGGTTTGTGGATCGGCGGCCTTACCAATCACCAGCATATCTTTTGGTACGGCGGCGTGCGCAACCGGGAAATTTGTGGCAAGGACGAGCGCGAGCAATGTGGGACGAAACGATATCGATCTCTTCATGACAGTTTCCTGATTAACTGACGTGCTGTGTGCCAGGGGATATAAAACAAGAGAATTGATCAGCGAGCAGAGGGTAACTCGCTGCCTGGGGTAATTCGAAGTGCCACCATTCGCTGGAGATACCGACAAAACCGCCACCAGTCATTATCGCATTCAGCAACAGCCGATTGCGCTGAGCGGCGGGCGGGACGGAAGGGTGATAGGCATGGGAGCGCTCGTGCATTTCATCGAACCCTGCGCCCATATCGAGGATGTTCCCGTGCTCATCACGAAGCGTCAGGTCGATCGCCGTGCCACGGCTGTGATTAGAACCGACCGTCACATCAACAACATATTGCGGGTCTGGGCAGGCTTGCCACAACATCGCCTGTGCTTGTTGTGGGCGATACGCATCGTAAATCACCAGTTGTAACCCTGACAGCTGGGCGATGCTGATACTTTTCGCCAGCGCGGTAATCGCATCCTTGTGTAACAGACAACGCGCTTGCTGATAAATAGCTTTACCTGTGATGTTATCAGCGCAGGCGTATTTCAATTCGATCTCCAGATCAGGGAAGATTACGGCTAAATCAACCAGTTCGGTGGTATCCGACATAAACGGTTCCTGTATAAGACAAAAATTGCTGCGCTTTCCGCTTATGCAGATCTCATGCCATGCCGGGATAAGCGCCAGAATGCTGGCTTAAAGTTATATTTTTTAACTTTTGATCAACATTTGTGCAGCGTAGTGCAGTTTTGGTGCAAGAGGGGAAGTTAAGGAAGGAATCTCCCGGAATCGTAGCTGAAATCACAGTATTTAAGTGACAGTGTCACGTTAAATGAAAACCCGCGAGTGCGGGCGAGAGGAATTTGTCAGATTTTCAGCGGTAACACGCTGCTCATCCAGCCTGGAATTTCTTCGGCGGGTAGGGGGCGGGAAAAGAAATATCCCTGAATAACGCGACAGTGGATCTTGCGTAGCATCTCAAATTGCTCTTTGGTTTCGACGCCTTCCGCCACGACGGTTAAATTGAGGCTTTGCCCAATGCTGGTAATGGCTTCAAGTAAGGCAAGGATGCGTTTTTCGGTCAGACAACGATCGACAAAACTTTTGTCAATTTTGATTTCCGTTACCGGAAGACTGACTAAGCGGGATAATCCGGAAAAGCCCGTACCAAAATCATCTACCGATAAGCCCACGCCCATATCACGCAGGATCTGAATGCGCTTAAAGATTTCGGTATCGTGTTCCATCATCATGCTTTCCGTGATTTCTACCGTCAGCTGGTGGCCGTCAATACCCCAGGCGTGCATTGCATCAGACACCTGATTAGGCAGTTGATTACTGCGAAAGTGCAGCGCCGACAAGTTCACGGATAACGCCGGGATATGAATATTCTGGCTACGCCATTCTGCTAACTGACGGCAAGCTTCCGCGATGACCCAGCGCCCAATATTTTCGATTTCACCAATCTCTTCTGCGAGAGGAATAAACCGTGAAGGGGGCACATGACCATGCAGGGGATCGTGCCAGCGAGCAAGGGCTTCGATGCCGTACAGTTCACCCGTTTCTGCGAAGATTTGCGGCTGGTAAACCAGTTTCAGTTGGTTATTGCTAATCGCTTCTTTCAGCGCTGCGCCTAAAACCAAACGCTCTTTTACCATTTCGTTCATCGCCGGGCTGAAGAACTGCCAGCCGTTACCGCCATTCTTGCGAATATAATCCATTGCATTGTGAGCAGTGGAGAGCAAGTAATCGCGGTTTTTACCCAGGTCGTAGCTGATGCCAATACTCAAGGTAAGCGGGAAGGGTTTATCGTCAATCATTATCGGCTTGCTGACCACATTCCGTAGCTCATCGGCGATTTGGGTAATGTTACTGACGTCGTTTTCGAGGCTCACGAGGACAAACTGCGTACCTTCGATACGACAGAGATACTGATCCGGTTTGAGTTTTTCACGAAAGCGATTGACCACTTCCAGCAATGCCTGATCGGCCCACGCATAGCCAAGGCTATCAATCACATCCTGAATATGGTCAACACCGATGAGATACACCACGGGAGAGACGGCTTTGTCGACCAGGTCATCGAGGTAATTGTGCAGGTTATTGCGATTTGGCAGACCGGTCATCGGATCAAATTGGATGAGTTGTTCAATATGCTGACGGCTTTTTTCCTGTTCCAGCGCCAGCGCGGCCATATGCTGGCTGATATCTGCCACGCGTTCGATAAAGGCGCTGGTTTCTGCTCCTGACGAGGTTTTAATTTGCAGGATCCCCGCAGGCGCGCCATCACGCTGACGAATGGTCGCTGACCAGCTTTGCGCATTTTGAATTTCTGCACCGTGGGAAGATGACGCCCAGTGTATCGGCATCCCGTTGCGCAGTGCGAACAGCGAAACATGCGATTCGTTGAGTACAGATTCGATGTTACGACAAATGATTTCCCCCATTTCATGAAATGGCGGGCTGCTGCACATGGCGGCGAGAATATTGCCTTCAAGCTGGCGAATCTGCCGTTCTTCGGTGATATCCGAGAAAGTCATTACCAGGTTCTGCAGATGCGCGAGCACGTCATAAACCGGGCTGATAGAGGCTTTAATCCAGATTTTTTCACCGGTGCGCGTCAACAGCAGAAATTCGTCCTGATCGCGGGCGGTTTTCCATAGCAACTGTTGTAAACGAATGCGGTTATCGGCAGGGAATTCAGGAATGTTCAGGAGTGTATCGGGCTGCATACCGCTGGCTTCGCTAATGCAGTAACCAAACATTTCGGTAAATGCGCGATTGCACTGCACAATATGGCGTTCCGGATCGAGGACAATCACCGGTCGGTCGAGATGGTCAACGGCAATAATCAATTGTCGGGTCTGTTCTTTTTGCGCCATTTCTACGCTGGCATCCCGTACCAGCGCCAGGTAATAAACTTTCCCCTCGGCGCTCACTTTCGATAGCGCAAAACGGGTCCAGATTTTACTGCCGTCTTTTTTCTCCAGCTGCAGCTCCCGACTCATCCCCTCGACGCGCGCTTTACCACCTTCACGGTTATGACGAATGTATTCAGGATGCGCAGGACGCAAATCCCGCGGAATCAGCATATCAATGTTATTGCCAATGACTTCTTCACGTTTGTATCCCCAGAGCTTCTCTGCGGCGGGGTTGAAAAACATCACTTCATCATTTTCGTTAATTAACACTGCACCCATCATATTTTGCTCAAGGGCGGGGAAAAAAATGCCATCGGCGGCATTATCCGCATCGGTTAGCTTCATGATTACCTCTGCATCCTGGCGCATCTAAAGACTGGCTTTCCAGAGTTCAACACGGTTTCTACCTCGTCTTTTGGCGATATACAGAGCTTCATCGGCTATTTGAATGAGGCGCTCATAGTCAGGATGACCATTAAACATAGCGGCACCGATGGAAAGTGAGAGGGCAATATCCTCGCCGTTTGCGGCTTTCAGTTTGGTTTTCTCCACCCGACTGCGAATACGTTCTGCGGTACGTAACGTTTCGTTTTCAGAAGCTTCAGTCAAAACAATGATAAATTCATCGCCCCCGTAGCGGAAAACATAATCACTACTGCGGACGTTGTCATAAAAGGCCTGAGAGACTTTACGCAGAATTTCATCGCCAGTGTTATGGCCCCACGTATCGTTGATCTCTTTGAATTTATCAACGTCAATAATCAGCACTGACAGCGGTGTACCGGTCCGGTTGGCATGGGCAATTTCGCGTTTAAAGATAGTCGGCAGGAAACGGCGGTTAAGTAATTTCGTCAGTACATCCATACCGACTTCGTGGCGCGATACTTCTTCAAACAATTCACGCAGCAAGGTAATAATTTGCGATACGGTATTTCTTATCTGTAATAAAAATTTCACCCGCAGACTTCTGTTATTCAAATTCCTGGTGTTACGCATGGTTTGATTGAAAATACCGTCGAAATCCTGAATCAGACGAGAGATATGGCCCACTTCAGCAATGCCGCTGAAATAATGTCGACCTTTATGGTTAAACCACAGGCCAAAATCAGCCTGGCTTAAAGGCAAACTACTGCCTAAATCAGAATCCAGCAGGACTTTATAGATAATATCTATTTCCCATGAAAGTATTGAGGCTATTTACCGTTCTTTTTCTTCTTCGGCGTTTTCCAGTAACGAGAAGATACGATAGTTTTCATCTTCTTTTGAGGCACTACTGTCACTAAAGGTAAACGCGCGGGTCATCACTTCCATAGCGATATCAATACTGTTAATCGAAAAATGGTAGACCTGAAGTTTTTCTGCGGCGGAATAATTCGAAGAGAAGATTACCGGATAGAGGATTTTTTTCAGCACCCGAAACCCCATCTCGACAATTTCTACCGGAATTCCTATGCGGGCATGCACTTCCGCGACGGTATGCTGGATTTGTATTAGCCTTTCGACATCGTCAACCTGGGCAGAAAGCACGTTAATAATCCAGCGTTCCATCGCACTTTTCAACTGCCGCTCAACTTGTTCATTACTCAAGAATTCTTCGGCATGCGGGTCGATGCGGACAATTCGATAAAACTCAATACTCAGATAATGAGCATGCGCAACGGCAATTTCCGCGGCTTTAGCACGAATGGGCGGATCTGCCTGTTCGACAAGTCCGGTCCACTCATCTTTCATTCTTTTAAAATACATCTCCATAATTCACACCCTTATAAGGCTGGGAAATCAGACGGAATCAAAACGCAACGTGCGAGATCGACTAACTGCACCATATTCTCCTGAAATATGAAGATATACTGAAAAGAAATAAGCGACTTAGGACAGTTTCAATCTACGCTACTGTTCTTCAGAAGAGTATAGCCCATCGTAATTATTTTTCGGTGACAGCGAATATCGTATGGTTTTTCATATTCATACATTTTTATTAGGGATTTATAGCTGTTTAACTAAGTGTGGTTAATTGCGTGGTTAATTTGACTTATGTAAGCATGATTACTAGTGGGATATTTCACAAGGTGTAACAAGCCGGTGGGTAAAGCACCGGCTTGTTACAAAGTAAGCATGGGAGTTTAACTGCCCCAACGACTTTGCAGATAGCTGACCGCTTGTTGAGTCTGCGGTTTATTCAGATAGTCCTCACGGAACAAGATGGTGCCGCTAATTTCTGGTACCGCATCGTTAAGATCGAGCTGCTTTTTCAGTTCCGGTACGCCGCCGTTAATCATCCAGTCTGGCTCTATCTTTGAAGGTTCACCCACTTTATAGAAGGCGATACCGATATACAGGCGGGTCCTGGTCGGTTTAACGACATCCGCCCACCATTTTGCCAACACGTCATAACGCGCGGCACTCCGTGAGAACGGCCAGTAAATTTGGGGAGCAATGTAATCCAGCAATCCTTGTTCCACCCATCGACGGGTGTCAGCGTAGGATTCGTCATAGGCTGCCGCGCCTCGGGTATCGGAACCGAGCGGATCGTGTGATCGGTTACGCCACACGCCTGCCGGGCTAACACCAAATTCGACTCCCGGCTTAATGCTTTTAATGGTGTGCGATACCTTTGCAATTAACTGCTGAGTATTGTTGCGCCGCCAGTCTGCTTTTGACGCAAATGCGCCTCCGTATTTACGGTACGTTTCGTTATCATTTAGCCGTGAACCCGGTGACTCCGTATAGAAATAGTCGTCAAACTGCACGCCATCTACGGGATAGCGGGAAACCACTTCTGCGACTATTGATGTGATCCAGTCCTGAACCTCAGGGATGCCCGGGTCGAGGACAAAGCGATCGCCAGACGTTCTGATCCAGTCGCGGTGTTGCACATAGACGCTCGCCGGTTGTTGAGACAGAGTGCTATTCAGTTCCCTGATAGTACCGGGCTTCGTATTAACCGATACGCGATAGGGGTTAAACCAGGCGTGTACTTTCATCCCACGCTTGTGGGCTTCGTCGAGCATAAATTGCAGCGGATCGTAACCCGGATTTTCACCAATCTTACCAGTCATAAGATCGGACCACGGCAAAATTTTCGATGGCCACAGGGCGGTACCGTCCGGCTTGACCTGGAAAAAGACCGTGTTTATGCCGAGACGTTGCAGATGATCCAGTTTGTCGATCATCGCCTGTTGTTGTACACGGGCCCGGCTGGTGGGGTTACTAATGTTAACCGAGGAAACCGGTGGCCAGTCGAGCCGAGAAACCGTGGCCAGCCAGATGCCACGCATCGGTTGTGACGATTGTTGCGTCGTGGCTGGTGGCTTTGAACCTGCTGGTGGTGTCACCATGGACTCTGGAGGCGTGCTTTTACAACTACACAGTAAAAGTGCCAGTGCAACTAGTATCGCTGGTCTTCTAATCGTTAATTTCTTGTTTCGGGAGCAGATATCCATATGTGCTGGTTTCCGGTAAACAGATTTGCGCTCATTCTCGTACTTATCCCGGTTAAGTCAATACGACAGCAAGCACGAAAAAGGGAGCGATGACTTATCGCTCCCTTGTCTTATAACCATTCAGACATGGTTAGTGTTTCTTGTCATTCATCACAATATAGTGTGGTGAACGTGCACGCGGGTGCAGGAAGAAGTGACCTTTTGGTGCGTTCTGACTGTTGATTGGCTCCAGAGTGACGCCGGTATTCGCTTTGCCTTTACGATCATGAACAGCATAGAGAATAAAGGGCAGGGCAAGTACCACCAGGAAACTAACAACCAGTAATTCAACATACATATCGGTAGAATCACCCTGGATGTTATCCGGCGGCAGGAAGGAAACAATAAACGCCATAATTGAAGTCAGCAGACCGACAATTGCCACGACCAGTTTCACCCCTTTACCACCAGGGATATTAAATGTGCGTTTTAAGTCAGGATGTTTAAGAACCAACACAATGTAGCCAATAAACAGCATGAAATAAGCACACAGATAAATCACCACCGTCAGCGCCAGTGCGATCAGGAAGGACATGTTGTTACCGCCACCTGTATTGGTGAGGATGATCAACGCGATAGACGTAATCACCAGCTGCGAAATGACCAGCGTTACCGGTACGCCATTTTTGTTCATTTTAGCGAATGCCGCTGGCAGCAGGTTTTTCTGCGCTGTGACATACATCCCGCGAGAAGGACCAACAATCCAGGAGGCGATTTCCGCCAGAACACCCAGCAACAGCAGTGCGGAGATCACGCGAACCGTCCACTCAATTTCTGGTGCCACATGGGACATCAGAACGGTAAAGGTTTGCATTACCCCTGCGGAGAGGTTGATTTCATTACCCGGAATGACCATCGCAATAGACAAACCGCCAACAGAGCTTAAGCAGATTGCCGCCACCATCAGCAGTAACATAGCCAGTGGATAGTCGCGCCCGGGGTTACTCATTTCATTGACGTGGGTTGCGGAAGCTTCTACGCCCATATAACTCAAAATGAAGGCAACAAATACAACCAGGGTGCCCACTTTAGAGAAGTCAGGGAAGAAGGTCTTCGAATCCATTTCGATAGCAACGGGGGCACCGGAGTGCAGATAAATAGCCGCTAATGCGATCAAAATAAATGCAGGTAACAGGATACCGGCGAAGAAGCCAACTTTAGCAATTCGCGCCGTGTATTTCGTGCCACCAAACTGCGTTAATGCCAGCGCCCAAAGAATGATGAGTGCTGCAATAGTTTTGGTAATGGGGTCTTCATTCAGCGCTGGCCATTTCAGAATGTAGGAGAGTGCCCCTAACACGAAATAGAGCATCGGAATAAAACCAATGGCGATTTGCAGATAGCCAAATGAGATCGCTGCAAATCCCCATCTCGGCCCCAGAGTATTTGATACCCAGGCGAAGACACCACCTTCTTCCCAGCCGTCGACGGTGGCCATTTCCGCAGCACAAAGTCCCACGGGAATAAACCATAAAATCCCGCCTAATAGCAGGAAGAAGACTAATGAAAAGCCCGATGTTGCGAAGGTAGGGTATTCATAAACAGCCATTACCATCGATGCCGTTATGGCAAAGAATCCGAGTAATGTGAGCTGCTTAGCTTTACCTGTCTGTACTGATGTAGCCATATTATCCCCCTAAAACGGTATTCCTGTCGGAACCGCACCTGTTTTGTTCTGAAGCGTATTCAGAACAATATTTTCCGTTGCTAATGCCAGTGAACAGACTTTGGAAATTGTCCCGAAACGGGTGCGTTTCGGGACACCGTTACCGTTAAACGTTATCAGGTATGTTTAAAGCTGTTCTGCTGGGCAATACCCTGCAGTTTCGGGTGATCGCTGAGATATTTCAGGGAGGCTTTGTAGTCTTCCAGCAACAGTTCAGCAAAGTCCATTTCGAAGCCGCGACGACACATAATGCGCATCACCACGATGTCGGTGGCTTCACCGCCGAGAGTGAAGGCCGGAACCTGCCAGCCGCGCAGACGCAGACGTTCAGAGAGGTCGTACAGGGTGTATCCCGGATCTTCACCATCTTTCAGTTTGAAGCAAACCGCCGGGATGCCTTCGTCCGGGCGACCCGTACAGATGAACTCATACGGCCCCAGTTTGGCGATTTCATCCGCCAGATAAGCGGCAACCTGGTAAGAGGCGTTCTGTACTTTGGTATAGCCTTCACGACCGAGGCGCAGGAATTCATAGTACTGTGCAATTACCTGACCCGCCGGGCGGGAGAAGTTGATGGCAAAAGTACCAATTTGACCACCCAGGTAGTCAACGTTGAACACCAGTTCCTGCGGCAGCGCTTCTTCGTCACGCCAGATAACCCAGCCGCAGCCCAGCGGAGCCAGACCGAATTTATGGCCTGAAGCACTGATCGATTTCACACGCGGCAGGCGGAAGTCCCAGACGATATCCGGGGCGACGAACGGTGCCAGGAAGCCACCGCTGGCAGCGTCGATGTGCATGTCGATGTCGATACCGGTGTCGGCCTGGAATTTATCCAGCGCATCGTGCAGCGGTTGTGGGAACTCATAGTTACCGGTGTAGGTCACGCCGAAAGTCGGCACCACGCCGATGGTGTTTTCGTCACAGGCTTCAATCATGCGTTTCGGGTCCATAAACAACTGACCGGGGCGCATAGGGATCTCACGCAGCTCCACATCCCAGTAGCGGGCGAATTTATGCCAGCAGATTTGTACCGGACCGCACACCAGGTTTGGTTTATCCGTTGGTTTGCCTGCAGCTTCCATACGCTTGCGCCAACGCCATTTCATCGCCATCCCGCCGAGCATACAGGCCTCGGAAGAACCAATGGTGTTGGTGCCAACGGCCTGACCATTTTTCGGCGCAGGCGCATGCCACAGATCGGCAACCATATTTACGCAACGCAGGTCGATGGCTGCGGATTGCGGATATTCTTCTTTGTCGATCCAGTTTTTATTGATCGACAAATCCATCAATTTATGGACGTTTTCGTCGTCCCAGGTCTGGCAGAAAGTGGCCAGGTTCTGACGAGCGTTGCCATCAAGATATAATTCATCATTGATAATCTGAAATGCGACATCGTCGCGCATTTCGTGCAGCGGAAAACGTTTTGATTCTGCGATAGTGGAAATAGACTTCGCACCAAAACGTGAATCGAGTAGTTCCGACCTTAAATCCGTTACTTGCTTCTTATCCATTTTAAACTCCTTAAAATGATTGGATCGCATTAAAAAAGTAGGATTTATCGATAAAGTAAGCAAGTGCAAAGGACTCGTGTTTAAATAACAAAATCCTAATGTTATTTATCGTGAGATATTACGCGAATAATATTTTTTCATTTAAAAACAATGCAGTATGAAATTCTTGGGTGGTGGCAAGGTGTTTTATGCTGTTATTTTTATGCGCATTCTGTGTCTCCTGAATTATCACGTAAAAATCAGACCTTAAAATATCACTATTAGTACTTGATTATTATTTTGAACGCATTTATAAAATTATTACATAAAAATAGCGAATATTGCTAAAATCCTCGCCAACGATGTGTTGACGGGGCTGTTATTATTTTGGCAATAATACTCCGGTATAAGTATTTACCGGATGAGAAAGATATTGTTTAACGGCAGTGTTAACATTCTCTACCGTCATTTGTTTCAACAATTGCTCCTGCTCAGTCCATGCTGCAGGATCGTCATATTGAATAAGACTATTTACAATGGTGTTCGCTAATTGTTGAACGCTACGCTGTTGGATATCGAGGCTGCGCTGAACGTTTTGCTGGTATTCATTCAGTTCTTGCTCACTGATCCCTTTAGCCAGACGCTTAACCATCACTTCATTCGCTAACGTTAACAGTTCATCATGTCGTTCTGGTTGACAAGTAAAAGCCAGCAAATGACTGATATCTTTGGCCTGAGGATCAACCGAGAGGCGAGAAGAAACGCTGTATGCCCCAGATGCCTGTTCACGAATATTAACGCGTAGATCTTTTGCCAGTGCGACGTTAAAAGCATCGAGCGCCATACGCGTCGGCAGATTAACAGGTGTCCGGGAATCATAACGCTTCCACTGTGAAACCTGTGCCACAGGTTCATTTTGTTCTTTTACAGTAACCGATGCGTTGTCCGTCGCGCGAGTTAATGGTTTACCTGCGGCTAATGGCGAATCAGAGTGTTTGATTGATCCTAAGTAACGCGTAATTAACGCCACGAGTTTGTCTTCTGCGACATTACCGACAATGACAAACGTGATATCCGCTGGAGATGAAAACAATTGGCGATCGGCAGCCAGCGCATCTGCGGCAGTAAACTGTGCAATCTGATTTTCTTGCAGTAATTTCGTGCGGTCATCAGCATAGCGCGTCTCATACATCTGCTGGGCGAATTTCTCCGCTGGACGCTGGTCGAGCGTTTTCAACGCCTGAATTTGAGCATTTTGTAGCGATGCCCAAATATTATCGTTAATCGTGCTGTGGGTGATTCGCTGGTTAATCAACTGAAAACCAGGTTCAGGGTTATTAGTCCGCGCGCTAACGGAGAGCAACGTATTCATGCCACTGACTTTACTGCTCATGGTTACCGAATTTTCCGCACTCCAGCGTTTCAGGCTGGAAGAGGAGAGTTCGCCAACGCCGCTTCCGCTAACTGCTTTATTTGCCAGCGCGATAAGTGATTTTTGCTGCGCAGGGAAACTTAAATCGCCTTTATTCGATACGGCAATAATTTGTAGCTTTTGCTCTTCACCCGCGGATTTTGCCAGAATAACCCTGGCACCATTGGAAAGTGTTAATGATGTCAGATTCTCCGCCAGCGTTTCTTTGCTGCTAATTTCCGCCTGTGGGTCTGCGTCTACTGTTAACGATAAATTTCTGCCTGGGAAGACGTAAGCCGCCAGCTTTTTGTTGGCGTACTCCTTTTCCAGCGCCAGGATAGCCGCAGGAGACAATGCTTTTTTGGCGGCAACCTCATTGTTTACCATTTGCTCCCAAAATGCGTCCTGGTTCTTTCTTAACTGCTGCCATTTTTCCGCCAGACTTTGCACGGTAATTTGCTGCCACAGACGTTTCGAAAGTTGATATGTCTCTTCCGGCGACAAGAACGGCGTATTATTTAATGAGCTGGATGCCAGGCGACTGGTCAGCATACGTAAATCACGTTCAGCTTGCTGATCAACCGCATTTTTCAGCCAGGTGAGGCGGGTAGATTTGACATCATCGAGTTCTTCAGCAGAAAAACCATGCTGATCAATGGTTGCCAACTCTGCCATTAATGCATTCGCAGCATCCTGCATATTATCGTCTCGTGCATTTACACGGAAAAACAGCGACTGATAATCGGGTGCAATTTTAACGCTGCGCGCAGTGCCGCCAGAAATAGTCTTCAACTCGCCCGACTGTATGCGTTCCTGCAGACGTTGATTGAACAGCTGAACTAACATGCTCCATTCAGCTTGTTCGACAAAGCTTTGCTCATCGTTCACTTGTACCATTGGCAGGCGATAATAGAGTGCGATGCCGTTCACCCGGTTTTCTTTATCATTAATGATATTAAAGCGCAGGTGGTTTTCGGCTTTTGTCGGCCAGACGCGATTTTCAGCTGCTTTGTTAGCCGGAAGCTTACTTAAATTATCCTTTATCAGCGCCAGCGCTTCTTTACTGTCGATATCGCCGACCACGATAAAGGTCATATTATTTGGTTGATACCAGCGTTGATAAAATTGGCGCAATTGTGCCGGTGTGACCGTGGCGACAGTATCCATCAGGCCGATAGGTTCACGGTCTAAATTACGGGTATTTGCCAGCAGGAAAGGGCGGCGCGCCTGAGAGGTGCGCCATTTCGCATCCTGATGGGCACGCCATTCCTCAGTAATTACGCCACGTTCAGCGTCTACTTCGAGTTTTTCAAAGGTTGCGGCATTACTCCATTCACTGAAGATTGCCATCACTTGTTGCAGATTTTGTTTCTGCGTAGTCGGCAAACTCACCTGATACACCGTTTCGTCATAGCTGGTATAGGCATTAACATCGCGACCAAAACGCAGGCCCATTGACTCAAATGTTTCGATGACTTTATTACCCGGCCATGTTTTTGTGCCGTTAAACATCATATGTTCTACAAAATGAGCCACGCCGCGCTCATTGTCTTCTTCCTGCAATGAACCGGTATGAATTTGCAGCCATAAATTTACCTGATCCTTTGGATGAGCATGCGGATAAATCATATATCGCAAGCCATTGTCCAGTTGCCCGGTAATTAACTTTTCATCCTGCGGTAAGGCGGCGGCAATCAGCCGCCCGGGGAGCAACAGAGTTGCCACTAACGTCAGTAAGAAACAGAGGTTTCTCATAATTATCTCCATGCGAAAACCGGGCGAATTTACCCGGTTAAGTAAAATCCGAACTATTAAAATTTCATGCTGACATCAAGCCAGAAAGTACGGCCACTGGCGTAGGTCGCCACACCGGTGTTCGTTGTATCAACAGCGGTTTTGCTATCCAGTACATTGAGAATATCGGCACTGATCGTCAGGTTTTGTTGTTGCAGAAATTGTGGCGTCCAGGACAAGCGGGTGTCCCAGGTCAGGCTGCTATCCAGTTTTTCGTCAACATACTGCTTGTAATCTGAATATTCGCTGATGTATTGCGCATTTGTCTTACCAAGCATAATGCGAGCTTTACGCGCTTCTTGCCAGGCCAGCGTATTCGCCCACACTAACCCGCTCGGTTGATGCGTGAAATCCATGTTTAAGGAGATCTTTAATGGGTTATTAAAATCTGCCACTGGGACGCTATCGTAAGAGACCAGATTACCGTTATAAACCACCTGGTTATCACCGGTATTGCTCTCCTCATAACCATTGTTTAACGACAAGTTGCCCTTGCTCTTGATATAGCTAAAGACAATTTGTGGGTTAATATCTACCTGGCGGATATGCAGGGGTTCGGCCAGTTCAAAACTGAGGCTGAACGAATGCGTTTTGGTTTTGCCATCGTTGTTATATTCAGTAATAGTGGTTTTAGTCGCGCTGTCGGTACGACTGCTTTTGCTGATTTGATCATGCGCTTCACGGTAAACATAGTTTGCGCGCGCAATAACGTTCTTACCGATTTTCTGCTGCAATCCCATTGCCAGTTCATCGTTATAAGGCGTTTTCAAATCCTGATAACGCGTCAGAGTTTTATTACCTGATACCGATTCCGTCCAGCTATTGCGGATATCACGTAATCCCATATCAAGAATATTCCCGCCATAGTAACGGTTATAACCTGCTGTAATCATTGAGGTTTGATTAGCAAAAATATCCCATTCCGTCATAAAGCGCGGGGAGATATTGTGGTTTGACAGATAGTTGTCATAGTCATACCGCACGCCGGGCATTAATGACACATTACGCCAGCTAATGCGATCCGCCATATACAGCGTGTAGTTGTCAATTCCCAGGCGGCCTTTACCTTTAAGGTAAATGGTATGGTTAGTTTTCTTTCCGGCAGCATTAATCACATAGGATTCAGACTGGTTATGGCGTTCAGTCCACGCATCGGAATAGATGTATTCCGCGCCGAAGTAGGGTTGATGCGAAACATTACCCACGGCGAATTTTTGCCAGTCCAGGCGTGTTTTGAAGGTGTAATTATCTACAGCCTGGGAAATGTGTCCTAATCCGCCACGGGTGCAACGCCCTGTAATATCACCATATGTACATGAAAGTTCGGTGTACCAGATGTCATGATCGTGACGGGTATAATCACTAATATGATCCCAACCAACGGTGGTACGCAGTTTGGCCCATGCGAGCTGCGTATCCATATCCCATGCCAGACCATAGGATTTATTACCCATTTCGCGATCAGACTGCGGGAAGGTGCTGGTATTATAATCACGGCTGGAGCCGGTATATTTTAAGGTTAAATCGTGGGTAAAGCGGTCGCTGGCAAACCAGGTAAATTTGCTCAATGCAGTATCGATAACGTTTTTATACTGTGCCCGACCGGCGACAATGCCGTCATTCGAAACATAATCCGCGCGGGTGATATCAGACTGGCGGCGCGATAAACCGGCGGTAACGCCGAAGTTATCAGCGAGTTCCTGATTAAACGACAAGGTATAAAAGTTCTTTTTAAAATCTGGGGAGTAATAAGTACTTCCTGAAGAGTCTTGATTAAATGCGCTCTTGTTATTCTCATCGATATGCGATGTTAACCAGTCCGAACGCGTAGTGCGATAACCCAATTTCACCTTGCTATCATCAGCGTTGAAGCGTTTGATCTTTGCATCAATTACCCCGCCATTGAAGCGACCAAATTCAACCGGCACAAAACTGTCATAAAGCGTCACATTGTCCAGTAAGCTGACATCAAGATAATACCCCTGTGACATCCCGCTAATATTGGTTGCACTACTGGCATCGGACTCATTCGCTGGGTTCAGGTTATTAGTTGCACTAATACCGTCAATCAAATAGGCATTCTGGTAGGGCGACGCACCGTGAATAGAGATTTTCTCAGGGCGAATATCTCCCTGGTTCAACGAGGTACTTTGCGTTGAATCCATGCGTACCGCAGGGTTGGTTCTCAGCAGATCGCTGATATTGCCATTCCCGGTCGGTAAACGCTCGATGCTTTCACTGGTGTAATGCGTGTTGCCGTTTACGGGTACAGGGACAGGAGCATAGACCATCATCTCTTCAAAAAAATGCATGTACATGTTTTTGTCATCGACGGCCTGCGCCACATCAGCGCCACATAAAATGACGCCAGGAATAAGAACTCGCTTCATTTATTTATATCTCCGTACAGCAGGGCTTTTATTGTTTTTATAAAACCGCGCTAATGTCACAAATATCATCGGCCAGGTTCCAGACACCGGGTTGATGTGTAACCATAATGACGCCGCTTGTGGGTAGTTTTTCACGCACTAAACGCAGTAAGCGGATAGCCTCTTGTTCCTCAAGATGAGAGGTAGTTTCGTCAAGAAATATCCATTTCGGACGTCGTAAAATTAATCGTGCTAGGGCGATACGTTGTTTTTCGCCGCTGGAAAGAATATCTCCCCAGCGATCGTGGTCATGAATACGCGCAGCCAATTTCCCAAGACCAACCTGATGCAGTACTTCGCTCAACGATTTATCGTCTACGGGCAGGGGAAGTGCTTTACAAATAATCTCTTTCAGTAAGCCGGTTTTGATTAACGGTGTTTGTGACACATACCAACTGTCAGCAGGAGAAGAAATATCACCTTTAAACCACGGCCAGCAGTGGGATAATGTTTTAAGCAGTGTGGTTTTTCCCGCACCAGAGTAGCCTTTCAGTAATAGCCATTTGCCTGGCGAAACATGAAAGTTCAAGTTCTCTAATATGATCTTATTATCAGGCGTACGAATACTCGCATCAGCCACTTGTACCGCATGTTGGCAATTTTTAGGCTTATTCGTAGGGCGCTGTTCAGTGAGTTGATGGAACTCATACAAGCGATCGATAACCGCAGCCAGTTCAGCAAGTTCGTCATATTTATAAATAAACCAGCTTAAATTGTTCGATACCAGCATAAATGCCTGGCGCGATTTCATCAGTCCGCCCAGATTGATCTGCCCGCTAATAAACTGCGGCAATAACAGAAAGTAGGGAAGAACGCTAAGCGAGCGCGAATAAATATTTTGCCAGTAATCAAGCCACCGCTGACGATTCATTAAACGATGCCAGTTCTCTTTAATGGTATGAAAATTGTCGCTCAACTCCTGGCGTTGTAGAGACTCAGCATTGCTTAGCGCAATCAGTTCTGCCTGTTTATTATGCTGCACAAGATTAGTTCGAAATGTCGCTTCGCTACGTTGTTTTTCCACATTAAGCGGACGAATACGTTTACCCACCTTATGGGTAAATAAAGTTCCACCGATCACAATGAGCACGACGGTATAGACCATATACCCCTGGATATTCCATTCTGTTCCACCAACAGTGAATGAGAGCGTACCCGCGCTTTGCCAAAGAATAACGGTAAAGGTGATCAGCATGCTAAGTGACTGGATGAAGCCAAATGAAAGACTGAGCGTTTTGCTGATCAGTAAGAGAATGTCTTCAGCGATACGTTGGTCAGGGTTATCTGTATTTTTATGCTCGCCGTAGATCTGCGTGAAGTAGTAGTTTTTATCTGCAAACCACCGATTAAGGTAGTAATCTGTTAACCATTCGCGCCAGCGAATAGTCAGCAGTTTAATTAACCATGTTTTGTTTACGGATATTAATACAAAGATCCCCAGCAGGGCAGGGAACCAAAGGACAAGCTGCCAAAGCTTATCGGTTTCTTTCTGGCTTAGCGCATTGAAAAAATCATTATTCCAGTCGTTTAACCAGACCTGAATTTTAACCACGCCAAGGATCATTGCGAGGATAATAATGATTAACAACACTGAAGTTTTATTATTCTTACGCAGCCAAAAGGGCTTCAACAGACAGAGATACTTTGCTATCAACATACGAAGCGTAATGGGAATGGTTATCATTAGCGAAAATTGATTGTGCCATCCAATGATTATCTATGGCAATGATTTACTGATGAAATTTATTTAAGCATCATTTAACAATATGAAATATAAAGGAATATTTCATTTTCAGTGGTTATGGTTATGCTATTGATAATCAAGGATATTGCTAATGCCCTGATGCATACCACGTAAGCCAGGATTTTCGCAAGGGAAGATGATGATGACGAAACACCCGACAGGAATTTATGTCGGGTGCCTTGTTAAGGTCATAAGAAGGAGGCTAAGAATGGAGTTAAAAGAGAGCGTTATTAATTATTCTCCATTTGTTTTGCAACATCCATAATGTGGTAAAGCGGTACTCTGTTCTTAGCTAACTCTACCATGGCGTTCATATAAGGTACCATGGTTGAAAAAAGGATTTTATAACCTTCGCAAAAATAAGAAACAGTCTCATTGTTTACTTTAGTAATACGATGCTTAGGACAACCGCCATTGCAGATAGGTTTATATGCACATTGCTGACATTTCGCTGGAATCCGTTTTTTTTGCGCTGTCAGTTGTACACTGTTCATCGTTTTGAGTTCAGATTTATTAATGTTTCCAATTTTGTACTGTGGATAGACAAAATGGTCGCATTCGTAAATGTCTCCATTACTTTCAACAACCAGATTATCCTTGCAGGACTCCTGGAAAATACAACTGGTATGCCCATTCCCCAAAAAACGGCTGACAAAGCTTTCAAACTGACGGATGAAAATTTCACCCACATCGTTTTTAACCCATTGCATAAAAATGGTTGACATAAACTTGCCATAAGCCGTGGGAGGCACAGAAAAATCAATGATACGGAATGTGTTCTCACTATGACCACTGAAATCAATATTCGGCGTCCCGGTTTCTAGCAATTCGATAAATTGCATATGTTTACTGCCGATAGATTTTAAAAAATGATAAACCTCAAGAGGGTAATGGACATTAACGTTATTAATGACGGTTAACGTATTAAACTCTACTTGATATGATTTCAGACGCTCGATGGCTGCTATCACTTTTGCAAAAGTACCGTTACCTGAATTACTGCGTCTGTAACGGTCATGTAACTCCTGGGGGCCATCGATCGAGATACCAACCAGAAATTCATGTTCTTTGAGAAAGGCACACCATTCATTATTCAATAAAATGCCATTCGTTTGTAATGCATTAAAAATACGTTTTTGGCCTGCATAGCGTTGTTGATAGTGAATAACTTTACGGAAAAAATCCAGGCCAGCCAGAGTGGGTTCACCGCCTTGCCAGGTAAAATAGACCTGATTGCCAGACGCTGCGATATATTGTTTGATGAACTCTTTCAGAGTGCTGTCATCCATCCATTTTTCATGAGTAAACTGCGACTCTTTTTCAAGGTAAAAACAGTAATCACATTTGAGATTACATTGAAAACTGGAGGGCTTGGCTGTAACGTGCATCGCTATCTCGCTCAATAAGGCGGCGGAAAAATCCGCCGCATGAAGGTTTAGTTATTTCGCTTCGCTTAGTGCTTTCTTGATATTGTTAAACTTCTCCTGATTTACCTCGCTAAGCGGTGGCTGGCTGCTGTCGATAAACTCTCTTACCACGCCTTGCATCTCTTTAACGACCTGCGGATTGGCGGCGGCAAGGTTATCTTTTTGCTGTAGATCCGTCAGTTTGTAGAGACCTAACTGATTGTTTTCTACTGTATAGACAAGCGAATAATCGTTATTTCTCACCGTATAAGAGAATTGGCTTAAGTCCTCAGTGTTGGGGTTATGCGGGTAATCGTCTGACTGATGGCGAACAAATTTGTGGTAATTATCCCAGAATGGAATATTTTCCTCGTCAAACCAGTGAGAATAAGAGGTTATCCAGGTCAGATTTTTATGTGGCTCGCCTTGTTTCTTATCTTGCAACCAGGGCAGCAAGGAAACGCCATCCAGCTTAAGGTCTTTTGGAATGCTGATATCGGCTGCATCAAGAGCTGTCGGGTAGAAATCCATTGCGGAAATCAGCTTGTCATAATTACCGGGTTGAAGTTTTCCTTTCCACCACATAAACATTGGGGTGTGAGTACCGCCAGGATAGGTCTGACTCTTATAGCCTTTTTGCGCCCCGTTCAGCGGCAGAGGACCATCGATAACCGCACCATTATCGGAGGTAAAGAGAATAATTGTATTGTCATACTGTCCGTTTTTCTTCAGTTGTTCGAGAATGCGTTTTACACCCTGATCAACAGAATAAACGGAAGCGTAGTAGTTATCTGCTGTTTGACTACCGGTATTAAATTGCTTCTGATATTGATCCGGTGCAGGATTATCATTTGGCAGGTGCGGAGCATTATAAGCCAGGTAAAGCATAAAAGGCTGGTCAAGTGTTTTGGCACGATCAACAACGCCAATTGCCTCATCGGTTAACTGATCGCTGATATAACCTTTTGCGGGGACACGTTCACGATTTTTGAACAGTGAAGGGGAGTTGTAATATGCCGTTCCTGCAGCGTGGAATCCCATAAAGTAATCAAAGCCACGGTTTTGAGGTTGCCATTCTTCCGCAGAAAATGTGGTGAAGTTGTCATGATAGTCACGCGTTTGTTTATCTTCCGGTACCGGCACATTACTGATTTTTGACAAGTGCCATTTACCTACTGCTGCAGTGTAATAACCATGATTCTGGAATAATTCAGGCAAGAAAGTTTCTGTTAGCGGAATACCATCCTGAGCATCGGTATTGGAATAGACACCAAAGCGGGCGGGAGCTCGACCGGTCATTATTGCGGCGCGGGAGGGGCCGGAAACACCGTGTGCCACATAGCCGTTAGTAAAACGTACGCCTTCATCCATTAATGAAAGGAGCGTCGGCGTTGATTTTTGTGCAGCTTCAATGGCTTTATCTATCCCTATTTTGTAGGTATCGACAACTTCACGATTTTCCATTGTTTTTGGGTCAAAAGATCCCTTATCAAAAGGAAGTTGTCCATAACCAAGATCATCCATGGTCAGTACGATAATATTTGGCTTTCCTTTGGTACTGTATTCTGTCGGCGTAAAGTCTGAGAAAGCAACGTTTGTTTTGGTTGCTTTCAGCTTTACATCATCTGCCGCATGAGCAGCAAATGCAGCCATACCAGATGCCAGTATCAAAGATATCGAGGTACTCACGACACTTTTCTTTAATGCAGACTTCATAAATGTTCCTCTTCTTATTGTACTTAATTCCAAAGTAATTTTACGAAGAGAAATAAGTGGATGTAAGTGAAGTTAGTCACATAAAGAGATAGCAGATTTAGCTAAAAAAAGGGAAAAAACAGTCCATAAAGCGTTGACATTACTTTCTGTTCTATTAAGTAATTTCTCGCCGATAAACAACTAATTTATTGATATTTAATAAATTATTGCATTTTACTGACAAAATGCAGAATTGAGATCATAAATAATCATGCAACAGGTTATGCAAGTGCATAAATATGTGATGGATGTCACTTATTTATTTCAATAAATATATCGCCTAAAAACAACGCGGGGCAGGGAATGGCTGCCCCATTTAATTCTTACGCAGCGTGTGTGGTTGACTACTCGTTAGCAAATAATCAAATAGCTAAAGCATTCATCGTGTTGCCCGTATTCATACCCGTGTGACTTTGACAACGGTACTCCTTAGAAACTCTCTTCGGACTGTTGCCGAAATGTTTGCGGAACGCATAAATAAAATAAGATGTACTGGCATAACCACATTGTTCGGCAATTTTATTGACTGAACCTTCTACGCGTATCAAATTTTTTGCGTGCTGCATTCTTGCATCTAAAAGAATCTGTGAGAATGTCGTTTGCTCTTGCTTAAGTTTTTTCTTCAACAGGCTTTCACTGATGTACAGGCAGTCACAAATATCTTTCAGCTTCCATGGGTGCGCCAGCTTCATGTTGACAATATTTCTCACTTTCCCAGAAACGGATAGCACACCGTTAGTTAATAGTGTAATGAAACCTTTGCATGCGGCAAAAATAGACAGGCAAGAAAAAAGCAAAAGTTCTGAAAAATTATGATGATTGCGTTCTTCCGAGTTGAGATAAGCAATCATTTCATTAAGCAATCCAGTCGGTACATTTGAAGCACGTAAAAACTTCGCAGGAACAGGCACCGTCACTGTCTGGATGTTAGTGCATTGTAGATATTTTTTAATGGTATTTTCAGTAAATCCGATCTCTTTAAAATGCCGCTCATAAGGTTCAAAATGCGTACGAACAGCGTTATCTACCATCAGGATCTCGCCGTCAGAGAAGGCGTAATCTTTATCTAAAATGTTAGCGTTGAAGGCATGATGAATAAATATAACAGAACAAACGAGCGACATTTTATCTCCTTAAAACAATAAAGTTTTTATCGATACTTTTTTAACATTTCATATTTATAATTTGCTGTTTGTTTTCAGCCTTGCAAACTATTGATAATGAAATGTGTAAGATCTCTTGCAATGCGACCCATTTCTGAAATACTCAGCTGATCAATTGCCGAAAAAATGGCTATCAACGTAAGTGTCAGTAATAAGACAACCACAATTGCAGACATGATTTCTTTATAGTTGTCTCTTTGCGTGATTTTGTTTTTCACTGTGGTCGCATGCATTTCAAATATGTTTATTTAGCGGATAACGTTAAAAATCGTTAATCAGTATGCTTAATATAACAGGCTGGAGAAAAGAGGAAATAGGACTGGTGCTTCAGTACTGAGCGGAGTTTCTTACAGCTGTAGGCAGAAGTTTATATCTTATAGTATGTAGTTTAATTTAATCCATGTGAGCAAATTGCGAAATAATAGTCAATGAGGAATTCTTCTGCTGTGCGGATGACAGCAGAAGAAATGAGAAGAGGCATTAATTTGATGGTTCTAATTCAACCGGAATACTTTTATAGCCAGGAATGCCACTTAATGGATCGTGGTTATCAAGTGTTAGCATGTGATTCGATTCTGGAAAATAGGTCACCAGTGAGCGGTCAGCCATAGGGTAAATGACCACTTTTAATCTATCCATGCGGCGTGAGCTGCGCTTACCGTCTGGCGTAAGCGCAATAAGATTAACTCTTTCGCCGTTTTTTACACGGCAAATTTTAGCTTGTTTAGCACTCATAAAGACCACATCTCGTTGACCGAATACCCCTCGATAGCGATCATCCATACCATAAATCGTCGTGTTGTACTGATCGTGGCTGCGTACTGTCGCCATGACCAGCTTACTGTTAAACGCTGAAGAGGGATCTTCTAACAGCCCTTTGCTGGTAATGAAATTAGCCTTACCTGACGGCGTCATCCAGCGCCTTTCAGCAGCTGCATTTATCAGGTGAAAACCACCGGGATGACGGATGCGCTGGTTATAGTCGGCGAACTCTGGCAGCACAGCTTCAATGTCATTGCGAATGCGATCATAATCTTCCACCAGATACTCCCAGGCTACCACGCTCTGGGGTAGTGCTGCCTGCGCGATTCCCGCGACCACTGCACACTCTGATTTCAGCATTACACCGGCGGGTTTTAACACGCCACGCGAGGCATGAATCATCGACATTGAATCCTCAACGGTTACCGCCTGCGCACCGTTTTTTTGCATGTCAATCTCGCTACGTCCCAGGACCGGCAGAATATAGCTATGCCGTGCGGTCAACAGATGAGAGCGGTTAAGCTTAGTGGCTACGTGTACCGCCAAATCTAATTGCGTTAACGGTACAGCGCTCGCTTCCCGATCTGGCATTGCCAGCGCAAAATTGCCCCCCATGCAGATCAATGCTCGAGCCTGCCCCGTACATATTGCTTGCATGCTGGCAATTGCAGCATGTCCAGGTGCATGAGGTGGGGTGAAGCCATAGCGCTCACCCAGACGAGCCAGAAACTCTGCAGACGGTTTCTCGGTGATACCGACGGTTCGGTCGCCCTGTACATTAGAGTGTCCACGTAGTGGGCAGATACCCGCACCAGGCTTGCCAATGTTACCTTTCATCAACAGCAGATTGACCAGTTGCTGTACGTTCTGGGTACCATGTTCGTGCTGAGTGATCCCCATTCCGTAACAGATAATGGTGCGTTCGGCAGCGGCATATGCGTCAGCCAGTTCGGCGATTTGTGTCTGACTTAGTCCAGAAATACGTTCGATATCTTTCCACTCGGAATTGAGAACGTCACGGCGTAGCTCGTCAAAGCCGACGGTATGCGTTTGAATAAACTCGTCATCAAGCAATGAAGGCCGACCTGCGGCGCTTGCAGCATCATCGCGCTCAATTAACAGGCGCATCATCCCCTTGAGCAACGCCATATCGCCACCAATGCGCACGTTATAGTAGGCACTGGCCAACTGAGTCTCAGAGTTCGTCAGCATTTCAAACGGGTTTTGCGGTGCGGTAAATCGCTCCAGGCCACGTTCCTGTAGAGGATTGATGGCGATCATTTTCGCTCCCCGTTTCACTAAAGCGCGCAACGAAGTCAGCATGCGAGGGTGGTTTGTACCAGGGTTATGCCCAATGCAAATGACTAAATCGCACTTCTCAAAGTCTTCCAGCAACACGGTCCCTTTACCTACACCGATACTCGCTGCCAAACCCACGCTTGTCGGTTCATGGCACATGTTGGAGCAGTCGGGAAAGTTATTGCTCCCGTATTCACGGGCAAAAAGCTGATAAAGAAAGGCAGCTTCATTGGAAGTGCGGCCCGAAGTATAGAATTCAACCTGATTGGGATCACTATAGCTTTGAAGGCGTGCGCCAATTTCGTCGAAAGCTTGTTGCCAGCTTAATGGCTTGTAACAGTCGCTGACGGCATCATATTTCAAAGGCTGAGTGAGTCGCCCCGCAGCCTCAAGCTCGTGGTCTCCCCAGGTAAGTAATGATTGAACCGTATTCTCAGCAAAGAAAGAGGCGTTTACCTGCTTATCCGTGACTTCCCAGGCGATTGCTTTTGCGCCGTTTTCACAAATGTCGAATGACGCACTGTGCTTAGGATCTGGCCATGCACAACCCGGACAGTCAAAGCCCTCTGGCTTATTCATGTCAAACATGGCAATAACATCCTGGCGTATATCCATCTGCTTACGTACTGCATTCGCTACGGATTTAACAGCACCCCAACCACCTGCAGCACCCTGGTAGGATTCAATTTTTTTCTTCATCTACTTATCCTGTGTGGAAATGAATTATTAGGATTTGTAATAGCGATGATGCACAGTACATACAAAGGGATTATCGCCAACATGGATATATAAGAGTAGGGGACTACTCTCTTTCTATTTTTAATCTATTATCGTTAAACAATAGATTAAATACGATAAGTTAAGCATCATCTCTCATAGTGTTTAAATTAACATATTTTTCAATATAAAAAATAAGACTCTGGCTTCAATTGTGCGCGGATTTTCTTACAGGTGTAGGCTAATAGCCTTCACAAAATAATTATCCGCGCAATTTTCGTGAATGGAGCGCATAGACTAAGGTCAAAATCACAATTATTCATAGATAAAAGTGACACCAATGACTGACTGGGCGGTTCCGGCTGAAACCTTGTTTCCTGTTTGTCCATAGGTTGCGCTTAAACCCAGAGGTACTTTGCTTTTATTTACTGTCCCCAGGGAGACATTTTCTCCCGTAGCCAGTATTTTTCCATTACGCATTAGAGTGACACCCACTCCCGATGCTTTTGTTGCATCAGGTGCTGTGTTAGCAAACACTTGTCGGCTACTGTCAGTGGTGGCACCCGAAAGATAAAATGAGAGCTTTTGTTCGCTTGAGCAATATACGCCAAGGGGTATTTCTGCGCTTCCAGGAAAGTCCGGGAGATCCACGGTGACATTACGACTATCAACGGTGCAGCCGCCTGTTGGCATAACAACATTGTTATTTAAAATAATATTCCACGTAAAATTACGCGGATTTCCGCTTCCTAATGTTGCAATTTTATACATATGAATACGGGCAATGACTTCCCCCGCTTTTATGACAACTCCACCGGCCGCCCCAACTGGGGTAATATAGAGTTTTAACGGTAATGGCATCGGTGTCTTATCACCAATATCCAATACGTTGGTATTTGTCGTCAACGGGAAGGGGTAGGTCACATTATTCCAGTACAGCGATCCTTTATATGACTGTAGGGAGCCTGCGAAAGCTGAGCCTTGTACCAGGTTTATATGATCAGTGTCGTACCAGCCGCCGTAATCATTCCAGCAACTTATATGCTGAGACAAGTCTACAACCAGATTCTGGCCCGGCTGTATTACAGGGTCGAGATTAACATAAACAGAGGTTGTACCTGCTCCAATACTTGACCCGCCATCGACATTACAACTGAAGGCAAAAACTTTGCCTGCCATTAATAGAAGATAAATACCGAACAGGACCTTTATACTGATTGTTTTACCCATGATATATCCTAAGGTTAAAAATTGATTTAAAAAGAAGGCTAAGAAAATCGAATCGACGTTATTGCCAGGTGTAGATCACATTGATTAGCGCCTCGATCGTTCCCTGGCTTGCGTTTCCATTCACCGTGATAGCTATTGCCTTAAGTGGAAACTGTGCATTACGAGTGATCTCATCAACAATAACCGTTTTGCTATCGCCATTTTTTAACGCAGCATCCTGGTCATCCCTCAGCTCTATCTGAATATTTTCGGCAGTACCTTCATTTTTGTAATAACCCGTATTGTCAGTTGAACCTGTCACGATTGCCGTCACTGCACTTGTTTCAACCGGACAATCGGTTAATGACAAAGTAATATTGTGCCAGCCAGATGCAGAACCAGGTTGTTGCAGATTGCGCGTATAAAGATCCCCGAGATTAACGTTAGCTTCTTTGGTTTGAATAGTGCAGGGTTTAGCGACTACCCGACCATTAACAGTGATAGTGACATCGGCGGCCTGGAGAGTTGCTGTGAATAACGCGCAAAACGTAGCTAACAGGAACCTCTTGTGAAGTCTTTTCATATCTGACTCTGATTATTGAAATTCAAGGGTAAAGGTTGCCGAAGCCCTCACCAGTCCCGGATTGACGGACTTCTGAGTTGACTTCAGACGAGCGGAGTAAGGCAAAATATTGTTCTGTTCTGGTACCAGTGGGATCCACTGCATCCCGGCATGAAGATCATTCAGTTTCACCGGACGCATATTTGCGTCCAATATTTCTATACCCAAACCGGAGGCCGTATTGCTTCCTTCATCCAGTTTCAACAAAGTATTATTTTCTGCATCCTCAATACCGTTAAATGCAACCCGAACCCCCGTTGTCCCTTTGCTGCATTCACTTAACGTAATCTGAAAAGGGACGGCTGGACTTGTGCTACCGGTCGTTGGAAATTGTCTGGCACTGTTTTTTTGGAGATCTACGGTAAAATTAAGCGAATCCGATGAGACTGTGCAGCCATAATCGAGGACGCGCCCGCTAATTTTAATAACGCTATCTGCGGATAAAGCAGAATAGGTGGTTAACCCCAGACATAAACCGAGGAAAATAATGTTATTGTATTTCATAATCTATTGTTCCTTAGCGACAGATTGCTGTCTGCTGGTTCAGTAAGGTACCAGGAGAAACTTCAGGAAGCTTGTACTCGACAATACAGTTTGAGTTTTTATCTTTGCCCCATGAAACCTGTAATTGCCCTGACTGTGGAAGTCCAGTCAGATAAACCTGACCATTTTCCGCGACAATGCTGCCATTTTTATTCTCTCCGTGTGTGACAATTGCACCGAATGGAACGCTCTTATTACCGTACTTCAACGTCATTAATACTTTCCCGCCGATTTGTGCATTAAATGTTGCTCTGGCAATAGCACCGTGAGTTGGGATGACAGTGACCACGGTTTCATCCAGTTCAACATTATCTGCAAGGGAATTCGCGTTAAGAGCAACACGGTTTTCTCTATATTCTGTCGCAAATGGTAATATGGCATAACCACGCCAGTCGGTATGAATTCCGGTCTGGTTCTCTATTTTGACATTATCAGCACCAGGAGCCTTAACCAGAACCATTGTGTCGCCCAGCGGCTGTCCAAAGGTGATGCCATCAGCATGAGCAATAATCCCACCACTCATTCCGTAATAAATCTGGCTGCTGTCACCACTCCGACTGTAACCGACATTAGTATTACCATAAGCTCCACGATAATTAAGAGAACTGTAACCACTGGTGCCAGACGATGTATTACCTCCGTGGGTGTTACCGACCTGAACGCTATAATTCAGGTTATTATCCGGCAGCAGAGTGCCATAAACCCCCGATAGATTGGTCATGCCGCCTTTCAAATCGTTTGACATACTGTAACTGGCGTTTGAATTACGAAATGCCGACTGACTGTCTGTACGCATCCAATGACTGAAGGGAACATTAAGCGTAAAAGCGAGTAAATGATCCCGATCGTTTTGCCATATATTATTGGAATAGCTGTAATTCAGCGAAGTCGTAATATCACCAAACGGCACATTTAATCCAAATGATATTTGCTGGTCGCTGCGTGACGTGTTCCAGTAACTTTGGCGACTGGCACTGAAAAATGTCGTACCGTAATTTCCAAGCTGCTGAGAGATGCTTATTTGTTCCTGACCACGCTTACTGTAGAACAGATTAAAATAATCAATAAATTGTGTCTGCTCATTGGTGTCTCCGGTAGGAGGCTTGACGGTGTAACCACTCATTCGACTGTAGGCACTGTCGGATAAGTTATAAAAACCTTGCGTAGAATAGCGATATCCTGCGACCTGGATATTGGTTCCACAACAAGTTTATTGCTGCACTTGTTGAAGAGAGTATTTGCAAAAACATTTTATGTCGCTAAATAACATGACGATTTCATTATGCATGTTATTTATAAACCGTGACTAAACAGAATATTATTGCGAACAAGGGAAGTGTCAGGAAAGGTCAAGAGCTACCAATGGTTAATATGGCTATAAATCATTAGCTATGGTTAATGTTTGCTTGCTGAAACTAACACCGAATTGCTCTAAACAGATAAGTGCAGGGTTTATTAAAGCTGTCCGACAGACTTTCTTAACCTGGTAATATCTCTCTTGGGTGACTCTCCAAACATCCGCGAATATTCCCGACTGAAATGGGATAGCTTTCGTAACCGACAGCATAGGCTGCTGTGGTGACATCGTAATGTTCATTCAGCATCTGTCGCCTGACTTCATTGAGACGTAGCCATTTCTGATACCGGAGTGGACTCATTCCCGCTTGATCCGTCCTTAAATAAGTAACAGCACCCTCTGGTGTTTTCGTATGCAGTGTCTATGCGACAGACACTGCGCTCTTAGCATGGGGCAGGGAATAACCAGGCTATTTCTCCATGCACAGGCCAATTATGAAAGAGGAGAGGCTTAAGTTCTTGAACCCTGAACGAATAACGACTACCAGAAAAGCACTTCGCATCACTCAGACATGATTTAACTATTCTGGGTTTGAGGGAAATACATAATTTAATTTATAATAAAAAACTTTGCAACCCACTGTAATTAAATAATTTTTTCTCATCGAGCAATCAAAGCATGCACTTATGAACTAAGTTTTGGTTCATAACTGTGCAAGTAGCTGAACACAAATCATACGAATTTTCTACCATTGGTTCATGAACTGGTTTTTCTGATTTTGTGATGAACATCAGGTTTTAGTATTCAGTTATTATACCTTTTAGTTGGTAACCGAATGCGTACTGAAAAATCCAATAAAATTCCTTAAATATGCGAGCGTGATAATGGCACTGACCCCGGCTCAAATACGCTACCTCAATCAATGTGAACCAGGCGAACCTGTGTCACATGCATTGTCCGAGCTACTATTCAATGATCATGATCTACTCAGTATTGATGCTAACGAACGGTCCATTACCTTTCGCTTTGCGATGTACCTCCAGCTATCTTTCCCCGGTTGGAATGTAGATTGCGAATATAACCGGGATGGTGTAGAACCTAAACGGCTCAGACATTTGGAGCTTTATCCAGACAGCGAAGACGTTGAAGCAAAGACAGTATTTCCTGATGTGATCGTGCATCGGCGAGGTACACAACAGAATCATCTGGTCTTAGAATTTAAAAAATCAACGAGTCGCGTCGATAGACGAATCGATCTACTGAAACTTCAAGGTTATAAGCAGCAGCTTGGCTACGATCACGCTTTGTTTGTGGAGGTCGGTACTGAGGGACAATCGATTATCACGGCGCTCGAGTGGGTCTGAAAGGTGATAAAAAGGTAATTTATGATACGTATTCCATTATTCAACTCTCAGCACCTTGAGGCCGCTTGTCGCGTTCTTGCTGATACCGAACGTGGCTTGAGTGGGGCGCAGATCGAGCGACTCCTACAAGAAATCAAAGTTGCCGACACATCGCCAAGCATGACAAAATGGAAACGGCTGTATAATGCGCTCGTAGGTGCGCAGAACCAATATCAGGTCGGCAACCATCTCATAATGTTCATTAACCGTGCGATGAATCCGGTAAATTACGCTCGTGATCCAGCAGTATTTACCTGGAGGCGTGATGAACTCAATGTTGTCCTAGCTTTTTCCGGCTTTTATGTCCGCGAAGATGGTAAGGTCACGAACGCTACTAAAGCAACAACACTCGATTCAGCCAGAGCCCGCGCCGGGCGACTTAAGGCTGCACTCGAAAACCGTGCTGTGCATGCTGAAGTTTTGAACTATTGTCGTGCAGAACTTCTGGACGAAAACTATTTTCATGCCGTCTTCGAGGCGACGAAAGGGGTTGCGGAACGTATTCGTCAGTTGTCTGGGTTGAGCGGCGATGGTGCTGACTTGGTGAACAAGGCATTTACCGGACAACAACCAGTTCTGACCTTGGGACCGCTCACTACCGACTCAGAAAAGAGTGAACAAAAAGGTTTTGCGAACCTACTCATTGGTCTATTCGGCGCTGTGCGCAATCCACTGGCCCATTCGCCTAAGAAGAATTGGCCCATGTCTGAATTGGATGCGCTGGACATCCTTACGTTGGTTTCGCTTATTCATCGCAAGCTGGATGGCACACAGAAAAAAATATAGCCATATTATTGGGGAGTTGCATGAGCTACGCGGACTGGCGAGTTTATCAGGAGGCCACAGCTGAAGTATTTCGACGTCTTGGATGTAATGCTTTGGTTGATTATCGAGCCAAAGGTGTTCGAGCGACCCATGATATTGACGTCTACGCGACCTTCCTTCGATCGGGTATCCTCTGTACTTGGGTAATCGAATGCAAATTGTGGAAAACTCGCGTTCCTAAGGAAAAGGTGCTTGCTCTCAAGAGCCTCATTGATGACCTTGGTGCCGATCGAGGAATCATGGTCAGTGAGGTTGGTTTCCAACCTGGAGCACAGGATGCGGCACGAGGGTCGAACATCACTCTGGTCACATCCTTGGATGATTTTGCCAAGACTGCACAGGCAGCAACATCAGAAGCCTCTCTTATTCTAGACAGTAGTGATGATGGAGCCCCGATTTATAAATTTCCAAGCCGCTCTGAACCACATGACATTCTCCTGCATAACAACTTCCTGATAACTGCAAATTGGGCTGGATGCAGCATTTCAATCGTTAATCCATCATCCAAATCAATCATACGTACCATCGACCTGGATAAATATGAGTCGATCTCCCCGCAAAACGGTGAAAGAGAGATTTTGAGCCATCCTCCTGGTAGCTTAGTTATTGCAGATGGCCGTTTGTTTGTCGGCCAGGTTTTTTCGGACTTTGTGCTCGTTATTGATTTGGCTACGCATGCTATCGTTAAAAGAATAGTGTTACCTGGGGGCGGTAACGGACAATTAGCAGTTTCACAAAACGAAAAAGAAATCTATTTCGCAAGCAATCGAGTCAACCAGTTCTACATCATTGACAGTGCCACATACGTTGTAAAGACAGTAGCATATCCCGAAGGTGGCCGAGGCTGCATGTCGCTGCTACGACATCCGACACTGCCATTAATTTACATTGGCATTCAACGCGGCGGACGCAGCCACGGGCTGAGTTATCCACATGCTAACTGCTATTTAGCTATCTACGACTTGAGTCGTCAAAAATATACGGCGGATGTCCAGCTCGCCGAGATAAGCAATGGTCGTGCAGATGATTCAACCCCTGCATGTCTAACATATGACGATCTCTACAATCGCATCTATGTCGGCATGTTCCAGTCCAAGCGTGGCATCTGTGTAATAGAGCCGGAATCAGGGGAGCTAATTCAAGAAATTCGCTTTGCCTCAAATGATAATAATAATTTTTTCGCATGGGCAGACCCGTTATCGCAAACGGTGAGTGGAAACTTACTGTTATCGGTCAATCGAAACAATCATGAGCTTGTAGCGTTAGATCGTGCTTCACTTCAAATAAAAAAAATTCTATTTGTTGGTGAAGCGCTTAACGGCCCGAGAGCCGTTTTGGTGTGGGGAGATAATGCTGTTGTCAGCTACCCAAGTCGAAATGGATTACTTTTCATTCCACTTGGAACTCTGAAATAATAAAATCTACTCCTGATGCTTGACTAGTCACGTTCTTGAGGATGTGGTTAAAGCGAAGGCGATGACTGTTCCTTAAAATACTTACAAAGTGGCTTGTGCAATGGACTTTATTGACAAACAGATTCTCCCGCCAAAGTCGTGGGAGAAATTCGAAGATTTGACTCGTGCATTGTTTGCCGCAGTGTGGAGGTCTCCCCTTACGCAAAAAAATGGTCGGTCTGGGCAAAAACAGCACGGTGTTGATGTCTATGGAACGCCACAGGCAACACCCGGCATAAATTTTGGTGTGCAATGCAAAGGGAAGAACGAAGGTTATGGGGCCAAGGCGACTATCGTGGAGTTCGATACGGAACTCATCAAGGCCGAAAATTTTAAACCACAGCTTGGACACTGGACATTTGCTACTACAGCGCCTAATGATGCGCGACTTCAAGAACATGCCCGACTAGTGTCAGAACAACGCGTGAAGGAAGGAAAATTTCCCGTAGTTGCTATTGGATGGGACACGATTCAAGCGCTGCTATCCACTCATCAGGAAGTGATTGAAGAAATCTATCCCGAACATGCAAGCGATCTGCATAAAATCATGGCAGCTCTGCGCGCGTTACCAAGTTCCGAGGAGCTCGATCAGATCCGGCGGAGCCTCATTGTGTTCGCACCAAGATCATCAGTACTCAATATTGAAGCATCAGTTTGGTCTGAGGTTAAGTTCGAAAAGCCTCGTGATCTTGGACCTGCTCTAATGGGTCGTCCACTCGGGCCTGCAGATGTCGCTGCTTGTCCCATTCTTCCGGAGGTAGCTCTACTGACTGCAGACCTGGAGCGCGCAGGAACAGCTCGACTTGCGGGGGTACCGGGAGCTGGGAAATCAATCTCAATTCTTCAAGTGGCGCTTCAAATGTATTGTCGCGGCTGGCGTGTCCTAAGATTAGCCGACCCAATTGGAAAGATACCTTCTTTTGATGAGAGTCTGAAACCGACACTCTACATCGTTGATGATGCTCACCTGACTCGCCCAGCATTTCTTCGTGAGTTGGAAGAACAGGCCACTGCATCGCGATGGGTATTAAGTGCGTACACGATTTCCGAAGATAAGAGCGGCTTTCCAGGCGCCATCCATCTTGATGCTAAGCGAGCGGTTCGGGTTATTGCGAATGGTTTTCTGGCTTCCCGCGAAGCAACACTTGCCGCTGTTCGTCAAGCCGATGATCGCATCGGCGATCGGCCTGGAGATGAGCAGTTCGATCTACGCCTTGAGCATGCAGCGGAGAAAGCGCTTTATCCCTGGCAATTCTGTTTCATCCTTGGAGGAGGATGGCGGCGAGCGAATGCAATGGCAAGTTCTGCGCGCGCAGCAGGCGCTGACGTGGTTCTTGCAGCTGCTGCAATTCGACAGCTGGCATCACGTGATGCGCACTGTTCACGCGAAATGTTGTTGCGGTTAGTCGGGGACGAGTTGTCGAATTCTGATGGAAATGCTGCGATTGATTGGCTTGTAGCGCAACGATTTTTGCTGAGTTTCAACGACCTTCGCTGTCCACACCAGCGTCTTGCTATTGTACTCCTGGCACGTATTCTCGACGGACAGACAGCCGAAGAGCGTCAGAAAATTGCAGTTATGCTCAGAACAGTTCTGACCGACATTCAGATGCCTCTCAGTGGCCTAAGTGTTCTACTTAGCGAACTTTCGTTAGCTGGCGAATTTGGGATGTGGCGAAGGCTTGTACAGCCGGCATGGCTTACTCCCGCTTTAGAACGCTGCTGGGTAGCGACAGAACCACTTGATATTCGGCATGCTTGCTGGTTACTGAATAATTTGCATAGCTATCTGCCCGATGAGATGGAAACAATTGCCGATCATAGTGAGACTCTTGCAGAGTGGATACAGGCGGCGCCGGAAGGTGCATGCTATGCGATTGGCCGCGTGCTTAATCATGTACTTAATACTAATCGGGCACTTGGTGAAAACATCGTCATGCTAGTTGAGCCACGCGCATTAGCAAAGGCGATCAGTGCTGCTGCCCCGTTGCATGCGGGTGAGATTGCCGAACTGCTTTCGATGATAGGTGCTTGTAAAGATGATATGTGGAAGGCACGCTATCTCGAACACATTGATCACGATGCGTGCCTTCGCATTGTGTCACAGTGGCCGCAGGATGCCTACCTATCGGTCGTTGCCGATTTTTGCGAACATTTCTGCTACGTCGAATCAGAGTTCGGGTTCACTTTGATCGAAGCACTTATCCCGGCCATCGCCGATCGACTGCGTGCCGCTCCGCAAGAGTCTTTCCACGAACTAAACGATATCGTGTGGAACGCGTTGCGGCACTACGATCCGCTTAACATCTATGTTGGCAAGTTGGCACCGTCCCGAAGAATGCGGCAGGTGGGGCGAAAAATCTGCCGTTGCTGGTCGCCTAAGGATCTCGCGATCTCTTTGTCGCGCAGTACGCAACGAAACTTCCAAGCTGCCGCAGGGCTTCTTAGCTTCATGCATAAGGCCTCGCCAAAGCAGTTCGAGGAGACGGTATTAGCACTCAATTGGAGCGAGATCGACCAAGCGATAGGCTCGGATTGGGCGGAAAATATCGGCGATGCGAGAATGCTGCTCGGAGTTGCGCACATCGTACCAGCAGCGAGACTCGCAATTCAGGAGATGATTGCGCGCAATGAGCCGCGTATCGTCAACATGTCGACGCATCTCGCAGCCATCGCGCCGGCTAGCGCGTTACGTCATATAGCCGCGGGCAGACGCATTGCACTCAGCCATTGGGGTCATGTCGATTGGCAACTGGGAGCATTAGTTTTGGCGAGGATTGCTCAGTCGGAGCCAACACTGGTTTCTACATTTCTTGAACCGCACTACAGTGGGCTAGCAGAGGCGTTATCTCAGCCCAGCCCCACTTTTTACAATGAGGCTCTGATGTTTCTTTGTCTCCTCGTGCAAGTCCAGCCTTCAGGCTTAATTCGAGTGCTGGATCAAATTGATGTAAACAGGGCAACACTGGGGTGGCGTAATGCACTTCGCGGGCAGGAGAATAGTCGTGAGCCTGGCGCAAAGGCTCAGGTTCGGCAGGTAGCGTCTTTGCTAGTCCATCATGCGATGGATCGTAGTGATGCATTGGGAGAGTTAGCCCGCCGACTGCGACGTGACTTTCCCCGTCAATCTATACCTTTAGCAAAGACTATTGAGTTCATTGATTTAAGCGAGCCGATTGAATGAACATGCATTAGCAGCTGCCGGATCGTATTGGTGTAATCAGGCAAACTGGAAGAAGGTAGCGAGGTGATTACCTTACTTAACGCTATTCTCAAAAAGATAAGACTCGAATTTGAGTTCACTATGATTTACTGATAAAACGAAGATATTATAAAACCATTGCATTTAAGGATGAAGTAAATGAAAGAGACTTACATTTTTAGGTTCCGTGATCTAGGAAAAAGTGAAGGATTTACCATCGAACAGCATAACCAAATTGCTCGTGAGGAAGGGGATGTTTGGTGGGGATGGTGGGCAAAATCTGGTGAGGTGTTTCCATCACAAGAACTAAGAATTGCTGCCGAAAATCTCACCAAAATATATTTTTTTGATTCAGGGCGACTAAAGTTCTATAGGGCCGAATTAAAAGAAGTCTGCTCCTCAGCTGCTGGGGATAGCAAGAAGAAGGCTCCTGATAATGGTAGAAAAACACCAAGGTATTATAATGAAGATGAGTTGTTAGGTTGGTTAAAAGTTTCTGAAATTTGTGAAATTCATGATAATGATGATGTTCTCAAAACCTTATCCTATATTCCATTAGATTCATTATTCACCACCTCAAAGGATTTAGATGAACAGCTTTTCAATAAAGTTGTTTTTTCAGTAACTGAATTAAAAGAACAAGATAGAACAATTTGGAAGGTGAGACCTGCTATTGATTCTGATCTTCAGCATGAATTATTAGCATCCCATTATATTCCTTATAATTTCAACCAAAAATATAGCCAAAAAAAAGGGGAGTTTATAATTTGGCTTTCAGATATTCATTTCGATAACGGAAAAGGCAAGCATGCGTTTCCAGCGCAAGATAATGATCAACAGAAATGTTTATCTTCTCGTGTAGTAGAGTTGGCAGACAAATATAGCAATGGAAATAAATGTGCCGGATTGGCTATTTCAGGTGATTTGACTTGGCAATCACAGGTTGAGGGGTTTGAGCTGGCTTCGAAATTCATCAAAGATGTTAGTTCTTCTCTTAGCCTTACACCGGATGATATAATTATTTGCCCAGGGAATCATGATGTTGGTTTGGTTTCTAAAGAACAATATTTTGAAATAATGGGAAAGCCTACTACTGATACTCCATGGGCAACTCTAGCAGAAAACTATCATAAAGGAAGCAAAGAAAACTATATAAAATTTTATAAAGATGTTTTCCAAAGAAAACCTGAAGAAGATCTCTCGCAAGGAAGAAAATTTTTATTGGGAGGGCACAAAGTAGTTGAAGTGGCGGCCTTGAACTCATGTGTTTTACAACAAGTTAAAGATTCATTTTTGGGTATGGGGTTTATCGGTGAGAAACAACTCAGTAACGTTGCGGAATCTATGGGATGGATGAACAAAAGTGGGGAGTATATATCTAAAAAAAGGGGGGTCACAAGAATTGCTATGCTCCATCATCACCTAACTTCAATTAATGAGGCCGAAGATGCCTATTTGGATTCAAAATATAGTGTTACACTAGATGCGGAGAGATTGTTGCGTTGGGTGGTGAAACATAAAGTTGACTATATTCTTCATGGGCATATGCATAGAAGTAGTTGTATTACAATAAAAAAAATACTATCTCCATTAGAACCAGTCTCGGCTTCAAATCCTGAACATACTTTTCAAATTATTTCTTTGGGAAGCTCAGGGGTTGCTAGTTCAGAATTGCCAAATCAAGATTGTGCTAACTATGCATGTATAATGGATTTTTCTGGTGAAAAGCTAGCGTTCAAATTTTTCAAGCTCGATAGACAGAACGGAGCAAATGAAACGGCAACCTATGCTATTGAAGGTTTATCATGAAATTACTTATCACCGATTTGGATAATACACTGTACGATTGGGTAAGTTTTTATTCCCAATCATTTAGTGCTATGGCTGAGGAACTATCAAAGGAGATAAATGTTCCTTTAGATATACTTTTGTCCGAGTATAAGGTCATTCATCAGAGGTTTGGTAATTCTGAAAAACCGTTTGCTACTCTAGAGTTGCCATCTGTTATTTCTTATTTTGGGACCAATGATAAGATTTTATTACAAAAAAAACTTACGCGAGTATTTTCTGCTTTTAGCTCAAAGCGCAATCATACATTGAAATTATACCCTACTGTCAGGGATACTTTAAATATTTTAAGGGAGCGTGGTGTTAAGATTGTCGGTCATACTGAATCTTTAGAATATAATTCTTTGTATCGCCTTTATAAGCTTGATGTCATTGATTTTTTTGATCACCTTTACACAATTGAAGACAATCACAATCTCCACCCCAATCCTAAAAACGCAAAAGTTATTTCAGTAAAAGATGATTTTATTATAAGGTTATCTAGTGCTGAATCTAAGCCTAACCCAAAACTCTTGGAGCACATTTGTCTCACTGAAAATGTAGATATTAAAGATGCGGTATATGTTGGTGACTCTATTACTAAAGATATATCAATGGCAAAGTCTATTGGAATGAAAGCTGTTTGGGCTCGCTATGGTCGTCAGTTTGCTCCCGAGCTATGGGAAATTTTAGTGAAAATAACACACTGGACTGATAAAGATGTTGAAAGAGAAGAGCAACTGAAGGAATCATTTTCAAGAGTTAAACCGGATTATTCAATTAATAGTTTTGCAGAAATTTTGGATCTGATGTGATTTTCATTATGGTTCCAAGATCTTAAAGGATTTTGGAACCACTTTATACTGGCTTTATTATCACAAAAGTGATTGGCCTGGCCCCCATTTTATAAGATATCTCAATTTTCGAAAGGCACCATAATCTGAATCGACACTTCTTAGTTTCAGGAGTATCTCCTACCAGTAAAATCGCAGCAAGGATTGATAGGGGCCTGAGAGATATTCATCCCTGATTTTGTGTAGCTCAACAGCCAGTCCAATGTATGGCACAGTTTAATTCACGTCACCGATTCTATATGTATAGGATTTCCTTACGATGAAAGTGTATCTTGTACAAGTTTCAGCTAGTTTCATCTACGGACACGGGGGTACCCAAAACAGAGGGAGGAGCAAAAAACGCATAAGACAATGATTTTTTTCGACAATCGTAAAAGTATTGGGAGATCACTGCCTATTAGGCTTACAAACTGTTAAAATTCCCATCAATTTTTCATTGACTGGGGCAGCGGACGAATTAACTGACGGTTATACCCGGGTCTCAGCATACGACTAAAACCTACATTTGCAGAAATGTTACACCCAACTTCCAAGGTGCAATCGCTCTACGAATGGTTGTTAGTGAAAAAAGGGTCATCGCATGAAGTCTAACCTTTTTCGAATTAAGGAGTAGGGTATGGTCCCGTTCTATGATTGGTGCGACTCGGCTGACATGCCATTAGGTAATCACCATGTTCGAGTCATGACGGGCCGGCCAGGAGATATTGCGACTGGCATTCAGATGACAGCTAGGGCTATCCCCGCCCACTACACTACAGAGGAGCGGATTGCCGCCGCGCTTGCGAAGTTAGGTAAGACAGCAGCTGCTCAAATGCTCAACGATCTCCTTCCGCAAACTGCGCATATTAGGTCGGGTGACCTTGGCGAGATCTATGCAACAGAATGGATTGATGCGTACAGCGGTTATCGAGCGCCTATCAAAAGACTGCGCTGGAAGGATCATCGAAATATGGCAATGCGCGGCGATGATGTCATCGGTATGCTTCTCGACGCTGAAACACAGCGACTCAGCTTCCTGAAAACAGAAGCTAAAAGCCGTATTAACCTGCGCGCTCAAACGCTTGAGGAGGCTCGGAGCGGCTTAGATAAGGATAGCGGCCTTCCCTCGTCGCATGCGTTATCTTTTATCTCGGCCAGACTTATGGAGATAGGCACCGATGCACCGCTCGTAGACGCAATCGACGAGGCACTCTACCGGCACGGTATCCCGCCCGAGAGCGTTAAACATCTACTCTTCACGTTTTCAGGTAACCCACCACAGACGCTCCTAACACAGGCGCTACAGGCCTATCCTGGCCCGATTGGACAATGGGGTGTCGGTTTGCATATCGACAACCATGCTGCTTTTGTCGGAGCCGTCTACGATCGAGTAATTGCCGATGCCAACAACCCCTGATGCTATCATTGCTGCTATAACGGACGCGGCGACGGTCGGCTTTCGCGGCAGGCTAATTGCACGAGGTCAGGCACGTGCAATGATCTGGCGTGACGGTGTTCTTCCTCCTGGTGCGCCGGATTTCTCGGCTCAACTCAGCTTCGATCTTCACAGTTACGCGTATGGTTTGCTTGGACTAGGTCTGCGCCTTTTAGAGTCAGATGGCGACCCGAATCAAGCACGGATCGCATTCGAACAGGCGGCGACAGCGCTTGAGTCGGTCATGGCCAACGGCAATCGCGAAGAAGCTGATCGCGATTTCCATTTTCTCCTTGCAGCTGCCAGTTATCACCTCGCGCACCTTTCTGCCCGGGCCTATTCCCTCCTCGCAATTGTGGCCGATGAAGCAAATTTCTCGCCGATCGAGCATGCGCTAACTCTGTTGATACGCCGAGATATCAATTCGCTGCGTACACGCGTATATACCTTTCGTCTCGATGGTCGTGGATCTGATGCGACCATTACGACATTCTTACAGCAGCATCTCACCGAGTCCATCGTTGCCGATGCGGCGGAACGAGATGGAAAGGACTTTCTTTTCGAAGGCCTGAATCTCGCACTGACAGATGTTTTCTTCGGTGCCTTTTCGATGTTCCTGCTCGCCCTAGATCGCGGTGAATATACTCTTCTCGAAAAAGCGATCGCCCAGCTTCGTGAAAACCTCGATATCTGCGGGGAGCTGAACCTTATACCGCAATGGTGGGTGCACCGGATTGCTATCCATCTGCTTAAAGATTTCTGGTCGAACACCTTCCACGAAAAAGTTCCGCTGCTTCCCGCTGGCGGCGTTGCCCCTTCGTGGCCTGTCCTTCGTGAACTCTTTATTGGCTTGCTCGCTCGACGCCCAAGGGCAGAGGTCGACTTGTGGCCGTCGCAGATTGAAGCGGCATCGCGAGCTGTCAACCAGACCGACAACCTCGTTGTTTCGTTGCCGACCAGCGCAGGTAAGACCCGCATCGCTGAATTGTCTATTCTGAGATGTTTAGCCGGTGGGAGGCGTGCCATTGTCGTGACCCCGCTTCGCGCTCTATCTGCGCAAACCGAAGCCACACTTCAGCGTACCTTCGGGCCACTCGGCAAGACCATTTCTGCCCTTTATGGCAGTATCGGAGTGTCCGGCTTCGACGAAGATGCCATCCGCGGGCGTGATATTGTTGTCGCAACCCCAGAGAAGCTCGATTTCGCCTTGAGGAACGATCCGTCACTGCTCGACGATGTGGGCTTGCTCGTTTTCGATGAGGGCCATATGATTGGTTCAGGTGAGCGCGAAGTTCGTTACGAGGTTCAGATTCAGCGCCTCTTACGTCGTAAGGACGCAGATCAACGCCGCATAGTCTGTCTATCGGCAATTCTTCCGGACGGAGATCAAATGGAAGACTTCTCGGCGTGGCTACGGCGCGATCAACCGGGAGGTCCCATTAAGAACGATTGGCGTCCGACGCGTTTGCGGTTCGGCGAGGTCACTTGGAATTCGCCGACAGCGCGCCTAAATCTTCGCGTTGGTGAGGAAAGGCCATTTGTGCCCAGATTTCTGACTGGTGCGGCACCGCCGCTGTTCGTACCACCGAAGAAGCGTCGCAACCGACTCTTTCCGGACAATCAGCAGGAGTTGAGCCTTGCAACCGCATGGCGTCTAGTCAGAGATGGTCAGACAGTGTTGATCTATTGCCCAGAGCGTCGCAGCGTCGAACCATTTGCCAAGGTCATCGTTGACTTGCACTCGCGCGGTGCACTCGAGTCTTTGCTAACAGTCGAATTGACCACTTTGCAGATCGCTATAGCACTCGGTGAGGAATGGCTTGGGACAGACAGCTATATTCTGAAATGCCTTCGGCTTGGTGTGGCTCTTCACCATGGTGCCTTGCCGACAGCTTATCGCAAGGAAATCGAGCGCCTTCTGCGAGAAGGTATACTCAAGGTCACGATCTCATCGCCGACTCTGGCGCAGGGACTCAATCTCTCGGCGACAGCGGTCGTCATGCACTCGCTCTACCGGCACGGTGAAATGATCAAGGTTTCGGAATTCAAGAATGTCATCGGCCGAGCAGGCCGTGCTTATATTGATGTAGAAGGCCTTGTTCTCTATCCCATCTTTGAAGATGTGAATAACAGGAAGCACAACAAATGGGTCAATCTGATAGAAGACCACGGTGCTCGTGAGATGGAAAGCGGGCTCATCCAGCTCATCTTCTCGCTGCTGAGCCGCATGCACTCTCACATTGGCGGTGATCTCGACCATTTGATCGACTATGTTGTCAATAATGCTGCTGCGTGGATCTTCCCAGAGGTTGCCGGTGAAAAGGTTGATGAGCGAGAGCAGGCGCTGAAAGAGTGGGATCGCCATATGGCGACACTAGATACCGCCATTCTCAGTCTCATTGGTGAGGCCGATGTACCCGATGACCAGATCGAGACCGCTCTCGACAGTATTCTCCAATCTTCACTCTGGCAACGCCGCCTGCTGCGTGTTAACGACGAATCACGGGCTGCCTATCGCACCGCGCTGTTTACTCGGAGCCGTTATATCTGGGCGAATTCGACTGCCGTCACACGGCGTGGTTATTTTCTGGCTGGGCTTGGCCTTGAAGCTGGACGTGCGCTGGATGCAATTGCACCGGAGGCGAACAATCTGCTCATGCAAGCTAATGCAGCCTTGGTTGTATCAGATCATGAGGCTGCAATCACTGCGATCACAGATATCGCCGAACGCGTGTTCACCTTTTATCCGTTTGAACCAGACACGCTCCCGGCGAATTGGCGTGAAATCCTCAGAGGTTGGCTGCTTGGGCATCCGTTGGCAATGATGATCGCCGGAGAGGAGGTAGACGCATTGCAATTTATTGAGGGCGGTCTGGGCTATCGTCTTCCTTGGGCTATGGAGGCGTTGCGGGTACGTGCCGCCGCCAACGGTGATACCGTTGGCATGCCAGCACTAGCGTTGGAAGATTATGAACTCGGCCTTGCTGTTCCAGCTGTCGAAACGGGGACGATGAACCGCTCAGCCTCAATACTGATCCAGGCGGGTTTTAATTCACGACAGGCGGCCATCAAAGCCGTCACCGATACGGCTGCTAACTTCACGAACGGGGCGGAATTGCGCGATTGGTTGCGTTCACCTGGTCTCGCTGTCTATTCGGCACAACCAAACTGGCCAACGGCCGAAGCTCGGACTATATGGCTCGAATTCATCCAGGAATTTGCTCCGTCAGACAACCTTTCTTGGGCGCGGCGAGATTATCTTGGAAACGTCAATTGGTTCGATGTTCCGGCGCCTTCCGGAACTCCAGTCGGTCTCTTTCATTGGAACGGACAACCGCTAGTGCTTGCACCAGATGGGCACGCGATTGGTCTGCTACAACACCCTCTTAACCTTAATCGGCGAGGACTTGTGCGAGCGACGGTCGCTATGAATAACGGCCAGATCAATCTGAGCTATCTCGGCCCTGATGATTTGTGGGTAGTTGCGAAGCCACATTAAGATATACTGCTATAAAGGAATTAGCTGGGGATCCCTGTGGTAGATCACTGTTTTCACCATATGTTCAAACACGTTAGGATTTAAATTTTAAACCACGCCACCCATAACCGCGCTATCATGCCATTTTGCGGCAACTGCTGGGATAATGCGGTGGCCGAATCGTTCTTCAGTTCGCTGAAAAAAGAACGGTTCAGGAAACACATATATATAACATGTGATATGGCCCGGGAGTATATCTTCGATTACATTGAAATGTTCTACAACTGGGCCCGACGCCACAGTCATCTCGGCGGCGTCAGTCCTGAGGCCTTCGAATAGGCCTCGTCGTGAAGACACAATTTATCTACGGGCGTGGGGGTAGCCCAATGGACCGAGAATTCTGAATACTGACGTGGCGGATAACAGCCATGTGGCGTTCCTTCGAAATTCACGAAAGTTGCATTTACATCGAAGTTACAGGAATTATGACACACACTTTCTGATTTAAATGTGATGCAATAGGTATCAAGGTTTGATTGAAGAAACATTTAGATGAGGTCCTAAAGCTTCTTCACCCATCGTTTTGCATACGCGCAACTATCACCAATCTTCACTCCTTGCCGGTAAATCAAACTCTTTTTCTACAAATTTTGAAGTTCTTGCATCCGTTAAAATAGGCGCAGAATTAAGGGACATCTCCACTCCTAAAATATTTAACACTTTGTAGAGTCGCTGAAAACTTGCCTTTGAAGGATTTGCCTCAAGACGAGCGTAAGTCTGCTGAGTCACACCCAACCTGGCGGATAATTCTCTTTGAGTTAATCCTTTTGATTTACGAAAACCAATTAAAAGTGGTCGTAACTGGTTAAGAAGTCTGACCGGGAAAACATTATCCATAAGTAGGTGACCATGTCGATTACTTTATAATAAGTTCACTCCTTGAAAAACAGCTTGTAAGGTGTTTTATTACTTTACAGCTTATAAGGTGTAAGGATGAACTCATTGTTTAACAAGTAGTGCTGAAATCTTTAAGGTTGCATCTGGGGCTGGCTGAGCTTATATTTATTAAGGACTAGCATATAGTGGTGCACGCTGTTAATCTCATTGCAATGAGGTTTGTCAGGGTATGAAGGGAGAGGGCGGACTCTGTTTTGCCCTCTCTTTTTCATGATTCTATTTAACTTTAAAGACCTTCTGAAATTCATTGACTTATTGCAATGGTTTTATTAAAAACCCCAATCAATGTGTTTATTTTTTCATTTATCTTGATGTGTTTTTTCTCTTGTTCGAGAGAAAGTTTCCTGAATTCATTTTCCCTGCTCGGTACGGCAATTATCAATTCCTCATAAATCTCCTTTGCGCCTAATACTTTTTCCAACTCACTGCTTTATTTTTCAATAAGAGATCTTATTTGAATGTCTACATTGCCATGTTCATAGCTGGCAGTACTTGAAATAATTTGACAGGGTTTATTTTGTGGTGCCTCAATTAACTCTACGCTTTCCTTTACGACATTGAATTCAGATGTGGCTGAGTATAAATATTGATACGCACCTAATTTCCTTACTTTATTTAACAATCCTTTTCTAACCAGACTTTGAATTTGGTTATAAGCAAAAGCTTTTGCCTTTAAATAATTTTTCGGAAGTGAAAATCGCTCGATAAGAATTTTCGCTACTTCGTTACTGGTAAAGTTATCTTTGCCAATATAGATGATTGCAGAAAATATGTACGACTCAGGGTTGGTTACTCTACTATTCATATCAATAAAAAAAGGCTATTAACTTAGGATTGCTAAGTATACAACAATGACAGATACTTAGACAATCTAAGCATCCGAGGCCGATGAAGATGATTCAGTGTCAGAAAAAAAACCGATACCAGAACGACTTAAAGAAGCGAGATGCAGGGCGGGGCTATCACAGCGCTCTCTGGGACTACTTATTGGCTTTGATCCCGCATCGGCTAGCAGTCGTATGAATCACTATGAGAAAGGGCGCCATGTCCCCGACATTGATACGCTTCGAAGGATGGCGGCAGAGTTAAACGTGCCGTTGAACTACTTTTTTTGTGATGATCAGACAACAGCAGAACTTGCATTACTCATATCACGGATGACAGAGGAAGAGCGAAGTAATCTTATCGAAGCACTCAAAAAGCATCCAGGCGAAAAGCATGCTGACAAAAAATGATATTACACATAAAGTGACTGAACTTTTTGAAGGTAACGAAAGTGTAGCATTACACTGATGCAATGAACCAAGCAGGGTATTACAGTGGAAGACGCCCTCTCAGATAACAAACTCATAAGAGGGAGCCATAAATATATGTTTATCAATACAACCAGCATTCTGCCGACAACCGGGAAGCTGTCGGCTAAATCGTCCATGTCAGAAATATGACTACTTATGTAGTTCCCGAATCATATGGTTGGCCAACAGGCTTTCCACCGGTATAACCGAATTGATTTTTACCGCTTTGACAATTTCTATCAACGAAAGGGTATTTTGCGCTAATTGGTCTCGCAATTCACTTACTTCAGCTTGCAACTGCTGGTTTCTGGCCAGCAAAGCCTGACGGGTTTTGCGGTTGACGTATTGCTGTTTTTCTTTTGGGCGTAGATTCAATGGGCCAAGTTGCTGATCAATATAGGCAGCAATTAGGCGTTTACGCTCTAGGCTGCTCAGCGTACTTAAACCACCGTTAACGATACCTTTTGCCTTGAGCCTAATATGCAGGGCCTTAGCGGAAATAGGGGACTTGTCAAAGCCTTCAACCAGCATCAGTTGTAATTCGTGCTCAATCAGTGTGTTCAGTTCCTTGCCGCGCATCAGTCTTTCTCCTGCATCAATTGTTGGTATTCAAGTGCAAAAAGCTGGGCCAGTGTACGGACTTTGCCCTCGGTGATTACTCCACCAGACAACACACTCTCCGCAGCAACCAGTTGTTGAGTCTTGGCACGACGATGCCATTGTGCTTGTATTGCCTCGAGTTGCTGTAACCGTCGTTCGATGTCGGCCAGTCTGGTCTGGTAATCAGGCTGATGTTGAGTAAGTTGGGTCAACTTCGAATGTGCTTGCTGTAAAGCCTGTTTCTTGGCAATCAGATTTGGTAGCTCATCTATCCGGCCTGTCAGCGTGAAATGTTCACAAAAGGCAGCACTCTGGCATTTCAGTCGATAAGGACATCCCCAGAGGTTAACTTCCCGCATACAGGAGCCAAATTTCAGCGGATACAGCACGGCATGTCTTGCCACCATGGCAGAGGCTTGCTCTGGTCCTTCTGCGTCGCGGATTTCTTCAAAGGCGGCAGCAACATCTTCAAAGAGGCCGTTAGCAAATGACGCCTCGACAAACCTGGCTATATCATCCCGATCGTCAAAAGTATGCAGGTTGGCTTTGATGGTATTGTCCAAAGTCATGTGTTCCGTGACCGCCAGTTGGCCGGTCCGTTTGACGATTTCCAGAGGCGTAGCAATGGAGGACGAAGAGGGCGCGGCAATTAGTGCTGTCGATATTGGCTGCAAGGGCACCAACGAGGCGGCTTTTCGCCGTTCTGCAAGCGCCAGATGTTGATAATACTGATTCTGCGTGATGTCCACTCGACCCATCAACATTGCCTGTAAGTGGTCAGAGATATCCGCAATAGCAAGAAAGGTATTGATGTTGTGCCGGGGAATGTGGGTACGCATCCGCGTCGAGGTGCCATCCTCCTCCAGTAATTGATATTTGCTGAATACTGATCCATCAGGTTCAACGTTGCCTAAGAATTTATTCATAAGTGTGTTAGTGAAGGGTATCGGTGTAGCAAGCAAAGCCAGTGTGCGCTTTAATGCCAGCGAACCCTTCTCGTGTAGAAATAGCAGGTCCTCGTAGTTAACTTGGTAGCGTTTGCCATTTTCCATCCAGGCGTGTGTACAGGGTTCGTTGGCATTCGCCAGGCCAAATTCGGTCTTAATGTAATGATTGAGATCAGTCTTGGAATAATAGATAGATTTGCTGTTTTTCGGTCTTGAACGGGCAGCACACCTCTTTTGCTAAGGGCTTTGGATGTTTTGTCCCGTTGTCCTGCCCGGCCCCGTAAACTTGAGGTAGTTTGGGTGATGTATTTCACCACATCATCCAGTTCGACTCGTTCACCGGGCATGTTGCTGATGGCCTGTGGCAGGTAATCATCAAAAGACTTTGCCCGTAGATAGGTAAGATGTCTGCGTATTGGTGCGGTCAACATTTTAACGGTACTGAATATACTCTCGACCAGCGGTACTGCCAGCGGTTCTACCCAATGCGTTCGCTCCCCAGCACCTTTGACACCAACATAACGGATACCAAGAAAATAATCGGGTAATCCCTTGTCCTGAAATCGTTTACTGATTGCCGGATCATCAATCTGGCGTTTAAATAGGGCATCCTGTCTGAGATTAAACGCTTCAATGGAGCGAAAGCCGGTAATAACCAATAACAATAGGCAATTTAACGCGATTTTCTCAGCATCACTTTCCACCCGCTGGATTAATGCAACTATGTTCAGAAATCCGCGAATGGTAATCAACGCATCTTCACCATCGGTAGTGGTATCAGACAGCTTGGCCTGCTGTTTCAGAGCCATGGTTTCCCGGGCTTTGCGGGTCAGGTTGGTTTTGTTGGTATACTTCACATCAGAGTTGTATTGCAGTTTAACCAACGTAAATGTGAAGTGATTGACCAATTTTTGAAGGCTAACGCACCGCCCTTTATAGTTAGCTGTATTGGGATCACCAGGAAATGAAACGCTACTGAGAAGATCCATCGCTCGTTGAATGACAACTGTGCTCAGGTAAGATGGATGGGTCTGTCCTGTCTCATAAAGCATCGCATGGTACCATCGTTTCAGAATCATTAAAGTTGCCTTTGCCACCGCTGGCGACATATTCCTATTTCCCTGTCGGTAAACCACTACCAGCATAGCTTTCATGAACTGACTATATTCTTTGTCGATGGGCAGATGTTCTACAATACCTTTGAATCTGTTCATCTCATCAAAACGTAATGTATTTCTGCCGTTCCCTCGCAACCATCCACTTCCCTGGTTACCACTTACCCAGATATGATCATTCCATGTTTGGGCAAAATCAGCAGACAGGTGCTGTTCGAACCATTTTTTTTGCTCTTCAATAAAAGCCTGAAAATGCTCAAAGTGATTTTTCATTGGACTTCACCTGTTCCTTATGAAAACGGCAGCGGGCGATAATACAGACAGCCGTAACAAGAACGCACTTCGCTGAAAGGGCATGTACTACTGTTCCTGGAACAACCACCAATTTTATTATGCAACTCGTCACCAACAAGTCCCACCACTGGATGGCCTTTCCAATGTGCTGAGTCGACCAGTTCACCAGTGAGCATCATAGCCACCATATTTTGCCAAACGGGATTCGCCCCAAGCGCTTTAGCACGGATCAAGGCCAAGGCGGGAGTTGCCATAATGTAGTATTTAGCTACGGCAAGAGAGGTGTGCCCCAGTACATGTGCTATCTCTTCAGCGCTAGCACCTTGCATCGCCAAAGAGTGCCCAACATTGTGGCGTAAATCAGTGGGTGTAATTGTGGGCAATGCAGCTTCGCCACATGCTACGGCGGCTTGATATTCAGGAGGACAGAAATTTAGGATTGCCTGATTAATTGCCTGAGACACATAATGCGGAGCTGAAACGCTGAAATCGAATAGTTTATCTTCGGGGTTTTTCTTGTATCTCACGGTATAGTTCATAATTAACTCCCCAATTTCTGAGGGGATCGCCAGAAATAACCGCTCTGTCGTCACTCGTCTTTGTTTAGCATATGGTAAAAAAACACTGTATCGAATCAGACCAGATTCCTGATTTCGTGTATCGATACGAACATCTTTGACCGCCAGCCTAGCGAGTTGAACTGGGCGTGCACCCGTTACATAAGCCAACCCAAGGATAGCTGCATTTCGCACTTCGCTGTGACTGAAACTTTTGCCATCGCGTAACAACGAAGCCATTTCAAACAGTCCATTGCAAATCATGTTTTTTTCAAGAGGGTCAAGAATATTATCGATTTCTTGGTAAATCCCCCAATGTTCGAGATACGGTCGAGGGACGAACTCAAGATCATCGTAATCTTCAAGATTGAAACCTGGGAATGTTTCAGCACAAAGTATTTTTAATCCGAATAACACGGAATAAAAAGTAGCATTATCAACATCTTCTTTTTCGATAAATAATCGGAGCGTAGCAAGCGAAAATCCACCATGTTCTCGACAATATGAAATGATATTCCTCCAATCAAGGTGCAACGCTGGAAGTTTGGTTGGAAATCTCGTCGATGCATATTTGAAACAAATATACTTGTTTAATTTATTTGAGATATGATCTTGATTGAAAACAAGATATCGCCGACTGCCTGAATAATCGAAAGCCCATTTATCTCCTTTGCTAACAATATATTTATCATCAAACTCCATTGCCGTTTTTAGATAAATTCGGTCAGGAATATCGAGTTCAAAGATAGCCTGAGCTAAATCAGGAGGGTAAACTGAGTTCCCTTCGTCAGATTTTAATGCATGATCAAATGATGTCATCGTTATATCTATCCATTATAGTATCTAACGTATTATGTAGCGCTGCATTATCTTGAATAATTCGTTGGACATTGGCAGCATTAGCCTGCTCAGACAGGAAACGTTTTGCATATAGATCAGGCATTTGACTTGTCGGACTCCAGCCACCCATCAGTCGTAGTTCATCTTTGGCTTCTTCCATTATCCCTGAGAGGGAAGGGACTCCAGCAATAAAGTGTGTTTTATTTTGCTGGCTTTTCAAATATTTTGAATGCCATATTTTTTGCAATGTCAAAAAGGCCCAAGTATGTCGGGTTGTATGCGGAGTCAATCGTTGCAACGAGTCAGAGTACATTGGTGATTTGTACTCTGGATATTGGTTAGTGAAGACCTTATCGACTTTCGAAAAAATAGAATGAACTGATGTATAGGACAAAGGCTTCGCTGACTGTTGACTCGATGTAAAGATAAAATCGTGTTTATCAGTTTTTGGTCGAAGCCTTGCTATATAAATGCTTAAAAAAATATAATCCTGCTTATCGAGCTCCAACACACGATTAGCCCATGCATTTTTGAGAGATGGCGCATTCTTTCTTGGTTCGTATGCCTCGTCGACAGTTGTCACAATCAAACTAAACTTATCACCTTTTAAATTAGGTTTAATTGAGCTGCACTCTAACAACAATAGCTCACCTGTTCGTATACCATAATTTAACAACAGACGAATAATCAAAAAATTGCGGAACTGAAGATGCCCGGAAGGGAAAGGATTTAGCGGGTTATGCTTTTGGGCAGAAGAGGGGGTTATTATTCCATAAAGGCTGAGCACCATTGCCCCAGACAAACTCTGAAATCCTTGGCTGCTGTGACTATGTTGCGAAAATTTGTTTGATGTAAGCGTTCGATAATTCTCCCGGCAAAGCTGTAAACGGGTGTGTAAACGCGAAGCCAAAAGTGATAATGCTTTGGGAGAGTCATCCCGGTATGCAGGTGATATGTAGGTGTTAATCAAAAAAGAAATGAAATGGATCACAGCACGAACTCTGACTGTATGAGTTAAGCTATTGGCTTTTGTGACTCTCGTTAAAGACAATACATTTGACTGGACGTTGTGGCCATTTTCTAGATACATCCAAAATGCGGGCATTTCACCGACAGCAATGTCTGGATTGTGGTCAGATGAATAGAAGCTGTAGCAAAACGAGACACCATACTTTTGCCTCCAGAATTCGTAAAAAAACTTCACAGATTGAAGTGAAGCTGACTGTGTGGACAATGAGCGGAAAGCCAAATGGTCAATATGGTACCTAAGGGGATACAGCAACGGCAGAGAGGTTTCCAAGTCCATCAGGATCCATCGCCTTTTACGGCCTGAGATAACCAACTGCTTTAGTGAATACACAATATTTACCTCAAAATTATCATGGATATGAAGAGAATGTACTCTGTACCTAATGCAAGAAACGAGAGGGAGATCAGAAATCCTAACGTATTGATTTATCAGTTAGTGGGAGTGTCTTATAAACTTATTTACCACAGTAGGTGATTTAACATAATATACATTATGCGCACCAATATAAACCAAGGAAGAATCCAGTCGTTGGCGGTCATGATTGTCATGCTCATTAACAATGACCAAACCCCATATCTCACTTACTACCGTATTATCGGCTTAACCGTCCATGCAACCTCAACACATTGCTTTCAACTGCCGTCACCACGTTCTCCGGAAAATCTGTCGGTAATGAAGTCTTCACGTTATCCAGTGCTGCTGGAATCATTCTGGCAAAGTCACTCAGGATTTCATGCATCTGCACTTCCGGGAATCTCAGCACCTTTGCTGTCGCCAAAAAATGTCGCGGATAAATTTTATCGATTGCCGTTTTTTTGCCTTTGGATGCGTTAAGCCCCATTGCCAGTTTGAGATCGCTGATGTGTATTCCCGTACCGCCAAGGACCGGAAATGCTGAAATGATGTCGTAAAATGGCGTGAGTCGATAACTGCCGCCAGCCTGAATAAATACGGAGAAGTTTTTTGCATGACCGTCCGTTGCGCCAATCAACCACTGGAAGACCTGGAATTTCATAAAATCATAGCGATCTTTCAGCGCCTCGCTGGACCCCATCAAAAAAGCCATGATCCGCGCGATGCCTGGGCCTCCATCTGATTCATATTTCACCGATGAAGGTAAACCGAATGTCTGACACATATCCTCCTGTGGCAAGCGAAGTAAAACCGTTCGCTCAGCATTCCAACGCCTGTCAAAACGTTCGACCGCTAACGCGCGCACATTTCCCGCTTTAATGATTTCTGCGTCCGGAACATTCAACCCAAGTTCTTTCGCCAGCAGCAGACAGTAATACTCATTATCAACGCTTTGGCTGAGATCGAGCGTCGCATTGGGCTGCCTGATTTCGCCAATCGGTAATTTAATGATGTGCGTCGTCGGCGTTATTCCTTTCGGAATGCACCAGTCATTGCCTATTCTGAGCAGTGCTGTCTTCTCCTGTGCGCCAGCAACCGAGATGCGAAAGTCATTTTCTTCTCTAATCATGCCTAGCGGGATATCTGCTTTATAAGCCGTTAATACTTCTTCAAGTCTGGCTTCAGTAAGCTTTTCCCATGCCATTATCGGATGCGTTACGGTTTCGTCTTCGGGTATTAACGTCACGGCACCAACGCTGTCTCGCCCTATTTCTGACAATAAATCAAACGGTTGTCTGGATTTGGCATGATAACGTTTAACGATCCGGTCACGTACAATCGGGCTATCGGGTAACAGGTTATCGAAGAAGTTAAATACGGCATCAGAGGTGATATTCCCCCTCTGCAATGGCAGCGAAAGTGACAACGGTCTGGCATAACGGCTTGCTAACCACTCCGGTGCATACTTAAAGGTGTGCGCGCCGTTGGCTAACTTCGTTAACTCGCCTACCCGCTGGTTGTTCATCCAAGTGACAAGTTTAGGCATTACCACTCCAGATTTTGCTGTTCTGTTGATTCTGGCGAGGCATTTTTCGCGTCGCATAGCGTCATTGAGAGTTCAAGCGACTGTAAAATCTTAAAAAATGTCGTGAGCGTGGTATTGTCAGGGTTGTTTTCGAAATTGGAAATCGTCGCCTGCTTAATACCAATTTTTTTCGCCAGCTCGCTCTGCGTCCAGCCATTTTGCTGGCGAACCAGTTTCATTGCATTCGCCAATTGCGTTGGGCTATAGATCTTCTGAAAGCTCATCATGTCATACGTCCACAGCAAGTTTATCCGCTTAAGGGGATATTATAAGTTTTATCCTTTAGTGAGGATAAGTCAATCTGGAAACACATCTTATCCGCTCTACGGGATAAACGCTGCGATATCCGCGATCGCGGATAAAAAGGAGGATTTAAATAAGGCGTTGATGCGCCGTTTGAAGTCGGCAATATTAAGCCGCATGCCATCTCGACATGCGGCTTATACGGTTTACCAGCTATATTTCACTCCCAGCATGCCCTGAGTATCGCTATAGCCTTTATCACCTAGTTGCACACCGACATTCCCCCACAGGCTAAGGTTGTTATTTACTTTCGCCTCAACCCCGGTACGTACTTCACCGAGATTACGCGCACCTTCACGGCCTACGGTTTGACCATTCATCTTCACGGCGTAGACTTTGCTATTGTTGATCCAGTTCGCTTCAATGTAAGGCTGGAACTCACGCTGTTTACCATCGTCACGCTGGTGATGGCTGTTCAGGTAGGTTTTCACCCCAAGTCGCGTTTGCACATTTCCGTCGCCTTCCGTTTCAATGCGCGTTCCGTCTTTCCGGGTATGGTCGGAATCTTTCACACCCATCCAGGTGATTTGCGCCTGTGGCTGGACGTACCAGGTATTCAGCGTCCCTTCGCTGCCGCTAAATGTTCCCGCTTCAAAGGTATACCCACCCTCAACAGAGGCCGTCACACCGCGAGAATCATAGTCGTCAGCAGAACGGTTATCGGAACTGACGCTGTTATCAAACCAGTTATACAGCGCCCAGCTGTCAACATAAGCGCCGGTCTTATTCGCATCGTTCTGATACCAGGTCGCGTACAGCCCAGCGCTGTAACCGCTGATGCGCCCATCCGATTTATAACCCACACGATTACTCTGAGTATTACTGTGCTGATTGGCGTAGCCTGCCATCACGCCAAGATGCCAGCGATCCTGCGCGTTGCTACTCCACTGCGCCAAATCGCCGCCTAGCTGCAATACATAGCGGTTAGCCTGAGTATTTAGCTGACCGTCACCGGCCCTTGAACGTTCGTGCCCTCCGACATGACGCATCCACATACTGCTTGCCGACCCCTGAGAATGCAGTGAATCTGTATACTGCGGCTCACCCAGACGGTCGTGTAAACGATGGCTAAACAGCGAGTTGGCTGCGGCAATGTTGCTGATATAGCTTCCGGCCTCCGGGCGATAAACTGATGGGCCTTCCGGATCCACAACAGGGGGATTATTGATGGGATCGGGTGTATCCGCTGGCGTTACGCCGTCCCATTTACTGGTCAGATACCAGTTTTTCTCGTCATTCCCCTTCCCTTTAGCCAGCGTGTAGACGTAAGCCCCAGCTTCGACAGTTCCGGTGGTCAGCGCGAAGTTACCTGCAGAATTACCGCCAACCTCAATGAGTTCAATACCGTTGACCGTTTGTGCACCGACGCCGCCAATGTTATCAACCCGAACGCGAGTGTTCCCTTGGGTATCGCCTTTCACGTTCATCTTATCGGTGGGCGAATTATCGCCGCCCAGCGTCGCGTTGAACGTCATCAGGCCATTGTTTCCGGTATAGTTGCCGTTAACGGTCAGTACATTCCCCGGTTTCCCCCCTTCGCTATTCATTTGAACCGTGCCGCCATTCTCCAGGTTGCCGCCGATAGTGGTTTTAGCGACACGCAGTGCCCCCCCAGGCATAACGTTCATATCACCTGCAGTGGTGACATTTCCCGACATCACACCGCTGTTATGGATATTAATGTGTTGACTTGCCATATTAATGGCAGAGTCGGAACCGAAAGCAATTTCCCCCCCCACGATATCCGTCGTACCCTGATACGCCGCGGAATCGTTGTTAAGAGTCAGGATCCCGGTACCCAGTTTTGTCACATCACCGCTACCGCTGATACTGTGCGTCATCGCCCAGCTACGCTCAGTGGAGATGGTGAGCAGGCCATTATTGATAACGGAAGCATCACCCAGGTTTTTCTGCTCGTTGACGCTGAGCGCGCTGCCTGTATCAATGTTGAATTGCCCCACAAAGCGGCTATTATCGCCATCCAACTCTACATCTGTCCTGGCGGTTGCGCTCACGATACCCTTCCCGCTTATGCTATTACGCAGTTCGCCAGTCACGTTTTTTAGCGTTAACAGACCGTCATTGGCAATATTTCCTCTGCCTAACCCCTGAGTATTATCGAGGCTGACTTCCGCATTTGGGCTAATGCTGGTTAACGCATTGTAGCGTGCATTAAGCCCCTCGATAGCCAGCGTTCCCCCTGTAACATTCAGGTTTCCGCCACCTGTCAGTTCACCCTGACTGATCCCACCTTTATTTACCGTCAGCGCCCCCTCTTTGAACAAAACAGTCGAACCCATCTGCCCGGTGAATGTCTCTACCGTCTGCGTCGATCCATTAAGATCGACGATGGCCGCGTTGCTGATGTTCAGTTCCCGGGTGTTGCCAAGTGCACCATCCGCATCGGTACGTAATGTCCCCATCTGAACGTAGGTTGCCCCCTGATAGTCGTTCTGACCGTTGGAAAGCGAAACCTGTCGCACCGTATTGATTGCCAGATCCCCTTCACCACCGATTTTTGCCGACATATCGGCCGTTGCGCCATAGGCTCCGCCATGTTCGGCTAACGTCAGCTTTTGCCCACCATGGATGTTCAGCGCTTTCAGCCCATAGTTAACGTACAAACCATTACCTGGTGCGGTCGTGAGGCGGAATCCATAATCACCCTCGGCGACCACCGTTCCGTTTTGCGCAATGTGTAACGTTTTGTCCGCTTCCACCTCGTCGCCCTGTAAATCACGTAACGTTAATGAGCCACCCGACCCAATAACCGTTTGCGCCTTCACCAGTTGAACGCCGACATGGCTATCGTCGTGTTCCAGCAAATTGAGCGTCGTCAGAGGGTTATTCGCCATGGGATCATTCCACGGTTTAGGCACGTCGATAAGCACGTCGCCCGTCCCGTTTACCTGATAGTTACGGCCTTTCTAGGTGTAGTCACCCGCGCCGACAACCAGCGTATCGACGCTGATATATCCCTCCGCGAGCGTCGCAGCAGGAATATCCGTATCGAAAATGATGGTACCTCCATTCATGGCCAGTCCACCAATGGATTGCTCTCCAACTTTTACCGATGTGGTATTTTCACTGTCAGACTGCAACATCGCGTGAGTAAGCGAAGCGGTGTTGTCGCGTTCCAGAGTGAAGGTACTGTCTTTCAGTTGGGCAACACCGGCGAATTCAGTCCCTGTTGCATGGGTAAAGCCAAACATCTTGTCGGAGGATGACAGCTGCACTCGCATCAAGCCATCGCCTTTGAGCGCATTGGTCAGCGTGTAATCTCCTGCACTGTTCGTTGATGCGAGAATGTCGAGCGTACCGGGGTTTGCAATGGTTACTTCACTCGACCCCATGCCCGTTACCCCATCTGCCGTATGAGACGCAATGGTCAGGAGGCCGTCATTGACCAGCGTTTTACCGCTATAAGTATTCCCTGCATTGAACACCGTATGGCCTGCATCATGGATCACTTTTCCGTCTTTATCGTCACCTGTAATCAGCATATCGACCTGGTAGCCGGCATCACTGTTATTGGTATGATTAAAGACAAAAACGCCTTCGCCAAGACCAAACTCCACTTTCGTCGCATTGGTGATAAATCCGGCATCTGCCGCCGCCTCACCGTGAGCAGCACCAATGTTTAGCGTTCCTACAGCAGGCTCAAAAACACCTAAGTAAACTTCTCCACCTTCGACATTCAGCGTACCGTTATTCGTCAGGGTTAACGTACCCGTACCAGATGTCCCTACGTACATATTGAATGTTTCAAGAAGAGAGTTCTGCCCATCCACCCTCACGTCGCCCTTACTTTTGTCATTGAGAGCTATCTGTGTATCACGCGCTTTAACTATACCTCCGGTGGTAATATTCAGTTCACCCGTGCCTAATACACCGACCTGTAGCAATTGTGCGTTAGTAGATGATGTCTTTAAATTCCAGAGACTGTCCGTTGAAATATTAACTATCCCCTTACCGGAGGCATTTCCTCCGATAAATCCATAGCCCGTTGAATTAAGGGTGGCACCATTACTGACATTTACGATACCGCTACCAAAATTACCGACATTGATACCCACAGTATCGAACGATGATGTCGCATCCATCAGGTTCAGTGTGCCGATACCGCTTGCTTTATCGCCCAAAAAAGTAATATTTTGCGATACGAACTTACCGCCATCGCTAATATTGAGGTTTCCGACGCCCGCAACACCAATGGTGGTATAGACATTCTTATTGACCTCCCACATTCCCCCCGTGGTGATGCTGACATTCCCGACGCCGGTTTCTCCATAACCGAGTGAACTTCCTCCGTTGCTGACAACAAGCCCCTGATTACTGATATTCATTTCGCCGTGGCCGTCATAACCAAGATTAGTTCCGAGATTAGTGATAACGGAGTTCTTATCCTTAACAGTAATGTTGCCTGTGCCTGTTTCTTTCATCCCCGCAGTGATAATTCCCGAATCTACTTTGCCTTCACTCGAGACATTAAGTTCACCGTCGCCAGCATCACCGATATAGATATAGCGGAAAGCTTCGCCCGTTCCGAGGAAATTCCAATGCCCTTTATCGGTCACGTTGACGACACCGTGGGAACCGTCCTGAACGCCCACCAATGAATATTCTTTGTTATTAATCAGTCCATTATTGGAAATATTGACTGTGCCATTACCGAAATATCCATTATAGAGTCTGCGTACCGTGATGACAGAGTCTTGATCCTGCACATTCAGGGTTCCGATACCGGTGGCATTGCCACCGATAATCGTATTTTCAGCCGTAACCAGCCCCCCCTCGAGAATAGTCGCCTCCCCAGTTCCTTGATTACCAATTTGAAATTCAATTGAGGAATCATTATTTTTTATTAGCCACTCGCCACCCTTTTCAACGACAACCTGGCCATTACTGCCCGCCTGATAGCCTAAAATGGCGACGATTGAACTCGTGACGTAACCCTTATCCGTAATATTTAATGAACCTGTGCCATAGCTACCTATTTCGAATAATTCGGTCGTCAGAACAGAGTCCTCTCCCTCAACATTGACCGTCCCGACGCCTCCTGTCGAAGAACCTAATCTTAAATAGCCTCCATCGACGTGACCCTTCTGTTTAATATTCAGCGTCCCCGTTCCGGATTGACCCACATTTAAAGGCCTTGCATTATTTCCGCTATCATACAATCGCCAGGTGCCACCCAAAACATTAACGGTGCCCTCTGAGTCCTCATTAGCGCCAATGACGCTGGTAGTAATAGTGGTTAAGGAGGCATTACCGCCAGCCAAAATATTAAGCACTCCAGTGCCATACCAGCCAACCAGGTAGGCATCATAAGCAACATCAGTATCAATATTGGTAATCTGATCATTATCAACTTCCAGACTTGCACCAGACGCTGAACCGCTTAGTGCCAGCAAAACACCCAGCGTCAATCTACTGAATTTCGTTGTCAGTCCAGAGGATTTACGCAAATTAACCGTCGATGTTTTACCTGCCCTGCGAGTTAATTCCGAGCAGGCCTGAAATACCTGTAGAGTGCAATTCCATATCACGCGATAGATTCTATTCATATAAACGCTCCATATACAAACAATACAGCCACGAAAGAGATGAGTCGTCAGACATTAAAAATGAAACTTATTAAATTGTCAGAGGTCTGTATTGAGTGTTAGTTGGAGGTGGGAAGGTGTCAATTTGGCTAATTTGCTAATGCTTTCGAATTGATAGATTAAAAATTGCATAGTTCTTATTTTATTTAAATATGAACTATGAGTTATTGTTGCTTAATAAGAAAACTGTTTCTTTCAATAGGAAAATTATCATCATCATATTTAACAAAGAATAGCACTAATTGCTAAAAATCGAAGTTTATTAAACCCCTTTTGCATCCATTAGTGTCTTTAGGAATATTCGCTATAAAATAAGGGTTGTGCTTAATGCTTTAAGAAAAATAGCAATTTTCCCTTGAATATAGTACTGGTGATGGAACGATGAATCTGCAAGCTGGCTTTTAACAAGCCAGCTCTAAAAGAAGGGAAATAAGAATAACTATACTCAAAAACTAACAGCCACGGTCATCATGATGTGGCTGTCAATGAAACTATAACCCAGGCGCTTTCCATAACGACGTCGTCAGTCCATGATCAACCAGCCCCAGCTGATCCTGATAAACTGCCTGCCACTTATCGCGTGAATCCTGATAAAGTTCATGCTTTTCCGGGTCTGGTGTGTGCGTCCGTTCCCAGCGAACCAGGCGTTCTCCGGTTTCTGCCATTGATGAAAAAATTCCGGCACCGACGCCAGCTGCAATGGCACATCCTAATGCAGTGGCTTCTTTGACCACCGGAATATTGACGGGTAATCCCGAGACATCAGCGAGAATTTGACTCCATAATTTCCCTTTTGAACCTCCGCCTGCAAAGACTAACGATGAAGGATGAATATTCGAGAAATCAGGAATTTGCTGCAAGTTACACGCTGATACAATCGCCGCATTTTCTTCCAGCGCACGGAACAATGTCGCTTTGTTACATTTATCCGGGTCAATGGACAAGTTAATAAAGGAAGGCGCAGCGTGATACCAGGTTTTAAAGCGCATTCTGTCGGAGAAGATCGGCATTACGCCCCACGACCCAGGCGGCACCCGACTGGCCATCTCTTCCAGCAGCGTATAGGTGTCGATGCCTAAACGTTCGGCAATCAGTTTTTCTTCGGCACAGAAAGCATCGCGGAACCAGCGCATGGTGAGTCCGGTAAAAAAGCTTATAGATTCAGCTTGTACCATGCCAGGAATAACATGAGGATTAACGCGCACGTTCATTTCTGGGTCTGTCACCGGCGCGGCTAAATTTACAACTTGCTGCCAGAATGTGCCGCCAAGAACCGCGGTTTGTGCCGGACGCACAACGCCTAACCCAAGGCAACCAAGCTGCACGTCGCCTCCTCCAACGACCACCGGAGTGCCCGCCTTCAGACCGCAGAGTTCCGCCGCTTGTGAACTTACCACGCCCAGCAATGTGCCGGTTTCTTTGACAGGAGAAAGAATATCGGCACGTAGGCCAGCCATATCCAGCAATGCAGGTTTCCAGTCACGGGTGGTTAGATCAAGAAGTCCCGTGGTGCCAGCGTTAGAGGGATCCACCGCCAGTTCGCCGCTGAGCATATAGGCCAGCCAGTCGCTGATCATGGTGATGGTTGATGCCTGACGGTAAATATCGGAACGATGGTGCGCCAGCCAAAGTAATCTGGGGATGGCACTTAAAGCCAGCGTTTGTCCGGTCGCGCGATAAACTTCGTTTTCAAAGGTATTGTTGTGCAGTTCTTTAAGTTCGCTAACTTCGCGCGCCGCTCTGGCATCCACATTGGCGCAGGCCCAGATCGGTGTTCCTTCATTGTTATATAAAACAATGCCTTCACGCATCGAACATGCCGAAACGGCAGCGATATACTCCGGGGCTATGCCGGCGTTGTGCAACGCCTGGCGCATACACTCACACGCCAGTTGCCAGTTTTTGTTGAGATCAAATTCCATAGAACCAGGAACGTCCGGTACTGCCAGATGCCGCCACTCCGCCTGTCCCACTGCTATTTGATTGCCTTCCAGGTCGAATATCACAGCCCGAATACTTCCGGTGCCTGCATCCAGCGCCATCAGGTAGTACTTTGATTCTGAAGGGGTAAAGAGTCGAGCCATTAGATTATCCTCGGCTTATGCGTTCTGTCTGTTCCTCTATACGTTCTCCATCATTCCCGGTAATAAGGTCATGCAAATTTGACTACGTAAAATCGCCGCTGCTGTGTCCTGATCGGTAACCAGTGCGTTGATATAACCGCCTTTCATTGCAGCGGCAATTGCTTCGGCTTTATTTTCTCCCCCTGCCACGCCAACCCGGACGGGTATGGTCTTCAGCGCGCTTAAAGGTAAGCCAATCAGTTCGTTATGTATTTTGATATCCGTGACAACGTCACCTTTTGCATCAAAAAAGTAGCCTAAAATGTCGCCAACCGCCCCTTTTCGGCCAATCATTAACTGTTCGCCCTGGCTGATATAACCGGAGCGAATGATTGTCGCATCGTCCTGTTGACTCACAGCACCAATGCCGACAATCGCCACATCCGCTGCTTGCGCGGCTAGCAGAACATCTTTGACGCAATTTTCATTTTTTAGCGTACGGGCAATGTCAGCGGAGGATGCCCGCAACGGAGCCGGAATAATATTCACACTGCACGCCGCGTTAAGCTGCCCGATACCCGTCATATAAGAACCGACTCCACCGGAGAGCGTGACCAGGCGAATTTGCTGTGACGAAATAAAACCACTTAAGCGTTGCAGCGTATTCATGGTTGCCTCGCCAAAACCAATCGCCAGCATCTGTTGTGGTTGAAGTAAACTCATCAACATATGCGCCGCGCCTATCCCTAGTCGCCCGCCGACATCAGCATCCGCAAGCCCTGGGATCACCCGGACATGTTGCAGCGAAAACTGACGACGTAATTGTGTTTCATATTCCAGACAGCCTTCAAAGCGAGAATTAATCTGTACGCGAATAATGCCGGATTGATGCCCTTTCTCCAGTAATCGCGACACTTTCAAACGGGTCAGGCCGAGACGATCGCTGATCTCACTCTGGGTCAGCCCGTCGTGGTAGTAAAACCACGCGATCCGCGCGACCTGTTCTTCTTCACACATTCCCTGTTCTGAAATTACCGAATCGTTGATTGTCATAATTCATTCTTCACTTTGAACATATTTAAATCTTTAATGCAATTGTTCAGTTCTTGCGCATTTATATCTGTGATGGCAACCACAGTTTGACTCTACGAGTATGAACAAACGCAACCGTGAAAATCAAAATAGCATAAATTGTGATCTATTCGTCGGAAATATGTGCAATGTCCACCTAAGGTTATGAACAAATTAAAAGCAGAAATACATTTGTTCAAAACTCACCTGCAAAACTGAACGGGGGAAATATGCAAACGAGTGATACCCGCGCGTTACCGCTACTTTGCGCCCGCTCGGTTTATAAACAGTATTCAGGGGTCAATGTCCTGAAAGGCATCGATTTTACGTTGCATCAGGGGGAGGTCCACGCCCTGCTCGGCGGCAATGGTGCCGGTAAATCGACGTTAATGAAGATTATTGCCGGTATTACCCCTGCTGATAGCGGTACGCTGAAGATTGGGGGCAACAACTACGCCAGATTAACGCCAGTTCATGCTCATCAGCTGGGTATTTATCTCGTTCCCCAGGAACCGCTGCTTTTTCCAAGCCTGTCGATAAAAGAAAACATCCTGTTTGGGCTGGCAAAAAAACAGCTCTCCATGCAGAAAATGAAGAACTTGCTGGCGGCGCTGGGCTGCCAGTTTGATCTGCATAGTCTGGCAGGATCGCTGGATGTCGCCGATCGCCAAATGGTGGAAATCCTCCGCGGGCTGATGCGCGACTCGCGGATTCTGATCCTCGATGAACCTACCGCCTCGCTTACCCCTGCGGAAACCGAACGCTTGTTTAGTCGCTTGCAAGAGCTGCTTGCTACTGGCGTGGGTATTGTTTTTATCTCGCATAAGCTGCCGGAAATTCGCCAGATTGCCGATCGAATTAGCGTGATGCGCGACGGAACCATCGCCTTAAGCGGCAAAACCAGCGAACTGTCTACCGACGACATTATTCAGGCCATCACGCCAGTGGTACGAGAATAATCGCTCTCTGCCAGCCAAAAATTATGGCTGGAGTTACCTGGTAACCGCCCACAACATGCCGCCGGAACGTCGGTGCTGACACTGGAAAATCTGACTGGCGAAGGTTTCAGGAATGTCAGCCTGACGCTCAATGCCGGAGAAATTCTGGGCCTGGCTGGGCTGGTGGGAGCCGGACGCACAGAACTGGCCGAGACGCTCTATGGTCTGCGTACTTTGCGTGGCGGAAGCATTATGCTGAATGGTAAAGAGATCAATAGATTATCCACCGGAGAACGTTTACTGCGCGGTCTGGTTTATCTGCCGGAAGATCGCCAGTCATCCGGACTGAATCTCGATGCTTCACTGGCGTGGAACGTCTGCGCCCTTACTCATAACCTTCGTGGATTCTGGGCGAAAACCGCGAAAGATAATGCCACCCTGGAACGATATCGTCGGGCGCTGAATATTAAATTTAACCAACCGGAACAAGCTGCACGGACATTATCCGGTGGCAACCAGCAAAAAATCCTCATTGCCAAATGCCTGGAAGCTTCGCCGCAAGCATTGATTGTCGATGAGCCGACGCGCGGCGTGGATGTCTCAGCCCGTAATGATATCTACCAGCTGTTGCGCAGCATCGCCGCACAGAATGTGGCAGTGCTGCTTATCTCCTCTGATCTGGAAGAGATCGAACTGATGGCAGATCGTGTGTATGTGATGCATCAGGGCGAAATTACCCACTCTGCACTGACCGGGCGCGATATTAATGTCGAGACTATTATGCGCGTTGCCTTCGGCGATAGTCAGCGTCAGGAGGCGTCATGCTGAAGTTTATTCAGAACAACCGTGAAATCACGGCACTGCTGGCGGTGGTGCTGCTGTTTGTATTACCCGGTTTTCTCGACCGCCAGTATTTAAGTGTGCAAACGCTGACCATGGTTTATAGCAGCGCGCAAATCCTGATCCTGCTGGCAATGGGCGCGACGCTGGTAATGCTTACGCGCAATATTGATGTTTCAGTGGGTTCGATTACCGGAATGTGCGCGGTGCTGTTGGGGATGTTACTGAACGCAGGATATTCACTACCTGTTGCCTGTGTCGCGACTTTACTGCTTGGTTTGCTCGCGGGATTTTTCAACGGTGTCCTGGTCGCGTGGCTAAAGATCCCTGCCATTGTTGCCACCCTTGGCTCGTTAGGGTTGTACAGAGGCATCATGTTGCTGTGGACTGGCGGTAAATGGATTGAGGGGTAACCCGCCGAACTGAAACAGCTCTCCGCCCCGCTGCTGCTTGGCGTTTCAGCAATTGGTTGGTTAACGATAATTCTGGTGGCATTTATGGCCTGGCTGCTGGCAAAGACGGCGTTTGGACGCAGTTTTAATGCCACGGGCGATAATTTACAGGGAGCTCGTCAACTGGGCGTTCGTACGGAAGCCATTCGCATTGTGGCATTTTCGTTGAACGGCTGCATGGCGGCACTGGCGGGGATTGTGTTTGCTTCGCAGATTGGTTTTATCCCCAACCAGACCGGTACCGGGCTGGAGATGAAAGCAATTGCAGCCTGCGTGCTGGGCGGCATTAGTTTGCTCGGCGGTTCCGGTGCGATCATCGGTGCGGTACTCGGCGCATGGTTCCTGACGCAGATCGATAGCGTACTGGTGCTGTTGCGCATTCCGGCATGGTGGAACGATTTTATCGCGGGCCTCGTGCTGCTAGCGGTGCTGGTGTTTGATGGACGCCTGCGTTGTGAGCTGGAACGTAATCTGCGGCGGCAAAAATATGCCCGCTTTATGACGCCACCGCCATCCGTTAAACCCGCTTCGTCAGGTAAAAAACGGGAGGCCGCATAATGCGTATTCGCTACGGTTGGGAACTGGCTCTTGCCGCACTGCTCGTTATTGAGATTGTCGCATTTGGTGCAATTAACCCGCGGATGTTAGATCTCAATATGTTGCTGTTCAGCACCAGTGACTTTATCTGCATTGGCATTGTCGCCCTACCGCTGACGATGGTGATTGTCAGTGGCGGGATCGATATTTCGTTTGGTTCGACCATCGGCCTCTGCGCCATTGCATTGGGCGTACTGTTTCAAAGTGGTGTGCCGATGCCGCTGGCGATACTCCTGACCTTACTGCTCGGCGTATTGTGCGGGCTGATCAACGCCGGATTAATTATCTATACCAAAGTTAACCCGCTGGTGATTACGCTTGGCACGCTGTATCTGTTTGCCGGAAGTGCCCTGCTGCTTTCCGGGATGGCCGGAGCGACGGGGTACGAAGGTATTGGTGGATTCCCGATGGCGTTTACAGATTTCGCTAACCTGGATGTGCTGGGGCTCCCCGTTCCGCTGATTATCTTCCTGATATGTCTCCTCGTTTTCTGGCTCTGGCTGCATAAAACCCATGCCGGACGTAATGTGTTTTTGATTGGGCAAAGCCCGCGCGTGGCGCTTTATAGCGCGATTCCAGTTAACCGCACCTTATGTGCGCTCTATGCCATGACGGGGCTGGCGTCTGCGGTCGCCGCTGTGCTGCTGGTATCGTATTTTGGTTCAGCACGTTCCGATCTCGGTGCGTCGTTTCTGATGCCCGCCATCACCGCCGTGGTGCTTGGCGGTGCCAATATTTATGGTGGTTCCGGTTCCATTATCGGCACCGCCATTGCGGTTTTATTAGTGGGATATTTGCAACAAGGTTTGCAAATGGCAGGAGTGCCAAATCAGGTGTCCAGCGCCCTTTCCGGTGCGCTACTTATCGTCGTTGTCGTAGGTCGTTCCGTTAGCCTGCATCGCCAGCAAATTAAAGAGTGGCTGGCGCGTCGGGCCAATAACCCATTGCCATAAAGGATATCTTCATGACACTTCATCGCTTTAAGAAAATCGCCTTACTTAGCGTTCTTGGCATTGCCGCAATCTCTATGAATGTGCAGGCCGCAGAGCGTATTGCATTTATTCCAAAACTGGTTGGCGTGGGATTTTTTACCAGCGGTGGCAACGGCGCACAACAAGCGGGTAAAGAGCTGGGCGTTGATGTGACCTACGACGGGCCGACAGAACCCAGTGTTTCTGGTCAGGTACAGTTGATTAATAACTTCGTCAATCAAGGTTATAACGCCATTATCGTTTCTGCGGTTTCGCCTGATGGCTTGTGTCCGGCACTGAAACGCGCCATGCAACGTGGTGTGAGAGTGCTGACCTGGGACTCTGATACTAAACCGGAGTGCCGCTCTTACTACATTAATCAGGGAACGCCCGCCCAGTTGGGAGGTATGTTGGTGGATATGGCTGCGCGTCAGGTGAATAAAGACAAAGCCAAAGTCGCGTTTTTCTACTCAAGCCCCACCGTTACGGACCAAAACCAGTGGGTGAAAGAAGCGAAAGCGAAAATCGCCAAAGAGCATCCAGGCTGGGAAATTGTCACTACGCAGTTTGGCTATAACGATGCCACTAAATCGTTACAAACCGCAGAAGGAATATTAAAAGCGTATAGCGATCTCGACGCCATTATCGCCCCCGATGCCAACGCCCTGCCCGCTGCCGCACAAGCCGCAGAAAACCTGAAAAATGACAAAGTTGCGATTGTCGGATTCAGTACGCCAAACGTGATGCGTCCATATGTGGAACGCGGCACGGTGAAAGAATTTGGCCTGTGGGATGTGGTTCAGCAAGGCAAAATTTCAGTGTATGTCGCGGATGCATTATTGAAAAAAGGATCAATGAAAACGGGCGACAAGCTGGATATCCAGGGCGTAGGTCAGGTTGAAGTCTCGCCAAACAGCGTTCAGGGCTATGACTACGAAGCGGATGGTAATGGCATCGTACTGTTACCGGAGCGCGTGATATTCAACAAAGAGAATATCGGCAAATACGATTTCTGATGTGCATTACTTAACCGGAGTAAGTTATGGCAGATTTAGACGATATTAAAGATGGTAAAGATTTTCGTACCGATCAACCGCAACAAAATATCCCTTTTACCCTGAAAGGTTGCGGTGCGCTGGATTGGGGAATGCAGTCACGCTTATCGCGGATATTTAATCCGAAAACGGGTAAAACCGTGATGCTGGCCTTTGATCATGGTTATTTTCAGGGGCCGACTACCGGACTTGAACGCATTGATATAAATATCGCCCCGCTGTTTGAACATGCCGATGTATTAATGTGTACGCGCGGCATTTTGCGCAGCGTAGTTCCCCCGGCGACCAATAAGCCGGTGGTACTGCGGGCGTCAGGTGCGAACTCTATTCTGGCGGAATTAAGTAATGAAGCCGTGGCGTTATCGATGGATGATGCCGTGCGCCTGAACAGTTGCGCGGTGGCGGCGCAGGTTTATATCGGCAGCGAATATGAACATCAGTCGATCAAAAATATTATTCAGCTGGTCGATGCCGGAATGAAAGTGGGAATGCCGACCATGGCCGTGACTGGCGTGGGCAAAGATATGGTGCGCGATCAGCGTTATTTCTCGCTCGCGACTCGAATCGCCGCTGAAATGGGGGCGCAAATTATCAAAACCTATTATGTCGAAAAAGGTTTTGAACGGATTGTTGCCGGATGTCCGGTACCCATTGTTATTGCTGGCGGTAAAAAATTACCGGAGCGCGAGGCGCTGGAAATGTGCTGGCAGGCTATCGATCAGGGCGCTTCTGGTGTGGATATGGGGCGTAATATTTTCCAGTCTGACCATCCGGTGGCGATGATGAAAGCCGTACAGGCGGTGGTTCACCATAACGAAACGGCTGATCGGGCATATGAACTCTATCTGAGTGAAAAACAGTAACTGCGGATTTAAGGAGAAGAATTATGCACGTCACACTGGTTGAAATTAACGTTCATGAAGACAAGGTTGACGAGTTTATCGAAGTTTTTCGCCAGAACCACCTGGGCTCTGTACAGGAAGAAGGCAATTTGCGCTTCGATGTCTTACAGGACCCGGAAGTGAATTCGCGCTTTTATATCTACGAAGCCTATAAAGATGAAGACGCAGTGGCGTTCCATAAAACCACGCCCCACTACAAAACCTGTGTCGCGAAACTGGAATCTTTAATGACCGGGCCGCGTAAAAAACGTCTGTTCAATGGTTTGATGCCGTGAGGCGAATTTATCAATTTTATCTACAATTGGGGTAACGCGCTGACGGGAGTAAAAAAATGTCTGACTGGAACCCCTCTTTATATTTGCACTTTTCCGCTGAACGATCGCGTCCGGCGGTGGAGCTGCTTGCCAGAGTGCCGCTGGAAAATGTCGAATATGTTGCCGATCTTGGCTGTGGCCCAGGTAACAGCACCGCCCTTCTACAACAACGTTGGCCTGCGGCCAGGATAACAGGCATCGACTCGTCTCCGGCGATGATTGCTGAAGCGCGCAGTGCTTTGCCAGACTGCCAGTTCGTGGAAGCAGACATCCGCAACTGGCAACCGGTACAGGCACTCGATCTGATTTTTGCTAATGCCTCACTGCAATGGCTGCCCGACCACTACGAATTGTTTCCTCATCTGGTTTCTTTACTTAATCCGCATGGCGTGCTGGCAGTACAGATGCCAGATAACTGGCTGGAGCCGACCCATGTGCTCATGCGCGAAGTTGCCTGGGAACAAAACTACCCGGATCGCGGGCGTGAGCCGTTGGCTGGCGTTCATGCTTACTACGATATTTTGAGCGAAGCCGGATGTGAGGTCGATATCTGGCGAACCACCTACTATCACCAGATGCCGTCACACCAGGCGATTATCGATTGGGTGACTGCCACTGGATTACGTCCGTGGTTACAGGATCTGACCGAGAGCGAACAGCAGCTTTTTCTTAAGCGCTACCATCAGATGCTGGAAGAGCAGTATCCACTGCAAGAGAACGGACAGATACTGCTGGCATTTCCGCGTCTGTTTATTGTTGCCCGGCGTATGGAGTAAATATCACGTCAGCTGGTAATGACGATCGGGAAGAATTTTTGCTGGAATTTCGGCTTCATCGTTCATCTGTAACAGGTCAATTTCAATAGCGTTGCAGATGGCATCCAGTGGTAAATCATTGTTTTCAGTACCGAACGGATCTTCCAGTTCTTCCGCCAGACAATCCAGCGAAATAAAAGTGTAGGAAATCAGCACAGAGATAAAAGGCGTCATGTAATGCAGGTCCACGACCAGCGCGAACGGCAGCATGATACAAAACAGATAAACGGTACGATGCAAAATCAGGGTGTAGGCAAAGGGAATTGGCGTATAGGCAATGCGCTCGCATCCTGCCAGGACCGCTGAAATATCATTAAGCCGATCGTTGAGGCTAATAAACAGGATATCTGAAAGCTGTCCATTGCGGCGCTGAACCGCCAACCATTCTCCCATTATTAACAAGATACGGTTAGCTGGAGAGTTCGAAGCCAGTACACGCTGAAGATCTTTAGTCTTGAGATAATGAGCCAGCACTTCCGCCTGTGGCTGTTTGCGTAATGTCATGCGTAAACAGTGGGCGAAAGCGATTTGCAGCCGGGCAAACTCCCTTACACTTGCCGAATCCGGCAATGTCGTTTTTACCTCGCGCAGTAACGACCGTGAGGCAATCATCAACTGCCCCCAAAGTTTTCGCGCTTCAACGTAACGGGCGTACCCGGCATTATTACGAAAACCAAGAAAAATGGCGATGGCGACACCGAGAATGCTGAACGGTGCGAGGGTGAATTTGATGCCCAGATGCGTGTACCAGGGCAGCATGAAAATAACAGCGATAGAAAAGAGAAAATTGAGTAGTAAGCGCGAGGATATCTTGGATAATACTGAGCCGTGCCAGACAAAAATACGGCGCAGCCAGTGTTGTTGTGGACGAACAATCATGGTTATCTTCAGGCGTGGAAAAGTCGCCCTATTAAACGTGATTACGATCACATTCTCAAGACGCTACTTACAAATTACCTACAAGCTTACAACATTAGCAGGCGCTGCATGTGGCACCTGTTAATGATAAAGGCATATAGGATGTTGTAACTAATATGGTGAAATAAGAAACCCGGTCGAAACCGGGTTCAGAAGTAACGGTGTTATTAGCACAACGGACGTACAGCTTCGCGCATCCCTTTTTCGAGAATCGCATCCAGGTCATTAGCAACCTGCTCGACCAGACCAGGCACTTGCGTCAGGTCCTGCTCCCAGTGGTCTTTTTCTGCCAAAACAATCGCTACCAGTTCCTGGGTGCCGATAACACGGTCACGATGCTGGCTCCAGAGTTGCTGATAACGTTCCAGCCAGTGTGCATCGTCCTGTACCGGATATGTTTCGCCGTTACGCTCACCACGATAGAACGCAATCAATGCCGCTAATGCGAAAGTAAGGCGCGCCGGAAGTGTGCCGTTTGCCTTCTGCCCTGCCAGCAGCTGTGGCAGGATGCGGGTGCGGAACTTGGTCATACCGTTGAGCGCGATAGACAGCAGCTGATGCTTAATGTACGGGTTACGGAAACGCCCGGTGACTGCACTGGCGAAAGATTCCAGTTCATCACGAGGCAAATCCAGTACCGGAATAATTTCTTCGTAGATAGCTTTTTCAACGAATGCGCAAATTTCAGCATCGTTCATCGCTTCACCTACGGTATCCAGCCCTGCCTGGAACGCCACCGGCACCAGCGCGGTGTGCGCACCGTTGAGGATTGCCACTTTGCGTTCTTTGTACGGTTTAATATCGTCAACAATCAGCACGTTGAGCGGATATTTGTCCAGACGCAGTTCAGTCGCTAAGGATTTCGGTCCCTGAATCACAAACAGGTAAAAGTGTTCAGCGGTGTCGAGAAAACCATCGTGATAACCCAGTTCTTCTTCCAGTTTAGCCACTTCATCGCGCGGATAACCGGTAACGATACGGTCCACCAGCGTAGAACAGAAGCTGTTAGCCTGATCCAGCCATTGAATAAATGCTTCTGGCAGTGCCCACTCTTGCGCATAGCGCAGCACCAGTTCACGCAACGCGTCGCCATTGTAGTCAATCAACTCACACGGAATGATGATCCAACCTTTATCCAGCGCACCGTTGAAATGGCTAAAGCGTTCGAACAGCAGACGGGTCAGTTTTGCCGGATAGCTTACCGCTGGCGCGTCATCGAATTTATCGCCCGCATGGTAGCTGATACCCGCTTCGGTGGTGTTAGAGAAAACAAAGCGCATTTCCGGGTTGTGCGCCAGTTTCAGGAATTCATCGTATTCACTGTAGACGCTGATTTCACGATTAACCGAGCGAATCAGACGCGCGTCGCTGACCGCTTCCCCCTTCTCATTCAGGCCACGGATAATGGTGGTGTACAGACCATCCTGCGTGCTCAGTGACGGCGGGAATGAAGTTTCAATCGGACGAACAACGACCACACCAGAATTCAGATCGGTGTGCTCATTCAGGAGATCGATTTGCCAGTCAACAAAGGCGCGCAGGAAGTTACCTTCACCAAACTGAATGATACGTTCTGGATACTGTGCACCGGGAAAATCGCGACGATTTAGTGTTTTCACAATGGGTTCCCTTCTGATTAGTCATACAACCTGTTTGAATTGGTACGACAGGTTAGCAAACTTTAATACGCCGAACCCATGTTTTGATCAACTCCTGATGATTAATGAGCAGTTTTATGAGAAAAGTGTGGCGCGGATCATGGTTTAATCGAGGAAATACGCCTTTTCCTGGATCATAAAGTGGTAGAACACATTGCATTCAAATCGCGCGGAATGAATAAAGATGTCAGACAACTTCCTCACCGTAACGCATAGTGCTGGTACGGTTGCGCCCATCTTTCTTCGAGCGATACAGACACGTATCGGCTTCGACCATCAATTTATTAAAGTCATCGGTCAGCGTTCGGTACGATGCGCGACCACTACCGACGCCAATACTTACCGTGAGATAAAGCGTTTTTTGTTGCCAGGTGAATGGTTGCAGTTCAACGCCTTTACGGATTTTTTCCGCCATTAGCAGACCATCGACAGGATTCACCGACGGCACTGCAACAGCAAATTCTTCGCCGCCCATTCGCGCCACCAGCCCCTTATCACCGACAATCTTCTGAATATGCCGGGCAAACACGCTTAACACTTTATCGCCACATTCATGTCCATAGTTATCGTTAATGCTTTTGAAATAGTCGATATCAAGCAGCATGACAGTCAGATGTTGTGTCTGTTTCAGCGATAGACTTTTCAGCGCCTCATAAAGACCGGACCGTGAGTAAACCTGAGTCAGAAAATCAAAGTCGGCTCGCAGCGCAACTTGCTTCATTAGCGAATTGATCGCTGCCACGCTAAAAGAAACCATAATTGGGCATATCGCCATCGTGGCAATACCGAGACGTGCGGAGAACATTTCCGGAATGGAGAACGGCGAACCGACCGAGATATCAATCACCGAATTTGCCACCAGTACGATTTCCACCGCACCGGTGACAAAGGTCAACAGACATGTTACCTGCGGCGTATAGCGCACTGCACACCAGATTAATGCAGGCAGCGGGAACGCCAGACTCCCCGCTCCACCAATGACTACCGAGGCAATAACCGACACAATAAGCGCGATGGCGGGCATCATCTGTTCTGCTTTAAAGCGCGGCAGCACTCCAGGAATAGCCAACGTCAGCATACAAGGCACGATCAACACGCCCGTTGAGAATTGCTCACTGAACCAGTCGGCAAGCAAAGGCCAGAAATCCAGACTATCAATACTGACCGAACCAATCGCCCCGACAATAGCGCATAATAATGCTGCAATCAGACAGTAATTAAATAGCCGTAAGGCACTTACTGGCTCATACTTATTTTTCCCCAGACGCTTATCCCGCACGACCAGTAAGGCGACGGTAACAATAAACATCATATTGGAGAAATTGATAGCCAGTGAAACCAGTCCCCATTCGGTGGTTATGGCATCATAAACCAGCATCGCCACATAACTGATCGCATAGTAATGCAGTCGATTAAGCCAGACATAGCGGGCAAACACCCCCGCCATTACGCCATTCAGCGGCCAGAAAAGAGAAAGTTCGTGAACCAGTCGTAACTCTGCACCAATAAAATAGAACAGCGTGGTTAGCGCAAAAATAGCGATGCTATTACGTAGCAGATGACCTTCCTGGAACAAACGGAAAGTTGAAATGGGGTGTACATGCATTAATTATCTGTCCATACAATTGCGGGTGGCAATTATCTCAACGTAATAAGTAAATTCTCATAAAGGATAGCATGTTCGCTAACAGCGGCGGCAAATAAAGGTACCCTGGGAATGCTATTTTATCGTTTTCCGCAATTCTCATGGCTGATTCATCTGTACAACCAGCCAGTGATAGATTACCGCCACGATATAACGTTGTTGTTCTTCGCTTAACGAAACACCCTGCGGAATGTTATGCCACTTAGCCAGACAACCGCGACAGCAGGTCGCGGTGGCGTGCTGAGCGATAAACACCGGATGCCCGCGCATGGGGGTTTGCTTACCGTCATTAGCCGGTAATGCCGGAGCAAGACGTTTAGCGACAAAATCCGCCGCATGTTGTTCGATGACTGGCGCGCCTTTCTCCAGGCAATACTGACGCTCTTTCATGCCCAGACGAAAGCGAGAGCGAAATTTTGAACGGGATAAACGCGCGAAGAGTGGATCGAGAGACTGCATTAATAAACCGAACGCCCTAACTGTTTCGTCAATTGTTCAAGGACGGCAATACCCGCAAGCGAGTTACCTGCATCATCCAGTTCCGGACTCCAGACAGCGATGGCCATTTCATGCGGAACAATCGCCACAATACCGCCACCAACGCCAGATTTCGCCGGTAGCCCCACCCGCCAGGCAAACTCCCCCGCGTTCTGGTACATACCACTGGTCGCCATCAGCGCGTTAATTTGCCGCGCCTGCATTGGCGTCACCACTGGTTCATCAATATGAATAGCTTTCCCCTGATTAGCCAGAAAGACAAACGTCCGGGCCAGCTCTACACAGCTCATTTTCAGAGCGCAGTAATGAAAGTAGTTTTGCAGAACGGTTGTCACGTCATGATGGAAATTGCCAAACGACTTCATCAGCCAGGCGATAGCCGCATTTCGCGCGGAATGTTCAAATTCGGAACGCGCTACCACCGTATCGTAGGAAATATCAGACACACCGCTTAAGCCGCGCACGACTTCCAGCATACGTTGCCGTGGTGCGCTTAATCGCCCTTGCAACATATCGCAGACCACCAGCGCACCGGCATTAATGAACGGATTACGCGGTATACCCTGCTCCATTTCCAGTTGCACTAAGGAATTGAACGGTGATCCAGACGGATCTTTGCCGACGCGTTGCCAGATTTCCTCTTCGGAGTAATGACGCATGGCGACAACGAGACTCAGCACTTTGGAAATAGACTGAATGGAAAAACGTTCTTGCGCGTCTCCGGCCTGAAAAAGCTGTCCGTCAACGGTACAGATAGCAATCCCCAATCGGGAACCGTCTACTGTAGCCAGCGCCGGAATATAATCCGCGACTTTACCCTGACCAATGAGCGGCCGCACTTGCCGCAAGATGTTTTCTAAAATTGCATTATCCATGGCGACTGCCACTTTCTACTCCTGGACCGCAGGTCTGAAAAGACCTGCGAGTATATCAGAGCTGAATATGTCGCGTCAGATCCGGTCTTTCCACACCGTCTGGATATTACAGAATTCGTGTAAGCCGAAATGGGAAAGCTCACGACCAAAGCCACTCTTTTTCACGCCACCAAAGGCCACTCGCGCGTCGCTGGCACAATAACCATTGATAAACACCCCACCGCATTCCAGACGTGCCGCCATCTGTCTGGCCTGTGTTTCGTCAGTGGTAAAAATGGTCGCTGAAAGGCCGAACTCACTATCATTAGCCAGTTCCAGTGCATGTTCTGCATCTTTCGCAATGGTGATTGCCGCAACGGGGCCAAACATTTCTTCCCGAAACGCGGTCATTTCTGGGGTAACATTCGCCAGAACCGTTGGCGGATAGTAGTTACCTGCCCCAGCCATCTTTTCCCCGCCCAGTAACAAACGCGCACCCTGCGCCAGGGTTTTCTCCACCTGATGATGCAGCTCATCACGTAAATCAAAACGAGCCATTGGTCCGAGAGCGTTCTCTTCGTCACGGGGATCGCCCATTTTCAAGGCTGCCGCAGCTGCCACAAAACGTTCGGTAAATGCCGAAGCAATTCCCTCTTCGATAATAAAGCGTTTTGCCGCTGCACATACCTGTCCGGTATTCTGATAACGTCCGGCTACCGCCGCTTTCACCGCCAGTTCCAGATCGGCATCGTTAAGCACAATAAACGGATCCGAACCGCCCAGTTCCAGTACGCATTTTTTCAGTGCCGCTCCAGCCTGTGCGCCAATAGCCGCTCCCGCACGAACACTTCCGGTCACCGTGACAGCAGCAATGCGCGAGTCTTTAATCATCTGACTGACACCGTCGTTGTCGGCATTCAGCCAGCCATATACGCCTTGTGGGATACCCGCATCTTTAAACACCTGGGCAATGAGCTGTGCACAGCCCATCACATTCGGCGCATGTTTAAGTAAGTAGCCGTTACCTGCAAGAATGATGGGAACAGCGCCACGCATCACCTGCCATAACGGAAAATTCCACGGCATAATCGCCAGAATCGTCCCCAACGGTCGATACTCAATAACCGCCTGCTGATTTTCCACCAGCGTAGGTTCCGCCTTCAGCATTGCCGGACCATGTTCTGCATACCAGTCACACAAATTCGCCGATTTCGCCACTTCAGCGCGCGCCTGGTTGATTGGTTTGCCCATTTCGCGGGTGATCATTTGCGCCATTTCTTCGCTACGAGCGCGCAGAGCCTTACCGATATCACGCAGTTTTTCAGCACGATAATCTATATTTGTCTCGCGCCAGTCGCGAAAGCCTGCTGCCGCCAGCTGAAGTGCGTTTTCGATATCGTCAGCGCCAGCCCACGGCAGCACAGAAAGTTGTTCACCCGTGGCAGGATTTATCGAAATTGCATGAGTTGCCGGAGTAATGGTCATCGGGGTATCTCCTTTATGAGTCATGGTATGAAGATACGCAGATTTACTCTTGCTTTAAAATGAATAATATTAAGCCACTTATTCACGAATCGAGAATGCTATGGATCTGACCCAACTGGAGATGTTCAACGCGGTTGCCGAAGCTGGCAGCATAACCCAGGCTGCAGCAAAAGTGCATCGCGTGCCGTCGAATCTCACTACCCGTCTGCGCCAGCTGGAAACAGAACTGGGGGTTGATCTGTTTATTCGCGAGAATCAGCGTTTACGTCTCTCTCCTGCCGGGCATAACTTTTTACGCTATAGCCAACAAATTCTCGCGTTAGTGGATGAAGCGCGGAGCGTTGTCGCTGGCGATGAGCCGCAAGGTTTATTTTCTCTTGGTTCGCTGGAAAGCACCGCTGCAGTGCGCATTCCAGCCACGCTGGCGGAATTCAACCGTCGTTATCCCAAAATTCAGTTTTCACTTTCCACCGGCCCTTCCGGCACTATGCTGGATGGTGTACTGGAGGGAAAACTGAATGCGGCGTTTATTGATGGACCCATTAACCATACTGCCATCGACGGGATACCGGTATACCGCGAGGAACTGATGATCGTCACGCCACAAGGATATGCGCCAGTAACCCGTGCCAGTCAGGTTAATGGCAGTAACATTTATGCCTTCCGCGCCAATTGTTCGTATCGTCGCCACTTCGAGAGCTGGTTTCATGCTGACGGTGCCGCTCCGGGAACTATCCATGAGATGGAGTCTTATCACGGAATGTTGGCCTGTGTGATCGCAGGAGCAGGCATTGCGCTTATTCCGCGCTCTATGCTGGAAAGTATGCCGGGGCATCACCAGGTTGAAGCGTGGCCGTTAGCTGAGCAATGGCGTTGGTTAACAACCTGGCTGGTCTGGCGTCGTGGTGCGAAAACACGTCCGCTCGAGGCATTTATTCAACTGCTGGATGTGCCTGACTCGGCAAGACAGGGATATCAATGAGCTATTTTTGATAGTTCTTGCGGTTAATATGCTCTATATAGTGATGTTCCGATGACTTATGACTATATGGGGCAAATATGGTTACGCCAGTAAGCATCAGCAATTACATATCTCTTCCTGATGATTTTCCCGTACGTAATATTGCACCGCAGGTAAAAGAAGTTTTAAAGGATTTTATTGATGCACTCAGTACCATAATATGTAATGAAGAGTGGCGCACGTCTTTAAACATCAACTCAGCCACAAAAAAGATATTTAATAACCTTGACAACTTATCATATATTCAGAGGACTTCTTTTCGGGGTAACGACACGCTATACAATGAAAAGGTTCAGTTTAAACTCACTTATCCCGCCAGGAATGGAAGACACAAAGAAAATATTGAATTTCAGGTAGTAATAAATTTAAGCCCTATTTATTTAGATAATTTTCGCCATGATGGAGAAATTAATATTTTTTGCGCTCCCAACCCAAAGCCTGTCACTATGGGGCGCGTATTTCAGACCGGCGTCGAGCGTGTACTCTTTCTGTTTCTGAATGATTTTATTGAACAATTTCCAATGATCAACCCTGGTGTCCCCATCAAAAGAGCGCATACACCACATATTGAACCCCTGCCTTCGGATCACCATACCGCTGCAGATTACTTACGCCAGTTTGATTTGCTTGTCCTGAATTTTATCTCTCGCGGTAATTTTGTCATACCCCCCCGATTATGGGATAACTCTGAGGTTCACAGATGGTTCGTCAATAAAGATCCTAACTTGATCACCGCCATTCTCGACATAACGGACAGCGAATTAAAAGAGGATTTGTTGCAAAGCCTGATGGATTCATTAGGTTCTAAAAAACATGTACTACCCGAAGTCTGCATCTGCTTTTTATCCCTTTTAGCAGAACAAGAATCTCCTCATTTTCAGAACTTGTTTTTATTTTTCGCCAATATGTTATTGCACTATCACCAATTTATGAATCCCAATGAAAGTGATTTGAATGACGTGTTGATGCCAGCATCATTAAGTGATGATAAAATTATCAAACATATGGCGCGCAGGACCCTCAAACTGTTTGTAAAAAATGAAACACCGCCAAAAGTTACTCACGAAGACCTGGTGAAAAACAGGCCTCGCTCCCCTGTCAGACCACCTATACCCGCAACCTCCAAAACGCCAGACCTCCCTGAACGTCATTAAACCGTGATGTTACCGACTCTCTGACGCGTGAAAGAATCAGCGTCAGAGAAACGGAAAACGCGATCCAGATCACAAATGCATTGTATTCACATCATTAACCGTTTTAAGATCATTTCATCACTTTTTCGCAACTCACCCGATAATCTGTTATGACAACAAACACTGTTTCCCGCAAAGTGGCGTGGCTACGGGTCGTTACGCTGGCAGTCGCCGCCTTCATCTTCAACACCACCGAATTTGTCCCTGTTGGCCTGCTCTCTGACATTGCGCAAAGTTTTCACATGCAAACCGCTCAGGTCGGCATCATGTTGACCATTTACGCATGGGTAGTAGCGCTAATGTCATTGCCTTTTATGTTAATGACCAGTCAGGTTGAACGGCGCAAATTACTGATCTGCCTGTTTGTGGTGTTTATTGCCAGCCACGTACTGTCGTTTTTGTCGTGGAGCTTTACCGTTCTGGTGATCAGTCGCATTGGTGTGGCTTTTGCACATGCGATTTTCTGGTCGATTACGGCGTCTCTGGCGATCCGTATGGCTCCGGCCGGGAAGCGAGCACAGGCATTGAGTTTAATTGCCACCGGTACAGCACTGGCGATGGTCTTAGGTTTACCTCTCGGGCGCATTGTGGGCCAGTATTTCGGTTGGCGAATGACCTTCTTCGCGATTGGTATTGGGGCGCTTATCACCCTTTTGTGCCTGATTAAGTTACTTCCCTTACTGCCCAGTGAGCATTCCGGTTCACTGAAAAGCCTCCCGCTATTGTTCCGCCGCCCGGCATTGATGAGCATTTATTTGTTAACTGTGGTGGTTGTCACCGCCCATTACACGGCATACAGCTATATCGAGCCTTTTGTACAAAACATTGCGGGATTCAGCGCCAACTTTGCCACGGCATTACTGTTATTACTCGGTGGTGCGGGCATTATTGGCAGCGTGATTTTCGGTAAACTGGGTAATCAGTATGCGTCTGCGTTGGTGAGTACGGCGATTGCGCTGTTGCTGGTGTGCCTGGCATTGCTGTTACCTGCGGCGAACAGTGAAATACACCTCGGGGTGCTGAGTATTTTCTGGGGGATCGCGATGATGATCATCGGGCTTGGTATGCAGGTTAAAGTGCTGGCGCTGGCACCAGATGCTACCGACGTCGCGATGGCGCTATTCTCCGGCATATTTAATATTGGAATCGGGGCGGGTGCGTTGGTAGGTAATCAGGTGAGTTTGCACTGGTCAATGTCGATGATTGGTTATGTGGGCGCGGTGCCTGCTTTTGCCGCGTTAATTTGGTCAATCATTATATTTCGCCGCTGGCCAGTGACACTCGAAGAACAGACGCAATAGTTGAAAGGCCCATTCGGGCCTTTTTTAATGGTACGTTTTAATGATTTCCAGGATGCCGTTAATAATAAACTGCACACCCATACATACCAGCAGGAATCCCATCAGACGGGAGATCGCTTCAATGCCACCCTTGCCCACCAGCCGCATAATTGCGCCGGAGCTGCGTAGGCTTCCCCACAAAATAACCGCCACCAGGAAAAAGATCAGCGGCGGCGCAACCATCAGTACCCAATCAGCGAAGGTTGAACTCTGACGCACTGTGGACGCCGAGCTAATAATCATCGCTATGGTTCCCGGACCGGCAGTACTTGGCATTGCCAGCGGCACAAAGGCAATATTGGCACTGGGTTCATCTTCCAGCTCTTCCGACTTGCTTTTCGCCTCCGGTGAATCAATCGCTTTCTGTTGCGGAAAGAGCATCCGAAAACCGATAAACGCGACGATTAAGCCGCCTGCAATTCGCAGACCGGGAATCGAAATGCCAAATGTATCCATCACCAGTTGCCCGGCGTAATACGCCACCATCATGATGGCAAATACGTACACCGAGGCCATCAACGACTGACGATTACGTTCGGCACTGTTCATGTTGCCTGCCAGGCCAAGAAATAACGCGACAGTTGTTAATGGGTTAGCTAACGGCAGCAACACCACCAGCCCCAGGCCAATTGCTTTAAACAAATCTAACATTGGTGGTTGTTATCCTGTATGCCTCAATTAAGGCAATTGTGTTGTTCGAAATGAAAAGGTCTGGGTTCGCTGAGAGTCGAATCCAGACCTGTGGCTGGTAGCTATCCGCGTGTGTCGATTTTATTGAAGAGACAACTTAATGTGCATACCACAAGCTGCAGCATAACGTTGTAACGTTGTAAGGCTGGCACTTGATACATTCCTCTCAAGACGGCTGACAGCTGGTTGGCTAACTCCCATGCGTGCTGCAATCTCGGTGCTGGTTAATCCGGCTCTCTTCTTCATTTCAATGAGGACTGCACGGAGTTCTTCTTCCTGCGTGGCTTCATCGTAAGCCTTTTTAACGTCAGGATTAGCAAGTGCTTTTGCTTTGACTTCAGAAAACTTGATACCTTTAACAGCCATCTTTCAGTTCCTCCCATCTTGACGTCGCCAGAGCAATTTCGGCCTTCGGAGTCTTAGGGGTCTTCTTAATAAACGTTCTTAAAATATAGATCTTTCGACCTTTAGCGTAAGCAAAAAATGTTCTTGAAATGTCTTTTCTTCCTACGCGCAACTCAAACAAACCATCCTGGATAATGCCTGTATCTGGATAGCGGAGTTCCGGCCCTTTCGCTTCCAGCTTTTCTAGTCCCTTAAGTACCTTTGCTTGCATAATAGGTTCGAGGTCATAAATTTCGCTTTCCGCTTCGGGGTGAAATAGTAGCTCATACATAGCTTCCCCCTGTTTACGTTTAAATATAACTTATCAGTTATAATAACGCAAAGATTATATTTTTCGTTCCCATACAGATTAGCATCATTGCCTTACATCGCATTGACCAAAACTTGAACCGATTTAGCAAAACGTGGCATCGGTTAATTCATTCATTTGACTTATACTTGCCTGGGCAATATTATCCCCTGCAACTAATTACTTGCCAGGGCAACTAATGTGAAAAGTACCAGCGATCTGTTCAATGAAATTATTCCATTGGGTCGCTTAATCCATATGGTTAATCAGAAGAAAGATCGTCTGCTTAACGAGTATCTGTCTCCGCTGGATATTACTGCGGCACAGTTTAAGGTGCTCTGCTCTATCCGCTGCGCGGCGTGTATTACTCCGGTTGAACTGAAAAAAGTGTTGTCGGTCGACCTGGGAGCACTGACCCGTATGCTGGATCGCCTGGTCTGTAAAGGCTGGGTGGAAAGGTTGCCGAACCCGAATGATAAGCGCGGCGTACTGGTAAAACTTACCACCAGCGGCGCGGCAATATGTGAACAATGCCATCAATTAGTTGGCCAGGACCTGCACCAAGAATTAACAAAAAACCTGACGGCGGACGAAGTGGCAACACTTGAGCATTTGCTTAAGAAAGTCCTGCCGTAAACAAAAAAAGAGGTATGACGATGTCCAGACGCAATACTGACGCTATTACCATTCATAGCATTTTGGACTGGATCGAGGACAACCTGGAATCGCCACTGTCACTGGAGAAAGTGTCAGAGCGTTCGGGTTACTCCAAATGGCACCTGCAACGGATGTTTAAAAAAGAAACCGGTCATTCATTAGGCCAATACATCCGCAGCCGTAAGATGACGGAAATCGCGCAAAAGCTGAAGGAAAGTAACGAGCCGATACTCTATCTGGCAGAACGATATGGCTTCGAGTCGCAACAAACTCTGACCCGAACCTTCAAAAATTACTTTGATGTTCCGCCGCATAAGTACCGGATGACCAATATGCAGGGCGAATCGCGCTTTTTACATCCATTAAATCATTACAACAGCTAGTTGATAACGTGACAACGTCACTGAGGCAATCATGAAACCACTTTCATCCGCAATAGCAGCTGCGCTTATTCTCTTTTCCGCGCAGGGCGTTGCGGAACAAACCACGCAGCTAGTTGTTACTTCTTGTGCCAATGTCGTGGTTGTTCCCCCATCGCAGGAACAACCACCGTTTGATTTAAATCACATGGGTACTGGCAGTGATAAGTCGGATGCGCTCGGCGTGCCCTATTATAATCAACACGCTATGTAGTTTGTTCTGGCCCCGACATCTCGGGGCTTATTAACTTCCCACCTTTACCGCTTTACGCCACCGCAAGCCAAATACATTGATATACAGCCCGGTCATAATGAGCACCGCACCTAAAAATTGCAGACCCGTTAAGCGTTCATCCAACAATAGTGCCGCACTTGCCAGTCCTACTACGGGCACCAGTAACGATAACGGTGCAACCCGCCAGGTTTCATAGCGTCCCAGTAACGTCCCCCAGATCCCATAACCAACAATTGTCGCCACAAACGCCAGATACATCAGAGACAAGATGGTGGTCATATCGATAGTAACCAGACTGTGAATCATGGTTGCGGAACCATCGAGAATCAGCGAGGCAACAAAGAAGGGAATGATTGGGATTAAAGCGCTCCAGATTACCAGCGATATCACCGCCGGACGCGTTGAGTGCGACATGATCTTTTTATTGAAGATGTTGCCACACGCCCAACTAAATGCTGCCGCCAGGGTCAACATAAAGCCGAGCATCGCCACATGCTGACCGTTCAGACTATCTTCGATTAACACCAGTACGCCAAAAATCGCTAAGGCGATCCCCGCCAATTGTTTGCCATGCAGTCGCTCACCGAAAGTAAACGCGCCAAGCACGATAGTAAAAAACGCCTGTGCCTGTAACACCAGCGAAGCCAGTCCAGCAGGCATACCGAAGTTAATGGCACAAAAAAGAAAAGCAAACTGCGCAAAACTGATGGTTAATCCATACCCCAGCAGCAAATTCAGTGGTACTTTCGGTCGTGCGACAAAAAAGATAGCCGGAAAAGCGACCAACATAAAGCGCAAACCGGCCAGCATTAGCGGTGGCATGTTATGAAGCCCCACTTTGATGACCACAAAATTTAGCCCCCATACGACCACTACCAGTAGCGCCAACACCCCATCTTTTCGCGACATTCTACCGCCTCTGAATTTCATCTTTTGTAAGCAATCAACTTATCTGAATTTACTTTTCTTTAACAGTTGATTCGTTAGTCACCGATTACGACGGCATTAATGCACAAATAAGTCGCTATACTTCGGATTTTTGCCATGCTATTTCTTTACATCTCTAAAACAAAACATAACGAAACGCACTGCCGGACAGACAAATGAACTTATCCCTACGACGCTCTACCAGCGCCCTTCTTGCCTCGTCGTTGTTATTAACCATCGGACGCGGCGCTACGCTGCCATTTATGACCATTTACTTGAGTCGCCAGTACAGCCTGAGTGTCGATCTAATCGGTTATGCGATGACAATTGCGCTCACTATTGGCGTCGTTTTTAGCCTCGGTTTTGGTATCCTGGCGGATAAGTTCGACAAGAAACGCTATATGTTACTGGCAATTACCGCCTTCGCCAGCGGTTTTATTGCCATTCCTTTAGTGAATAACGTAACGCTGGTGGTGCTATTTTTTGCCCTTATTAACTGCGCCTATTCCGTTTTTGCTACCGTGTTGAAAGCCTGGTTTGCCGACAATCTTTCGTCCACCAGCAAAACGAAAATCTTCTCAATCAACTACACCATGCTAAACATTGGCTGGACCATCGGTCCGCCGCTCGGCACGCTGTTGGTGATGCAGAGCATCAATCTGCCTTTTTGGCTGGCAGCTATCTGTTCCGCGTTCCCCATGCTTTTCATTCAAATTTGGGTAAAGCGCAGCGAGAAAATCATCGCCACGGATACAGGCAGTGTCTGGTCGCCGAAAGTTTTATTACAAGATAAAGCACTGTTGTGGTTTACCTGCTCTGGTTTTCTGGCTTCTTTTGTTAGCGGCGCATTTGCTTCATGCATTTCACAATATGTGATGGTGATTGCTGATGGGGATTTTGCCGAAAAGGTGGTCGCGGTTGTTCTTCCGGTGAATGCTGCCATGGTGGTTACGTTGCAATATTCCGTGGGCCGCCGCCTTAACCCGGCTAACATCCGCGCGCTGATGACAGCAGGCACCCTCTGTTTCGTCATCGGTCTGGTCGGTTTTATTTTTTCCGGCAACAGCCTGCTATTGTGGGGTATGTCAGCTGCGGTATTTACTGTCGGTGAAATCATTTATGCGCCGGGCGAGTATATGTTGATTGACCATATTGCGCCGCCAGGAATGAAAGCCAGCTATTTTTCCGCCCAGTCTTTAGGCTGGCTTGGTGCCGCGATTAACCCATTAGTGAGTGGCGTAGTGCTAACCAGCCTGCCGCCTTCCTCGCTGTTTGTCATCTTAGCGTTGGTGATCATTGCTGCGTGGGTGCTGATGTTAAAAGGAATTCGGGCAAGACCGTGGGGGCAGCCCGCGCTTTGTTGATTTAAGTCGAACACAACAAAGATTTAATTCAGCCTTCGTTTAGGTTATCTCTGCTAATATCTTTCTCATTGAGATGAAAATTAAGGTAAGCGAGGAAACACACCACACCATAAACGGAGGCAAATAATGCTGGGTAATATGAATGTTTTTATGGCCGTACTGGGAATAATTTTATTTTCTGGTTTTCTGGCCGCGTATTTCAGCCACAAATGGGATGACTAATGAACGGAGATAATCCCTCACCTAACCGGCCCCTTGTTACAGTTGTGTACAAGGGGCCTGATTTTTATGACGGCGAAAAAAAACCGCCAGTAAACCGGCGGTGAATGCTTGCATGGATAGATTTGTGTTTTGCTTTTACGCTAACAGGCATTTTCCTGCACTGATAACGGATCGTTGACACAGTAGCATCAGTTTTCTCAATGAATGTTAAACGGAGCTTAAACTCGGTTAATCACATTTTGTTCGTCAATAAACATGCAGCGATTTCTTCCGGTTTGCTTACCCTCATACATTGCCCGGTCTGCTCTTCCAATGACCACATCCAGAGGCTCTTCAGGAAATGCGCGACTGACACCTGCTGTCACGGTAATGTTGATATGCCCTTCAGAATGTGTGATGGCATGGTTATCGACTAACTGGCAAATTCTGACACCTGCACGACATGCGTCTTCATCATTAGCCGCTTTAACAATAATGATAAATTCTTCGCCCCCGTAGCGATAAACCGTTTCGTAATCACGCGTCCAACTGGCTAAGTAAGTTGCCAGGGTGCGTAATACTACATCGCCGGTTAAATGCCCGTAGGTATCATTAACCAATTTAAATCGGTCAATATCCAACAACATTAAATAAAGATTCAGAGGCTCAGCGTTGCGTAACTGATGATCAAAGGATTCATCAAGAACCCGACGCCCCGGCAATCCCGTCAAAACATCCATATTGCTACGGATCGTCAGCAAATAAATTTTGTAATCGGTTAATGCCGCAGTAAAAGAAAGTAACCGTTCCTGAAAAGCGGCGAAATGCGCGTCCTGCCAGTGATTTTCAACAATAGCCAGCATTAATTCCCGACCACAGTTATGCATATGTTGATGGGCAGAATCCATTAGCCGAACGTAAGGTAATTCATCGTTATCGAGTGGCCCCAGATGATCAATCCACCGCCCAAACTGGCACAGTCCATAAGAATGGTTATCCGTTATTTCTGGCTTACTGGCATCTCTCGCGACCACGCTGTGAAACATACTCACCAGCCACTGGTAGTGGGCATCGATAGCCTTATTGAGATTTAACAAGATGGCATCAATTTCCGTTGTCTTCTTGATCATTGCCACTCCTTTTTCACAGTTCCTTGTGCGCGCTATTCTAACGAGAGAAAAGCAAAATTACGTCAATATTTTCATAGAAATCCGAAGTTATGAGTCATCTCTGAGATAACATTGTGATTTAAAACAAAATCAGCGGATAAAAAAGTGTTTAATTCTGTAAATTACCTCTGCATTATCGTAAATAAAAGGATGACAAATAGCATAACCCAATACCCTAATGGCCCAGTAGTTCAGGCCATCAGGCTAATTTATTTTTATTTCTGCAAATGAGTGACCCGAACGACGGCCGGCGCGCTTTTCTTATCCAGACTGCCGCTAATGTTGATCATCTGGTCCGGCTGAACTTCTCGTCCATCAAAGACGGCCGCAGGAATAACGACATTAATTTCACCGCTCTTATCGCGAAAAACGTAACGGTCCTCTCCTTTGTGAGAAATCAAATTACCGCGTAGTGAAACCGAAGCGCCATCATGCATGGTTTTTGCGAAATCAACGGTCATTTTTTTTGCATCATCGGTTCCGCGATAGCCATCTTCTATTGCATGAGGCGGCGGTGGCGCTGCATCCTGTTTTAAACCGCCCTGGTCATCTGCCAACGCATAAGGCATGACAAGAAAACTTGCTAATACAATGGCCTGAAATTTCATACTAACTCCTTAATTGCGTTTGGTTTGACTTATTAAGTCTGGTTGCTATTTTTATAATTGACAAATAAGAATACTACCAATTGTTATAAGGCATTTAAAATCAGGCAACTAGCTGTCAAATATTCAGAGAATTTAACTCACTAAAGTTAAGAAGAAGATCAAATAGTCTTAAACATATTTTCAGAATAATCGGATTTATATGTTTGAAATTATTATATTGGACGAGCATACAGAAAAAGCAAATCACCTTTACATATAATAGCGTGGACAAAAAACAGTGAATATTAATAAAGATAAAATTGTACAACTCGCAGATACCGACACTATTGAAAACCTGACATCCGCGTTGAGTCAAAGACTTATCGCGGATCAATTACGCTTAACTACCGCCGAATCATGCACCGGCGGTAAGTTGGCTAGCGCCCTGTGTGCAGCTGAAGATACACCCAAATTTTACGGTGCAGGCTTTGTTACTTTCACCGATCAGGCAAAGATGAAAATCCTCAGCGTAAGCCAGCAATCTCTTGAACGATATTCTGCGGTGAGTGAGAAAGTGGCAGCAGAAATGGCAACCGGTGCCATAGAGCGTGCGGATGCTGATGTCAGTATTGCCATTACCGGCTACGGCGGACCGGAGGGCGGTGAAGATGGTACGCCAGCGGGTACCGTCTGGTTTGCGTGGCATATTAAAGGCCAGAACTACACTGCGGTTATGCATTTTGCTGGCGACTGCGAAACGGTATTAGCTTTAGCGGTGAGGTTTGCCCTCGCCCAGCTGCTGCAATTACTGCTATAACCAGGCTGGCCTGGCGATATCTCAGGCCAGCCATTGGTGGTGTTTATATGTTCAAGCCACGATGTTGCAGCATCGGCATAATCTTAGGTGCCTTACCGCGCCATTGTCGATACAGGCGTTCCAGATCTTCGCTGTTACCTCTGGAAAGGATCGCCTCGCGAAAACGCAGCCCATTTTCACGCGTTAATCCGCCCTGCTCAACAAACCACTGATAACCATCATCGGCCAACATTTGCGTCCACAGATAAGCGTAATAACCTGCAGCATATCCGCCACCAAAAATATGGGCGAAATAACTGCTGCGATAGCGTGGCGGTATAGCAGGAAGATCCATATTTTCCGCCACCAGCGCCCGCAATTCAAAATCATCGACATCCTGCATTGCTTCGTTTTCTTCCAGGCAATGCCAGCGCATATCGAGAAGTGCGGCGCTAAGCAGTTCGCTCATCTCATACCCTTTGTTGAACAGGCTGGCATTACGCATTTTCTGTTGCAGTTCGTCAGGCATTGCTGCCCCGCTCTGATAATGCCGGGCGTAGCGAGCGAATACCTGCGGATGCGTTGCCCAGTGTTCGTTGATTTGCGACGGAAATTCGACAAAATCACGCGGCGTGTTGGTGCCGGAAAGCGTGGCATAACGCTGGCGGGCAAAAAGGCCGTGCAGCGTATGACCAAATTCATGGAATAAGGTTATGACATCATCCCAGAGTAACAACGCAGGCTCACCGGCAGCGGGTTTCTGATAATTGCAGACGTTATAAATTACCGGATGTGTTTTATTAAGCGTTGATTGCTCAACAAAATTGCCCATCCATGCACCGCCGCTTTTTGAATCACGGGCGAAGAAATCACCGTAAAATAACGCCAGCCCCACGCCATTATGATCAAAAATTTCCCACACACGAACGTCAGGATGGTAGACAGGAATATCAAAACGTTCGACAAACTTAATACCGAAGAGCTGATTCGCGGTCCAGAATACACCTTCATTTAACACCGTGTTTAATTCAAAATATGGCTTGAGCTGCGCCTCATCAAGATCAAATTTCTCCCGCCGTACCTGTTCCGCATAAAATGCCCAGTCCCACGGCTGCGCGCTAAACCCGCCCTGCTGCTTATCGATAACCGCCTGTATGGAGGCTAATTCATCGCTCGCACGTTGACGCGCCGCTGGAACAATTTCCCGCATAAAGTTAAGTGCTGCTTCAGGTGTTTTTGCCATCTGATCGGCGATTTTCCATGCGGCATAATGAGGAAAACCAAGTAGTGTTGCCTGTTGTGCACGGATCTCCACCAGACGTTGAATGATAGCGCGGGTATCATTGGCATCATTTTTTTCCGCTCGCGTCCAGCCCGCAATAAACAGTTTTTCACGCGTCGCACGATCGCGCATTTCGGCAAGCGCCGGTTGTTGGGTGGTATTCAGCAGCGGAATCAGCCATTTGTTATCCAGACCTTTCTCGCGAGCCGCCTCTGCCGCCAGCGCAATCTCTTGCTCACTCATTCCTGCCAGCTGCGCGATATCGTTCACAACCAGACCGCCGGATTTATTTGCTGCCAGTAATCGCTGGTTAAACTGGCTGGTCAGGGTCGCAGCTTCTGTATTCAGTACTTTTAATTTTGCTTTATCAGCTTGCGCAAGTTTGGCTCCGGCAAGGACAAAACGTTGATGAATCACCTCCACCAGGCGGATGGATTCACTATCAAGCCCCAGGGATTCACGGCGCTGCCAGACAGCATCTACCCGCGCGAATAATTCACCGTTCAGATAGATATCATTAGCCAGTTCCGCCAGTTCAGCGGAAAACTGCTCGTCAAGACGCTGTAATTCATCATTGGTATGCGCCGCAGTCATCGCAAAAAAGACGCTGGTAACGCGGGTAAGTAATTCTCCGCTTTGTTCCAGTGCCAGAATAGTATTGTTGAAATCAGGCATTTGCGGGTTAAGCGCGATGGCAGCAATTTCTGCCCGCTTTTGCTGCATTCCCTCATCGAATGCCGGGCGATAGTGATGATTGGCAATTTGATCAAAATGGGGAGCCAGATACGGCAGTGTGCTTTGCACAAGGAAAGGATTCATTGTTGTCATTTTCTTCTCCTGAACGCGAGGTGTTCCATAGCGTAGGCTTACTGATAACGGAGTGCAATCTTGCAATCCAGTATTACCCGCTCTTAAGCATCCCGTGCTATGTTATTGACACACAAAAGCGTTGAGGAACAGTGAGATGATCGTTTTAGTAACTGGAGCAACGGCAGGTTTTGGTGAATGCATTACTCGTCGTTTTATTCAACAAGGGCATAAAGTTATCGCCACTGGCCGTCGCCAGGAACGGTTGCAGGAGTTAAAAGACGAACTGGGAGATAATCTGTATATCGCCCAACTGGACGTTCGCAACCGCGCCGCTATTGAAGAGATGCTGGCATCGCTTCCTGCCGAGTGGTGCAATATTGATATCCTGGTAAATAATGCCGGCCTGGCGTTGGGCATGGAGCCTGCGCATAAAGCCAGCGTTGAAGACTGGGAAACGATGATTGATACCAACAACAAAGGCCTGGTATATATGACGCGCGCCGTCTTACCGGGTATGGTTGAACGTAATCATGGTCATATTATTAACATTGGCTCAACGGCAGGTAGCTGGCCGTATGCCGGTGGTAACGTTTACGGTGCGACGAAAGCGTTTGTTCGTCAGTTTAGCCTGAATCTGCGTACGGATCTGCATGGTACGGCGGTGCGCGTCACCGACATCGAACCGGGTCTGGTGGGTGGTACCGAGTTTTCCAATGTCCGCTTTAAAGGCGATGACGGTAAAGCAGAAAAAACCTATCAAAATACCGTTGCATTGACGCCAGAAGATGTCAGCGAAGCCGTCTGGTGGGTGTCAACGCTGCCTGCTCACGTCAATATCAATACCCTGGAAATGATGCCGGTTACCCAAAGCTATGCCGGACTGAATGTCCACCGTCAGTAATTTTTATACCCGGCGTAACTGCCGGGTTATTGCTTGTCACAAAAAAGTGGTAGACTCATGCAGTTAACTCACTCACAAGCAAGAACGAATGACCGTCGAAACGCAACTTAATCCCACACAGCCTGTCAATCAGCAGATTTATCGTATTCTTCGTCGCGACATTGTCCATTGCCTGATTGCTCCAGGCACACCGTTGTCGGAAAAAGAAGTTTCTGTTCGTTTCAATGTGTCACGCCAGCCGGTTCGTGAAGCCTTTATTAAACTGGCGGAAAACGGCCTGATTCAAATTCGTCCGCAACGTGGCAGCTACGTCAACAAAATTTCCATGGCCCAGGTGCGCAACGGCAGTTTTATCCGTCAGGCCATTGAGTGCGCGGTGGCGCGTCGGGCGGCGAGCATGATTACCGAAAGCCAGTGCTATCAACTGGAACAAAATCTTCACCAGCAACGCATTGCCATTGAGCGCAAGCAACTGGATGATTTTTTTGAACTTGATGACAACTTCCATCAACTCCTGACGCAGATTGCCGACTGTCAACTGGCGTGGGATACCATTGAGAACCTGAAAGCGACCGTTGATCGCGTGCGCTATATGAGTTTCGACCACGTTTCTCCACCAGAAATGCTGTTACGCCAGCATCTTGATATTTTCTCTGCCCTGCAAAAACGTGATGGCGATGCGGTAGAACGTGCAATGACGCAACATTTGCAGGAAATCAGCGAATCCGTGCGCCAGATCCGCCAGGAAAACAGCGACTGGTTTAGCGAAGAGTAATTCATTTCCTCTCATCCCATCCGGGGTGAGAGTCTTTTCCCCCGCCTTATGGCTCATGCATGCATCAAAAAAGATGTGAGCTTGATCAAAAACAAAAAATATTTCACTCGACAGGAGTATTTATATTGCGCCCGTTACGTGGGCTTCGACTGTAAATCAGAAAGGAGAAAACACCTATGACGACCTACGATCGTAACCGTAACGCAATCACCACTGGCAGCCGTGTTATGGTTAGCGGCACCGGTCACACTGGCAAGATCCTGTCGATTGATACTGAAGGTCTGACCGCTGAGCAAATCCGCCGCGGAAAAACCGTAGTTGTTGAAGGTTGTGAAGAGAAACTGGCACCACTGGACCTGATTCGTCTCGGCATGAACTAAGCGTGTGAATGCCGCCGATGGCGGCATTGCTTTTTTACTTCACGGAATATTTTGCCACGGTCGCTTTCGCGCCATGCGCTAATAAAGACAAGTACGTTTCCGTCACTCTTGCAGTAAACAAACTATTGTCTGGCAAATCATCACCAAAGATCGCCTTAATCGCCAGCAATGACTGGACGCGCGCTTTCCCTTCGGCACTACTTTGTACAGCCTTCTGAATAACAGGTAACAGTGGGTCACTGATTTCTATCGGATTTCCCTGTTCATCAACACCACCGACATAACGCATCCAACCCGCGACGCCCAGCGCCAGCAGATCGAACTTGCTGTCATGCGCCAGATGCCAGCGAACAGAATCCAACATCCGCTGTGGCAATTTCTGGCTACCATCCATCGCAATCTGCCAGGTTCGATGACGTAACGCCGGGTTGCTATAGCGTGCAATTAATCGGTTAGCGTAATCTTGCAAATCAACGCCCTGCACTTTCAACGTCGGCGCTTGTTCCTGCAACATCAAGCCATACGCCGCATAACGATAATGTTCATCTTCCATACAGTCATTAATGTGCTGATATCCTGCAAGATACCCCAGATACGCCAGGAATGAATGACTGCCGTTGAGCATGCGCAACTTCATCTCTTCATAAGGCAGCACATCGCTAACCAGTTCGGCTCCCGCTTTTTCCCATTCCGGACGTCCGGCAACAAAGTTATCTTCTATTACCCACTGGCGGAAAGGTTCACAGGCAACGCCCGCAGGATCGCGCACACCGGTAAGTTGTTCGATTTTCGCCAGCGTATCCTCTGTCACTGCGGGCACAATACGGTCCACCATTGTTGATGGGAAAGTCACGTTATCTTCGATCCATTGTGCCAGTTTTACATCAACGGCTTGTGCGTAGGAAGTGACAACGTCACGCATAACATGACCGTTTTCTGGCATGTTGTCACATGACATGACGGCAAATGCGGGAAGTCCTGCCGCTTTACGGCGAGCCAGCGCCTCAACAATCACCCCTGTTGCTGTTTTCGGCTGGTGGGGATTTTGCACGTCGGCAGCTACCATCGGGTGATCGAGCATTAACTGTCCGGTCGCCGGAGAGTGGAAATACCCTTTTTCGGTGATTGTCAGAGAGACAATCGCGATTTGCGGTTCACACATCGCTGCCAACACGGTTTCTAAGCCATCTATCTGTACGTGCAAGGCTTTTTTAACGACGCCAACGACGCGAGCCGTCCACACATCGGCCGACATTTCCGCAACGGTATAAAGATTATCTTGCTGTTGTAAATCGGCAATTTGCTGTTCGCCGCCGATTAAGTTGACCTCATAATATCCCCAGTCACTGAAATGTTCCGTAGCAAGAATATCGGCATACACACCCTGATGCGCACGGTGAAATGCACCAAAGCCTAAATGAACAATTCTTGGAGCCAGGTTATTACGATCATAAACAGGGAGTGTCGCTTTTGCTGATAACAAATTATTTCCCATAACAATTCCTTAAATATAAATATGGCAAGCTATATGTTTTGTTATATGAATAAAAATCCCCTCTCCGGTAAGAGAAGGGATTAAGGGTTTACAGACTTCTGGAAGGTTGCGCAGCTCTTACAACACGCGGTTGATCTTCCGCAGCGTCTTCCAGCGCACTTAAATCACGGTCTTTCACCTCTGGCATTTTCAGCGCAGAGATTAAACCAATCACTGAATATGCCATGATCATAATGGCGATCGGATACCAGGATTCCGTCATGGTGCAGAAAATACCCGCCAGGATAGGACCAAAACCGGAAGCGATAAGACCACCAATTTCTTTAGAAATAGCCATCCGGGTAAAGCGGTTTTTACAGCCGAACATTTCTGCCATGGTAATGTTTTCCAGAGCAAATAATCCCAGCACCGCACAGTTATGAATCACAATCAGTGCAACCATAATGGTGCTCGGGGCATAGCTTTTATCTACAATGATAGAAAGCATTGGCCATGCCAGCACAATCGCGGAGGTATTCATAATAATATACGGGATCCGGCGACCAATTTTATCGGATAACCAACCAAGGAACGGAATGGTCATAAAGCCGAGAATCGAACTGATCATCAATGCATCTGTTGGAATTGCTTTGTTAAACAATAACGTCTGCACTAAATAGCCTGCAAGGAAAGTCTGAATTAACCCGGAGTTACCCGCCTGACCAAAACGCAGCCCTGTTGCCAGCCAGAAGGATTTGCTCTGGAACATGCTACCAGCAGGTGCAGGTTTTGCTGTCGGTTGGTTACTGTCGTTAACCTTCTCAAAGACCGGGCTTTCTTTCAGATTCATACGCAACCAGATAGCAAAGACCATCACGACAACGCTCGCCAGGAACGGTATACGCCATCCCCACGCCAGCAGTTCCTCTTTACTGAGAATGAAGAACATAAAGGCCCAGATTGCCGTTGCGCTCAAGGTTCCGCAGTTAGTTCCCATAGCCACAAATGAGGAGATAATTCCGCGCTTACCTTTTGGCGCATATTCCGCCAGCATCGTACCGGCACCGGAAATTTCCGCACCTGCACCCAACCCCTGAATAATACGCAACGTCACCAGCAAGATGAGTGCAAAAACACCAATCTGTGCATAGGTCGGTAACACACCAATTAAGGTGGTACAGATCCCCATCATGGTGATGGTAATAAAGAGCACTTTTTTACGCCCTATTCTGTCGCCCATTTTGCCGAAAATAAATGCTCCGACAATACGCGCCACATAACCTGCACCGTAGGTTCCCAATGCCAGAATTAACGCCATTGCCGTTGATGATTCAGGAAAAAATATTTCATGAAACACTAACGCTGCGCCGAGCGAATATAACTGGAAATCCATAATTCACAGGTGTTTTTTCCCATCCTGTGGTTTCCTTGGCGTTTTCTAGGTTTTTTCAGATAGTTGCATTTTTTAAAAAGCATCCTAAGTTCGATCTCAGTGTCTATCTGGGGCCTATTTCTGTCCCATATATGCCCCAAAAAAACTCCCCAACAGATAAGTAGTTTTTTCATGGATTTATGCGTAAAATCAAGAACGGCTGGAAATCATTCAATACTCACACTATCGAAAAATTTACCAGCCAACCGCAGCACGTTCTTGCATAAGGCGTGTCTGCGTTTTTTCAACTATTCAGATACATCACTCCCATCACAGTCATTCCTCCGCATCAAAGGCATATAGGCTATATCACCTTGATATTTTTCTTTTTCAGATAAAAACTGTTATCTATGTATACTTTTAAACCCAATCTGTGTAGAGTCTCTGCATAAGATAGTTTGCAGTTGCCGCTTCAGCTTGCGCCATAA
>ERZ791801.73-NODE-73-length-122104-cov-11.116568_pt1 | contig 122104 bp, 105 predicted proteins | sample MGYA00510309_ERZ791801 | MGnify/ENA primary metagenome ERZ791801 (study PRJEB30046, sample SAMN00791979) | human gut metagenome | study: EMG produced TPA metagenomics assembly of the A metagenome-wide association study of gut microbiota in type 2...
AAAGAAGTGTCCATTTAGCAGGACTTTGCCTAGCTGACTAAAAGGGATAACCATAATTTTTTATTATCTCTAATGTTTTTGACACCCCGCTTAAAAGTGAGGCTTTTATTGCGCAAAAACGCCCTCCGAATTAACGGAGGGCGAAAAACTATGTTTTATTTATTGCTTATAAAAGATTATTTAATCTTCTTGCGGGTAAAGTAAATTACACCAGTAGCAGATACAAGTACAAGGAGGATAGCTACTGCCATAGATGCATTACCTGTCTTAACTGTACCGTTGTTATTAGTTGTATTATTACCCTTGTTAGCTGTATCAGCTGTACCAGGCTTAACTGTTGAACCTGTTGCTGATGTTGCGCCTGTTGCAGGAGCTACTGTTGTGTCCTGCTCAACTGTTGTGCCTGGAACTGTTGTTTCAGGTACAGTTGTCTCTGGAGCTGTTGTGCCTGGAACTGTTGTCTCAGGTACTGTTGTTTCTGGAACTGTTGTTTCAGGAGCTGTTGTTGGTACTTGAGAAGCTTCTGTTACAGTTACTGTAGCAACTGCGCCGAGCTTTGTAGCATAGTTGAAGTTTGAAAGGTCAATTCTGAGTGTTACATCAGCAAGCTCATATGGTACATTTACAGTGAGGTTCTGACCATTGTATGTAGCGTCAAATGCAACGCCTGATACAGGTGAGAAGTTCTCTTCTGCACCGCCCCAGCTGTCAGCCCATTTGCCGTTAGCTGCGAACTTAACCTGGTAGTTGTCAAACTTAGGTACATTGTGATATGTAATCTCATAAACCTTATCTGCAACCTGCTCCATCTCATTAGCTGTTGGATCCCAAGCTGCACCGTTTAACCATGATTCATCATCAGGGTCACCGTTACCAACAGCATGCATGCTTTTGATTTCAATATCAGAAACGATCTGAACACCGTCACCTGAAACAGTGATTTTGCCTGTATTGCTGTCATATGTAACTGTTACATCACAAGCGGCAACAACATTAAAGGTTATATTGTTGTCTCCGTTATCACCGATCCAATTCTGACCGCCATCAGCTGTATTTTCTACAACCTTAAGCTGAAGTGAATCAGCAATCTGAACATTGGTAAATACCTTTGTGTATGTACCGTCGCCGTTAGCTGTCATAACATTTTCAGGAGCTTCTTCCGGGCTGCCCTTCCATAAAACACCGCAAAGTTCTTCTGAACCTGCTACTACATATGTTGAACCTGCAGGAGCAGGAGCTGTTGTTGGTTCAGCTGTTGTTGGAACAACAGGTGTAACTTTACCTGCCTGAATTTCAGTTTCAACTGAATATTTTGTTGATGTTTCAGCAAGAACGCCATCTCTTACAAGGCCCTCTTCCTGGGCTTCGTCTGTTACACCTTCAGCATTTGCAAGTGAGAGTGTAAGGTTATCAACTGTAAGATTTACATCTGTTTTGCCAAGTCCAAGTTTCTTGAATACTACTGAAACAAATGGTGTCTTCTGATTGAAGTTGTAAAGATTAAGGCTTGACATATTGCCATAAACCTTGCCTGCTGTTGCAGAGTTTACTACTACACCGTTTGTGTAAGGAGTCATAACACTGTCAAGAGCGAGCATTGTTGGGTCATAAGTAAGGTTGAAGTCTGCGTTAAGAACATTCTTCTCTGACTCAAAGTAATAAGTTACTGTTACATACTCTTCGTTACCTGCAACAACCTTAGATGATGCAGGGAATAAGTTAGAAGTAGCATTTACATTAAGAACACCAACAGGAACTTCTTCTGTAGTTGCAGCTACTGTTGTTTCAGGAGCCTCAGTTGTCTCTGGAACTGTTGTTTCCGGAGCTACTGTTGTTTCCGGAGCTACTGTTGTTTCAGGAACTGTTGTCTCAGGAGCCTCAGTTGTCTCTGGAACTGTTGTTTCGGGTGCAGCTGTTGTTTCAGGAACTGTTGTCTCAGGAGCTACTGTTGTTTCAGGAGCTTCTGTTGACTCTGTTGATGGAACAAATGTTGACTCTGTGAGCTTTGTTGTAGCTGCTTTGATGTAAGATGCATCATGAATGATGTAATCGCAAACATATGATACCATTGAATCAGGATCAACTCTCATTGTATCAAAGTCGATTTCACCCTTTGTAAGAACTCTTACATTCATGTTTACTGTTGTTTCAACATTCTCAGGAGTACCTTTTACATCCAATACGATCTTTGCGAAAGGAATGTCCTTATTAATTGTGTAAAGACCAAGGTCAGATGCGTTAGCGTTTACCTTGCCGGGTATACTTGTGTTGATTACATAACCGCTTGTAATCTGTGGCATAATGCCGAGTTTCTTACCTGTTGAATCAAGATTATTCTTGTTGTTTACAGTAAATACTTCGCTGTCAAATGTGAAGTACCATTCAAGGTTTACAAGGTCATAATCTGTGTCGAGGTAGTAGCTTACAGTAACCTGATTTGTTTCGCTGTTATACTCAGCCTTTGCAGTTGAGAAAACATTTGAAGTAGCATTTACTGTAAGAGGTGCTTTCTGAGCAGCAGCTGTTGCCTGTGTAGCAGGAGCAGCAGTAGTTGGCTCAACTGTTGTATCAGCCTCTGTTGTTTCAACCGGAGTTGATGTGTCTGTTACTGTTACAGTAGCCTTAGCACCTAACTTTGTAGCATAATCAAAGTTTGTGAGGTCGAGCTTGAGTGTTACATCAGCAAATTCATAAGGAACATTAACGGTAAGGTTCTCTCCGTTATATGCTGCGTCAAACTCTACGCCTGATTCAGGTGTGAAGTTTTCCACTGCACCGCCCCAACTGTCAGTCCACTTGCCGTTAGCTGCGAACTTAACCTGATAGTTGTCGAACTTAGATACATTCTTGAATGTAATCTCATAAACTTTGTCTGAAACTTCTGTCATAGAGTTAGCTGTAGGATCCCAAGCTGCACCGTTTAACCAAGCTTCATCATCAGGGTCGCCGTTACCAACAGCATTGATGCTGTCGATATCGAGATTTGTTACAAACTGAACGCCGTCGCCTGTAACAGTGATTTCTTTAGTAGAAGAATCAAATTTTACTGTTACATCACTTGCAGCAGTTACATTAAATGTAATGTTATTGCCTGTTGCGTCGCCAATCCAGTTCTGTGAACCGTCAGCACCATTTTCTACAACCTTAAGTGTAAGACCTGATGCCGGCTGAACATTGGTAAATACTTTTGTGTAAGTACCGTCGCCATTGTCTGTCATAACATTTGCAGGAGCTTCTTCTGGAGTACCCTTCCATAAAACGCCGCAAAGTTCTTCTGCGCCGGCAACTACATATGTTGTATCTGCAGCAGAAACTGAAATTGCTGCAAATGACAATGAAGTTACCATAAGCATAAGAGAAACGACAAGGCTTAATGCTTTTTTGAACATTTCTTTTTTCCTCCTTTAATAGTAATGCTTCTATAAGCTATTATATTATATAATACAAACTCCCCAAAAGTCAATTGATTTTGACATTTTGGAGAGCGATTTTTATAAATTCGTGTTATTTTGTTTGATTGCACAAAAACAAGATTGTTTTTTCGGTCATTCGTACCCATTTATATTATGAGATTGCCAGTTCCAGGAGTCACGGCACATATCTTCAAGGGTCTTTTCGGCTTTCCAACCGAGAATTTCATATGCTTTTGTCGGATCGGCATAACATTCTGCTATATCGCCCGCTCTTCTCGGCTTTATATCATAAGGAATTTCAATATTATTTACCTTGCTGAAAGCCTTTACAATATCAAGAACACTGTAACCTGTGCCTGTGCCGAGATTAAAGATTTCTGTGCCCTTATGCTTTTCGGCATAATCAATAGCCTTTACATGACCCTTTGCAAGATCTACCACATGGATATAATCTCTTACGCCTGTGCCGTCATGAGTAGGATAATCATTGCCAAACACGCCGAGTCTTTTAAGTCTGCCTGCCGCAACCTGAGTAATATATGGCATAAGGTTGTTTGGAATACCGTTAGGGTTCTCACCTATTCTGCCACTTTCGTGAGCGCCGATAGGATTGAAATATCTTAAAAGTACAACCGAAAGATTGCTGTCAGCCTTAGCTGCATCGGTAAGAATCTGCTCGTTCATAAGTTTTGTCCAACCGTATGGGTTAGTGCAGCCAGTCGGCATTGTTTCCACGAGCGGAACTCTCTCGGGAATACCGTATACAGTAGCAGATGAGCTGAAAACAAAGTTTGCTACCGAATATTTCTTCATAACCTCGAGCAAAGCAAGTGTAGAATCAAGGTTATTTCTGTAATAAGCAACAGGAATCTCGCAGCTCTCGCCTACTGCCTTTAATCCTGCAAAATGAATTACAGCGTCAATTTTATTTTCGGCAAAGAGCTTGTCGAGTGCCTCGACATCACAAACATCAATATTATAAAGCGGAATTTTTTTACCTGTAATCTCTTCAACTCTTTCAATAGCCTTTGGAGAGCTGTTTGAAAAATTATCGGCAACAACTACTGTATGACCTGCGTTTATAAGTTCAATGCAGGTATGTGTACCAATGTAGCCTGCGCCGCCTGTAAGCAAAACATTCATAATAATTACCTTTCTATATTATATAACTTTAATTAACACTTTTCAGGTTCGGGATACTCAACGCCAAAAGTATCGGCTGTAACCTTTTTCATAATCTGAGCGTCAAGCGGCTTGTCTGCAAAGTCTGTGTCACACTCAGCAATCTTGTTTACAACATCCATACCATCAATTACCTTACCGAAAGCGGCATACTGACCGTCAAGGTGAGGCGCATTCTTGTGCATGATAAAGAACTGTGAGCCTGCTGAGTTCGGCATCATTGAGCGAGCCATAGAGAGAACACCCTCTGTGTGCTTGAGGTTATTTTCAAAACCATTGATAGCAAATTCGCCCTTAATGCTGTAACCCGGGCCGCCCATACCTGTTCCGTCAGGACAACCGCCCTGAATCATAAAGCCGTAAATTACTCTGTGAAAAGTAAGTCCGTCATAAAAGCCTTTATTTACAAGGCTTAAAAAGTTATTTACTGTGTTTGGTGCAATTTCAGGATAAAGCTCGGCTTTAATTACAGAGCCGTTCTCCATTTCAATAGTAATTACAGGATTCTGTGACATAATAAATCGTCCTTTCATCTATATATCATATCAAGCATATCATATCAAGCTGATTTTAATAGCTATCCCTTGTCTATAATTTTACGATATATTCCATAAAATAGCAAGTAAAATTTTGTACTAAAAAATATTTGGCAAATATAAAGATATTAATAATTATTAACTTTACAATCCCTCTAAAATATGTTACAATAAATATATATAAGCATTTAATGTTTTTGTAATATTTAATCAACATAATGTATTTTGGGATTGAACATTATTTTTCATCATTGTTCAAGGAGTGTTTTTATTGTCATTATCAGTTCACAAATCGTCAGAAGATTATCTTGAGGCTATACTTTTAATTCAGCAAAAACGAGGCTGCGTTCGTTCAATAGATATAGTGAACCTGCTCGGATTTTCTAAGCCAAGCGTAAGCGTTGCTATGAAAAAATTAAGAGAGAACAATTACATTATTATGGACGGCGAAGGTTACATCACCTTAACCGACAGCGGAATGGAAATTGCGCAAAAAATTCTTGAAAAGCACAATTTCATTGCGGAGCTCTTGATCTCGCTCGGCGTAAACGAAAGCACCGCCTATGAAGATTCCTGCAAAATTGAGCACGATATAAGCGAAGAAAGCTTTATTGCATTAAAAAAGCTTACAGGAATTTTAGCTGATAAAGCTGCCGACAAAACCAACGAATAATTAACCAAAAGCAAAAGCAGTCAGTATTGTTGTTTTAATACTGACTGCTTTTTATTGCGTTTTACACACAAAGTTGAGGTTTTTAATCTTTTATATTTTGCAAACTAAAAGTTAAATTTTACACAGTAGCTCACAAAAACAAGTCAAACCACAATTCACTCAAATTAATAATTCTCTGCGTGAATTTCAAAATATGACTGTGGATGTGCGCATACAGGGCATACCTTAGGTGCTTTTTCACCTACTACAATGTGACCGCAGTTACGGCACTCCCATACCTTAACTTCGCTCTTTGCAAAAACTTCCTGCATCTCTACATTGTGGAGCAATGCACGATAGCGCTCCTCATGAGCTTTTTCGATTGCACCAACCATACGGAATTTCTTTGCAAGTTCAGGGAATCCCTCTTCCTCTGCTGTCTTTGCAAATCCCTCGTACATATCTGTCCACTCGTAGTTTTCACCCTCAGCGGCTGCGGCAAGGTTTTCGGCTGTGCTGCCGATTCCGTTTAATTCCTTGAACCACATTTTTGCGTGTTCCTTTTCATTATCGGCTGTTTTAAGGAATAAAGATGAAATCTGCTCAAAGCCGTCTTTCTTTGCCTTAGACGCAAAGTATGTATATTTATTTCTTGCCTGTGACTCGCCTGCGAAAGCCTCAAGTAAGTTTTTCTCTGTCTGTGTGCCTGCATATTTGTTTGGCATAATAATTCAATCCTTTCAAAATCTCATATTTTCTATTTAAAATATTAATTTTAGTAATGATTACTGTATTTATATAATATACCATAATTTTCCGTTTGTCAACACTTTTTTAAAATTTTTTCAAAAATAAAAAGGCAACTTTCATTGCCTTTTTAAGTGATTATTAAATTTTATGCAAACTCAATAGGCGCAAGCACAGGAAATATATTTCTAAGCACAGCATATATCATTACTATAACGAATGCCGTCCACCAAAAGTATTTGCTGTGAATAAATGTACGGAGCTTTTTCCCGAATGCTCTGAAAACAAACTCTATATAAAGTATGCACAATACTATAAGTGAGGATATCACCAAGGGGTTTTGCCTTAATGATAACAAAACATCTCCATGAATGAGAGCGAAAACCGACCTCGTACAGCCGCAGCCGGGGCAATAAATGCCCGTGAGCTCATACAGGTAGCAGGATGGTAATGTTATGTATCTGAAAACGAAAAGCGAAAACAAATACGCAAATCCGACAGACGCAAACGGCAACAAAAACACCAATATTTTCTGATAGGTTTTATATGGAGTAATTATTTTTACCACCTCTGAAATGTGCTATTAATAATAGCTGTAACGATTTGTGCTGCTAAATATAGCAGTTCCTGTTGCCAATGAAGTAATAAACAAAATAAGAAAAATAACAACAACAACAGCAAGTACAATCAGCTGTGCTCTTGCAAAGTTTTTAAGTGACTTTTTAGGTGTGCTGCCAAATGCCCATACAAACATCATTATGAAATAAACAAGGCTGCCCACACAAGGAATAAGGTTGATACAGAATATACCAATCCACATAAGTACAGAAACATGCTCGTCATCATTGTTGATATTGTTATAGTTTGGCTGCTGATAAGACGGTGTTTGATTGTAGCCTGAGCCATAAGGCTGCTGGTAAGAATTATTCTGACTGTTGTCTGCGCCATAAGGCTGCTGATAATCCTGTGCGGAATAGTTTTGCGAACCGTATGGCTGCTGATAGTCCTGTGCAGAATATGTATTCTGATTTTGCTGTGGATTTTGGTTATTATTCCAAGAATCGTTGTTGTAATTGTCCATAATTTTCCTCCAAATTTTAATAAGCATTAAAACAAATTATACATATAATTGCTTTAATGTCTATTATAAATTACAGGGCAAAAAATGTCAACAATAAAATACTAAACGGCACAAATTTATACACATTTCTTACAGCTCTATACTCATTGTTGCAAAAGCGTTAAGGTCTGTGCTTGCAATATTACCGCTCAAATATTCATAATATCCCTGCGAACCTACCATTGCGGCATTATCACCGCAAAGGGATTTTTCAGGCATATAAAAAGCAAGTCCACGCTTATTACATTCGTCCTGCAATGTTGAGCGCAAAAGTCTGTTTGCCGACACACCGCCTGCAATAACCAATTTTTCAACCTTTAAATCCTCGGCGGCTTTCAAAAAATTGGTTTTTAAGCAGTCTACAACCGCATATCTGAAAGATGCGCAAACATCGGCTTTGTTAAGTTCTATGCCTTTTTGCGCCGAATTATGAATAAGATTAATTACAGCCGTTTTAAGTCCCGAAAAGCTGAAATCATACTGTGAACCGCTTACCGTTGGTCTTGGCAGCTTAAAAGCAAACGGATCTCCGTTCTCTGCCACCTTATCAAGAGCAATTCCGCCCGGATACGGCATACCCATAGTTCTTGCCGCCTTGTCAAAAGCCTCGCCTGCCGCATCATCTCTTGTCTTGCCGATAATACGCATTTTGGTGTAATCCTCAACCATTACAATATGACTGTGACCGCCCGAAACAACAAGGCAAAGAAACGGTGGCTTTAATTCTTGATTAGAAATATAATTAGACGCAATATGCGATCTTAAATGATGAGTAGGCACAAGCGGAAGTCCCGTTGAGAGGGAAAGTCCCTTTGCAAAATTAACGCCCACAAGCAACGCACCGATAAGACCCGGAGCATATGTAACCGCAATGGCGTCGATTTCTTTTAGAGTAAGCTCTGCCTGTTCAAGCGAGTTTTTTACAACAGGCACTATTGCCTCGGCGTGTCGGCGAGATGCAATTTCGGGAACAACACCGCCATACAGTTTATGCTCCTCAACCTGAGAGGCAACAACAGAGGATATAACTTTTCTTCCGTCCTCAACAACCGCTGCTGCGGTTTCGTCACAAGAGGACTCTATTGCAAGTATCTTCATAAAAATAATCCTTTCGTTTTATCAAAAATACTTTGTCATCAGTATTGCGTTTTCGGCAGGTTCAGAATAATAATTCTTTCTCTCCCCCACCTTAACAAAGCCTGCGTTTGAATACAGTCTTATTGCATTTTCATTGGACTGTCTTACCTCAAGAGTCAAAAAAGCCAGGCTGTTTTTCTTGGCAAAGGTAACAAGAGTATTTATCAAAGCCGTACCTATGCCCTTTTTTCGTGCGTTTTCATCAACTGCAACATTAAAAATGTATCCTTCGTCAACAACAACATTCATTCCTATGTAGCCGAGAACCTTATCGTCCTCAACGCTTACATAAAAATGTGAGCCGTTGTTTTTTAGTTCAGACTCAAGACTTTTTAAAGACCACGGATGAGAAAAGCATTTATTTTCAATCTCTGCCACCTGTAAAAGGTGGCTTTCTTCCATTTCTTCAATTCTCATATTGTTTTAAAATTTCCTTAACGGCACTGCAAATTTCATCTCGGCACTGTCTGTAAACCTCAACACCGCACATATACGGGTCGGCAACATTTATAACTTCAATTTTATCGGCAGGAACAGCGCACTGCGTCATAAGGAAAAACTTATGACTTACCGACATACAGTAGAATTTATCGTATTCGTCAAGTTTTTTATCGGAATAAGCCGTTGAGTGCATATCCGAAATATCAATACCTATTTCTTTGCAGACTTCAACCGAATTTTCTGAAACAGGCATACCTGTAACGGTTGTTGTACCCATACTCTCTGCCCTTACGGCAAGTCCTTTTTCCTCTGCAAGATGGTTAAAAACAGCCTCTGCCATAGGGCTGCGGCAAGTATTGCCTGTGCATACAAACATAATTTTATTTTTTGGCATCATACCAAGTCCTTCCGACAGCAGCGTCGGCGGTAAGAGGAACAGAAAGTTTTACGGCGTTTTCCATTTCCTCCTGCAACAGCTTTGCCACTGTTTCCTTTTCGTTTTCGGGAGCCTCGACAATCAACTCATCGTGCACCTGCAAAATAAGTCTTGCCTGCAAGCCCTCTTTTTTCATTCTTTCGTCAACTTTAATCATTGCGATTTTGATAATATCTGCGGCAGTGCCCTGAATCGGCATATTTCTTGCCACACGCTCACCGAAAGCTCTCATCATATGCTTGCCCGAGCTAAGTTCAGGCAAATATCTTCTTCTGCCGAACATTGTTTCAACATAACCGTCACGCTTTGCCTTTTCTACAACATTTTTCATATATTCGTCAACACCGCTGTAATGAGCAAGGTAGTCTTTAATATACTTAGACGCCTCTTTGTTGGTAACTTTAATATCTTTAGCAAGCGAATACGCTCCAATGCCATACACAATACCAAAATTTACCGCCTTGGCACGACTGCGCATTGTAGGAGTAACCATTTCAACAGGCATATTAAATACCTGTGAGGCTGTGATTGTGTGAATATCGGCATTTGTATTGAATGCCTCTATCATATTTTTATCGCCCGAAATATGTGCAAGCACTCTTAATTCAATTTGAGAATAGTCGGCATCAACAAGCACCCAGCCATCTCTTGCGGCAAAAAACCTTCTCAATTCTCTGCCAATTTCTGTACGGACAGGGATATTTTGCAAATTAGGCTCTGTTGAGCTGATTCTTCCCGTTCTGGTTTCGGTTTGATTAAAGCTTGAGTGTATTCTGCCGTCCTCGGCAATAACCTTTAACAGCCCCTCACAATAGGTTGAATAAAGTTTTGCAAGCGTACGGTACGAAAGCACCATTTCAACCGCAGGATGTTCGTAGCGCAGACTTTCAAGCACCTCTGCGTTTGTACTGTAGCCGCTTTTTGTTTTCTTCTTACATGGAAGTCCTAAATCTTCAAAAAGCGCCTTGCCAAGCTGTTTCGGAGAATTTATGTTAAATTCATAACCGATGCTTGTGTATATCTCATTTTCAAGATTTTTTATCTGAGAATGCAACACCTTGCCGTAGTCCTCTATGCCCTGCCTGTCAACGGCAAATCCGAGGTTCTCCATTTTAGCAAGCACCTTTGCAAGAGGAATTTCAATATCTGTCAGGAGCTTTTCCTGCTCGTTGGTATCTATATCCTTTTTTAGCTTTTCACAAAGCACATCATACACTGCAAGTGCGGAAAGCTCAGGAAAATTTTCGTTTTTCGGAAGTACAATTCCGTAACCGCCGCATAAATTTTCGTCACTGTAATCTTTTGATGACGGCTCAATAAGATATGCTGCAAGTTCAATATCAAACGCAAGCGATTTTACTTCAATATTCTTCTTATCGGCATAAGCAAAAACTGTCTTGCTGCCGTGAGTAAATTTCAAAATTTCTTCATTTTCAAGAAGTTTGTCGAAAAATTCGTTATCCTTAACAATATAAACTTTACCGTCAAAAAGAATATTGCAAACAGGATTTTCTATATCAGAAAAATCAGTTTTAAAATATACCTTACCCTGTTTTTTAATATTCTCATACAGAACATTAGCATCTGCATTTTCTAGAACTTCAAAGTTCTGCACAGCTGCAGGCTTTTCCTCCGCTGTCGGCATTTCTTTTAATCCGAGTTTGTCGATAAGCGAGAATAGCTCAAGTTTTGCCATAAACCTCGCACATTCTTCGGGGTCTTTTAATTCGACTTTGTAATTCTCGACATTTGTATTGATAGGAACTTCGCAGAAAATCTCACCGAGCATACGGCTTAACTTCGCATTTTCCTCGGAATTTTTAAGTTTATTTCTGATGCCGTCCTTAACATCTATCTCGTCAATATGGCTGTAAATGTAATCAACACTGCCAAAGCGTGAAATCAAATTGCCTGCGCCCTTAGGGCCGATTCCCGCAACACCGGGAATATTATCGGACGAATCGCCTTGAATAGCCTTAATTTCTATAAGCTGTTTTGGTGTAACGCCGTAATCCTCAAGAATTTTTGCAGGTGTATAACTGATGTCTTGCTTGTTTGTGCAGAGATGCACTGTTGTTGTATCGGAAACAAGCTGTAAGCTGTCACGGTCACCTGTCGCAATCACACATTCGTTGCCGTTTTTCTCACAAGCCTTTGCAAATGTTCCCAAAATATCGTCGGCCTCATATCCCTCGCAGGTCACAAGAGTATAACCCAAAAGCTGTAAAAGCTCTTTTAGCGGTTTAATCTGTGAGGCAAGCTCTTCCGGCATACCTTTTCTTGTTGCCTTGTAGCCTGCATATGCCTTGTGGCGGAATGTAGGAGCTTTAAGGTCAAAAGCAATAGCTACCGCATCGGGATTTTCTTCGTTTTTTATTTTTGTGAGCATTGTAAGAAATCCGTAAATCGCATTTGTAAACTGACCGTCTTTTGTTGTAAGCGGTCTTATACCGTAAAAAGCACGGTTTACTATACTGTTTCCGTCAATAACAAGCATTCTCATAGCTTATACATCACATCCATTACTTTTCCGTTTTTAATATAAATTCTCGGTACACGCTTGCCTACAAGGCAAACTACTTCATAGTTAATAGTATCAGTATTTTTTGCAAGGTCATCGGCTGTCATTTCGCCGTTTTCGCCTGTTCCGAAAATCACTACCTCGTCACCGATTTTTACATCTTCAATATCGGTAACATCAATCATAGTCTGGTCCATACATATTCTGCCCACAATTTTTGCTTTTTTACCGTTGACAAGCATATATCCGTCCTTTGCGTTCTGACGAATAAAACCGTCGGCATATCCAATCGGAACAGTTGCAATCTTCATATCTTTAGGAGCGGTAAATGTTCTTCCGTATGAAATATCAGCACCCTTTTTAAGATTTTTTACATATGCAACCGTTGATTTTAAAGTCATTGCGGGAATAAGATTTAAATTATTCTGAATTTTATACGACGGAGCAAGTCCGTAAAGTATAATACCCGCTCTTACCATATCGCAATATGTATGCTCGTAATCTTCAATAGCACCGCTGTTTGAACAGTGGCAAATCTTAATGTTAATTCCCGATTCTTTAAGTTTATCCCTTACATAAGAAAAGCAACTGTACTGCTTTTCTGTAAAGTCTTTGCCGTCCTCGGCTTCATCCGACACACAGAAATGAGTAAACATACCCTCAAGCTCAAGATTTTTTAGAGTGCAGGCTGTTCTAATTTCTTCGACAGAATAATCATCTCTCGGAAATTCCTGACACATAAAACCTATTCTGCTCATACCCGTATCAACTTTGATGTGAATTTTACAAACCACATTCTGCTCACAGCAAGCCTTAGAAAGCATTTTTGCGTATTCAAGGCTGTAGACCGCTTGAGAAATGTTATATTCCGAAAGTCGTTTAGCCTCATTTGCAGGAGTAAATCCTAAAATTACAATAGGCAATTTTGCGCCTGCCTCACGGATTTCAATACCCTCGTCAATATTTGAAACGGCAAAAAAGTCAGCGCCAAGCTGCTCATAGATTTTAGACAGTTCAACGGCGCCGTGACCGTAACCGTCTGCTTTTATAACGCAACAAATCTTTGCTCTGCCGCCGACTTTGTTTTTTATTTCATTAAAATTATGCTTAATTGCATCAAGCGATACCTCTGCCCAGGTTCTCTTTAAGTACTCCATCATACTACCTCTTTTATTTTTATTGCAATAAAATTTACGCTGTAAACATCTGTACTTTTACAAAATAATTGTACTGTCTTAAATATTTATTATAATACTTTTACGCTAATAAATCAATCCATATTGACAAAGAAAAGCAAGGTGCTAAAATATTAGTAGATTACGCACAAAAGGTTGATTTTATGGAAATAAATATTCGCAAAGCAGTCATAAGCGATTACCCTGCCATGGTTGAAATCTGGAACGAAGTTGTAGAGGACGGAACAGCTTTTCCGCAGCTTGATTTACTTGACGAAAACAGCGGTGTGGAATTTTTCGGTTCACAAACATATTGTGCGGTTGCTGAAAATACCGAAAGTCACGAAATTTTAGGCCTATACATTCTTCATCCCAACAATGTAGGCAGATGCGGTCACATTTGCAACGCAAGCTATGCCGTAAAAAGCAGTGCAAGAAATTTACATATCGGTGAAAAACTTGTTTCGGATTGCCTTGTTCAAGGCAAGGAAAACGGATTTAAAATTTTACAATTCAACGCAGTTGTAAAGTCAAATCTTTCTGCCCGACATCTCTACAAAAAACTCGGCTTTGTCGAGCTTGGTACAATTCCAAACGGATTTTTGCTCAAAAGCGGAGATTACGAAGACATAGTAATTTACTATCACACACTTTAATTTACACATAAATTATGCCCCTGTCGCAAGACAAGGGCATTTTTTAGCTTAAAAGCATTTGATAATGCGGTATTTTATCCTCAAGATACGGGCCTTTGGTAACAACAAAACCAAAACTTTTGTAAAAATCAAGCAAATATGCCTGACCTGAAATTCTGATTTCACGAATTTTCATAATGTTATGAATAAAGTCAATGCACTTTTGCACAATCTCTCTGCCAAGTCCTGTTCCTCTGTAAGACTTATCAAGCGCAATTCTGCCGATTGACGGCTCATCATACGAAACCTTTGGCGGCAAAATTCTTGCACAACCTATAATTTTTCCGTCATCTTCAAGCATTAGGTGCATAGAAACCTTATCTTTTCCGTCCGGGTCAATATCAAGGCAATTCTGCTCGATTACAAAGACTTCAAATCTCAGCTTTAAAATATCATATAATTCTTCATTTGTAAGTTCATCAAAACTTTTAAATATCCATTCCATACAAAAACTCACCTTAAACAAAGGGCAGTCACGAAGACTGCCCTGTAATTTTTTATTTTAAAGCGTCAATGGCAGCGGTAATGAGTGCAATCTGCTCTCTTTCCTTTGCAGCCTGTCCCTTTACCTTTTCAATAACGGCTTCAGGTGCTTTTGCAACAAAGCCTGCATTATTGAGCTTTCCCTCGCTCTGTGCAAGTCTTTTCTTAACCTGCTCAAGCTCCTTGTTAAGTCTTGCAAGTTCTGCGTCCTTGTCAACAAGTTCGCTAAGCGGAATGTAAATCTTTGCGTCAGCTGTAACAACCGTTACTGCGCCCTCAATGTCAAAATGCTCGGCAACCTCTACCTCATTTGCAGATGCAAGTTTCTGAATAAACGGTGTGCCGTTGGTAAATGTATCCGCAAACTTAGTTGCAACATAAACCTTAGCTTTCTTTGACGGAGGAACATTCATCTCACTGCGGCGGTTACGAATAGCACGAATAGCGTCCATAACTCTTTCCATTTCAGCAACAGCATCCGGGAAGTCAAGCTCTGCCTTGTACTCAGGGTACTTAGCGAGCATAACGGTTTCGCCCTCATGCGGAATTGTCTGCCAAATTTCTTCTGTTACATACGGCATAAACGGATGGAGAAGTCTTAAAATCTGATCAAGTACATAAAGAAGTACCTGTCTTGCATTTTGAGCGTCCTCGCCGTCACCCGAAAGTCTTGTCTTAGCAAGTTCAATATACCAGTCGCAATAGCAATCCCAAATGAACTCGTAAACCTTTTGAACGGCAATGCCAAGCTCAAATTTTTCAAGGTTTTCGTTTACTTCCTTAGCCACTGTATTGAATTTAGAAACAATCCACTTATCCTCTGTTGTAAGAGTATCGGGGAGCTTGTTTTCTACATTGTAATCGTCAATATTCATATGAACATAACGGGCAGCATTCCAAAGCTTATTAGCAAAGTTAGCGCAAGCCTCGATACGCTTTTCTGAATATCTGATATCATTTCCCGGTGAGTTACCTGTTACAAGCAAGAATCTTAGCGCATCGGCACCGTATCTGTTGATAACATCAATCGGGTCAGGACCGTTACCGAGTGACTTAGACATCTTTCTGCCAAGCTCATCTCTTACAATACCGTGCATAAATACGGTCTTGAACGGTGCTTGACCTGTCTGCTCAATAGCAGAGAATATCATTCTTGCCACCCAGAAGAAAATAATATCATAACCGGTTACAAGTGTATTTGTAGGATAGAAATACTCAAGCTCAGGTGTCTTGTCAGGCCAGCCGAGTGTTGAGAACGGCCATAAAGCCGAACTGAACCATGTATCAAGAGTATCTTCGTCCTGATGCAAATGGTTTTTACCACACTTAGGGCAAGTTGTCGGAGTTTCCTTTGCTACGATAACCTCACCGCAGTCATCGCAATACCAAGCAGGAATTCTGTGTCCCCACCAAAGCTGACGGGAAATACACCAATCCTTGATGTTCTCCATCCAGTGATAATATACCTTTTCAAATCTCTCAGGAATAATCTGAGTCTGCTTTTCTTTTACGCATTTGATTGCAGGCTTTGCAAGCGGTTCCATTTTTACGAACCACTGCTTTGAAACTCTCGGCTCAACAGTAGTTTTACAACGGTAGCAAGTACCTACATTATGAGTATGCGGCTCAATCTTTACAAGGAATCCGCCCTCTTCAAGGTCTTTAACGATTGCTTCACGGCACTCGTATCTGTCCATACCCTGATATTTGCCTGCGTTTTCATTCATATGGGCAGTATCGTCCATAACATTGATAACCTCAAGGTTGTGTCTTAAACCAACCTCAAAGTCATTAGGGTCGTGTGCAGGAGTAATTTTAACTACGCCTGTACCAAAATCCTTTTCTACATATGAATCGGCAACAACAGGAATTTCTCTTCCTACAAGCGGAAGAATAAGTGTTTTGCCTACAATGTCTTTATATCTTTCGTCATCAGGGTTTACTGCTACGGCAGTATCGCCCAAGAGTGTTTCCGGTCTTGTTGTAGCAAGCTCAACATAGCCGCTGCCGTCCTTTAACGGATAGCGGAGATGCCAGAAAAAGCCCTCCTGCTCTGCGAAATCAACCTCTGCGTCTGAAATTGATGTGCAGCAATGCGGGCACCAGTTGATGATACGCTCACCACGGTAGATAAGTCCTTTATTGTAAAGTTTTACGAAAACTTCCTTAACCGCCTTAGAACAACCCTCGTCCATTGTAAAGCGCTCACGCTGCCAGTCACAGCTTGAACCGAGCTTACGGAACTGACGGGTAATTCTTCCGCCGTACTCTTCTTTCCACTCCCAGGCACGCTTGAGGAAACCCTCTCTGCCTAAATCATCTTTGGTAACGCCCTCTTTGCGCATAGCCTCAACAATTTTTGCCTCGGTAGCGATAGACGCATGGTCTGTACCCGGAAGCCAAAGTGCAGCATAGCCCTGCATTCTTCTCCAACGAATGAGAGTATCCTGAAGTGTAAGGTCAAGTGCGTGACCTATATGCAGCTGACCTGTAATGTTTGGCGGCGGCATAACGATTGTGTATGGTTTTTTATCCTTGTCAACTTCTGCATGGAAGTAGTTGCCCTTCATCCAGAAATCATAAATTCTGTCCTCAAACTCAGACGGTTTGTAGGATTTAGCAAGCTCCTTTGCCATAATCATATCTCCTTACAATTTATTCGGGCAGATTACCCGACAAATATACCTTTATATTATCGCATTTTGCTTGCAATTTGTCAATTATGCAGAGATAAAAAATCATAGTAATTAATCATATTCAAAACATTTTGTATTATAAGAATTATGTTGACAGTCAAATTTTGAAATGCTACAATAATTATAGCTTACTTTATAATGAGCAAAAAGACAAAATAATGAAATTGATATTATATGAACGAACACCAACAAAGCTATAGTCAGTTTTTTAATGAATGTTTGCGTGAAAAGCATATTATAGATTAATGTTATATTACATATAAGGTGATAAATTATGACTGTTGATAATATACAATCCAAAATTAAAAAAACAAGTGAATCACAGAAGCGTGCTTCTGCAAAATATACTAAAAAAGCATACAAGCAAAAAATGTTGTATATCAAAGCTGATGACTTTGATAAAATAAGTACATTTTTAAAAAATAATCAACAGACTTGTACACAGTATTTTTATAGCTGTTTGAAGCGTGATGGTGTTATAGAATAATATATGCCATTGTTTGCCTTTTAAATATCCTTGCAAACATTTTGCTTAGGAATATTACTTTAACTTAAATGAGGTGTTCTTATGCAATATACTATAGGTGAAATTTCAAAAAGACTTGATATGCAGCCGTCAACTCTTAGATATTATGACAAAGAAGGACTTATGCCGAATGTAAAGCGTACAAACGGCGGTATCCGTATTTTTGACGATTCCGATTACGAGTTATTAACTCTCATTGAATGTCTTAAAAGAACAGGTATGTCGCTTAAAGACATCAAAGTTTTTATAGATTGGACTCTTGAGGGAGATGCATCAATCGACAAGCGACTTGAGCTAATAAGAAAGCAGAGAGATGCCGTACTTGCACAAATGGAAAAGCTGAACGAAACCCTCGGGGTTTTAGACTACAAATGCTGGTATTACGAAACTGCGCAAAAAGCAGGCACTTGCAAAATTCACGATACACTAAGTGAAGACGATATACCGCAGGAACTGAAAAAAGCGGTGTCAAAGCTCAAAGGTCACCGGTAATTCATACAAATTCTTACAATTTGCACATTCATATCATTAATATGTTAGAAATACTCTACATTCCGCAAATTGACTAAAAACGCAAAAAATGATAAAATAATATATATTATATCAATATCGGGATGTGTTATAATGAAATGTATTATAAAGCGCACTTCACTTGTTTTCCTATCGCTTTTTGCTGTAATTTTTCTTTTAAGCGGCTGCGGAGATAAAAGCGAAAACGAAGTGCTCAAGGGTAAATGGGTACCGATTTCAGCCGTAATAAACGGTGAAACCGTACAGTACAGCGAGCTTGATCTTAAAAACGGATATTTTGAGTTCAATTTTAAAGGAAACGGCAGCTGCACAGCCACTCTTGCGGGAATTGAATACAAAGGCAGCTATGTTTTCAGCGGCACAAGCGTTGACGCTACACTAAACGGCAACAGCGAAAAGCTGAGCTACGAGTCGGCAAGGCAAACCCTCACCTATTCATACGATAACACAACCTCATTTACATTTATGAAAGAGCAATAATAAAACTTATCCCCTGCATAACGAAAATATGCAGGGGAATTTTTATGCCGTTAAACCGTTTATTTGTTTTTTATAAAGTTTTTTCATAAGTACAACAGAAATTACAGCCGATAATATTTCTGCGACAGGTACGGCGAGCCAAATTATCCATTCGCCGCAAATTGATTTATTGACAAGCACAGTAAATATCCACGCAAGAGGCAATACAAACACAAGTTGTCTGCAAACCGAAACTATCAGCGACTGCATTCCGCCGTTAATAGCCTGAAACATTCCTTGAAAAGCTATATTAATACCTGCAAACACAAAACTTGCCGATACTATTCTCATTGCGCCTATACAAAGCGACTGAGTTTCTCCCGACAGTCCGAATCCGCTCGAAAGCGGATTTGCTATGATTTCTATTGCAATCAATCCGAAAAACATTATTACGGTTGTGTAAATCGTGCCGAATTTTATGCTGTCATCAATTCTCTTTTTGCTTTGCATTCTTTGAAATTATTATCTGAAGATTAGTAATATCGTTGATATTTATTATTCCGTTGCCGTCAATATCGGCATTATCAAAGCTGACGGTATCATTTATATCAACAAAATCCGAACCGTCCTCTGCTTTTTTGCCTGCGACAAACAGCTGAATTACCGTGATGTCTGTAATATCAATATTGTCGTCTTTATTTACATCGCCCTTGCTTTTTGCAAATAACGATATGTCAGTATTACTGCCGATATTTTCTTCTTTAACAACAACTTCCGTTACCGCTGAATCGTAAAAATAACCGACAGCGGATTTTTTCTGCTTAATATAATAAGTGCCAACCTGTAACGGCTTAGCAAATTCAGCTATACCGTTATTGTCTGTTATTGCCGTATCAATAAGATTTTGACATTCCACATCTGAAAACAATTCAAACTCCGCACAGTTTATCGGGGCTTTAAACTCATTTGTAAGATTTACTCTTACTGTCGAAGTATCCAACTTTATTGGTGTATTTTCAGCTTGAGCATAATAAACTGTAAGACCGCTCCATGTATATTGATAAACATTATCAAGAATTATTCTGTCAGAGAATAATTCAAAGCCTTTCGGAGCAACAACCTGCTTTGCGTAATAATTACCGTACGGCATATAAAGAGCTGAATCGAACGCACTTTCATTCCATTTAATATTATTTACATCGTCGGTTTTTTCTTTTGAGGTTGCGCATACCCAGCCGTCTTCGCCTGTTTTCATATAACCGCAAAAAGTGTTATCGGAATTATAAACTTCATAAACCGCACCGCTAAGTGAATAATTTTCATTATTATCGGTCAATTCGGAATAAGATGACACATTCTGAATACGGAGTGCTATTTTAGGCGTCTTGTTTATTTTGCTTAATTTATGGTTATTTTCATTTACAGCTACACCTGCATAGTATCTTTCCGTACCGCCCCATGTCAATGTAGACTTTTCAAATTTATATACCGTGTTGTCTGCAACATACCCGTTCGGTGTTTTTGTTTCTTTGCACCAATAAGAAGTATTTGCAACAGGCACACCTCTCGCAACCGCACTTGATGAAGAATATTGTTGACTGCTCGTCAAACCAAATGCACCGAATCCGTCAGACTGCGGTACAATTTTTCCGACAGGCTTTCTACAAGCCGAGTCAGCATAAACCGTGTATTCAAACTGTGAATAATCGTATGAAGTACCCTTTAATCCGCTTTGCGTGCCGTTAAGCTGAATATTAAGATCTATACCGTTTGAACAACCTGTTTTATATACATACAATCCGTAGCAAGTACCCCTCGGTTCAATATTTGTAATTGTATTTACATTTTTATATTGAGAATGCCAGAACTTGTTATTTTTTGAATTATTGCCGTAAAAAATACCGACATGAGCGTCAGCCGTACCGAGCATAAAAATAATATCGCCTTTTTCAAGCACTCCGCTGTTCAATGCATTATTAATGGCACTTGTACCGTCAAAATAATATGTCCTGATATTGTTATTGCTCGCCCAATTAATCCATGTATCCTGACCCGTATCATAAGCCGCATACGAATAACTCGGAATATGAGTGTTTGCGTATGCATAGCTTATCGACTGACCCTTTTGTGCCTTGGTATTTGCAAGTGACTTGTAAAGTATATGCCATACAAATCCTGTGCAGTTCATCTGCGGCTTGTACGATGAACCGTTAAGCTCGTCTTGTCTGCCGTAACCTACACAGTAATATCCGCTGTTTGGTGAATATAAATCTGTATTAAAGTACCCTTTGGTATCTCCTTTTGGTGTACGATGGTCGCCCGATGTATATTTTGTACCGAGATAATAATCAGTACCTACAGATGAATCATAATTTTTAGAAACAGTGTAAGTCTGATAATCATTGCTTGAATCATTATCGTGATTTACAATCCATTTGTAGTATTCGGCAGTATCTATTCCCAATGCTTCGCATACGGTTTTACTGCCCCATTTGCTGTAAGAAACCGATTCTGTTACTTCTGCGCCAAATGCAGTAACTGTAGAAGAAAATGCAAGCACGGCAGTCAGTGTAATTGCAGATAATTTTTTTATTCCTCTCATTTTCATTCCTCAATTCAAAAAAATTCTTTATCAAAAATTGTGGGAAAGTATGGTTTAGCGCACGAGTTAAACCATAATCTATTAATGTTACCCCAACATTTAAATAGGACATTAAAACAAAACTTTAAAAGGGCGACAGAATAGCTCTGCCGCCCTATGACTTCATTATATTATGCTTTTAGATAGCACGAACACGGATTACACCTTCAATAGCTGCAATAGCAGCAGCGTTTTCAGGGTTACCGCCTGCAACATCAATAATTGCATAAGCGTAGTCGCCACGGCTCTTTGAAAGCATATTTTCTACATTGCCTTTTACCTCAGAAAGTACCTTCTTAAGAAGTTCAGGTACATTCTTGTGCATTACACAGAAACGAACATTCTCTGTATTTGTTCTTGCAAGTGAAAGTGCAGGATAGTTTACAGAATTTACGATGTTACCGTTTTCGAGGTACTCTTTAAGCTCATCGCAAGCCATAATTGCGCAGTTATCTTCACTTTCGGGAGTTGATGCACCGAGATGTGGAAGACAAATGATATTCTCTTCGCCGATAATATCATCAGTTGCAAAGTCTGTTACATACTTAGCAACCTTACCGCTCTTAACAGCCTCAAGAACAGCTGTTGAATTTACAAGACCGTCACGGCTGAAGTTGAGAATACGAACGCCGTCTTTCATCTTAGCAATCATATCTGCATCAACCATATCCTTAGTGTCAGCTGTAAGAGGAACATGGATTGTAAGGTAATCACAGTTTACCATTACATCTTCACCGCTCTTCATAAGCTTAACGGCAGGATTGAGCTTTAATGCGTTTGTTACAGACATAAACGGATCAAAACCGATTACATCCATACCGAGTGCAACGGCACAGTTGGCAACAAGAATACCTATAGCGCCAAGACCGATAACACCGAGAGTTTTGCCCTTAATTTCAGGACCTACAAACTGGCTCTTGCCTTTTTCTACCATCTTTCCTACTGCGTCACCGTTACCTTTGAGTGTCTTTGCCCAGTCTGCACCCTCCATTACTCTTCTTGAAGAGAGTAAAAGACCTGCAATTACAAGCTCTTTAACAGCATTTGCATTAGCACCCGGAGTATTGAAAACCACAATACCCTTTTCAGAACAAACATCCTTAGGAATGTTGTTTGTACCTGCGCCTGCTCTTGCAATGGCAAGGAGATTATCTTCAAACTGCATATCGTGCATTGCGGCACTTCTTACGAGAACTGCGTCAGGATTCTGAACATCGTCACCGTATGTGTAATTGTCGCCAAGACGGCTTGTGCCAACGGCAGCAATTTTATTGAGAGTAAGTATATTAAACATTGTATTCATCCTCTTTAATTTATTTAGAGCAGAATTACTTGTTTTCTGCCTCAAATTTCTTCATAAAGTCAACAAGAGCAACTACACCCTCATATGGCATAGCATTGTAGATAGATGCTCTCATACCGCCAACTGTACGGTGACCCTTAATATTAACAAGACCTGCCTCTGTTGCCTCTTTAACAAACTTAGCGTCAAGATCTGCATTGCCTGTTACAAACGGAACATTCATAAGTGAACGATCCTCAGGAACAACAGTACCCTTAAAGAGCTCTGAATTGTCAAGGAAATCATAGAGAAGTTTAGCTTTCTTTTCGTTAAGCTCTTTCATCTTGTCAAGACCGCCAACCTCATTCTTAATCCACTCAAGAACAAGCTTTGCAATATAAATTGTGTAGCAAGGAGGTGTGTTGAAAAGTGAATCGGCGTCAGCGTGAGTTTTGTAGTTGAGCATTGTAGGACAAATATCCATAGCATTGCCGATAAGGTCCTCACGAACAATAGCGATTGTAAGACCTGCCGGAGCCATATTCTTCTGTGCACCTGCAAAAAGTGCGCCGAACTTTGTTACATCAATAGGCTCTGAAAGAATACAAGATGAAATATCTGCAATAAGCGGAATATCGCCTGTATCCGGAAGCTCATGATAAACAGTACCGTAAATAGTATTGTTCATACAAATATATACATAGTCAGCGTCCTCTCTGAACATTGACTTATCTGTCTTAGGAATATAAGAGAAAGTTTTATCCTCTGAAGAAGCAACAGCCTTAGCATCGCCATAACGAGCAGCCTCTTTGTAAGCCTTTTTAGCCCACTGACCTGTAATTATGTAGTCTGCCTTGTTGTTCTTGTTCATAAAGTTTAGCGCTACCATTGCAAACTGTGTAGAACCGCCGCCCTGAAGGAACATAACCTTGTAGTTGTCAGGAATGTTCATAATCTCACGAAGTAAAGCCTCAGCGTCCTTAATGATCTTATCATAAGTTTTGCTGCGGTGTGACATTTCCATTACGCTCTGTCCGCTGCCCTGATAATCAAGCATTTCATCTGCTGCTGTCTTTAATACTGCCTCCGGAAGCATTGAAGGACCGGCAGAAAAGTTATATACTCTTGCCATATTAAAAATCTCCCTTGAAATATTATTTATAGTTTTAACTAATACTGACTATTAAATTATACCGCCAACTTTTAGTAAAGTCAACAATATTTGGTATTTAATACATATAAACAACAATTATTGCATTATTTCTTAATTTCGCCTATGCAGCCGATAATTTCGTCACGCATACGAACAGCCTCATTGTAAGCTGCCTTTGCAAAATCGTTTTCGGTAAGTCCCTGTTTTTTCCATGCGCACATAATGCCACGACTTGAATTGATGATTGCGCCAAGACCGTTTTCGTCAAAAGCATTCTTAACATCATTTGCTCCGCCACCCTGAGCACCGTAACCCGGTACGAGGAAGAATGTGTGTGGGCATTTTGCTCTCATTTCAGCAAGCTGCTCAGGATATGTTGCGCCTACTACTGCGCCAACACCCGAATAGCCATACTTGCCCTCAAGCTCTGTTCCCCACTCTTCACACATTTTGCCCATCTGCTCATAAACTGTTGTGCCGTCCTCAAGCTTTTTATCCTGTAATTCGCCTGAGCTTGGGTTAGATGTCTTAACAAGTACAAAAATGCCCTTGTCACCGCTTTTGCAAATATTAACAAGCGGCTTTATACCATCTGTGCCGAGGTAGCCGTTTACTGTAAGTGCGTCTGCGCCGAAAGCCTCAAGTTCTTCGCCTGCAACAGCGGTTGAACCGAGGTGAGCGGCAGCATAAGCCTCCATAGTTGTGCCAATATCATTACGCTTTCCGTCTGTGATAACAAACATACCCTTTGACTTTGCATATGCAATAGTGTCGGCAAGTGCCTTTACACCCTGCCAGCCGTACATTTCATAGTAAGCTGCCTGCGGCTTAATTGCAGGAACTACCTCATAAAGGGCGTCAATAAGCGCCTTGTTAAACTCAAACAAAGCGGCAGCCGCACCCTCAAGAGTTTTGCCGTACTTAGCAAAGCACTCGTCTTTAATGTACTGTGGTACATAGTCGAGCTTTGGGTCAAGACCTGCAACTGTCGGGTTCTGCATTTCTACAATTTTATCAATAAGTCTGTCGAATGCCATTTTTTACTCTCCTTTATTTTGTAACGATATTACTCTTATTTCTATTCCCAATACGCCGTATTTCTTCTGCTGCTCCTCTGAATAATACTCTATCATATCCTCGGATTTTGCATTTGAAATATCTTCCTTAGTATATCCGCATTTAAGTAAAGGAAGATCAGCGTATAATTCCTTAAAAGATTTATATTTATAAATATCAATAACCTCAGCCGTAATGGTTTTAAGGCTGTCTTCTGTATTTACAAAAGTAATCAAATCCTTGCGGTTTAGTTTTCTGCGTTTTTCATCATTAAGCCTTAACTCAATGGTTTTTTCTCCGCTTGCTATCATTTTGAACGGCAAGGGATTTAATCTCATTATATGCGTCATCAGCTGTTGATAATGTCAAAAAGTTCGTGAGCAAAGTTTGTGTAATCTTTTCTGTCATCCTTAACAAATGAGATAGCCGGACGGGGGTGAGTGTTGTACTGACCTGTGAGCATATAAGGAACATCGTATCCCCACTTAACGCCGTTTTCTCTGAACTGCTGTGTATACTCAAGCATCTTGAGAATCGGGTCAACCTTGTACTTAGGATTTTTGAGGAAACCTAAGAGTAGCTCAAGTGCGCAGTTGCCTGCACCTCTGCCCATACCGTCAACGGTAGCGTCAAGGTAGCTTACGCCCTGTGTCATTGCCTCAATAGTATTTGCGAAAGCAAGCTGCTGGTTGTTGTGTGCATGAATACCGACTGACTTGCCGTACTTTTCACCGTATGAGCAATATAATTCAGCTAACTTTCTTGCCTCCTCAGGGTAAAGAGCGCCGTAGCTGTCTACAATATAAAATGCGTTTACAGGGCTTTTGCCGAGAATATCAAGAGCTGTAATAATATCCTCTGTTCTCGCCTTTGAAACAGCCATAATGTTGATTGTGGTTTCATAGCCTTTCTTTGCGCAGTCCTCAATCATTTCTACTGCCGCAGGAATTGTGTTGATATATGTTGCAATTCTTACAAGGTCAATCGGACTTTCGTTCTTTGGAAGAATGTCATTCTTAAAATCTGTTCTGCCAACATCAGCCATAACTGCAATCTTAAGGTCTGTATTGTTTTCGCCAACAACTTCTCTTATGTCGTCATCGTTGCAGAATTTCCACTTGCCAAATTCTTTTTCGTTAAAAAGCTCTTTAGATGCCTTGTAGCCGAACTCCATATAGTCAACGCCTGCTTTTACATTTGCGTTATATAAAGCCTTAACAAATTCGTCGGGAAACTCAAAATTATTGCAAAGTCCGCCGTCACGAATTGTTGCGTCAACAACTCGTATATCTTCTCTTACTGATAGTAAATCACCTTTTTGTGCCATTTTACTGATTCTCCTTTAATCCTTGGGCATTGCCGATTATTTATCTTCAAATACGGTTTTTCCACCCAAAATTGTATATTTCACCTTTCCGCAGAGCGTTTTGCCCTTGAAAGGAGTATTTTTGCTTTTTCCATGCAGTTTGTTTACATCAACAACCCACTCTTGGTTTAAATCAACAAGCGCAAGGTCGGCTGCTGCTCCTACTTTAATATGTCCTGCGTTTATTTTTAAAATTTCGGCAGGATTTGTACTCATCTTTTCTACAAGCTCAGAAAGTGTAAGCAATCCTGTTTTTACAAGATAAGTGTATGATACCGCAAACGAGGTTTCCATACCGATTGAGCCGTTCGGCGCTTTTACAAAATCAGCCTTTTCCTCGGGTGTGTGCGGTGCGTGGTCGGTTGCGATTGCATCAAGTGTGCCGTCTTTAAGACCGCTTATAATCTCCACCACATCTTCGTGTGTGCGAAGTGGCGGATTCATTCTGAAATCTGCGTCCTTTGCAAGCAATTCCTTTTCTGTCATTGAGAAATAATGTGGGGCGGTTTCGGCTGTAACCTTAACGCCTCTTTTCTTTGCATCTCGTACAAGCGCAACGCTTGTTTTTGTGCTGACATGACAAATGTGTATCGGAACATCAAGTGCTGCCGCAAGTGCAATTTCTCTTGCGGTACCGCAATCCTCTGCTGCGGCAGGAATACCCTTTACTCCGAGATTTTTGCTTACTTCGCCGCCGTTGATTTTGCCGCCGTCCGCAAGGAAAAGATCCTCACAATGGGCAACAACCGTCATACCGAGCTGTGGTGCTTTTTTCATTGCATCGCTTAAATATTTTGTGTTTTCAACAGGTCTGCCGTCATCTGAAAGCGCAATCGCACCTGCCGACTTTAATTCGTCAAGGTCGGTTGGCTCAAGGCTTTTGAGTCCCTTTGTAATGCTCGCCGCAACATAAACATTTGCGTCTGCATTCTTTGCCTTGTCAAGAATGTATTTAACTGTTTCGGCATTGTCGGTAGTAGGAATTGTGTTTGGCATTGCAAGCAGGCTTGTAACGCCGCCGGCAGCTGCCGCCTTGCATCCTGTAATAATATCTTCCTTTTGAGTTTGACCCGGATCACGAAGATGCACATGCATATCTACAAGTCCCGGAATCAGAGTTAAGCCGTCAGCGTCAATTACATTGCCGTCAAATGAAATATTTTCCGCAATCTCCGCAATTTTTCCGTCCTTGACAAGTACATCGGCAATATTGTCAAGTCCGTCTGACGGTGACACTATGTGCGCATTTTTAATTAATAAAGTATCTATAATAATCACCCCTGTTTACTTTCTTCTGCTGTTATTCTGCTGTGGTCTTCTGCTTGGTGCTTTGCGGTTTGGCTGAGAATTTCTGTACTGCGACTGTGGTCTTTTCTGTGTTGCGCTGTGAACCTTTACAAGTCCGTTGCTGTCACGCCTCTGAGCCGCCTGCTGTCTTCTCATACGCTCTCTTTCTCTGCGCTCAAGCTCTGCTTTTTTACGCTTTTTGGCAGCATACTTACGCTTTACAAGTCTTGACACATTTGTGCAGAAATATCCGCAATGAACAAAGAAATTCTTAATTCCGTTGCCTGCCTTTGAGGCAATCTCAACGAAGTTTTCTGTCTTATCGTTCTCTGTGGCAGTTTCAACCTCTACTGCTCGCTTTTCCTCTTCCGAAAGCACATCATAATCAACGGCATTTTTAAGGTCTGAGCTGTCCACATCAATGATACCAACGATTCTTCTCGGCTTTTCTTCAAAGAAATCATATCCCTCGTCAAAATCGTCAGCGGTGTTCTTCTCTGCCTCTCTTCTGAGTTCCTCCTCGTCTTCCTCGTCATTTTCAATATCTTCATCGGTTTCATCATCGTCTGCCGAGTCAACCTCTTCCGCACTTACTTCTGTAACTTCATCAGCCTGAGTTTCATCTTCCGAATTTTCAGTGCTTTCGGCAGCATCTTCCTCGCTGTCAGCCTCAGAAATTTCCGACTGTGCCGCATCTTCGTACTTTTCGTCATCAGAATAGTCATCAGATTCAAAGTCCTCTTCGCTTTCGTTTGAAGTTACTGTTTCTTCGGTATTCCCGGCTTTTTCAGGCTCGTCTTCCGCTACGGTATCTACAACCTCATCGGTCTGTAAATCCTCCTGAGCCTCTTCGATTTCATCTGCGATAACTTCTTCAGGCTCAAGTTTTTCTGCCTTTGTTTCGATTATCTCAACATCTGTGCCCTCGTTTTTAAATCTTGCCTTGCTCTCGTTTACGATAGCATCAATCTCCGCATCGGATACAGTCGGTTTCTCGTAAATTCTTACCTTTACTTCTTCCTCGTCAATATCCTTGTAATCGTCAAAATCGTCATCTTTTCTGCCACTGCTTATTTCTGTATCAGAATTTTTCATCTCGTCATAAGCCTTGTAGATACTCATAATATCTTCATTCTGCGGCTTTCTTGCAGGCTTATTTTCAGACTTATATTTATCGGTAAGCTCACGAAGTATCTTTTCGTTTCTGCTCTTTTTATTCTTTTTCTTAGCCTTTTTGCTTGCTATCATAACAATAATAAACAGAATAATTACCAACGCAATTATTCCTATGTAAACATAGGTTGTAAAATCGCCGTTCGGGTCAGCCTTTGAGTTAAAGGTTACAGTCGAAAGAATAGACTTTAATGTTTGATAATCCGCAGAAGTAACATTGCCGCCGTTATGCTGAATTGTAACATTAATGCTCATTCCGTCATAAACCGTATTTGCCTGATAGGCTTTAATCTTACCGCTGCCGCTTGATACATTCAAATCGAACATAAGCCATACAAGGTCTGCTGCCTCGTCTGGGGTACAGCTTATATACTCACCCTGAGAGATAAAATTATCTCTCACCTCATAGAGCTTTTCTTCGGAAAGCAATTTATAATTTTTTATGCCCTCACTGTCGCCGTTTCTTGTCATAGTTACGGTAACCGTTGTGGTGGCTTTGTTATCCATAGCCTGCATAAAAATATCGCTGCTTTTAAAATCAGACATTGTTTTGTCATAATCAAGTCCGAAAACAGAAAAATACTTGTCTGTACTTTTACTGTCCCTTGTTATGCCAAGCATATCGTCAGGCAGTTGAATAGTCATATTGTCGAGCTTTTCAATTTGAATTTTACTGCCTGCGGCATTGCAGACAAAAGCGGTACACGCAACAAGAGCTGCGCAAACGAATGTTGTAAAAATCCTTTTTATATTTTTAGCAATCATACTAAAATCCTCCAAAAACAGAATATTCTGTCAATAAATCCATATACATCATTTATTATACATAATACGAACAAAAAATACAAGTGAAATGCTGTGTTTTACAAAGTATTTTTTTGAATTTAAAGCGTTAAAGTATTAAATTTTTTAAAAAATAAATTTTCTTTCCTGCCTATTGAGGGATAATTATGGTTCAGCGCACAAATTTTAGTTTAATAAACTTAAAATTTAGTTCAAATTTTTAACTTCGGGACAGAAACATTTTCTTTTATCGTACTTTCTTGCCCGAACGAAAAATCTTCTTAACCATAATTTTTAAATGTTCCCTCAACATATAGAATCCTTTTTATTAATCTCAACTATTAACAAAGAATCTAAAAACAAAAAAACAAGTGACGGCAACACCATCACTTGTTTTTATAATAAATAAAATTTCTAATGTTTCAATTTTAAATTATTCAACAGTAACCGACTTTGCAAGATTTCTTGGCTTATCAGGGTCATTGCCCTTATTTACCGCTGTGTAATAAGCAAGTATCTGAAGTGGTACAACCGCTGAGATAGGCATAAGAAGTTCATTTGTCTGAGGCACTTTGATTACATAATCTGCAATGCCGTCCTCAAGTGTTCTTGCGCAAGCCTCTGAGCAAACGAGAATATTCATCGCACCTCTTGACTTAACCTCAACAATATTGCTGATTGTTTTGGCTATAAGGTCGCTCTGTGTTGCAACAGCAATTACAGGCATACCGTCCTCAATAAGAGAAATGGTGCCGTGCTTTAACTCGCCTGCCGCATAACTCTCAGAATGAATGTAAGAAACTTCCTTGAGCTTAAGTGAGCCTTCCATTGAAAGTGCATAGTCAAGACCTCTGCCAATGTAGAGCAGGCTGTCTGTGGTGATGAGCTTTGTTGCTACATACTTACACTGTTCCTCGGTTGTTTCAATAACATACTTAACGGCATCAGGCATTTTAAGAAGTGACGAAACAAGTCTTTTGCACTCTGCCTCGCTTACAGTTTCCTTAGCAAGTGCAAGCTCAAACGCAAACAGATACATAACTGAAAGCTGTGTAATATAAGCCTTTGTAGATGCAACAGAGATTTCAGGGCCTGCAAGAGTATAAATAAGCATATCTGCCTCTCTTGCAATAGAGCTGCCCTTTGCGTTTACAATGGCAAGTGTTGTAGCACCTTTCTGCTTTGCAAGGCGCATTGCTGCAAGGCTGTCGGCTGTTTCGCCCGACTGTGAAATAATAATTACAAGGTCGCCCTCGCCTACTATCGGATTTCTGTATCTGAATTCAGATGCAATATCAACTGTAACAGGAACTCTTGCAATGCTTTCGATAATATATTTGCCAACCAAACCTGCGTGCATAGCAGTACCGCAGGCAACAACAGAAATAGACTTAAATTCTCTTAACTTTTCAAGTGTAATGCCGCACTCCTCAAGACACGGCAAACCATCTCTTACTCTCGGAGCAACGGTTGTTCTGATTGCCTCAGGCTGTTCGTTAATTTCTTTAATCATAAAGTGCGGATAACCGCCTTTTTCGGCAGCCTCCATATCCCAATCGGCAACCTTTAATTCCTTTTCAATAGGATCAAGGTGCTCATCAACAAATGAAACGCCGTCAAATGTAAGAGTTGCGATTTCATCGTGATTAAGAAGATAATAATTTCTTGTATATTTAAGAATTGCAGGAACATCAGATGCGATAAAGCACTCGCCGTCAGCCACACCGACAATAAGCGGGCTTTCTCGTCTTACGGCAAAAATTCTGTCAGGAAAATCCTTGAATATAATACCAAGTGCAAATGAACCCTTAAGCTCTGCGAGCACGCTGTCGATTGTTTCAAGCGGATTTCCGTTATACTTGTAGTCCAAAAGCTGTGCCACAACCTCAGTATCTGTGTCGCTGAGGAAAGTTCTGCCCTTTGAAGTAAGAAATTCCTTTAATTCAATGTAGTTTTCAATAATGCCGTTATGAACAATAGTAACTCTTGCACCGCTGTGTGGGTGTGAGTTTACATCAGACGGCTCACCATGAGTAGCCCATCTTGTGTGACCAATGCCCACATGACCGTTAGGCTTGCCCTCGGTCTTCATTTTCTCAACAAGATTTTCGAGCTTACCCTTTGTCTTTACTGTTTCAATGCCATTTTCACCGAAAACAGCTATACCTGCTGAATCATACCCTCTGTATTCGAGCTTTGTGAGCGCACTTACAAGCACATCACTGCAATCTTTAGGGCCAACATATCCAACGATACCACACATTTTGTATTCTCTCCTTTACTGATGAGTAATATATCAGTTTGTCTTATGGTTAAAAGTAGGTACAAGATCCGCAAGAAGTTCTACTGTTTTTTCGCTGTCATTGTGATTTGCCACAATTTTCAGCTCCTCAAGTTTTTTAAGCAGTTCTTCAGAATTAATATTAATCTGATTACCGATAAAAATCTTTTCGTTTGCAGTAGATTTAAGTCCTTCTTCGTCCATCAAAAGTTCCTCAAAAAGTTTTTCACCGGGTCTTAAGCCTGTAAAAATAATCGGAACATCTTTGTACGGAATCTTGCCATACATACGAATGAGATTTTCGGCAAGAGTCGTGATTTTTACGGGAGCACCCATATCAAGCACAAAAATCTCGCCGCCATGAGCCATTGCACCTGCCTCAAGAACAAGAGAAACAGCCTCCGGAATTGTCATAAAATATCTGATTATGTCAGGATGAGTAACAGTTACAGGTGAACCGCTTTCAATCTGACGCTTAAACAAAGGTATAACCGAGCCGTTTGAGCCAAGTACATTGCCAAAACGGGTGGTTACAAATTCTGTATGAGTGCTGTGCTGAGCCTTGTGCTGAATTATCATTTCGCAGGCCCTCTTTGTTGCACCCATTACATTTGTAGGATTTACAGCCTTGTCGGTTGAAATCATAACAAATTTGTCGGCACCGTATTTTTCTGCAAGTGTTGCAACATTATATGTACCGAAGATATTATTTTTAACCGCCTCCTCAGGCACTGTTTCCATAAGAGGAACATGCTTGTGGGCAGCTGCGTGAAATACAAGCTGCGGACGATATGTTTTAAATATCAATTCCATTTTATCGTAATCACGCACCGATGAAATCAATGTTACAAGGTTAAGCTCTGAGCCGTACTCAAGCACAAGCTCCTGCTGAATATCATAAGCATTGTTTTCATATATATCTACTATGATTATTTGCTTTGGTGAATACTTTGCAATCTGTCTTACAAGCTCGCTGCCGATAGATCCGCCGCCGCCTGTAACCATACAGATTTTGCCTGTAACCAATTCTTTAATCTCTTTTTTATCAAACTCAATCGGCTTTCTGCCGAGCAAATCCGCAATCTTAATTTCCTTTGCCTGAGAAATAAGTTCTGTGTGCTTATCATCAAACAAAAGCTCGCTTAAATAAGGAATAATCTTGATTTTACACTGAGTTTCGGAGCAATAATTAAGAATTTTTCTCTTTTCCTCTTCCTCGCATGACGGAATGGCTACAATTATATTTGTAATTTTGTTATCATTACAAATTTTAGGAATCTCTCTGCATATGCCGAGAACAGGCACACCGTTAATTCTGTGGCTGAGCTTGGTTTCGTCGTCATCAACAAAGCCTACTGCCATAAGATTACGGGCCGGACTGTTTTCATCGTAAACGGCATTCTGAATTTCTGTAAGAACCATTCTGCCTGCATTGCCTGCGCCAACAATAAGAGTGCGTTCACAGTTGTCTGCTCTGCCAGATTCGGTTAAATCAAGAAAAGTGCGCTTAAAAATAAACCTGAATAAAAGCACGCCGCCTGTTGCAAACAAAGCATATAAAGCAATAAATAAGAAAGACTGCCTTATCTGCAAAACGAACATAATAATACCACTCAAAGCAAAACCCGCCAGCATAGCCACACCGCAAACAAGGTAATCCTTTAAATTAAAATATCTCCATAGTCTTCTGTAAGCGCCTACTCCGAACAAAATCAGCATACAAATTGCAAGAGATAAAATTATAGTGTAAAGCAAACCTCTGTTTGCCTCAGAAATTTTGGGAAAAACAAGCGATAATCCGTAATTTAGCACAATACCGCTTACCACAATAATAAAAACATCCGCTAACGCAAGAACGAGCTTGCGGTAATTTATTTTTTTCATTTTTAGATAGACCCCATCATTTTTAACCAATTATATAAATTTTCATACAAACACATAGTTCAAATTAAAAAAATTATACAAATTTATTACACAATATTATACATCAAAATTAGTATTTTGTCAAATCTATTATATTTTGCTTTATAAGTAAAACACAATATTTTAATACAACAATTAACTATATTTGAAAAATGTAATTTTTAGGTATAATATAATATTATAAAAAATATCACATTATTATAAGCAAAGGACATTTTTATGAAAAAATCTAAAAGAAAACTATCACTGATAATTTTTTCTGCACTCTCCGCTTTATTTGTTGCGGAGCTGGTGCATAGCAATTTATTTTTAAAAACAACGGAATATAACCTAAAGTCCGACAGAATCGAAAAGAAGATAAAAATCGTTTTGATTTCGGATCTGCACAACAAAGAATACGGTACGGATAACAGCGAACTTGTAAATAAAATCAAAGAGCAGCAGCCTGATTTCATAGCCGTTGCAGGAGATATGGTAACTCGCAATTATATAAATGACGACATTATGAAAAGTCTGTTGACAAAAATATCAAAAATCGCTCCCGTTTACTGCTGTCTTGGCAACCACGAACGAGATATTGCCGACAAAATTGATTTTAAATCAGACATAACAGCTTGCGGAGCAACCTTGCTTGACAACGAGTCCACAATATTTACGACTAAGGGCGGAGATAAAATATTGATTGGCGGAATGTCAGACTTTCCGTTTTATGAATATGATGCTCCCGATTACGATACACCCGAGGCGCACTTTTGGGAAAAATTCAAAACCGACTCAGAGAACTGCTACTCTGTACTTCTCCATCATCAGCCTGAGTATATAAAGGATATTGTAGGAACATCAAAAATAGATCTCGTATTGTGCGGTCATACTCATGGCGGTCTTGTGCAAATTCCATTTGTCGGCGGAGTTATCGTACCAAATCAAGGACTTTTTCCACAATACGATAAAGGCGAATTTCTTTTTGACAATACAACAATGATTATTTCCGCAGGACTTGGCGTATCAAATCCTGTTCCGAGATTTAACAATCAACCTGAAATATGTGTAATAAATATTACTAAGGGCAATTCCTGAACGGAACTGCCCTTTTATGTTAGCCTAAAACCTTTTTAGCTGTATCTACACTTTCCTTTGCATCTCTGCAATAATAGTCAGCGCCGATTTTCATTGCATACTCTTCAGTAAGCACAGCACCGCCTACAAAAATTACACACTTGCTGCTGCCGTCAGGATTTTGCAGCTCCTTTGTTTCTCTTACAAGTTTAATGGTATCTTCCATACTCTTGAGAGTTGTGGTCATAAGAGCCGACAAACCAATCATCTTTATATTCTGCTCAATAGCCGTATCTACAACAAGCTGAGGGTCAACATCTTTGCCTAGGTCAACAACTGTATAGCCGTAATTATCAAGCAATACCTTTACAATGTTTTTTCCTATATCGTGAATATCGCCCTTTACAGTTGCAACAATAATTTTTCCCTTGCTCACTGTTTCTCCGCTTGTCTTTGAAATATGCTTTTTAATTACATCAAAGCAAGCCTGAGCGGCATTGGCACTCTGAATAAGCTGAGGCAAAAAGATTTTGTTCTTTTCAAAACCCTCGCCGACCTTATCAAGCGCAGGGATAAGCATTTCATTTACAATTTTCATTGCGTCGCCTGTTTCGGCAAGCATTTTTTCTGTAAGTAATGCACCCTCACTTTTAAATCCGTTGAAAACAGCTGTCATAATATCCATATCGGTTGAGACATTGTTGTTGGCAACGGGAGCCTGAACAGCGTCATTGTAAGCCGCAATAAAGTCCATTGAGTTTTTGTCAATGCCGTCAAGCACACGATATGCCCTTACAGCGCCTGTAATGGACTCAATGTTAGGGTTTATAATTGGCAGGTCAAGTCCCTCTTCAAGCGCCATTGTAAGGAATGTTCTTGTAACGAGGTCACGATTTGGAAGTCCGAATGAAATATTTGAAACACCGAGGCAAGTTTTACAGCCAAGCTCGGTTTTCACTCTGTGCAAAGCATTAAGAGTTTGTCGGCAGGCAGACTGCTCAGCCGAAACCGTCATTGTAAGGCAGTCTATGAAAATATCTCGTCTGTCAATGCCTATTTCCTCTGCCCTCTCAACAATTCGTTTTGCAATTTCAAATCTGCCCTCGGCAGTCTTTGGAATACCGTTTTCGTCAAGAGTAAGGCCTACCACGCAAGCGCCGTATTTTTTTACAAGCGGCAATACAGTGCTCAGGCTTTTTTCTTCGCCGTTTACCGAGTTTACAATCGGTCTGCCGTTGTATGCACGAAGTCCTGCCTCAAGCACATCGGGTTTAGTTGAGTCAATCTGCAAAGGTGCATCACATACGCTCTGAATTGCCTTCAGCACTCGCACCATCATTTGCTTTTCGTCAATTTCAGGGTGACCTACATTGACATCAAGAATTTCTGCGCCTGCGCCTGTCTGACTTAATGCCTGAGTGAGAATATAGTCAATATTATTATCAACAAGCGCCTGCTTAAAGAGCTTTTTGCCGGTAGGGTTAATTCTTTCACCGATAATTCTCGGGTGGTTTACTTCAACAGCAGAGCTTGCACTGCACACTGTTGTGTCTACCTTTTTTTTGGACGGCTGATATTTTTTGTCTTTAAGAGCGTCTTTAAGCGCCTTGATATAATCAGGATTTGTACCACAGCAACCGCCGAGAACCTTTACACCGTACTTCAAAAGTGAGAGTGATGCCTTTGCAAAATCATCAGGCATAACATTGTATTCGTTGGTGTTAGGGTCAGGCAAGCCTGCATTTGGCTTGATTACAATGGGAAGATTTGTATATTTTGAAATTTCGCTTACAATCGGCTCAAGTTCATCAGGGCCAAGCGAACAGTTCACACCAAGGGCGTCAACACCGAGGTTCTCCATTGTAACCGCAAAGGCTGATGGCAATGTACCTGTAAATGTACGCATATTGCGTTCAAATGTCATTGTTGTAAATATAGGTTTGTCGCTGTTTTCTTTTGCGGCAAGTACAGCGGCTTTCAGCTCGTAGAGGTCTGTCATGGTTTCAAAAGCAATAACATCTGCATCTTTGCCTGCAAGAATAAGCTGTTTGTAGTATTCGTAGGCCTCTTCAAAAGTAAGCGAACCTGCCGGCTCAAGCAACTGACCGATAGAACCTATGTCAAGTGCTACCAGCGCTCTGTCGCCAACCGCATTTTTTGCAATGCTCACACCTGCGCCTACTATTTCCTCTACACTGTAACCGCAGCCCTCAAGTTTGTATGCATTTGCACCAAAGGTGTTGGCATACACAACATCAGCACCTGCGTCTACATAAGCCTTATGAAAAGACGCAATTAACTCGGGATGAGTGATATTCAGCGTTTCAGGTACTTCGTCATACTCAACGCCGCTTTTCTGAATCATAGTGCCGGTTGCACCGTCAAGTATTATAAATTCTTTTTCCTTTAATAATTCTCTAAACCCCACAATGAAGCCCCTTTCTTCTGAATTTACAGGTTTCTCTCATATTACAGATGGCACAGCCACGCTTTTTTCGTTCTATCGGATTTTTAGAAAGTCCCATTACAGCCGTAACCGACTTTGCAGGCATAAGCAAATAATTGTCATTTGTGCAAAGCCCTATTTTCTTTGGCGCATCGAGCATCTGCAATACTACCTTTTGCATTTCTATCGGATAGTCGCCATAGCCCGGACTAAATCGAAATGTCATATTGTAATCGCTGTATTTTTCCGCAATTATTTTGTCAAAGGTATTGCATACCTGTTCAACGGCAACACTCGCAAGACTGTCCATTACCACAGCACGAGCCATATCGGAAATCTGCGAAATTCTTATGAGTTTATCAACCTCAGTGCCGATAGTAGCGCACATTACAATAGCTTTTTCACATCCGCTTAGGTGCGACTCTATATCTTTGCCGCCCATAAGCTGAGGGCAAGGCAAGTCTTTTTCTGTATAAAGATATTTTGGCGAGGCTTTTTCAAGCACCGCCTTTTCACATTCGTTCATCAGTACATCCATTCGGTAGTTGAGCTGAATACCTGCCCCACCGAGATAGCGTACTGCCTCGTTTCTGTTAAGCTTTTCTAATTTTATCATAGTATAACCCCTATACATATCAATGCACTCCGTTTTAAGTTAAAGCATCTTAAAACCGACTGCATAGCTATACTTTATTATTGTAACACACAAAGCATAATAAAACAATACAAGTAATTATTTTTTCGAGCAAACTCAAAAACTCGAAAAATTGGCTAATTCACTTAAAAAGTTGCATTTTTTATTAAAATATGTTATGATAAAAATGTATAAATTTGTACCGAAAGGAATTCATACAATATGAAATACAACAAAATAAAAAAAACTTTGTGCCTTATTGCGGCACTTGCGCTTATTCCTGCCTTTGCGGCAGGCTGTTCCGATAATAAAGAAAAGCCTGAAAACTCAAAAGCCGAAGAACCCACCACTACTGCCGTTGCTACAAGCGACGAGGCTAAGGTAGGCAAGCCTGCGGTATCTGCGCTTGAGGATATGGGCATAGTGCCGTCAACAGTGGGCATAAACCCTTCTATCAATTATGACAGCAACCCCGTCGGATTTCAGCTTGAAGCACCAAAAGACGGCGACACCATTGCAATTATGCACACATCAAAGGGCGACATAAAGCTCCGCCTTTTTGCCGACCAAGCACCAAAGACCGTTACAAACTTCATTAACCTTGCCAACGAGGGCAAATACAACAATACAATTTTTCATCGTGTAATCAATGACTTTATGATTCAGGGCGGTGACTACGAAAACGCAAACGGTACGGGCGGCACAAGCTCATACGGTGAAAACTTCGAGGACGAATTCTGCGACAAGCTCTTTAACATAAGAGGAGCTGTATCAATGGCGAACAGCGGCCCTGATACAAACGGCAGTCAGTTCTTTATTAACCAAACAACACCGGAGGCATTCCAGAAGAACGGCGGTTTTGCCGCTTATGAAAATCAGTGGACAAATGTAAAAGCACAGCTTGAAAACTACAGGGATTCAGAGCTTTTCTCTGCTTTTGTTCAGCAGAACGGAACATTTTGCTACAACACAGATGTAATCAGTGATGAAATTAAAAAGCTGTATAACGATAACGGCGGCAATCCGTATCTTGACGGTGCATACAATGCGGTGGACAGAGGACACACAGTATTTGCACAGGTAATTGACGGAATGGATGTGGTAGATGCCATTGCCGCAGTAAATGTTGACTCATCTACAAATAAGCCGACAGAAGACATTACTATAACTTCTGTTGAAATCACAACCTATTCGGCACAGTAAGAGGTTATTATGAACGAAAAGCCTATAATTGCAATAATGTATGATTTTGATAAAACGCTTTGTACAAAAGATATGCAGGGATACGGCTTTATTCCGAGTCTTGGCATAACCGAGGACGAATTTTGGAGCTATACCAACGAAATCGGTCATAAGGAGCATATGGACTCAATTCTTGCATATATGTATGCAATGGTAAAAATATCTAAGGACAAGAACATTCCTTTGCTCAGGGAAAAACTTGTTGAAACGGGCAAAAAGGTTGAACTTTTTGACGGTGTTACAAAATGGTTTTCACGAATAAACGCTTATGGAGAGAGCCTTGGCGTATGCGTGGAGCATTATGTAATTTCCTCGGGACTTAAAGAGATTATTGAGGGCACACAGATTGCAAATGAATTTAAAAGCATATTTGCCTGCGAATTTCTTTATGACGAAAACGGCAACGGCGTATGGCCGAAAACCGATGTAAACTACACAAACAAAACTCAGTTTGTGTACCGCATAAACAAGGGTGTGCTTGATGTTGCCAACGATAATGATTTAAACAAATCAATGCCCGATGACAGCAAGCGTATTCCGTTTTGCAATATGATTTATATTGGCGACGGACTTTCTGATGTGCCATGTATGAAAATGATGAAAGCCTACGGTGGATATTCTATTGCAGTGTATCAGAAAAAAGACGCAAAGGTTGAGGATTTGTTACAGAGAGGCAGAGTTGACTATATTTATCCTGCCGATTACAGTGAGAACAGCGGACTTGATACAACGGTAAAAAATATTATTCACAAAATGGCAATCAGCGAAACTCTCTACCGAGAATACTCAAAGCAAAAGCATGAAATTGAACTTTTATAACATAAGGGAATCCGATAAACGGATTCCCTTTGTTTTTGGTTTTTTATCAAGATTTTGGGTGGGCAAATTATGGTGGGCAAATTATGGTTAGCAAATTATCGGTCGGGCAACAAAGTAAAGCAAAAGCCTGTTCAGCACGCAAAGCTGAACAGGCTTAGTTTTATTTTGATTAATAATTAGCAAGGAGTTCCTTAAATGATTCCTTGACAATGTTAAGTCCCTTTAAGAGGAGTTCGTCCTCAATAACAAGAGCCGGCATAATCTTGAATACGCTGCCCTCTCTGCCTGCGACCTCACAAATAAGGTTCTTTGTAAAGCAAAGGTCAGAAAGCTTAGACGCAAGTGCAGGGTCTACCTTAGAGCAGTCAATACCCCACATAAGACCTATACCTCTGAGCTCAAGCTTATCGTTGAGTGGGAGAATTTCCTTTTCAACAAAGTTCTTTACAATTTCACCCTTGCGCACTGTTTCAGCCTCAACATTATTTTCAAGAAGATACTCGATAGCCGCCTTGCCTGCAACAAATGAAAGCTGATTTCCTCTGAATGTGCCGTTGTGCTCGCCCGGTTTCCAAACATCAATTTCAGGCTTGTGGAGTACAACCGACATTGGCATACCAATACCGCCGATTGACTTTGACATTACAACAATATCAGGCTGAATACCTGCACGCTCAAACGAGAAGAATGAGCCGCTGCGGCAGCAGCCGATCTGAATATCATCAACAATCATAAGAATATCGTTCTTTGTGCAGAACTCTCTTACAGCCTTTAAAAATTCAACATCAAATACTCTGATGCCGCCCTCTGCCTGAACAGTTTCCATAATAACCGCTGCCGGCTTTTCTGTTGCCGAGTGGTCATCGTCAATGAGCATCTGCATATATTTAACAACATCAAGTCCCTCTACCATATAAGGAGCAGGAATATGTGTGCAGTCTGTAAGGGATGCAATAGCGCCGTTTCTTGCAAACATTTCAGAAGTAGCAGAAAGTGCGCCGAGTGTCATACCATGGAAACAACCCATAAATGCAAAAATGTTTCTTCTGCCGGTGTACTTTCTTGCAAGTTTCAATGCAGCCTCAACAGCGTTTGTACCTGTCGGGCCCGGAAACTGAATTCTGTAATTATAGCCTCTTGGCTCAAGAATTTTAGTTTCAAATGTTTCAATAAACTCACGCTTTGGCACTGTATACATATCAAGTGCGTGAATAATACCGTCTGTTGAAAAATACTCAAGTGTCTTTTCCTTGATATATTCGTTATTATGACCGTAGTTTACGGCACCTGCACCACAGAAAAAGTCGATATAATCGTTGCCCTCTTCGTCAGTGATAATTGAACCCTTTGCAGTTTTAAAAACTGTTGGAAAATGTCGGCAATAAGAGCGTACCGATGACTCGTATTTTTCAAATGCTTCTGTTTTCATAAATTGCTGTTCCTTTCCTCTTTGCTGCATTTAAGCAATCATTTTGTTTTCCCTATACCTTTTTAGAAATCCTCGCAAAGCGCCGTTCATTATGCTTTCAATCTGCTGCGGATCATCGGGCAAAAGAATTATTGCCTGACTCTCCGTTGCAAACACATAGCCGTCGCTGCCTGAGGAATTTTTTAACCTTTTCATTTCCTTTGGCGGATTATCCGCAAGCGCCCTTGCAAAAACACTCGGGCTGTCGGTATCTCCGCCTATATCTAAGCCACCCGTAACAAAAACAATGTCATTTGTTTGGAGTGAACTTACAACCAGCTCTCCAAGCGCCTTGCAGTTTGCCGCAAACTTTGATTCTCCGGCAATCATATCAAGCTCAGAAAAGCTCTTTCTCAAAGACCTTTCGCAAAGTGAGGTTTTGCGAGCGGCGTAAAAAATCAGTTCACCCGTCACTCCGACATTACCTCCTCCGATACCGCATCGGTAGGCTGTTGTTTCAGTACAGGCTCAAAATTCGGTGCGATTGTCATATCGCTGTAAACCTTGCTGAAATCAAGCTGCCATCCTTTGAATATATAATCATAATAATCGTCGCTCGGCTGTACCGGATCTGCCGGTGCTTTTGCCGCCTTACCTACTTCAACCTTTTGTTCGCTTATCAGAGAGCCGTCAAAGTTAATAAACTTAACCGTCACATAAACCTTTGCCTGCGTTGTAGGCTGAGCAGTTGTTGGCTGAGTAGGCTTTACTGTGTTGCCCTGTGCGTCTGTTGCAACAGGAGCGGTAGTAGCCTCAACAATTTTCTGATCCTTAAAGTCATAATCGCCGCTGTACCAATCAATCTGACCTGCGTCATACGCTGTGCAGAAATCTGTTACAGTCGGACGGGTGCCGCCGTTTCTGTCATAGTAAACCTGCGGCCATACTGCATTATTGTTTGCCGATGCCTGAGAAACATCAACCTTTGCAGATTCTCCTTTTCTTACCTTTCTTGCAACAATTACCGTTCTGAAATCGGTATATTCGTAAGAACAGGTTGAAAGTGTAATAAGGCTGTCATCTTCGTTTACATCAACAGGACAGTTTACCATTGAACGAACTCTTACATTGTAAACATAGTTCATAAAGTCCTTTTCGTTTTGGAACTCGCCTATCATATAATTGAAAAATTCGCCATGGCTTGACAATGTATTTGTCTTAAACACTGAAATAATCTTGTATGTTGCGTTTTCTTCGGGAGTATTAAATGTAATTGTTGGGGATTTTTTGTAGAAATCCATATCTATTGAATATCTGCCGTATTTAAGCATATCGGCAAACATTGTGCCGTCATTCATATGATGACCATGCATAATTACATTTTTGCTCTTTGTACTCTTGGTACTGCGGTAATCAATAAACACACTGCCCCAATCATCGGGATTGCCTTTATAATCTCTGTAAAGATAATACTGAGAAGAACGGCTGTCGCCCTCGTGATACAAAACAGGGTAGTCGATTTGGGTATCGTTAATTTCAACCCAGCCCACAATTTCTTTGTTAATATCCTTGAGCTTTGCCCAATCCACCTTTTCCTCCTCGGTAGGCTTTTTATCACCTTCCTGAGAGGAGCTGTTGTCAGTGGTATTATGGTAAATCATCTGAATATCATTCATTTTTTCTTTATTCTGATAGCTTAAGTAAACCATATTGTAAAACAGCATTGAAAGAGCGCCGATAAATACCGCAAGCGATACAAGCGCAACCGATTTTCTCGCCACATCTTTGCCGCTGTCGCCACGCATAGGAATAAAGCGGTACTTAAAGCCTTTTCTTGGCGGAACATACTCCACCTTGCTGAATCCTCCGGGATACTCAGCCTCGTTGTACTCGAAAACCTCAATAGCTTTCAGCGCCGCCGCAACAATCATATCCTCGGTATTATTAAGCGAATACTTCGTTCTCGGCAGTACGGCAACTCTCATACCTTTATACATAAAGCAAAAGCCTTTACATCCGTTGCCTAAGTCACCGAGATTAAATATCTTCGACTTCTTTCTGTATAGCTTAAAGCTGTCTTTAATCTCCTGCACCTTTTCATCGGAAAGTTTCAGCTTTTTGGCATTTTTAAGTGCCTTATCGTGCTTTTTCCAATAGTCCTTAGGAACTTTCACTCTTTCGGCTCTTTCAGCCCGCTCCACTACTTCCGAAAAGTGCCTTTTAAAGCTGTCTGCTCCCTTATCCGAAAGGGCGTTTGCAACAATTACAACATCGGGCTTTTCTTCGTTATCTGCGCATTTATCCAAAGCCGCAATAATTTGTTTGCTTTTAAATCCAACGGGTGTTACATAGGTAAGCATAAAACCGTTTTCGGCAAGTTTGCCCGAAAGCTCACTGTTGTCAACAGCTGTATCATCGTTTTGGTTTACCAATAAAATTTCAATATCCACGCAGGTTCATCCTTTCGTGTCATGGTAATTTTGGTATATTATTCATCTTGAGCAGAAATCTCTGTAACCTTAAGATTTGCGAGTGCCTCTTCAATCATTGGTGCAAAGTCTGCCTTTTCCTGTGCCTCTTTAACATACTTCAAAACAGGGCGTGTTCTCGGATGCTTTGGGGTAAACACCGTACAGCAATCCTCATACGGCTCTATTGAAATATCGTATGTGTCTATCTTGTAAGAAATATCAATTATTTCCTGCTTATCCATACCAATCAGCGGTCTGAACACAAGTAAATCCGCCGCCTCATCGGTACAGCTGAGAGCGCCGATTGTCTGGCTTGCAACCTGACCGAGGCTCTCACCCGTAATAAGCGCCGTACAATTATTATCCTCGGCAATTCGTGAGGAAATCTGCATCATAAGTCTGCGCATAATAATTGTAAAAAGCTCTTCGGGACATTCATTTTTTATTGTTTCCTGAATTTTTGTAAACGGAACCGTATACATTGTCATTTTGCCTGCGTAACGGCTTACTCGTCTTAAAAGTCTTACAACCTTGTCTTCCGCTCTTTTGCTTGTGTACGGAGGACTTGCAAAGTGAATTGCTGTCAGCTTTAAGCCTCTTTTCGCCATCATATATGCGGCAATAGGCGAGTCAATGCCGCCGCTTATAAGAATGGCTGCGTTGCCGCTTGTGCCAACAGGAATACCGCCTGCGCCCCTGAGAGCCGCACCGTGAACATATGCGCCAAAATCACGAACCTCAACATTTACAATAAGGTCGGGATTATGAACATCTACACTCAAATGCGGAAATTTATCAAGAATTACTCCGCCAAGCTCGGCACAAATTTCAGGTGACTTGTACGGAAAGCGTTTGTCACTTCTTCTTGCCTCTACCTTAAAGGTTTTGGCTGCTTTAAGCTCCTTTTCAAGGTAAACAGGTGCAGTAGCCATAATTGATTCAAGGGTCTTTTCTTCGCAAATAGCCGCTCTTGAATACGATACAATACCGAATACCCTTGAAATTTTCAGGCAAGCCTCGTCAAGGTCTATATCGTCCGAAAGAGGCTTTACATATATAATCGACTGAGCCGATCTGATTTCAAAACTGCCCAGTGGTGAAAGTGCGTGTTTGATATTCTTTTTAAGAACATCTTCAAATGTGCGGCGATTAAGACCCTTAAGCACAATTTCGCCGTCTTTTAAAAGTATAATTTCTTTCATTGGTTTTTACCTTTCAGTTTATCTGTGAACAAGTACCTTTAGTCCCTGCTCAAGTGCGGTGCAAAGTGCGTCAACATCTTCTTTGGTGTTGAGCTTTGAAAAACTGACACGCAATGCGCTGTCTGCTCTTTCACTGCCGTATCCCATAGCGCTGAGCACATAGCTCGGTGCGCCCTTTGCGCAAGCACTGCCCGAGGAAACATATATCTCGTATTCCTCAAGGAAATGGAGCATTGTTTCACTCCTTACCCTGCCTGCCGAAAAATTCAGCACATAGGGCAAGGCATTTTGCGGTGAATTAATAACCACTCCGTCTATTTGTGTAAGCCTGCTTTTTGCATAGTCGCAAAGCTCGGCAACCTTTTCGTAATTTTTCTCTATTGCAAATTCATTACAGGCAACGCCGAATGCCGCAATCAAAGGCAACGGCTCTGTACCGGGTCGGATTTTCTTTTCCTGCTCGCCGCCGTAAACTCTCGGCACAAGACGAACACCCTTTTTAATATAAATTGCACCGCATCCCTTTGGCGAGTGTACCTTATGCGCCGACACGCTCACAATGTCTGCTCCGAGTTTTTTGGGATTTACCGCAATTTTGCCGAAAGCCTGCACCGCATCTGTATGACACACAACATCTGATTTTTTCTGCTTAACCGCATCAAAAATTTCTTCAACAGGCATAATTGCACCTGTTTCGTTGTTTACATACATAACAGAAACCATAATCGTATTATCATTAACCTCTGCAAGAATATCCTCGGTATGCACAATTCCGTCTTTTCTCGGACTTACATAAGCAATTTCAAATCCCTCTTGCTCAAGTCTTTTGCAAGACTCCATTATACTGCTGTGCTCAACCGAGGTTGTAACAATCTTTGTGCCTCTGCGTTTTTTTGCATATGCCGTACCAAATAGCGCAAGGTTATTTGCCTCTGTTCCGCCGCTTGTAAAGGTAATTTCATCGGTTTGTGCAAAAAGCTGTTTTGCAACTGCTTTTCTCGCCTTTTCAAGCTCCTGCTCTGCAATCATTCCCCTGTAATGAAGTGAAGATGGATTTGCATAATTTTCTGTCATCATCTCGAACGCTTTTTCAGCCGCAGACTTTGACGCAACGGTTGTTGCACTGTTGTCAAGATAATGCTCCATGATACTCCACCTCACAATACATAAATATACATTTATCATTATACATCATATTTCATCAAAAATAAACCGTTATTTTACATAAACTAATCTTACATAAGGATAAAATTTTAACACATAATATTAGTACATTTAATAAGCAAGTTATAAACGAAACGGAGTTAATGTATATATGATTTCACCAAAAGAGTACAATAAAATTGTGATGAAAAATTCACCGAAAAGTAAACTTTTTGTGAACAGCATAAAGGCTTTTTTGATAGGCGGCACTATCTGCACAATAGGGCAAGCCTTTACCGATTTATACGCAATGCTCGGAGCAAGCGAAAAAGACAGCAAAACTCTATGCTCTGTAACACTAATTTTTATAGGAATTTTGCTCACCGCCATTGGTGTGTATGACAAAATCGCCAAGCATGGCGGAGCAGGCACGCTTGTGCCCATAACAGGCTTTGCAAATGCGGTGTCCTCGCCTGCCATTGAATTTAAGTCAGAGGGATTTATAGCAGGACTTGGCGCAAAGCTGTTCATAATTGCAGGCCCTGTAATAGTGTATGGTGTTTCGGCGTCTATAATCTACGGGTTTATTCTATGGATTTTAAGTCTGTTCGGCATAAAGCTGTTTTAAATTATAAGTAATTACAAATACCCGTCATCAACAAAACGGTGACGGGTATTTTCAGGGCAATTTAATGTAAAATTTTGGCTTTTATATTGCCAATTTTTATAAACTAATGTAATATATAATTATACATAATCAAATTCACACTAACCACATATTTTATTGATAAATTAATAGAAATCAAGGTGATAATATGAATGAATTTAAAAAAGTTTTAAATGAGATAAGAAAAGTAATCAACGGCAAAGACCGAGAGATTATTATTACTATGCTCGCTTTGCTTGCAAACGGAAATATTTTGATTGAGGACATACCGGGAGTTGGCAAAACCACTCTGGTGCTTGCCTTTTCAAAGGCGCTCGGACTAAAATACGGCAGAATACAGTTTACACCCGACACCCTGCCGTCAGACATTACGGGATTTTCGTCATTTAATAAAGAAAGCGGAAAAATGCACTTTAACAAAGGTGCAATCTTCTGCAACCTTTTTCTCGCTGATGAGCTGAACAGAACTTCAAGCCGTACGCAGGCGGCTCTGCTTGAAGCAATGGAAGAAAGACAGGTTACGGTGGACGGGCACAGTTATGCGCTTGAAAAGCCGTTTTCGGTAATTGCCACACAAAACCCAGTCGGTGCGTCTGGCACACAGCTTTTGCCCGATTCACAGACAGACCGATTTACAGTCAGAATTTCTATGGGATACCCCGATTTCGATGCCGAGTGTCAGATGCTTTTGAACAGAAGTAAACAAAATCCGCTTGACAATGTAAAACAAGTGATTACCGTTGACGAGCTTATTGATATGCAAAACAAAGTAAAAGAGGTTTTCGTAAGCGAGGATATGGCAAAGTATATAGTGATGCTTGTAACGGCTACAAGACAAAGCAGTCTTTTTTCAAGAGGTGCAAGTCCGAGAGCAACGCTTTCGCTTAAAGATATGGCAAAGGCGGCGGCTTTTGCCGACGGCAGGGATTACATTGTGCCACGAGATATTCAAAACATTTTTGTAAGAACAATAAGCCATCGTGTTATTTTAAGCTCAGAATCAACCGCAAAAAGAATTAATACCGATTCGGCACTCAAAGAAATATTAAGAACTACAAGACAACCCAAAATTTAGTGAGGAAAAAATGATAAAGAACATACTGATTTATATTGCCGTTCTTGCAATATCATTTTCATTTGCCGTATTTTATTATGCGTGGTTTTCAAATTTTTTGCTTATAGTTGTGGTATGCCTGCCTGTTTTATCCCTGATATGCAGTCTGCCGTTTATGATATATTCGGCTGTCAAGGGATGTTTGCTTTACGCTCCAAAGGTTATGAATACCGACAGCTTGCCATATCTCAAACTTGTTGCCAAAAGTAAATACGGCTTTTTCTGTCCGCTTTTAAAAATCCGGCTTTACACAAACAATCACTTCAGCGGTAAATCAAAGAAAATCAATTTTAAGTACAGCGGACTTGCAGGCAAGCCTGTAAACATTGAGCTTGCTCAGCTTGGCAAAAACTGCGGATTGATTGAATGTAAAACAAAGTGGCTCAAGGTTTACGATATGCTCGGAATTTTCTTTATTCCGGTAAAATTCAGATATAATACAGAAACACTTATAGTACCGAAAGCCGAATTTATAAAGGACGATATTTTTTCAGACAAGCAGGCTATAATCGGATATAAAAAGAAATCGGGCGGTGGATTTTCCGATGATTACGAAATCAGGGAATATCGCAACGGCGACAGTATGAAAAATGTGCATTGGAAATTATCGGCTAAAAACGATAATTTAATGGTAAAAGAGCCGAGCCTGCCGATTTACAAAAATTTTAAAATTATGCTTATACTGACCGACAACGCCGAAAGCAACAACATTGTTATGGCTAAATTTGCAGGCGTTTGTATGAATGTGCAAAAGAATGAAATACCATGCGCCGTAAGCACCACAAAAGCAGTCGGCGCTTATCCGCTGAGCTCTCAAACAAATATACATTCATTATACAGGGCAATTTATACTCAGAGCAACCTTGGAAATGCCGATGTTCAAGACGCAGAGCCATACAGTATTTTTGCCGGCCCTGAGGAGGTGGCAAAGTGAAAAAAGACTTGCTTTCTGCTCTGATTGACTGCGTGTGTGTAGTTTTCCTTTCGGTCTGTCCCCTGCTTTGTTATGCAAGCGCATTTAGTATCAGCTATGAATATTCAACCGTCATTATCTCGGCAACAATATTTTCTTTTGTATTCAGCTTGATTTCGGCTTTTGTAAAAGATAAATTGAAATATGCACTGAGCGTTACGGTAATTGCCTTTGTAGCTTTTCTTGCCTTTGTTTTTTCAAGCGAGCATATTTTTGCACAGGCAAATTACTTTATAAACAAACTGCTTGAGCAATACTCTGTGTATCTGCCCGTTTATGGCAAAATAAAATTTGCAAGCTATATTGCAAACAATGCCACAGGTCTGTTTGTGCTGACCTTGGTTGTGCTGAGCGGTTTATTTTCCTTTTTAATATCAAGAATTAAATCAATAAAAATCGCAGGACTTCTCAGCATTGCATTGCTTGTGCCTTGCTTCATCCTTGTAAATACTCTGCCCGATCTTTTGCCTTTGCTTATGATATTTGCGGTGCTGTTTGCCCTGTATTTTTCATCGCAGACAAGACGGCTGAACTATGCGCACAGCGGTGTAGTTACCGCCGTTTCGGCAGTGATTTTATCAGTTTTAATCGCCTTTACCGTCGTACTAAATCCTGTTGAAAGCTACAAAAGGCCTAAATGGCAGGATGATTTGCTGAGCGATGTGCAAAGCCTAACGGGAATGAAAACCTACAACGGCAGCGGTAAAATCTCGTCCGCCCTCGCAGAGGTGGGCAACAGCCTTGAGCCTGAGGTGGATTTTTCAAATGCAGGCGCACTTACTCAAACAGGAAAAAAGGTTATGACTGTCACATCAAGTACAGACGGCAGAATTTACCTTAAGAGTATGGCATATGCAAATTACGAAAACAACAAATGGTCTGTGCTTACCGATGAGCAGGCAGACAACTATCCGCAGGATTATCAATCCTTTATTATGACTATTATGACGCAGTATTTCGGAGATGCAGAAACCGTAACCATTGACACCGTAAACAAAGAAAATGTTATTTACACACCCTATTATCTTAATTATATCAACAACAATTTTTCGCCTGTATGCGATGTGTTCATAGCAAACACCGACAAGGCAACAAACTACACTATGTTTGTTATACCGTATTCCGAGGAAAATATTAACGACTTTTCACGAATAGAAATAAGTGGCACCTCAAAATACGATGATTTTGCACAATGCTATTTATCTCTGCCAAACGATACCAAACAGGCAATGCTTGAAATTGCCGAGCGCAACAATATTAAAGATTTATCCAAGAGTGATATTTCTCAAACGGTTGCGGCGGTTAAGGACTTTGTTTCACATTCCGCATCGTATTCTCTCAATACACAAAAAGTACCCGCTGGCAGAGATGTTGCCGAATGGTTTTTGAATGATGCACAAACAGGCTACTGTATGCACTTTGCAAATGCGGCGGCTGTAATGCTCAGGGCGCTGGGTGTTCCTGCAAGATATGTAACAGGCTACTGCGCAAATGTAGTTGACGGCAAGGCGACAGTCACCTCAGACAATGCCCATGCTTGGGTGGAATACTTTGACGAACGAATCGGCTGGATTCCGCTTGACGCTACATCATCTGATTTTGAAGTGCCGCAAGCTACCGAATCAGTGCAAACAACAACGCAGGCGCAAACCACCTCCCCTGCAACTCAGCCTACCACACAAAAGCCGACTGCCAATGAAAAATCAAATACAAAGGTAAAAATTTCAGCACCTGTTGTTTGGCTAATAATAATTATTCTTATCATCGCACTTGCCGCCATAAGAATAATACTAATAAGAATTTTAAGAAAGCGCAGTTTTACTCACAAAAACTATAAGTCAAGGACAATATGTATTTACAGATATTTAAGTAAAATTTCTGCCCTTGCACATTGGAAACTGCCGAGCAGAATTGAAAAAATCGGCACAAAGGCAAGGTATTCAAATCATAATATTACTAAAGAAGAGTATATTACGATTTTCAATTATGTTCCTGTATTCAGAAAAGGTACTTTAAGAAAAATGCCGATACTCAAAAAAATATACGCACTCATAATTCTCGGATTATAAGTAAAAAAGCTGTACCCCGTTATGGGATACAGCTTTTTTGTTGGTGTAAGATTACTTACAACCGCAACCCTGTTTTAACTCAAAGCTCTGGCAGTCAGTGCACTGACATACTGTTGGGTTTGACTCATGTGTACCAATCTTGATTGATTCAAGTGAGCAGTAATGCTCTGCCTCGTTGTTGTGAGAACAGTTATTTACGGTGCATTTAATGCTGCGGTTTACATAGGAGTTGTTCATCATTATAAATCACCTCATACATTATTAGCGAACCCTGCGCCATTGCAGTTTTGTCCGCTCTTTTATTGTCTGCAAAATAGCTGTAAATATACCTCACCAATTCGGTTATTATTAATAAAATATAGCGAGGTGATTTTTGTGACAGCGATTTCAACCGCTATACTTATTATTTTTGCCGTAATGGGAATAATATACTGCGTAAGGGAAATTACATATTTCCTGTATAAAAGCAAAAATAATTGCTCAATCATCATTGTAACTCCGCTTGACAGTGAAAAACAAAATGCCGAATTTATTTTGCGTGGTGCGGCGTCAAGATTAAGATGGTTTTGTCGTGGTGGCAAGGACTGCATACTTTGCCTTGACTGCGATATGGACGAAGAAACCGAAAACATATGCAAGGCGCTTTGCAAGGAATACGGATTTATAAAACTGATAAAAAAGAAAGAGCTTATTCATCTTTTGAACGAATAATTTAAAGTGTATTGTTAATGCAAAAAAACAGTGCTATAATAATTAATATTGTGGCAGATTACCGCTGTATTTTTTAAGGAAACAGGTATGTTTTTATGGATAACAATACACTTTTACAGCTTGAAGGCTATGTTGAAAGCGTAGTTTACAGAAACGAAGAAAACGGTTATACCGTTGTAGAAATATCGGACGATGACGATTATATAACAGCTGTCGGCATAATGCCGAGAGTACATCAGGGCGACCTTTTAAAGCTCACAGGCAACTACAAAGACCACCCGAATTACGGCAGACAGTTCTCGGCACAGGTCTGTGAGCTTTGCCGACCGAGCGGTACGGCAGGCATATTGCGTTATCTTTCATCGGGCGCAATCCGAGGAATAGGCGCAACAACCGCCCAAAGGCTTGTGTCTGAGTTTGGCGAAAAAACGCTCGATGTTATGGAAAATGAACCCGAACGAGTTGCAATGCTCAAAGGAATTTCAAAATCAAAGGCAGAAGATTTTTCTTTGCAGTTAAAGCAAAGTACGGGCATACGCTCACTAATAATATTCCTCGGTGAATACGGAATAGGCAATGCGGCGGCTGTAAAAATCTTTACAGAAATGGGCACAACCGCCATTGAGCAAATTAAAGAAAATCCCTACATACTCTGTAACGGCGAATTCGGCATCAGCTTTCAGACCGCCGATTTCATTGCAAAAAAGCGAAATTTTGACGAGCAGAGTACAGAGCGTATTCGTGCAGGCATTGCATATATTTTAATTCACAACGAGGGCAACGGCCACACCTGCCTGCCGCTTGAAGTGCTTTGCAAAAAAGCGTCTGAATTTTTAAAGGTTGACCTCACGCTCATTGCGTCAACTATGCAGGAAATGATTTTTGACCGCTCCCTCATTAAAGATACCGTCAGCGAAAAAGAATTTATTTTTGCGCCTAACACCCACCTTTGCGAGCTTTACATAGCGTCAAGAGTAAAAATGCTGCTCGGCTTTGCGGCAGAACAGATTAAAAACATTGACTCTGAAATTGAAAAATGCGAGCAAAACGATGGCATAGAATATGCCGCACTTCAAAAAGAGGCAATCACTCAGGCGCTCAGTAAGGGGATGCTTGTTCTTACAGGCGGCCCCGGTACAGGTAAAACAACCACATTGAACGCAATTATCAAAATTTTACAGAATAACGGCAAAAAAGTTTTGCTTGCCGCACCAACAGGCAGAGCCGCTCAGCGAATGAGTGCTTTAACGGGAGTTGAGGCAAAAACTATTCATCGTCTGCTTGAAGTAAGCTGGGACAAGCACGATAAACCGATATTTAATAAAAACGAACGCAATCAGCTGAAATGTGACGCACTCATTGTGGACGAGGTTTCAATGGTAGACACATTCATTTTTGAAAGCGTTATGAAAGCCTTGCCAATCGGATGCAGGCTTATACTTGTTGGCGACTCAAATCAGTTGCCGTCCGTAGGGCCGGGAAATATTCTCGGTGACCTTACCGAGAGCGGAATAGTCCCCGTTGTAAGGCTAAACGAAATTTTCCGTCAGGCACAGAAAAGTCTTATTGTTACAAACGCACATAAAATAGTCAACGGCGAAATGCCTGTACTCAACGCATCCGACAAGGACTTCTTCTTCCTACTCAGAAACAATAAAGCAGAAATTTCTCAAGTAATCGTTGACCTTTGCGCTCAAAGATTGCCAAAGGCTTACGGATACTCGGCATTTGACAATATTCAGGTGCTTTGCCCATCCAAAAAGGGCGAGCTTGGCACTGCCGAAATGAATTTCAAACTTCAAAAGGCTCTTAATCCGAAATCTCACGATAAAACGGAGATTGAAATTGCATCTAAAACCTTTAGGATTGGCGACAAGGTAATGCAGATAAAGAACAACTATGATATAACATGGATAAGAGATGACGGCGAACAGGGTTCGGGCATTTTTAACGGCGACATAGGAATTATTGATTCTATCGACCGCAAAAGCCGAACACTTATAGTTGTTTTTGATGACAAAACCGCAAAATACACCTATGAATACGCAACTGACCTTGACTTTGCCTATGCGGTTACGGTACATAAAAGTCAGGGCAACGAGTTTGACTGCGTGATAATACCGATGTTTCAAGGGCCGCCACAGCTTTATTACAGAAATCTGCTTTATACAGCCGTAACAAGAGCAAAGAAAACGCTTGTGCTTGTCGGAAATCCAAAAACGGTAGAATATATGGTACAAAATAACCGCCGTACCAAAAGATACAGCGGACTAAAGGAATTTTTACTGCGTGATGAACAGCTATATTAAGAGTGCGATACTATTTTTGCAGGACATAATTTTCACCGTCAAGTGTCCGTACTGTCAAAAAGTAATTGAAAGAAATGATTATGCCTGCAAGAAATGCAAAAGTAAATTTCCGCCCAAAGGCTTTGAAACCTATGCAATCGGCGGTTACAAAACTATATCTCCGTTTAAATATGACGGAATTTTTGCGAGCGGAGTAAAGAACTTTAAATTTCACGAAAATCCGTCATATGCCCGACAACTTGCAGTTCCGCTTGTTGACGAAATACTCGCCAAGTATGATATAAGAAGTTTTGATATTATTACAGCCGTACCAATGTATTACAAAAATCAGCGTGAACGAGGATACAACCAATCGGAATTACTTGCAAAGCAATGCTCTGAAATAATGGGGATTCCGTATGCAGAACTTCTCGAAAAGCACAAAGCCAACAAGGCTCAGCATACCCTAAAGGGCAAGGAAAGAGAAAACAATGTGCATGGTGTGTATCGTGTTGCCGATATTGAATTAGTGGCGGATAAAAATATACTGATTATTGATGATATTATCACAACAGGCAATACACTTGGCGAATGTTGCAAAGTCCTGAAAAAAGCAGGTTGCAAAAGCATTTCCTGTGCAACTCTTTGTGCGGCTATTGTATGACTTAAAAAGGTTGAAAAAATTGGAGTATTACCAATTCTTTCAACCTTTAGTTTTATTGTTTTTAGATAGTTGTGAATAAATTATGGCTTAGTAAATTGTTTTGCCAATCTTTTATAATTACCTGACTAAGTATTCATAATCCCTAATTTTTAAAGAACATTATACTCTCATTGAAATATACTTTTGAAGAGCAGTAACATCGTTTACATCAATTTTTCCGTCGTCGTTTAAGTCACAATAAATTTTATATCTGCTTTCATCAAATATTGAATCTTCTTCGACAAAAAGAGAACCGTTAAGATACATCTGCAAATTTGTAACATCATTTACATTTGTTGACTTATCGGCATTAAGATCGCCGTAATATCTGGCATTAAAATAATATAAAGTATCAATATCAATAACACCGTTAGTGTATAATTCAACAATATTTTGTACTTTATTATCAGCATAAAAGTAATTGCCCACAGGTGAATCTTCATAAATAGGATATACAAAATTTCCTGTTTTTAAAGATTTAATATTATTGTTTGATGAATAATGATCCTCAACTAAAATATAATCAAATTTAACTTCTTCGCTTATTGCAGATAATTTCAAATAAAAAATATCATAATCGCTTTCAGGGCAAGGGTAAGCTAAAGTTTGTTCAATATATTCTCTTGTCAGTTTTTCAATCTTAAAAAATTCATCCCATGTAATTTTGTTATCAACACTGTAGTAGTCTTTATCTGCAAGATCAATAGATACCTTTATATCGGCATCACCAAGGTTTAATATCTGTTCTTTTGTTGAAATGCAAAACAAACATTCACTTGCGGAAAAATATTTTATTTCTGATACTGAATATTTTTCATCAATAATTTTCTTTTTATCATCGGGCTTCTGACTTCTTATATTATTTTTATATTCCTCATAATCACGCAATAATTCATCACTATAAGTCTTTCTGCCGTCTTCATTTACAATAATCTCATCTAAGCGATCGTTTTTATCTGCAAATGTATATATATCTTCACAATATGAAGTTAAATTAATTTTAACCGCAACCGTATCTGTATCCGCAATATCATCAATCGCCCACATAAGTTCTCCTGTTAACTTATTTTTAAAATCGTGATTCCACATCTCTACATCACCAACGGCTGAGTTTCCCGTATCAGCCGCAAATGCTGTTGTTGTGCCGCAAAGAACAGCACTTGCCAAAATTGCTATTGCCATAATACCGCTTATAAGTTTTTTCATAATATAGCCTCCTTTAAAACATAAGTCATATTTCTTACGATTATTGTACTATATCATTAAATATCAAGCAAGTATATTATTGTATAATCTTTTGATTAAATTGTTAGTTATTTTGCCTAAACAAAATTGTATGCAAAAACTCCCTCCGTAAAAACGAAGGGAGTAAATAATTTGATTAATTATCAAACAGGGTGAACCATATTTTTCTTGTCGAGCTTGTCGCCGTTAATGCCAACCTCGGCATTTCTTCTCTTCTCAAAGAAGTCGAGCGCAACCTTCGGGAACTGAGCGTATGAAAGAACATCCTCTTCCTGCTCAATCCACTGAGAAATCTCACCTCTGAGCTTATCAAGCTCCGGCTCAAGTAAATCTGCCGGACGGCAAGTAATAATCTTCTTGTCGCCGCAAATCTTCTTCTGGAATGCAGGGTCAATAGGCATTGGTGTTGTGCCGTACTCACCTGCTACAAGACCCTTAAACTCGTTTGTACACATCTTGTATCTCTCACCTGTAATTACATTGAATACAGCCTGTGTACCAACAATCTGTGATGTAGGAGTAACGAGCGGTGGGTAACCTGCATCTTTACGAACTCTCGGAACTTCCTCAAGTACCTCTGTAAGCTTGTCTTCTTTGCCTGCCTGCTTAAGCTGTGAAAGAAGGTTAGAAAGCATACCGCCCGGAACCTGATAGATAAGAGCCTTAGCATCTGTAGCAAGCATTTTCTGGTCGAGAAGACCGCTCTTAATGTACTTCTCACGAAGTGTCATAAAGTAAGCACGAATTTCAGCAAGTTGCTTAATGTCAAGACCTGTATCGTATGGTGTGCCTGCAAGAGCGGCAACCATTGACTCTGTCGGTGCGTGTGAAGTACCGAGTGCAAGTGGGCTGATAGCTGTATCAATACCGTCTGCGCCTGCCTCAACACCCTTTAAAAGACACATTGATGCAAGACCTGATGTGTAGTGTGTATGGAGCTGAACAGGAAGGTCAACAGCCTCTTTAATAGCCTTAACAAGGCTCTCTGTAGCTGTTGGTGTAAGCAAAGCAGCCATATCCTTAATGCAGATAGAATCTGCGCCTGCATCGGCAATTCTCTTTGCGTACTCTACATAGTACTCATCAGTAAATACAGGGCCTGTTGTGTAGCTGATTGCTACCTGAGCCTCTGCCTTGCCGTTTTCTCTCTTTGCAGCGTTAATAGCTGTTTTGAGGTTCTTAATATCGTTAAGTGCGTCAAAAATTCTGATAATATCAATACCGTTTGCAACTGAGCGCTGAACAAGGTACTCTACGCAGTCATCGGCATAGTGACGATAACCGAGCATATTCTGACCTCTGAAAAGCATCTGGAGCTTTGTATTCGGACAATGCTCACGAATTGTACGAAGTCTTGCCCATGGGTCTTCATTTAAGAAACGAAGACAAGCGTCATATGTTGCACCGCCCCAGCACTCAAGTGAATAATAACCGATTTTGTCAAGCTTATCAAGAATCGGGAGCATTTCCGCTGTTGTCATTCTTGTAGCAATAAGTGACTGATGTGCGTCACGCAGGGCAGTTTCGGTAACTCTAATTTTCTTTGCCATTTCGGACATCCCTTTCGTCAGTTATTAGTTAAGAGTAACAAGTGTTTTACCTGAATCTACAGACTCACCCTTAGCAACATCAACAGTTGCAACTACGCCGTCCTGAGGAGCCTTTACAGGAGTTTCCATCTTCATAGCCTCAATAAATACGAGGTCGTCACCGGCTTTAACTGACTGACCGGCTGAAACTACAACATTAACAACTGTACCCGGCATAGGAGCAGAAACTACTACTGAACCTGCTGCGCCTGCAGGAGCTGCCGGCTTTGCTGCAGGTGCGGGTGCTGCTGCCGGAGCAGGAGCTGCTGCAACCGGTGCTGAAGAACCGCCGAGCTCTTCAACCTGAACATCGTATGCTGTACCATTTACTGTAATTCTTAAATTTTTCATTTTAAATATCCCCTTTATTTAAACAAACATATTTATCAGATTGTTGAATGTTTCTTAGCAACTGTCGGAACTCTCTTGCCTGAAAGCATATCAAGCGCAGAAATAAGAGTTTTTCTTAAATCCTGCTGTTCAACAATACCGTCAACATAGCCGTTCTGAGCTGCGTTGAAAGCAGAGAGATTTTCTGCTGCAAACTTCTCGGCAACAACCTTCTGCTCTGCAACAGGAACATTCATTTTATCAGCTGCAAGGATAAATGCCGCAGCCTCTACATTTACAGGAGAAATAACAGCCTGTGGAAGTGCGTAAACCATATCTGCGTTTGCGCCTGTGCCTGCAAGTGCAATGTAGCCTGAACCAATAGCCTGACCATATACAACAGAAATCTTAACTGTTGTAGCCTCTGCATAAGCCGAAGCAGCCTTTGCAGCTGACTTAATTGACTCAAAGCCCTTGCAATCAACAAATGTAAGTACAGGGAGTGAGAAAGCATCGCAGAAACTAACAAACTTAGCAATCTTTGTTGTAGCACTGCATGAAAGCACACCGCCGTTTGTCTTTACAATACCTACTACCGAACCGCCAAGACGAGCAAGTCTTACCTTTGCGTCTTTGCCGTAATTATCAAAAATCTTATATACGCTGCCGCCGTCAACAGTAGAACCTACTACGCAGTCACAACCTGCCGGCTCTTCCTCAAATGACTCAGGAGCAGTGTTGAGGTTGTTAGACGGAAGGTAAAGAACAAGCTCCTTAGCCTTTGCAACAGCCTCTGCTGTATCTTTTGCAACAACAGATGCAACACCATGCTCTGCGTTGTATTCGGCACTTGAGTTTTCGCCTGTAACATCAAGAGAAAGCTGTGCCTTTTCACTCATAATAACAAAATCTGCACTTGCTGCGTTAAGAGCGTTTGTACCAAGGCAAGTGCCAAGTACAACAGAAATCTGCGGAACAGCACCTGAAATTGCAGCGGCACTGTTAAGAATCTGACCGCAACCTGCGAGGAGCTCGTTGCCCTGCATAAGTCTGCCGCCTACACTGTCATAGAAACCTACAACAGGAGCGCCTGTTTTAAGTGCAAGATCATAAACCTTTTTAAGCTTTGCAGCCTGTGCCTTACTCATAGCACCGCCGCAAATATCACTGTTCTGTGCGAAAGCATAAACAGGCATACCCTCAACTGTACCAAAGCCTGCTACTACCTCTGCAAAACCCTCGCCTGATTTTGCAAAAGCATCAATTTCAGTAAAGCTGTCTGCATCAAAAAATTCTGTTATTGTTTTATAAGCAGAAGTAGATGCGATTTCAGCCTTTGCCTGATTGATTTTTTCAATACTCATCTTAAACATCCTCCAATACAATGTATTGAATATGCCGACAAATAGCATAAGTCGGCATACTAATTTACCACATATATCATTATATCCTAATATTTATCAAACTACAAGGAAAAAGCAAAGCTATTTTTAAAATTTGAATATTTACAACAATGATTTTACACAAACATTCTGATTTACTGTGCATTTTAACTTGTGATTTTATTTGATTTTTTGTCCCAAAAGTTAAGTTTTTAAGGCTTTGGATTAAATAAGCTGTTTTCCGTTTACAAACGGGTTTGAAAGCAGTTTTTTTACCTCAATTTCGGTAAGGTCACGCCAATCGCCCTGTTTCAGCATACCCATTTTTACGCCGCCGATTTGTATTCTTTTAAGTCTTGCAACCTCAAGACCCACAGCCTCGCACATACGGCGGATTTCACGGTTCTTGCCCTCATGAAGTATCATTTCGAGTACAACTCTGCCCGGTTCCTGATGAAGTACATGCACCATTGCAGGGGCTGTCTTTACTCCGTCAAGCTCAATACCGGTTTCAAGCTTAACAAGCTGATCTTCGTCAATAGACGGACGGACTGTTACTCTGTAAATTTTATAAACGCTGTTCTTCGGGTGCATAATTTTGTTTGCCAGCTCACCGTCATTTGTGAGAATAAGCATTCCCTCCGAATCTTTGTCAAGTCTGCCGATAGGGTAAACTCTTGTGCCCACATTTTCCACAAGTTGAGCAACGCATTTTCTGCCTCTGTCATCGCTCATTGTAGTAATAAATCCTCTCGGTTTATTGAGCATAATATAGCGGTAAGACGGCTTTGCGTTGGTAAGCACACGCTTACCGTTTACAAATACCTTATCTGTCGGTCTTACCTTGTCGCCGAGTTGAGCGGTTTTGCCGTTCACTTTTACATGACCGTCAATAATCATCTGCTCTGCTTTTCTTCTTGATGCGATACCGCATTGTGATAATAACTTTTGAAGTCTTATTGGTTCATTCTTTGCCATATGTAAAAAAATCCTTTATCTTAGTCCAAATACTTTTGTTTTTATTCTGCGTATTGCTGTATTCAACAGCGGTTAAATTTGTACTTGCAAGCGTTTTGCCGTCAAGCGTGTATTCAATTCTCCCCACAATATCTCCGTCTTTAACGGGCGCATACAAGAAATTGTCGGCATACACCGTTCTAGCAACATTTTCTTTCTTGTCAAACGGCACTACAATATTTTTGCCCTTTGTACCCGTAACGCTGATTTTTTCATCATCACCGCCTGCGCATGGTATTTCAAGGTAATAATCCGAATCATCACATTCTACGCAAGCAAGCTGAGAAAATCCGTAATTATAAAGAGCTATGTGGTCATTCCAGTCGTTTCTGTCGTTCAGCGTAACGCACACAAATGTAAGTCCGTCCTTTTTTGCGGAAGAAACCAAACATCTGCCTGCCGCCATTGTGTAGCCTGTTTTTCCGCCCGTACAATACTCATACATAGAGAGCAGACGATTGTGGTTTACATAGGTGGTTCTTTTTGACTGCGGTTCGCTGAATTCTACCGTAACGCTTTTTTGCGAAGTCAGTTTTGCAAAGCTCTCGTTTTCAAGCGCATAGCTCATAAGCAAAGCCATATCGTAAGCCGTGGAATAATGGTTTTCGTCATCAAGTCCGCTCGGTGTAACAAAATGTGTGTTTTTCATTCCTATTACAGCCGCCCGATTGTTCATCAGCACGGAAAATTTCTCGGAATTTCCCGCAATAGAAATTGCCGCCGCATTTGCTGCATCATTTCCCGATGCCATCATCATTCCTGCGGCTAAATCGCTCAGTTTAACCTTTTCTCCAACCTTGAGATACATTGAACTGCCCTCGGCTGTCATATCCTTTGTAAAGGTTACAACCTTGTCGGCTGAGTCGGCGTACTCAAGCGTAATGAGTGAAGTCATCAGCTTGGTGGTGCTTGCAGGTTTCATCTTTTTATTTTCATTTATCGAAAAATATACCTTTCCATCGTCAACACAATAAAGCACGCAGGCCTGAGCATTTACAGTCGGCTTGTCAGATTTTTGTGCATTAGCCGTAATCTGTACCGTTTGAAACAATGTTACCGCCACAACAACTACAACGGAAAGTATTTTTTTCATAAGCTCGCCTCCGAAATAATTTTATGCGAAGGCTTTGCCATAAATTACACCATATCTATATCGTCCTGAGTTATTTCAGAAAAATCGTCAGCGTCCTTTTTCTTGCCAAACATTCCCTTTACTTTCTGAAGAACATCGGGAATCATACCCATAATGCCCTCGGCAGCACTACCGTTATTCTCAACAGATACAAGTCTTACCTCGCCCTGATAAACAGTTAAAAACGCAACTGGCTGAATTGTAACGCCTGCACCGCTGCCACCGCCAAAGCAATCTTTATTTTCCTTTTTGGTAGGAAGGTCAGAACCGCCTGCCGCAAAGCCGTAGGTTACCTTTGAAACAGGAATAATAAGTGTGCCGTCAGGAGCTGTAATCGGCTCGCCGACAATAGTATTTACATCTACCATTTCCTTGATTTTATCCATAGTAGTGTCCATAAGATTTCCGATAGGATGTTCCATAGTAATTCTCCTTTGTATTGAATAATCGTCATAACTGCACAAACAGGTATGCGATAAATATCGTTAATTGTCTTTTATATTTTTAAGCTCCATAAGCATTTTTAATGCCTTAAAGCCGTGTTTTAATACTATTTTAACAAGATGTGCTATTCTTGTTTTAAATATCGCAAAAAACTCAATCTTGGTTTCCGCACCCTCCGTAAAGTCGGGAAGAATATCCACACCGTAATGCGTATATTTCATAGAGCTTATAACCGCGCTTGTCAGCGGATAGACAACCGAGCAAACCTTGCCGTAATTTATAGCCGTATCGGCAGCGTCTTTTCCTCCGACTTTTATGCTTAACGCAAAGCTTTTGATTATTATGTGTGCAAAAAAGTCTTTTAATACACCTGCGGTAAGCTCTGTAATCCTTGTAAAAAGATTTACAATCCCCGAAAGTCCCAACTCTTTTAAGAAGTTATCATTAGGTTTTTCCTCTTTTTTAGGAGCAGGCTTTTGCGGTTGTTCGGTTTTTTTCTTCTTTTTGGGTTTCTTTTTCTTTGGCACAGGCGGATAAAGAATAATCTTTACAAAACCTATGCGAAGTCTGCAAAAGAATCGTTTTTTATATTGAACGCAGACCTCAATGGGAATAGCAAGAATTATTGCAAAAAACAAGACTATCCCCAGCAGTATATACAGCCAGAGCAAGGCAAAACCTCCTCCGAGTTTAGTTTATCATTTTAAAAGCAATTTTACTTAATCTTACTGATTTAATATAAATACTGCCTACTTTTTCGCCTTTGGCATCGGTAATTCGTCATACATTGCATTGAATAAACCTGTCAAAAAATCTTTATTATCAACTTCATCCACCAAAAGCATTTCCTTTGCTCCCTCATACGGCAACTCATATACAGCTGTCGGAATATATTGGATTGCGGATTTTACAGGCTTTACAAGTAATCTGTCATCATATATTCCGCCTATTATTTTACCACGATAGTAAATAATAAATTCACCCATCATAGCACGATAAGTAATTTCATCTAAATCGGAGAGTTGTCCTAAAACAAACTGCAAATATTCCTTGCTTGACGCCATAACCTGCATACACCTCAATTTAATGCCAGTTAAACATATCCAAAACTCTGCAAACCATATAATGTATTGGTTTTCCGTTGTCAGCCGGCTTTTTATCATGCGGATTATACCATGGCTTAAGATTTTCGTTTTTAGATAATTCAACAGCTACTCTGAGAGCCTCATCGAAATTTTCTGTCAAACCATCGTCACCAAAAGGGATACACTCTCCATTTGAGTTTACAACACAATTAATTCTTTCTTCATTTGAATTAATAACACTATACAGTTTACTGTCTTTAAATTTAAATTCTTCACGATCTAAGCTAAGCAAAAACCCCCTAAATAAAATATCTTCATTAGGTTTTTTATTAACCCAAACAGCCTTGCCGTACTCAAGCTGAACCAATTTTTCTTCCAAATGAATACAGTCATATCCCTGCGGAATTTTATCGGTATATTCATTATACGGCCATGATTTATGCAATTCCTCATATGTTCCGCATCGTGTAAAGCCTTTGTTGCTTGTTATAAAAAATGTAAAGTCGTCTGATTTTGAAAATAAATAATTATTTTCATGTTCCGGAAAGTCAAACATTTATATCCCCCTGTTTATAGTTAGTTATTTGTCACTTTGTTCTATTTCATTAGAATTATTCTCAGGCTGTTCCTTTTCGGATTCTTCTTCCGAATTTGCGCTTTTGTCACTTTCGGGAAGCGGAGGGAGATTTTCTATGCTTTCAAGATTAAAACATCTTAAAAAGTTCTCGGTTGTTCCGTAAAGCAACGGTCTGCCCGGAAGTTCAAGTCTGCCTTTTTCCTCTACAAGTCCCTTTGCGGTAAGACTGCCGAGAACACCGCTGCAATCTACGCCTCTGACCTGTTCCACAAAAGCCTTTGTAACAGGCTGATTGTATGCAACAACGGCAAGCACCTCAAGCGCCGCCTGCGAAAGCGGAGTATTTCTGCGCAAGTCCATAACTTTACGGATTTCGGGAGCAAATTTTTTAGCCGATACCATCTGATAGGATTTATTCAGCTTAATTATTCTTATGCCCCTCTCCTGCTTTTGGTAATCATCCATAAGCTCTAAAATCAATTTTTCTGCCTGAGATGGTTTCATTTCTATTGCCTGTGCTATTTTATCAGGCTCAACAGGCGAACCGTTTGCAAACAGTATTGCCTCGACTGCCGCTTTTTTATCATACATTTTTGTTCTCCTTGTTATCTATCATATAAACGATTGCGTGGTCACCGTCACCGTCAACTCTAACACGCTTGCCTTTTACAAGTTCCAGTGTAGCAAGAAAAGTCGCTACAAGTTCGCTCTTTTCTTCGCAGGCGTCAAAAAGTTCTTGATACTCTATTCTTCTTCCTTTCCACAGCTTACGCATTACATGAATAATTCGGCTGCTTACAGACACAAACTTTCGTGCCACAATTACACTGAACGCCGATTCCGGCGGCGGAAGTTTACGCTTTCCTCTTCCGACAGCGCTTACATATGCCTTTGCTATATCCTCGCTCGGATGAATACGGTTGTATGTGAGATCATATTCAACAGGCGACGCCTCTCTGTAAAAGCTGTCATAATCGTAAATCTCGCTGAATTTTTTAGCTATCTGACGGCAGATTGCGTATTCGATAAGCTGTCCCGTGAGTTCTTTCTTAAGTTCTTCAACTTCTTCTTCATACTTAGGGAGCAACATTACTGACTTTATATAAACAAGTCTTGACGCCATCGTAAGAAATTCCGACTCAATGTCAAGCTGATTTTCCTGCATAACCTTAATTTGCTCAAGGTACTGTTCAATAAGCTCGGCTATCGGTATATCGTAAATATCTATTTTGTTTTTTGAAATCAGGGTAAGCAATAAATCAAGCGGACCTTCAAAAGATTCAAGCTTGTATTGCAACGGCTGTGACTCCATATTGTTTACCTCTTAAAATAATTCTGCAAAAAATCTGACAGGGCTCAATGCCATATTGCTTAAGAAATTCAAAATTTCGTTTGTGGCAAAACCAAGCACCGTACTAAGACCACCCGTAAAGATTAAAAAGATAAGTGCCAAAGAGAAAATTGTTTCATACTTTGTCATAAAAGCAATTGCCTTATAAGGCAAGAATGCAAATAAAATCTTTGAACCGTCAAGCGGTGGAATCGGAATAAAGTTAAATACCGCAAGACTGACATTACAAGATGCATAAAAAACAAAAAAACTTCTTATCATAAGTCCTATGTCATTCAAATAAAAGAATGACGGAAACGCAAGAGCTAAAATATAATAAATAACCAAACCTACATATGCCGCAAGAAGATTTGCCACAGGACCCGCAAGAGCGCAAAGCGCCATACCCAGCTTTGGCTTTTTAAAATTATTCGGATTGATAGGTACAGGCTTTGCCCAACCGAAACCGACAAATATCATAGCAAGCGCACCTACTATGTCAATATGGCTTATAGGATTGAGCGTTAATCTGCCACGGCTTTTTGCCTCTTTGTCGCCGAGTAAATACGCAACAAAAGCGTGCGCCCACTCGTGAAAAGGCAAAATTAAAAATATAATAAGTAAAACTGCTACCAGATAGGCTACAACATCGTAAAATTTAAACGAGCCTGAAAAAATCTGTTGTAACATAATTATCCTCCAAAATTTTATTTAGCAATTGATTTTGTTTTTAAAGACATTAATTTTCCACAAAACAAGCAAAAGCAAAAGAACAGCCATTTAAGCGGTATTTCAGAGCGAAATTTATCTATCATAAAGATAAAAATCACGCCTAAGCTATATATAATTACTATTATATAATAAAGCAAATAAAAAAACAAGAAAAGAAATTTTAAAAAAACACTTGCATTTTTGTTCGTTTTCTGTTATTATAACAAAGTTAGATGTGAAAAATGATTTTTAAGGAGGTGCAGACGCATGGCAAAATGTGATTTCTGCGGTAAGGATGTAAAGTTCGGCATCAAGGTATCTCACTCACACAGACGTTCCAACAGAACTTGGAAGCCTAATGTACAGCGTGTAAAGGCTATTGTTGATGGCTCTCCAAAGCGTGTATATGCTTGCACCCGTTGCTTACGTTCAGGTAAGGTTACCAGAGCAAACTAATACAGACAAGTCGAAAACCAATGCCGTTCTGATTTTAGAACGGCATTTTTCGTTGTGTTATGCTTAGTTTTTAGGCTATTAATTAAAAAGTTGGGAGAATTATAGTTTATCAGAATATATCTGCAAAGTATTTTTCTAAACCACAACTTAACAGTTACACAGACAAAGCCTTGCTTTCTCAGATTGAAAGCAAGGCTTTTTGCTTATAGAAATTACATATCACAATCATCAACTGATTTTTGTTCTGTCAATATCTCTAATATCTGTTCTCTTAATTTTACCGCTGATAGTCTTTGGCATTTCGTCAATAAATTCAATATGCTGAATATGCTTATACGATGCAACCTTTGAATTTACAAAGTGCTTTATATCCTGCATAAGCTCTTTGCTTTTATCAAATCCTTTGGCAAGGTGGATTGTCGCCTTAATCGCCTGACCTCTTGCTTTATCGGGAACGCCCGTTACCGCACATTCCATAACGGCAGGATGCTCCATAAGCACATTCTCTATTTCAAACGGGCCTACTCTGTAACCTCTTGTTTTAATAAGGTCGTCAATTCTGCCCACATACCAATAATAGCCGTCATCATCCATATAAGCGGTATCACCTGTATGATATATGCCGTATTTCCACACATTTGCGTACAAATCTTCATTTCCGCAATAACCCATAAATATGCCGTGTTGATTTTCTGACGGAATTACAACGATTTCTCCGACTTCATTTGCAGGCAGTCTGTTACCCTCGTTGTCAGCAATCATAATATTATAAAGGGGTGTAGGCTTGCCGAGTGAACCGATTTTAGCCGTACTTCCGACCAAATTACCGAGCATTAATACAGATTCGGTCTGTCCGAATCCCTCCATAATCTGCAATCCTGTTTGCTTATGTACCTGCTCAAACACTTCCGGATTAAGTGCCTCACCTGCTGTTGTAATGTGCTCAAGGTGTGACAAATCGAATTTCTTCATATCTTTTTTGATAAAATATCTGTAAACCGTAGGAGGTGCACAAAAAGAAGTTACCTTAAAATCTTCAATCACCTTTAATAGTTTATCAGGTGAAAAAATATCAAAGTCATACACCATAACTCCGCAGCCGCAGAGCCACTGACCGTAAATTTTACCCCATGATGCTTTACCCCAGCCTGTTTCCGCTACCGTAAGGTGAAGACCGTTTTCCTTGACATTCTGCCAAAATTTTGCGGTCACAATATGCGCTAAAGTATAGGTATGATTGTGCATTACCGCTTTTGGATAACCCGTTGTGCCTGATGTAAAATAAATCAGCATCGGCTCTTTTGCTTTCGTCTGTACTCTTTCAAGGTTTTCGTCAGCATTTTCAATTTCCTTTGTAAGGTTAATGCTGCCCTCAACATCTCTGCGAACCACAAATACTTTTTCAAGTTGAGATTTTACTGTCTTTGCCTGCACCAAAGTTTCGGCTGTAACATCATCAGGAGTTGAAACTGCGAATTTAATATCAGCAGTTTCAATACGGTAGGTAATATCATCAAGGGTAAGCATATTTGTTGCAGGAATAACAACCGCACCGAGCTTATGCAAAGCAGGCACAATGTACCAATACTCGTAATTTCTCTTTAAAATCACAAGTACCTTATCACCTTTTTTTACTCCGTTATTTCTTAATGCGTTAGCCGCTTTATTGCTCAAAGTTGCAATATCAGAAAAAGTAAATGTCTTTCTTTCATTATGAACATTTGTCCACTGAACAGCAATATCGTTTGGTGCGCACTTTGCCATTTCATCTACAACATCATAACCGAAATTGTAATTTTCGGGATACTTTAATTCAAATTTTTCAAGCACACCGTTTTTATCAAGTGTATAGTCACAAAAATTCTTAAATAACTGCATAATTATCTCCTAAATATTAATACTAAGATAATAATTACAGCGATAAATTGCCATAATTAATAAAATTAAATTTTCTACTATTACTAATCAGTACATACAACAGGTCAATCGTCACCAACCTGCAAGAATATTTTATTATGTTTTTATTATAAACAATTCCCCCAATAAATACAACACTCCGCATAATGCGAATTGTAATGTTTTTGCATTATGCTATGCAGTTTCTGCATAAATAATTTTAAAAAATCGGAGCTGTTTTTTTACAGCTCCTTAAATTTTAAGTATAATTATTTATTGAAGATTGACATAATGTCATAGAAAGTATCGTCATCATCGTCTGTAACATCTTTCTTTGACTTTTCAGCAGGTGCGGAAGTTGGTTTTTTCTCCTCTGTAAGGAAACTATCCTCAACTTTTTTCTTAGCAACCTGACTGTCGGCATTAAAACCTGTAGCAATAACAGTTACGCTGATAGCATCTTCCATCTTATCGTCAATAACAGCACCCCAAATGATGTTAGCGTCTTCAGATACCTTATCTTTAATCATTGTGGATGCAGCGTCAATATCATCAAGGCTTACATCTGCAGAAGCTGTAATATTAATGATAAGACCCTTAGCGCCGTCAATTGAAGTTTCGAGAAGTGGGCTTGAAATAGCCATATCAGCAGCAACAGTAGCCTTATCTTTGCCTGTTGCACTGCCCATACCCATATGAGCATAACCGGCATCCTTCATTACAGAAGTAACATCGGCAAAGTCAAGGTTTACAAGACCCGGAAGGAGAATAAGGTCAGAAATACTCTGAACACCCTGTCTTAAAACATCATCTGCAATAGCAAATGCGTTCTGAAGTGTGATGCTTGTTTCTGAAACATATTTTAATCTTTCGTTAGGAACAATGATAAGTGAATCAACACAAGCTGAAAGCTCAGCAATACCCTGCTCTGCCTGTGTCATTCTTCTCTTGCCCTCAAAAGCGAACGGCTTTGTAACAACGCCTACTGTAAGAATACCCATATCCTTGGCAATCTTAGCTACAACAGGAGCTGCACCTGTACCTGTGCCGCCGCCCATACCGGCAGTAACAAATACCATATCTGTATCCTTAAGGAGAGCTGCAATTTCGTCATTGCTTTCTTCAGCTGCGCTCTTACCAATGTCAGGCTTAGAACCGGCACCCTTACCCTTTGTAAGTTTCTCACCGATCTGTACCTTCTGTGAAGCCTTTGAAAGTCTGAGAACGTGCTCATCTGTATTTACAGCGATAAATTCAACATTCTTAACTCCCATATCAACCATGCGGTTTACAGCGTTACCGCCGCCGCCACCAACACCGATTACTTTAATTTTAGGCATATACTCATTTTCCAATTCAAGTTCAAAAGCCATTTAAACATCCTCCTTGTTGTCTATGTTCATTCCGTCTATAAATCATAATATCACATTTAAGGCGATTATAATTCATATATTAACACACTTTTGTAAAAATATCAATGCTTTTGCGTGTTTTTTTAATTACCAAATTCCATTTTCTGTCTATTTGTTTATACAAATATATTTTTCTCTAAAATGCTTTTTATTATGTCAAATATTTACATATAAGAATTATAAATACGAATTATTCGGGTCATCGTACTGCGTCGAATGATCTTCTGACGGTTCGCCGCTGTTGTATCCGTCACTGCCGTCAGAATAGCTGTTTGAACCGTTATCGGAATTATCGGTACTTCCCGAATCTGACGAGCTGTTCAGCGAGCCGAATACATCTGCGTATCCGTCACCATCGGTATCAAAGCAATCGGCAATACCATCGCCGTTTGTATCAAAAGCAAGTATTCCGTTGCCAATATCAAGACCTGTGTCGGGGAATACGCCGATATACTCGCCATTACTGTTCGTTGCAAGCGTTGCTCCCTGCGTTGTTGCGGGTTCAGATGCGTCAGCTGTACCCTGAGTTGGGTTTACAGTGCCTGTCGGAGCGGTTGTAACCGCAATAGTTTCGTTCGGATTAAATCTTGAAGTCTTGTTTGTACTGCAAGACGAAACATCAAGTGTACCGTAAATTGCGCCTGTTTTGTTAGGGTCAAGCTTTTCGGTTATTATCGCCATTGCCGTTCTGATTTTGTAATCAATATCTTCCGGCAAACCGATAATAACAGCTATTCTGTTGTCATAAACAAGCTTTATATTCGCTGTATTTGTAACATCAATACCCGTTATTCCTTTAAATTCGTTTTTGCTTAACGAGTCGGAAATTTCTTCAAGAATTACAGGCACATTTTCATCGCTGTATGATACATAGTCGCCGATAGTTGTTGTTTGAAGTGCGCTGCTTGAAAGTACAGGATAATTTGATGAATTGTCAGTCATAACATCAAGTATTCTGCCCTTTGAGCTTATAAGCAAGAACTTGCCGTCATTTACAATTACATATGACGGTACAGCATCCTGTATTGTAATTTTAATTGTGTCAGGAATAACAAAGTCAACCTTTGCAGACTCAACATACGGCAGTTTTTCTGCAATCTTATCTGGAGTTGCCGTCATTTTACCCACAAAAATATTACTCTGCAAAGCAACATTTGCGAATGAAAGAATCTGCTCCTCGCTGTAAAAGCTGTCGCCCTCAATCTCAATTTTTTCTGTTTTAAAGAGAACGGTTAAAGACAAAATAATGCCTATAACGAGAACCACGCCGCAAGTGATAACCGACGCCATAATTCGGCGTTTTTTAATTTGATTTGAAGTCATAGGCTTTTTAAGGCGCTTAACTTTTTCATTTTCCTGCTCGTGAATACTTTGGGCAACTCTTTGCTGCTTTTGGCGCTCACCGAACTCATCTATATAAAAACCGTCATCATAGGCCTTTGGCTTTAGATTTTTGATTTTCTTTTCGCTTTTTCTGATATATCTTTCTTCTTTGCTGAGGTCATCTCTCTGCTTTTTCATCTGCTCATTTAGTTTTTGCTCAATTTGGCTATGAGATTTTTTCTCAGGCTTTTTTTCGCTTTTTGTACTCTTAGATTTTTGTGCGCTTGTTTTTTTCTTTGACGGAGCAGTGTTCGGCTTTTTGATTTCATCACGATTTTTAGCATCATTCTGCTTATTCGCACCGCTCTTTTTTTTCTGTCCTGAGGAGGATTTTGCTGCCTTTTCCTTGCTTTTATGGTACTTTTGTGCCTCTTTGGCAGCCTGCTTTCTCTGTTTTTGAATTTTTCTTCGTTCTTCAGCCGAAAGCTCTTTCCTTTTATCTTCTGCCATAATATCCTCCTTACAAATATACCCATCCTAAAGCTTTGATATACTCGCTCCCAGCGAACCGAGCATAAGCTCTATATTTTCATATCCTCTTTCCAAATATTCCGAGTTACCTATATCTGTAACCCCATCTGCCGAAAGTGCGGCAATTACCAGTGCCGCTCCTCCACGCAAATCGGGAGCTTCTACCTTAGCTCCGTATAATGACCGCACACCCTCCACAACTGCGACCTTTCCCTCGGTTTTTATTTTTGCTCCCATTCGTGAAAGTTCGCTTGTGTGTCGGTAACGGTTTTCAAAAATATTTTCTACAAATACCGTAGTTCCGTCCGCTACGCTTGCAACCGCCATAAGCGGGGCTTGAGCATCGGTGGGAAATCCCGGATACGGCATTGTTCGTATTGTTCTAAATGCTGAAAGTCTTTGCGGAGCGGAAATTGTAAGATTTCCTCCGACTGAGCGCAGTCTGCACCCTGCCTCCTCCAAAACGGGCATAACCGCTCCGAGGTGGCTCTGCACAATGCCTTTCAGTGTAATTTTAGACTGAGTAACCGCAGCAGCCGACAAAAGCGTTGCCGCAACTATTCGGTCGGGAATCATAGTATGCTGAGCTGCGGTTAATTCCGAAACTCCGTCAATTACCACAACGCCCTCGCCTGCACCGCTGATTTTTGCTCCGCAGCTGTTTAAATAATCTGCAAGATCGCAAATTTCAGGTTCGCAAGCGGCATTTATTATTGTAGTAGTGCCGCAGGCTGTACTTGCGGCTATCATAATATCTTCTGTGGCACCCACACTTGGAAAGGAAAGAGCAATTTTTGTGCCTTTAAGCCCCTTTGGCGCAGTGCAATCTATAACTCCATGCTTTTCAACAATTTCCGCACCCATTTGTCGTAGTGCGTTTAGGTGCATATCAATAGGGCGAGGGCCAAGCTCACATCCACCCGGAAGTGACAATTTGACCGCACCTGTTCTTGCGAGAACAGCGCCCAAAAAAATTATTGAACTTCTTGTTTTCCTCATCAGAACATCGGGAATATCATTTCTGCACAATCCGTCAGCCGTAATGAGCATTGTTGTGTGAAAGCGCTTTACATTACAGCCAAGATACCGTAATATCTGAGATGATGCCTCTATATCCGAGAGAGCAGGACAATTAAAAAGCACATTTTCGCCCTTTGTCAGAACCGAGGCCGCAATAATGGGTAAGGCGCTGTTTTTAGCGCCCTGAACATTAACTTCACCGCTGAGCTTTTCCCGTCCCTTAACAAGAAGTCGTGACACACTAACACCCTCCTACATAAAATACCTTTACATTCTATGTATTAAAGGCTTGATGTGTTACACAAGTCCAAGTACACCTTTTATAACCGAGTAAATTCTCTCATTTGCATCTGTAATAGCTGTTTTTCTTGCATTTTTTGCATATTCTGCAAGTCTTTCGGGATTAGCAAGCATATTGTCTGCCTTTTGCATAAGCAATCTGCCTGTAAGATCCTTTTCTTCTATAATATCGGCAGCGCCTGCATTTACAAGTGCCATAGCGTTGTGATACTGATGATTTTCCGCAACATTCGGTGACGGAATAAGAATTGCAGGTTTGCCAAGCGCCTGAATTTCGCTGAGTGTAATTGCGCCTGCACGACAGATTACCAAGTCGGCAGCCGCCATACAAACATCCATATCATTAATAAACTCTCTTATATCGAGATTGTCAGCTTTTTCAAGGTCACAGCCCTTTTCTTTCAAAAGGTCGGGGAACCATTTTCCGTATTTGCCATAAGCGTGAATATGTTGGTATCTTCCGTCTATTCCGCTCCTTGCAATTAAATCGGCTACTCCCTCGTTGATTTTTCTTGCACCAAGACTTCCGCCGAACGAAAGCACTACCGGTCTTTCATCAACACCGAGCTTTGCTCTTGCCTCTTCCCTGTTTGCTGTAAGAATCTTACCTCTTACAGGGTTGCCCGTAACGGCAAAATCAGCCTTTTTATCAAAATGCTTTTTAGCGTCGGGCACTGCAAGCATTACCTTGTCAACTTCTTTTGCGAGCATTTTGTTTGTAATTCCCGGATAAGCATTCTGCTCGTGAATAACGGTTTTAACACCGAGCTTTGCAGCCGCTCTTATAACAGGGCCTGAAACATAGCCGCCTGTACCAATGCAAATATCCGGCTTAAATTCTTTTATAATTTTCTTTGCGTCAATAGACGAGGTAATAGTTCTTTTTACTGTTTTTACATTATCCACTAATCCCTTTGGAGATAGCTTGCGGCTAAATCCGCTGATAACGATAAACTTCATATCATATCCTGCCTGTGGCACGAGGGTTTCTTCCATACCGCCCTTGTTGCCTACAAAAAGGAACTCTGTATCAGGTTTTTTCTGCTTTATAAAGCCTGCAATGGCAAGGGCAGGATTTATATGTCCCGCTGTGCCGCCTCCTGCAAGTAAAACTCTCATTGATATACCTCCAAACGCTTACTGTTTTTCAATATTTGCGGTTCTTGAAACCGAAAGCACAAGTCCCATCTGAGCAAGCAGCATAATAAGCGAACTGCCGCCGTAGCTGAAGAAAGGCAAACTGATACCCGTATTTGGCAGCCAGTCGGTAATTACAAGGATATTAAGTATTACCTGCAAACCGATCTGTGAAGTAAGACCTATACCCAAAAGTTTTCCGAAATTATCTTTTGAACGAAGTGAAAGTGTAATTCCTCTCCATACAAGAAGTGCAAATATAAGAAGTATGAGGACTGCACCCACAAGTCCGAGTTCCTCAACTACAATAGCAAAAATAAAGTCGTTCTGCGGTTCAGGCAAATAAAGGAATTTCTGTCTTGACTGACCGAGTCCGAGTCCCCAAAGTCCGCCCGAACCGATTGCATAAAGCGAGTTTCTTGTCTGCCATGTAGTCTGCCACATATCTTCGGTTGTATATTCAAGCGACTGTCCCCAACCGTCCATACGGCTCATAGCATATGTAAGTCCGCCTGTCATAGCAAGCACAACTACAACTGCACCAAGAATAATTGCGCCAATGGCGAGGTATCTTGTTTTCATTCCGCCAATGTAAAGCATAAGAACTGTAAGCATTGCAATAATTACAATACCCGAGTAATGCGGTTCAAGAAAAAGCAGCAGTGCTGTTGTTCCGAAAACAATAATACCCGGCAGTACGCTAAACTTTGGCAGCTGCATTTTATCATAATGCTTACTGCACCAATGTGCAAAGAAAAGAATTGTTGAAAACTTTGCAATCTCGGAAGGCTGAATATTAAATATACCTAACGGAATCCAACGGTGTACGCCTGCCTCACCCGAAGGAACGATAAGAACGATGATGAGTGCGAAGTACGAAATACCCATAATCAGCGGGACAAATCTATGCAGCTTATTATAGTTAAAAAACGATATACCGAACATAAGTGCTACACCGATAGCGGCAAAGACAAGCTGTCTTATGAGAAAATAATAGCTGTTGCCGTTATTATAATATGCAACAGGATAGCTTGCCGAAAACATCATTATCAATCCTATTGTAAGAAGAACAAGAATAATAATGCAGAACGGCAAATCTATGCCCATACCTGTTGTAATCCAACCCGGCTTTTTTCTGCGCTTTCTGCCTGTACTGCCGTTTTCGCTCTTTTTAGGACGGGCAAAAAAACTTTCTTTTTTCGCCTGTTCGGCTTCAAGGTACTTTTCGTCATATATTCTGTTTATGTCAGCCTTGAGTATCATATTCAGATACGGAGCCATTCGCAAAACCTCCCGTCAGTCTGAAAAAATAAATTACGCAACCACACCAAAGTAAGCAATAAATGCGGAAATCGCACCGAAAATTGCTGTTACAATGCTGAATACGCTTACTATTTTTACTTCGCTCCAACCGCACATCTCAAAATGATGGTGGATAGGACTCATCTTAAATAATCTTTTACCGTGTGTAGCCTTAAAATAGCTTACCTGCAAAATAACCGAGAACATCTCACAAAGGTAAACAATGCCGATAGGAAGAAGAAGAATAGGCATATCAACAGCGAAAGCTATTGCACACACAAGACCGCCGAGGAAAAGCGAGCCTGTGTCGCCCATAAATACCTTTGCAGGGTGGAAGTTCCATACAAGGAAACCGAGGCAAGCGCCTGCCGATGCGGCACACCATGCGGTAACGCCGAGTGCGCTCATCATACAAGCAATTACCATAAAGCTGATGCATACAAAAAATGTTATTGAACCGTCAAGACCGTCAACACCGTCTGTAAGATTAACCGCATTTACAATACCCACAATAACGATAGCGGAAATAATGTAATAGAAAAATCCGAGGTCAACTCTGCCTACAAACGGAATTGTAGTTTCTGTACCGCAGCCCGCAACAGCAAGAATAATAATGTAAGCGATAGCCGCCGCAAACTGTAAAACCAGCTTTTGCTTTGCTGTAAGACCTAAGTTGCGCTTTTTTACTACCTTTGTGTAGTCATCAATAAATCCGATAGCTCCGTTTGCAAGAGCAAGGAAAAGACCTGCAAAAATCATTACAGTTTCCTTATTGATATCCGCAAAATAAAGGTTTATGAAATTTTTTCCAATGCAAAGATAAATAATTGTGCTGATTATTGTAACAACTGTTATTGCAATAATAAACATAAAGCCGCCCATAATAGGAGTGCCCTGCTTTTTCTTATGCCACTTAGGACCGTCCTCAAGAATTGTCTGACCAAAGTGAAGTTTGCGCAGCATTGGAATCAAAAAAGCACCCGCAACTGCTGAAATTATAAACGCAACGATAGCCGCTGCAAAAGTCCAAATTCCATATACCATTAATTATCGTTCCTTTCATACGGGCAAAGGGCTTGAATAATCAAAGCCCTGCCCAATGGTTTATTTAACATTGCAGTCCCCTCTGAACCGCAAATTTTAATCGTTCACTCTCACCGACGAACTGAAGGTTACGGTAATAAGTGAGCCTTCGCTTACCATAGTGCCCTCTGCTATATCCTGTGATGTACTTACTACACTGCCCGATGCCGCACCCACAAGGCTTACATTAAGTCCGTATGAGCTTGCAACGGCATTTACCTCAGAAACCGAATATCCCACAAGTTTCGGTACTGTTACCTTTTCGGCTGTACTTGCCTCATCTGTGTAAAGCACAATGTTGCCGCCGTTAGGTATCTGTGATGACGGAGCAGGGATCTGAGAAATAACATTACTGCCCTCACCCTTTACAGTAACTGTAAAGCCGTCATTCTCTGCATTTGTTGTAGCCTCGGATACTGAAAGTCCAACATAAGAACCGGCTACTGTATCAATATACTCAAGCTCGTCATCCGAGTAGCTTGTTTTAATGTCAAGATAAGGAAGAACCTCTGTCATAATATTGATAAATACGGGAGATGCAACCTGAGAACCGTAGTAAGAGCCGCCGTTTGGTGTATCAAAGAATACAAGCATTGCTACCTGCGGATCATCGGCAGGAGCATAACCGCAGAAAGATGCGATATAGTCCTCACTGTAATTACTTATAATCTTAACGCCCTTTTTCTCAGAAGTACCTGTTTTACCTGCTACACGATAGCCGGGAACATAGCCTGAAGTTGAGCCTGAAGTTGATGTATTGTACTCAAGAATCTCATTCATTTTATCAGATGTTTCTTTTGAAATAGCCTGACGCTTAACTGTTTTTTCCACATTCTTAACTACATTGCCGTCAGAATCGGTAATTTTTGAAACTACATACGGCTGAAGAACATATCCGCCGTTTGCAACCGCCGCACAAGCTGTAATCATCTGAATAGGTGTAATTTTAAAGTTCTGACCAAACGAACCTACCGCAAGGTCAACTTCGTCCATATCTGTAAAGAACTGGTCATCAGCCTCACCCGGAAGGTCAATGCCTGTTTTGTCGGCAAAGCCGAAAGCCTTATAATACTGAGTGTATTTGTTTATTCCGAGCAGCTGTCCCATCTGCATAAACGCAGGGTTACAAGAGTTTACTATTGCCTCGGTAAAGCTCTGTGTTCCGTGACCTGCAAGGTTATGACAATGAATAGCGCCGGCATCTGCAATAGTCATTGAACCTGCACAATAGAATGTACTTGTGTTGGGGTCAACAAGACCTTCCTCAAGAACCATTGATGCAGTGCACATTTTAAATACCGAACCCGGTTCGTAAGTATCGGCAACCGCCTTGTTACGCCACATTGCCGAGAGCGCCGCACTTTCTGCTGCATCCTGCTCATTTTCGGGGAGGGCGGCAATTTCCTGCTTATCCTTATCAGAAAGTTCGTAAGGATTGTTAAGGTCATAGCCGTTAGCTGTTACCATAGCGAGAATAGCACCTGTGTTTACATCCATAAGAATACAAACACCCTTGTTGAGAACATCGTTGTCAATAATGCCCTGTGCCATATATTTTTCGCAGATAGACTGAATTGTTGAGTCAATAGTAAGGTTAAGGTTGTTGCCGTCCTTAGCCTCAACATTCTGCTCATATTGGAAAGGCATTTCTGTACCGACTGAGTTTTTGGCGGTTACAATTCTGCCTGCCGTACCTTTTAAGTAGGTATCGTATTCATACTCAATGCCCTCAAGTCCCTGCTCGTCACTGCCTGTAAAGCCGATAACATTAGACGCAAGGTCATTATTTGGGTAATATCTTTTGTAATCGTCCTGCAGCTGAACCGCATAGTCACTGCAACCGTATTTTTCTTTAAGAGTATCAATAAGTTCAAGAATTTTTGTTCTTGCGTCTGATTCAATCTTACGCTTTACAACTACATAGTAGCTGTTCTGCTTTGTCTTTTCGAGCAAATCAGCTTTGTCAAGACCGAGAATTTCGGAAAGTCCCGATGCAATGGCATTCCTCTGCTCATCTGTATCTATATTTGCAGGCGACATAACTACCTGCCATACCGAGGCGCTCTCTGCAAGCACCTTGCCGTTTGAATCATAAATAGTACCACGCTTAGCGGGCAGCTTTCTGTCCATAAGCTGCTGCTCAACCGCCGCCTGCTGAAGCTCACCGCTTTGAATAGTGGTAAGATAGCCGAGTCTTGCAACAATTGCGCCAAAACCTATAACAAGGATAAGCACAATAAGCACCGCTGTTCTGTGTCTTAGTCGCTGGTTAGGACCTTTTGCGGCCTTCTTTTTCTTCTCTTTTTTAGTAAAATCGTTTTTCTCCAACAAAATTTCTCCTTTCAACCGCAATATCCTTATAAAAATGTAAATATTTTACAATAACTGTTCTATACCGAAAAAAGAGCCAAGACACAGTCTTAACTCTTATTCCTCCATAACATTTGTATTAAGTTTACCGTTATGTTATGACCAAAGATTTGCTATTGAGCTGATAAACTGAGTAAAGAGGTTTTCACTCTCCGGAGAAGTAACCTCTGCTTTATCTCCGCCTGATAGTGAAACAAATTCCTGCTGAGAATTTGATGCTTTGGTCAAACCAAGCTGATTTTCGGCATATTTTTCAATGTCTGATGAGCTAAGCTTTCCCTGCAAGCTCATTTCTGTTTGTGTGTAAACACTCTGCGAATTTGAAAGTGTTTCCTTTGCGGTAATAATCTGCTGATTTAACTCTGTGATTCTTACCTGTCCCACAATAATTGTTGCAATAATCATTGCAACAGCTGCACCGCCGATTGAGCCAAGCGCAACCTTAAGTGGGTTATGTCTGCGTTTTCTGATTTTATGTATTTCCTCTTCCGGTAAGGAAATAACCTTTTTGCCGGTCTTTTTCTTAGGTGCTTTAACCTTTTCTACTTCTTCGTCATGCTGTGGCAAAGGAGCGGCTGAAGCTTCGTCAAAAAGATTCAAATCATACGCTGCGTTTCTGTTTTCATATGCCATATTCTGCACCCTGTGCCTTTCCGATATCATTTAATAAAACACACAATATACTCATTACTTGCAATGAGCAAAATATTTCACAATTTTAATAATTTAAAAGAATTATATGTATTTAAAGTACGAAAAATCGCCTTTAAACCTTTATATTATGCGTATATATAGTAATTACGGTGCATAGCGCTACAACCGATAGCGTTTGTAACCATATTTACAGCTTTGTTATATTTTACTACAATTTAGCGCATTTGTCCATAGCTGCAAAAGAAAAAAACTATATTTTTTCACATATTCTCAACTTTGCACTTCTTGCTCTGGGATTTAATTCCAATTCTGTCCCATTTGCACAAACAGGCTTTCTCGTTATGAGCTTTGCCTTTGGTTTATTTCCACAAACACACACCGGAAAGTCCTTTGGACAGGTACAGCCCTTACACCAAGATGCCATTTTTTGCTTGACTATTCTGTCCTCAAGGGAGTGGAAAGTAATAACTGCCAGCCTTCCGCCCGAACCAAGCATTTCAAAAGCTCCGTCAAGTCCCTTGTTAAGTGCGCCGAGTTCATCGTTTACCGCAATCCTTATAGCCTGAAATGTTTTTCTTGCAGGATGTCCCTCTCGCCTTACTTTCTGTGGAACATTCTGCTTAATAATTTCTGCAAGCTGTAAGGTAGTTTCAATTCTCTGCTCTTCCCTTGCCTTTACAATGCCCTTTGCTATTGAATCGGCAAATTTTTCTTCACCATAGGTGTAAATAATTCTGCGCAATTCTTCAAAAGGAAGTGTGTTTACAAGGTCGGCGGCTGTTGTGCCGCTCTGACTCATTCTCATATCAAGAGGAGCGTCCTCGTGAAACGAAAAACCACGCTCTGCTGTGTCAAGCTGATGAGAAGAAACACCGATGTCGAGCATAACTCCGTCAAGTCTGCCTACACCTCTTTGCCTTAAAAGCTCGGCAATGTCTGCAAAGTTGCCCTTTATGATTATTGAATTCTCATTTTTACAAAATCGCTTTGTAAGCGTTTGTATTGCGTCCGGATCACGATCAATAGAAATTAATTTACCCGTTGTAAGGTGCTTTAAAATTTCACTGCTGTGACCTCCACCGCCTGCGGTACCATCAGCGTAAATGCCGTTTTCTTTAATATTAAGCCCTTCGATGGTTTCATTGAGCAGGACGGGAATATGATTAAATTCCATAGCTTGCTCCTTATCCGAATGAAAGGCTGCCAACTGCGTCGGCAAGCTGATCTTTCTGTGAATTTACATAATCCTCAAATACTGACTTGCTCCAAATTTCAATACGGTTATTAAGACCGATTACAAGTGCATCGCTGTCAAGCTTTGCGTTCTCTCTTAAAGTCTGCGGAAGCTGAACTCTGCCCTGTGAATTGGGCGATACCTCAACAGCGGTTGCGGTAAAGGTATATTGGAGAATCATAGCCTTGTTAGCGGGCAGCTGCATAATCTGTGAGCAGAAATGTTCAAAAACCTCTTTAGACATAACCTGAATGCAAGGGGTGCCAAAGCCCTGTGCAACATAAAAGGTATCTCCAAGTTCATCTCTAAACTTAGCAGGCAAAACAACTCTTCCCTTAGCATCAATAGAATGATTAGACATTCCGGAAAACATTTTGCCCACCTCCATTTAAGCTGAAATTCGGTTTTTTGAGTATCAATCAGTCACTAAATGACACCTTATGCCACCGTTTGCTATCATTATACCCCATTAGCCTTTAAAAATCAAGATAAATATAGCACAAAATGAAATAAAATTTACAAACCGCAGTAATATTTTTCAGATTTGAAATTATTTTTACCTTATTTTAATTTATAATTCTCAAGCGAAATTATAATACAAAAAAGAGCCGCAAAACCTCCATAAAATCTGGGGTTTTGGCGACTCTTAAGAGCTTTGTTGTAACCTTTATAAGCAAAAAGGTTACAAATTCAAAACATTTGTTCCAAGTATTTTAACCTGATAATATATAGTTTTTTATAATTGTGTCACTCAGTGACACCGTTTTACTTTGCAAATTGGCTTTCGTAAAGTTTCTTATAGAAACCGCCCTTTGCAAGCAATTCTTCGTGAGTGCCCTGTTCAATGATATTACCGTCACGCATAACAAGAATAACATCGCTTTCCTTAATAGTAGAAAGCCTGTGAGCAACAACAAAGCTGGTTCTGCCCTGCATAATCTTTGCAAAGGCTTTTTGAACACGAATTTCCGTAAGTGTATCAATAGACGAAGTAGCCTCATCAAGGATAAGCATAGTAGGATTTGAGAGCATTGCTCTTGCAATACAAAGCAGCTGCTTTTGACCCTGCGAAAGGTTACCTCCCCCCTCTGAAATCATTGTATCGTAGCCGTCAGGCATTTTCCTTATAAAGCTGTGGGCATACGCCGCCTTTGCAGCCTCAATAACCTGTTCATCGGTAGCGTTGGGATTGCCGTACTTTAAGTTTTCCATAATAGTTCCGCAGAAAAGCCAGCTGTCCTGCAATACCATTCCGTACAGCTTTCTAAGTTCGTCACGCTCCATATCCTTAATATCAACACCGTCAATAGAAATCTTGCCGCTGTCAATATCGTAAAATCTCATAAGAAGATTGATAAAGGTAGTTTTGCCGCAGCCTGTCGGGCCTACAATGGCAATATGGCTGCCGCTCTTGACATCAAGAGAAAAGTCGGTAATAAGCGGTTTGTCCTTTACATAAGAGAAGTTTACATTCTCAATTTTTACATTGCCCTTGCAATTTTCAATCTTAACGGACTCGGGCTTGTCCTCAGGCTCGTCCTCGGCGTCAAGCACATCAAACACTCTGCCTGCCGCTGCAATGGCTGTCTGCAACTGTGTAAGCACACCTGTTACCTCGTTAAAAGGCTTTGTATATTGGTTTGCATAGGTCAAGAAGCACGAAAGCTGACCGACTGAAAGCGTACCTGAAATTGCTGTGATTGCACCGAAAATGCCGACAGCCGCATATACCATTGCATTTACAAATCTTGTACTTGGGTTAGCAAGCGCACCTGCAAACTGAGCCTTAAAGCCGACTGTATAAAGCTCTTGATTGTATTTTTCGAAATTTTCAAAGGCTCTGTCCTCATATGAAAAAGCCTTTACTATGCGCTGATTGCCTACATATTCTTCAACATAGGACGAAATATCACCTTGCAGCTGCTGTTGTCTTGCAAAACGGTTGTGTGTCATTTTACCGATAAAAGCAGCCACAAATAACGAAAGCGGAGTAAGGATAATTACCGCAAGAGCAATTCTCCAGTCAATTATAAACATAAATATCATCGTTCCGAGAATTGTAACAACGCCTGAAAAAAGCTGTAAGAACATCTGCGAAAGTCCGTCACCGACAGCGTCAACATCATTTATTACTCGGCTGATGAGATCGCCATGGGAATGGGTATCAATGTATGAGAGCGGAACATCGTTGAATTTGCAGAAAACATCTCGTCTTAAATCTCTTACCGTCTTGTATGAGATTACATTTGTAAAATAAGTCATAGTCCATTGGAAAATCGCAACGCCTGCAACTCCGACAGCTATATAAATAATTATTTGAAGTACATTTTCAAAATTAACATTGCCCTTGTCTATAATGTTATCAATGGCATTACCTGTAAGTACAGGAATATAAAGAGTAAGAGAAACGCTGATTATCGCACTTAAAATAGCAAGCGCAAGCAATCCCTTGTATGGTTTTATATATTTTAAAACTCGTCTTACAACAGATTTTTTCATACTTCCACCTCCGATTTGCTGAGCTGTGAAAGGCAAATTTCCTTGTAAGTTTCACAATTTTTAAGCAATTCCTTATGTGTGCCTTTTCCTACAAGCATACCGTCGTCAAGCACAAGGATTAAATCCGAGTTCATAATTGTTGAGCAACGCTGTGTAACAATTATAACCGTCATCTCGTGGGTATACTGACTGAGTGCTTTTCTGAGCGCCGCATCTGTTGCAAAGTCGAGTGCGGAAAAGCTGTCGTCAAGAATAAGCACCTTTGGCTTTGCGGCAATCGCTCTTGCAATGCAAAGTCGCTGTCTTTGACCGCCGCTGAAATTCTTACCTCCCTGCTCAACATTGCTGTCAAGTCCCATAGGGAGCTTTGAAACAAATTCATAAGCCTGTGCGTTTTTAAGCGCCGTAATAATTTCTTCGTCTGTAAGGTCGGGATTTTCCCACTTCATATTGTCACGAACAGTTCCCTTAAAAAGTATCGACTGCTGAGGAACTATGCCGATTTGCTTTCTAAGCTGTTTGAAAGAATAGTCCTTTACATTTCTGCCGTCAACCTCTACACTGCCCTGTGTTACATCATAAAAGCGAGGGATAAGGTTAATAAGCGTACTTTTACCAGAACCTGTACCGCCGATTATGCCGACAGTTGAGCCACGCTTAATTTCAAAGCTGATTTTGCTAAGCTCATCGTCACCGCCGCCATAGCTGAAAGAAACATTGTCAAAAGCAATTTTCGGTGTGTTTTCGTCTGTATTTACAGAAATAATCTCTTTTGTGGTTTCTTTTACGCTTGGCTCCGTTTCAAGGACTTCGTTAATTCTTGCGGCTGAGGCACTGCCCTTTGTCATTAAAAGCACAAGGTTTGCCACAACTATCATAGCAAGCAAAATTTGCGTCATATAGCTTACAAGTGCGATAATGTCGCCTGTCTGCATATTGCCTGCGTTTACATTCAAACCGCCAAACCAAATGATTGCAATAATAGCAATGTCTGTTACAACATAGGTTGCAGGGTTAAGCAAAGCCGAAAGTCTGCTGATGCGGATTGAGGTTGCCGCAAGATCTTCGGTTGAATTATCAATTCTTTCCTTTTCGCTTTTCTGCTTTGAAAAGGCTCTGATAACTCGGTTGCCCGAAAGATTTTCTCTTGAAATAAGTCCGATTTTATCGAGCTTTTTCTGCATAAGGCTGAAAATCGGGATACTTTTTGTCATTACAAAATAAAGTATAAGTCCGATAATAACGGCGGCAATTATGAAAATGATTGACATTCTCACGCTGATTGTCATTGCCATAATAATTGAGCCTATAACAATAAACGGCGCTCTTGTCAGCAATCTGATTGTCATTGCAACCATCTGTTGTGACTGGTTTACATCATTTGTAATTCTTGTAATGAGTGACGGTGTACCGAGTTTGTCAAGTTCTGCATGAGAAAGTGAGTTGATGTGTGAAAACAACGCTCTTCTCACCTTTGTGCCAAAGCCCTGCGATGCCTTTGAGGCAAAATACTGACAGACAAGAGCACTCAGCAAACCTGTTGCCGCAAGTGCAACCATTACAAGTCCCATTCTCAATACATAGCTTTTATCGCCATTAGCAACACCGTTGTCAATTATGTCCGCCATTACAAGCGGAACAATAAGCTCAAGTATTGCCTCAAAAAGCTTGCACAAAGGACCGATGATACATTCTTTTTTGTAGTCCTTTAAAAATCTTCTGAGTTTAATCATAATTTTCCTCTCAAAATTTTCTTTCTTTAGTTTTTATTTTTTAAAGTATAATGTTACTATTTTACATCAAAATATTATATATATCAATATTAGCAGGCAAAAATAGTGATTTTATCAAATTCATTGGCTTTTGAGGCAAACACTTTATTGAGTTTTTTTATGTATCAATGCTATAACAAATGTATAAAATAATTATGTTTTAAAGGAGACATTTTAAATGGAAATGTTATTTAAAAACGGGAAAATGAAAAATATCAGCAAATCCCAGGTGCTTGCATTAAAAGACGAGGTTGCCTATCAGGACGGAATGGTTGTAAGCAAAACCTTGGTTCAAAATGACGCAGTCAGCGTTACCTTGTTTGCTTTTGACAAAGGTGAGGAAATCAGCACTCACGAATCAGGCGGCGACGCATTTGTAACCTGTCTTGACGGCGTTGGTAAAATTACAATTGACGGCATTGAGTATATTTTAAATGAGGGCAAGTCAATAGTTATGCCTGCCAAGCACCCACACGCTGTATTTGGCGAGGAACGCTTTAAAATGCTCCTTGTGGTTGTATTCTGATTTTTACAAACTAAAAATAGCAGTTGTACCGATTATTCCCGGTACAACTGCTATTTATTTTTTAAAACGGATTTTTTTATTTCAGTTTTAAGCCGCTCAAGCGGGGTGTCTTTTTTATCTATAATCTCTCTTGCAGAAAGCACTTTTGGAGCAAGGTTAGATGCGCCGGGCTGCGAATGCATCTGCAAAGTTATATTCTCGTGCTGAATAAGTGCAAAAAGCTGACTTAATGATATGCAATCATCAATAGCTTTGATAAGCTCTTTTTTAGGCTTTTTGGCATAGCCGGTAACCTTTGCAGCATTCATAATCCACGCTCCTTTCAATGTTGTGAGTTATATTGTTACAGTATACTGTTCTATTATACTTAATTTTCACAATATTTTCAATATAAATTTTGACTTATTTTATTTACAGAAATTTATTTTTGTGTTATCCTGTCATTAATAAATACAAAACAGGAGTTTTTATAATGAAAAAAATCAAATACATACTTATTTCGGCTCTACTCGTCAGCACTGCTGCATTGTCGGGTTGCGGCGGAAACAGCGAGAGTAAAACTCAGCAAAGCTCTTATACCCCCACTCCTACCGATACAACGGTTAAAACAACAGGGGAAAAAATCTTAATTAATGACTCAACACTCGGAGAAATTTGGATAACAGAGCTTGAGGGTGTGACAAAAAACACACTTGACAAAAATAATTTTTCTGCCGATGCTAACTTTAAGTATTACAATGAAAACGGCAAAGCCGCATCAACCGAGGGCATTGATGTTTCCGATTACAACGGCACTATTGATTGGAAAAAGGTTAAAGACTCGGGAATTGACTTTGCTATGATACGAATTGGCGGCAGAGGCTACGGTACTGAGGGCACTTTATATCAAGACGAAAGCGCAATCAAAAACATTACCGAAGCTAAAGACAACGGAATAAAAGTTGGCGTGTACTTCTTCTCTCAGGCAATTAACACAGAAGAGGCTATCGAGGAGGCTAACTATGTAAAGGAAATTCTCGGTGACATAAAGCTCGACTACCCTGTCGCCTATGACTGGGAAATTGTTAAGGATGATGACGCAAGAACCGATAATGTATCTGCATATGAGGCAACAGAGTGTGCAAGAGCGTTCTGTCAGACTGTTGAATCATACGGATATACCGCATCTATCTACTCGCCGAGTCGAGAGCTTTACTTTAAATATGACCTTTCAAGATTGAAAGATTATGACATTTGGTACTGCGAATACAGCGATACACCGGAATTTTACTACCAATTCTCAATGTGGCAGTACACAACCGCAGGCAAGGTTGACGGCATAGACGGTGAAGTAGACCTTAATATCTGCTTTACAAACATTGCCGATTACGCATAAAACTGCTGTATAAAGTTACTATATAATGAAAGAGGTTTTTATAATGGAAAGAATTGCAAGTTTTCAGGTAAACCACGATACACTTGAACCGGGCGTTTATGTATCCCGAATTGACGGCGACATTACAACATATGATATGAGATTTATAAAGCCGAATACTCCGCCGTTTTTGCCAAATCCCGTTATGCATACTATTGAGCATCTTTTTGCTACCTATGCACGCAACAGTGAATTTGCCGACAGGGTAATTTATTTTGGCCCTATGGGATGCCGTACAGGATTTTATTTTCTTGTAAGGGATATGTCGCAGGATGACGCACTTGCACTTATAAAAGAAACTGTTTTAAAGTGCAAGAACCATACAGGCGAAATTCCCGGAAATACTGCCGCAGAGTGCGGAAATTACAAGGAACATAACTTTGAGGGCGCTATAAAGGCATTAAATAAATATTACGATAGGTTAAAAAATTTAACAGTTGATAACTTAAAGTATAATTGATTATGAGAATTATTGTGTCTGTTGCATAATTACGACTGTTATATTTGTGCTAAATACTGGATAAGATTACGGTTTTTAATTCTTCTATTGCAATTTTGTTACTATTTGTTATAATAATAGTGTTAAGTTTGTTACAAAAATGTAACGGTTAATGAGATAGGAGAAATTATTTTGAGTACAAAGTTCATTGGCAAGGACGGCTACAAAGAAATCGAAAGCCTTCCTTTTACAAGGCGCAAACCTCAACAGCTTAATACCGCTCAGAAAACTGTTCGATTTATAAAGAGAGCAGCTGCACTCGCAGCAAAGAAATTCAAAATTAAATCAACAAGAAAGGTTACCGTAACAAGAAAAGCTACAAAGCCTGTTATCAGAAAGCAGAGCAGATCTGTTGCAAATGCAAGACCTGTTGTGCAGACAAGTTCAAAAAGAGCAGAAATCTGCTATTTTGACAAACGATACAGTGCCGCAAGACAGGGCATTGGTTTTAATGATAACAGCAGGCCGCTAAAACTTGTTACAACCACACGAAATGTAACCGACAGAAAATACGCACACGCAGCACCTGTTTCTAAAGCAAAGGTACACGAGGCGTTAAAAAAGAAAGCTATGCTTGCATCTGTTGCCTGCTTTACAGCGGTAATGATTGGTTTTGCATCGGGCGCAAGCGCAGTTTCTGTTCCTATGGAAACTAAAGCAACGGCACAAAGCGCAAAATCTTCAAACTATTCATATGTTGACTATACTTCAGATAAATTTTCAAGTATAGCAACAGCAGACGAGGCAACCGATATAGCCGAAAAAACTGTTGCAAATGCCGTTCTCAGCAATAACATTGGCGCTGAGCTTTCAGCACTTTACATTAATGGCAAGAAAATCGGAGTTACAGGAGAAACATCTGCCCTCGGCAATGCGTTAAATAAAATTTTATCTGACGCTAAAGAGGGTTATGACGAAAATACTACCGCTGATTTTGCAAATACAGTTAAGATTATCAACGGTAAATTCCCGAATGAAACCGTACTTACGGCAGATGAAGTTATTGAGCTTGCTAAAGATTACCTTTATGTGGCTGTTACTACTGATGTTACCGATACAATCAGCCTTAATTACGATACTCAATACGATTATGACGATTCAAAGAGCAACACATACAGCGAAACCAAGCAAAAAGGCGAAAACGGCGAGGCTGAAGTAACCTACAAGGTAACATATATAAACGGAGAACAGACAAATTCTGTTGAAACAGCAAGAAATGTTACAAAAGAGCCGAAAAACGAGATAATAGTTCAGGGCACCAGCGATGCACCGTCTTATGAGGCAACAGGTTCATTTATGTGGCCTGTTCCCTATACTCACGAAATCGTAAGCTACTACGGCTATCGTTGGGGCAGACTTCACTCAGGCATAGATATATCGGATGACGGCATTGGCGGTCAGGATATAGTTGCATCTGACGGCGGTACTGTAACATGGGCAGGATATGACGATTCGGGCTATGGCAACTATGTAATAATTGACCATGGCAACGGTTACTACTCACTTTACGGCCATTGCAGTGCAGTTGCGGTAAGTCAGGGCGATAAAGTATACAAGGGACAAACTATTGCATATGTAGGTTCAACAGGCGACTCAACAGGTGATCACTTACACTTTGAGATAAGAAGAAGTGAAACAGACCGCCTTGACCCTATGGAATTTCTTTAATAAACAGCTAAGGCAATACTGCAAATGAGCGGTATTGCCTTTTTATAAAAAATTTTTATTTTATTTTTGAAAAGCTAATATTTGTCCTTGTTTTGTCATTGTCTGTATGTTATTATATGTGTGTAAGATAAAGAAACACAAAACTTACATTAAATAGCTAATAACTTGATTTTCGTAGAAATTTTCCTCTCTCTTTTTTATTAAGCATTACGCCCGACTTTGGTCGGGCTTTTGCTTTTTATTGCGATTTCACTTATTTTCAGTCGGGTAACAAACCTTTAAAAAGCAACGGACTATCCGTCCCGAATTTAAAAGTTTGGTCAACCTTTTTCAAAGGTTGTGGGTGTGGGCAACACCCACAAATGCTTTTTACTATCGTAAACTTTGATAGCCAAACGGCTTGCCGTTTGGCGGTTTGAACATAACGGCGAAAGCCAAAAAATGCGACAGCAACAAAGGAAAAGCCACGCTACTAAAACAACTAATTTGCCACTTTTCAAGGGCAAATCAGCCACACTCACAAACTTTTGTGTTCTTTTGAATAGCTTTTCTCTAAGACTGCTAATATGCAACTTTCTTAATCCCTGCCGCTCATTAGTCTTAATTTTTGTTTTCTACTAAAGTCTTGAGTAATCTAAAATTTAGTTATTCTATGATATAAATTCAACCGTTTATTTTTTATTGAAAATAAGTTATTTTTACTGTTTTATGGGCTCTGCCCAAACCCGCAACCCTTTTTAAAGGGTTGACCTAAATTTTATGTTTTCTGCCATTTCTTTGCGTAAAACCGCAATTTATTCATAATCACAAAACAAAAGCACCGATTTTCGGTGCTTTTGCTTTTACTTATGTAAATTTAATTTTTCCATAATTTTATCAACGGTTTCTTCAAGGTTTGCCGCATTCTCAAAATCAACTGTTACATCTGCATATTTTTCATAAAGCGGTGTTCTCTCTTTATAAACATCGTCAAGGGTTTCGCCGTCCTTAAAGGCTATTCCTCTTGTTTTTACATTTGTAACCCTGCGTTTAATTTCTGCGAGCGGTACATTAATATACACAACCGTACCAAGCTCTTTTAAATGCTCCATACCCTTTGCGCTGAGTACCATTGAGCCGCCTGTTGCCACTACTGTTGAATCGCACTCAAGCTCCTCGCCTACCTGATTTTCTATTTTCAAAAATGCATCGTATCCGTCCTGATCAAGTATTTTTTGGAGCTTTTTGCCTGCCTTTTTCGTTATTATAAGGTCTAAATCAACAAATGAATAGCAACTGTATTTTGCAAGCAGAACACCGAGTGTGCTCTTTCCTGAGCCGGGCATTCCGATAAGTATAATGTTATTGTTCATATTATAAAATCCTTACATTGAGAGAGTCTGTGCTTGAAGTCGGCGCTGTTCTGTTTGATGAAATTACAACAACAATGTCGCCCTTTTTAAAGTAGCCCGTGCTTAAAGCCTTTTCCATTGCCTGCTTTGTAATGGCATCGGAAGTTTTCTTTTCTTCACCGATAAGTGCTGTAATACCCCAATTAAGGCAAAGTTTTTTACATACAAGTGAAGAAGTAACAACCGCAATTATCGGAACATCCGGACGGAAATGTACCATTGCTCTTGCAACTTTACCCGTAGCACTCTCAACAATAATAGCTCTTGCGCCAACCTGATGAGCAATATCTCTTGCCGCACGGCAAATACTGCCTCTGATTGGGTTGCTGTCCTGAATACTGTGATGTTCGATATAGTCTTTAAGAGCTGTAAACTCACCGTTCTGCTCTGCCTCAAAACATATAGCGTCAAGAGCCTCAACACTTTCAACAGGGTACTTACCTGCGGCAGATTCACCGGAAAGCATAACCGCGCTCGTACCGTCATATACAGCATTGGCAACATCGCTGATTTCAGCTCTTGTAGGACGAGGTGAAGAAGTCATACTTTCAAGCATCTGAGTAGCGGTAATTACATATTTACCTCTTGCTACGCACTTTCTGATAAGGGTTTTCTGAATTTCAGGAAGTTTAATAAACGGAATTTCAACGCCCATATCGCCTCTGGCAACCATAATGCCGTCAGCGCAATCTATAATGGCGTCCATATCGTCAACACCGCTCTGATTTTCAATCTTTGCGATGATTTCAACATATTCAAATCCAAGGCTGTCAATAAAATCTCTTAATGTTTTAACATCTTCGTGTGTACGCACAAACGATGCAGCAACTACATTTGCGCCATGAGTAAGACCAAATTCAATGTCTTTTCTGTCCTGAGCGCTTACATAAGGCATATTGATATGGTAGCCCGGAATATTAATGCTCTTTCTGTTCTTAAGTGTGCCGCCCTTAACTACTTTGCAAATGATTTCGTTAGGAGTCATACTGTCAACAACTATTGAGATAAGACCGTCATCTAATAATAATTCTCTGCCTATTGCCGCTTTGCCGTCGGCATTGAACAAATCAATAAGCTTAGGGAACGAAATTGCCACGCCTGTTTCGTCGCCAACCTCTTTGTTTTTGCAAAGACTGAAAAGCTGACCTTCCACAAGCTCTATACTGCCGTTTTCAAATGTGCATACTCTTACTTCCGGACCTTTTGTATCAAGAAGAATTGACACAATTTTTCCGCTTTCGGCAATAGCTTCTTTGAGAACATTAAAAGTGTTTTCCAAATCGTCATACGCACCATGTGACATATTGATACGAGCAACATTCATACCTGCGTTGATCATTTCGAGCAAGGTTTCTTTATTGTTGCAAGCCGGACCAATGGTACAAACGATTTTAGTCTTTCTCATAATAACCTCCATAATAAAATCAAATACTATCCTCAATAATACCCAAAATTTCCACAAATACATTATATACCATTACCGTAAGTTTTTCAATAAATTTTGTGTAAATTTATAATTAAATAATAGAAATATGACTTTTAAAAATCAAAATACCGCTTGAAATCTTCCGAAATCAAGCGGTATAAAAATTTAAATTTTATTGTGCAATTATCAGCTGTAAAGCTGTGACATCTCTTACATCAATAATGCCGTCTTTGTTATTATCAGCCATTTTCACTCCCTCAGCGTCAAGTGTACCGCTGTTGGCAATGTAAAGCTGAAGTGCGGTTGCATCACGAACATCTACAACTCCGTCATTGTTAAGGTCGTTTTCAATTCTTGGATTTGACGGTTCGTAGTCAGCATACATTTTGCTGCTAAGCCAAGCCGCACGGCTTGTAAGCCAATCGGCACAATAATTATACATTCCGTCAAAATCGTTGCTGTACTTTGTAACAGTATTGCTTACTGTATATTTGCCTGTTGAGTAATCAAATGTAGCAACATTGAGTTTGCTATGGTTTGCAATCCAACTGCCTGTATTAAGCAGCCAGCCGCTCTTATAGTTCATCTCGGCACTGCCCTTAATATAGCTGTAATAAACATCCGATGAGTAAATCTCGCCCTCGCTTACGCCGCTTGACATAAATGTCTGCATAGCAGGCACAAAATCCTCAAACCAAACCTGCGGAGCTGCCGCAAGAACAGCCTTATTTCTTGAAATAAGGTTCATAACATTATTAGTGTTTCGGCTGTTTTTGTCTTTTCCCTTATACTTGCACCACCAGCCACTGTACTGTTCGTAATCATTTACACCTATATTGCCGAGTTCCCACTCAACGCCCTTTGCGTTGCCAAGTGAGTTATCGTAGTCCCATACAGGTGAACCAAAGAATTTCCAATCGCCGTTTTCGTCCTGCTTATATGTAAAGTAAAGGCTTGAAACACCGGAATCCCAGTTTTTACCGAGCTCGTTTATAAGGTAAATTTTTGTTACGGAATCAACATCAGCATAGTCGGCAAGATTTGCACTTGAGCTTTTGATTGCGTTATAAAAAGCGTCAAACTTTTCTTTTACATAATTCTTAACTTCATTGTAGCCTGTATCTCCTGGTGAAAGCTCAGGAGTTTTTATTGTAATCGGATTGCCGCTTGATGAATTAAAGTGGTAATCGTCATCGTTTGCGCTTGCGTCAACCTCGCATACAAATTGGAAGTTTTCGTTGATTGAGCCGTCCTTGTTGAGGTAGCCTTTATCGTCAATATCGCTTAAAAGGTTAGTTTTACCTGTGTCAATCTTCTGGCACATCTGGTAAGAACCCCAATAATAGCCGTCTGAATAAAAATCAACATAACGGGAATCTGAGGCATACGGCATATCTACCGCATCAGAAAGGTCATATAAAAATCTGTTTCTTGAAAGAGAATCGTCCTGATAGTTTGCAAGCATAGAAAATTTCTTGCACTTATCCATCGAACCGATTGTTACATTATCCTTGAAAGTAATGTTGTAAGGCTTTTTAGCCTTGCCCCATGTTGAGTTGCCTCTTCCCTTTATTTTCTTTACATCGGCAGTTTCAATTGTGCCATCTGCATCGATAATTGCGGCTGTTGCGCTTGCGGAATTACTCTTATCACGATTAAGGTATGTGATAAGCTCTGTGCCGTTGCCGTCTGCATTATCATTATTAATATATACGGCGGACTCTGCGGTTGACTTCATAAAAACTAATTTAAAATTCTTACCGCCTGCTCTTACCGAATATTCCTCATTTGTTTTGTAAGGAACAGATGCACTGCTGTTTGGCTCAATCTTAACGCCGTTGACAGTAATTGCCGATGAGTAAGCATTGTAAATATCTACCTTTTCACTGTCTGCCGATGACGGAAGGAAAAAGTATTTTTTGTCACTATTTTTCTCGTTAAAATCTTCGTCATGTTCACTTTGCCAGCTCTGCCAAGCCTGTGTATCATCTGAATTTAAAACAGCGTGAGCGTACAAAGCGTCATATGTCTTAAATTGCGGAGCAGATACAGAAGAATCGTTTGTCTGAGCTGCAAATGCGGAAAGTGAAAATCCTGTTGTAAGCATAACAGCAGAAAGTCCTGCTGCAATAATTTTTGCTAATTTCATTTCAAACACTCCTAAAAATTCATTTAGTTTTCACATATTAATTGTATCATAGTAAAAATCAAATTACAATGTCAAATTTTACAAATTATTATTTAATATTTATGCTTTATTTTTATAATATATTTTGCTATAATAGAAACAATAACATTAGATAAGGAATGATTTTATGAATAATTCAAACCACAAAGCAAAGAAATTTTCTGTTGCTCTTTTAGTGGCTTTACTTGCGGTTTCCACATCTTTTGCAAGTGTAATGACCGGTTGTGGCAGTAAAAATGAAAGCTCGGCAGCATCTGCAACAGTAGCCGATACCTCTGCCGCTAATGCCGAAAACACAACAGTTGCCAATGACAAATCAGAAAGCGAAGTAACTTCTGAAAGCAGCAATTCACAAAGTTCGGGTTCTGAATCAAAGTCCGAGTCTGCTCAAAGCTCTGAAAAGTCAGAATCAAGCGGCTCTTCCGATTCATCAAAAGCAAACGGCAACTCTAACAATAATTCATCAAGCAAGGCTGCAAACAACAATTCAAACAATAATTCAGGCAATAATTCGGGCAACAAATCAAATAACAATTCATCTGACAAAAACAACTCCGATGAAAAATCTAACGAAGATGTAACTCTTGACTTAAAGAAAGGTCAGACAGTAACCGTAACCTACTCTGTTAAAAGTACAGTTGTTCTCACAAATTATCAGGCAAAAATCACATATGATTCTTCAAAATTAAAGGTTAAAACGGCTCAGCTCCAGAAACCAGCTACAACAAACGGCGTTATTAACGCAAAGGTAGCAGGACAAATCAACTTCAACGGTTCTGATATAAGCACGGGCTACGATTACACAAAGGGTGGCGAGCTTGTTGTAGTTACTTTTGAGGCTACAAGCGACGGTTCATCAAAGGTTGATTGGTTATGGCAGTCAGCAAGTACACTTGATGATAAAAACAACATTGTTCTTCACATTGATGACAACGGAAAATCAGACGGCACTGTAACACTTTCAACATCTTATAAATAAAATGTTAAAAACTCCTGCAATGCAGGAGTTTTTTAGTTTTGGTAATCAATTTTATTTTTACTTTGTTTCAGTCGAGTGGCAAGGAAAAATAAAAGCAAAAATTTCTACTCAAAAGTCAAAAAAGTTTAGTCAAACTTTTCTAAGGTTCTGGGTGTGGGCTACGCCCACAAAAAACTTCAAGCTATCGCAAATTTTTGATAGCAACAAAGGAAAAAACCACGCTACTGTAACTACTAATTTGCCGCTTTTCAAGGGAAAATCCACAACCCTTTAAAAAGGGTTGTGCAAAATTTTATGTTTATTTAACTAAGCTTTGCAATCTAAAGCATAATATCCAATAGCCTATACAAAAAGCGGATATCCACACAGGATACCCGCTATATTTTTATAATTTATCTTTTTTCGAGTGGAGTATAGTCTTTCATAGTTGAAATACTCATATAAGCAGGACGGATAATCTTACCGCCATTTACGATTTCCTCAAGTCTGTGTGCGCTCCAACCTGCAATTCTGGCTGTTGCAAACATAGGTGTATAAAGCTCGCAAGGAATATCAAGCATACTGTAAAGCAAACCGCTGTAAAAATCGACATTGGATGCAACACCCTTGTAAATCTTACGCTTTTTGCCGATAACCTGCGGAGCAAGTCTTTCTACTCTCTCATAAAGTTCAAAGTCCTCATCATAGCCCTCTGCCTTAGCGAGTTTCTGAACAGCACCTTTAAGAATTATCTGACGAGGGTCAGAAATTGTATAAACTGCGTGTCCCATACCGTAAATAAGACCCATTCTGTCGAATGTCTGCTTTTCGAGGATTTTTTCGAGATAATCTGCAATCTCCTCGTCATCTTTCCAGTCTTTTATATGCTCTTTAATATCTTCAAACATATAGAATACCTTAACATTTGCACCACCATGCTTAGGGCCTTTAAGAGATGCCAAAGCGGCGGCAGTTGCCGAATAGGTGTCTGTACCTGAAGATGTTACTACATGAGTTGTAAATGTTGAGTTGTTACCGCCGCCATGCTCCATATGGAGAATAAGCGCCATATCAAGAACCTTAGCCTCAAGTGGAGTGTACTTTCTGTCAGGACGAAGCAATGACAAAATGACCTCAGCTGTTGACATAGTAGGCTCTGCTCTGTGAATATAAAGGCTCTTGTCACGAAGATAATGGTTATATGCATGATAACCGTAAACCGAAAGCATCGGAAATACTGAAATAAGCTGAATGCACTGACGAAGTACATTATCAACAGATGTATCGTTAGGGTTATCGTCATAACAGAACAATGTAAGTACACTGCGGGCAATAGAGTTCATCATATCTTCACTCGGTGCTTTAAGAATAACATCACGAACAAAGTTCTGCGGTAAAGTTCTGTATTTTACAAGCAATTCCTTAAAATCCTTAAGCTGTGCGGCATTTGGCATTTCGCCAAAAAGGAGAAGATAAACAACCTCTTCAAAGCCAAAACGGTCGTCCTCAAGAATACCGCCGATAATATCGTTTATGTTGTATCCACGATAATACAGCTCACCGTCACAAGGAACAAGCTTGCCGTCAACTTCTTTATTCTGAAGAATTGTGGAAATATCTGTAAGGCCTGTTAATACACCCTTACCATCAAGGTCACGAAGACCTCTCTTAACATTATACTTTGAATAAAGACTTGTATCGATCATCGAATTTGAGATCATCTTTTGTGCCAAATCGTGGATAGCCGGTGTGTTATCTGAATAACTGCCCATCAAAATCACTTCCTACAATAAATATTAGTAAATTTATAATTACCATCAAAAAACATTATATCACATTTTAAAGCAAAAGAAAAGATACAAAATGCTTTAAACTGTCTTATTTATAATTACGATTATGTCATATTTATATACATTTTAGCAATAATATTCATTTATCTGCAAATATATACAAAAAGAGGATGAATTTTACTTCATCCTCTTAGTTGTAATTATAATTATTTAATTACTTAAGATATGTACCGTTTGTACCAATCTTACCGTCAATGCCTGTGAAGCCTGAACCGCAAGCTACATAGCATCTCATGTTGGCTTTACCGATACTGCCTACTGTAAGTGTGCCGTCTGTAACAGTCTTAACATCACCTGTAACAGCGTCAATATACTTGCCGTTAGGAATGTTCTTGAATGTAGCGCCGCCTGAAATAGTTACAAGTGCAAGGCTGTCTACGCCTTCGCTTGAATTTGTATAACGGCGGATAAATGCCATATCACCAGTTACATAGCTGCTGTCCTTTGTATACTGACCCTTCTGGAGAGCAGGTACTGCCCTACGAATCATATTCAGTTGTTTAAGGTGAACAGCAAGCGGAGAATTAAGAGTTTCGGCAACTGTTCCCGATGCGCTATATTCACCAAAATCAGTAGCTGAAACATCACCCTCAAGGTAATCACCGAAATATGCACGACCTACAGTTGAAAGAGGAGCATTTGGACCAACATCTATGCTTAAACCCTTTTGGAATTCAACCTCTGAACCATAGTACAAGCAAGGAATTCCACGGAATGTAAAGAGAAGTGAAAGGTTTTCTGCCCAAGCCTGAGTACCGCCATCATAACGAGTATCCATATCCGGACCGTAGTCATGAGAGTCAACATAAGTTACATTCCATGTTGAATCATTGTAATACGGATCCTCTTGAAGAGCACGGGTAAATGCATTGCTAGCAGTAGAGAAGTTCCAATGCATTGGGAAGTCAATAACGCCTGTGCCATTGCCCTTACTGTAATCAGGAGTATGATATGTAAGACCATCAAGATAAACATTATCAGAAGTTGGCTGATCACTTGTAGTTGAATTGCTTGCATAGTGTTCGTTTGTAAGGTTTACATTTTCAAGCTGATCATCGCCGAGAGCATTGATATACTTGCTGTCTGTTTCTGCCCAAGTATAGAAAGGAGCAGAAATTGCAGGGATATTATGGTTCCAGAACTCGCTTACACGAGTACAAACCTCGCCGAATACATAGAAATTCTCTCCGCCTGTCTTAAGCCATGATGGGAAATAGAACTGGTTAAGAGTAAGTCTTGATATATGCTTTTCGGTATCCATTCTGAATGCGTCAACACCCATATTGATATAATCGCCGTAAACAGTGTTAAGATACTCTGCAACCTTTGGATTTTCTGTGTTTACATCAACGCAGTCACCGGCAATCTGTCCTGTCTGTACAGTTGGGCTTTCCCAGCTAAGGTCTTTATAATGATGATAGTTATTTTCTGTGTCATGTGAACCTGAATCAAGAGCCTTAGTATCCTTCATTATATTAAGTCTTGCCTGATACTGATAACCCGGAGCAAGACTGTCATAGTCAGGGAATGTTTTTGCAAAATCCGAATCAGGAATCGGAACCATACAATTAACAGATTCAAGATCCTTAAGTGTGTTATACTCTTTTGTAAACATAGGAGCGAGAGTAGCCTCACCAAAGTTACCTGTATGATTGATAACTATGTCCTGAACAATCTTCATACCTTTTTCATGTGCAGCATCGATAAGGTCCTGATACTTAACATCGTCACTCTCATAACGAACATCAACAGTTGAGAAATCAAATGCGTGATAGCCATGGTAGTCATAACCTGACGCATTAGATACAACAGGAGTAATCCAAATTGCACTGAAGCCTAAAGCCTTGATGTAATCAAGCTTGTCGATAAGGCCCTTAAAGTCGCCTCTCCAAGCCGGGTCTGAATCAGGGTTGTTAGCCTGCTGGTCGTCCCAACAATGAACATTGTTGCCTGTGTCACCGTCATAGAAACGAGTTGTGATTACAAAGTAAATTGAATCTTCACGAAGATCCGTTCTCTTCCAATCGTCAAAATCGTCCCAAGACTTAGAAGACCATCTTCCGTTTTTGTACCACCACTCACCGCTGTTTCTTGTTGTTTCAGCAGACTGAGTGCCGTTTGTAACAAACATCATATTGATTTTTGTTACATTGTCGAATGTGTAGCCGTAGCTGTTGTTACCCTCGGCTGTCATTTTAGGACCGGGGTAATCTGTTGCGATATTCTGCGGAAGGCTGTTCCAATAGTAGATGTTAGGTGCGCCGTCTTCAGAATACACATGCACTTTAATACCGTCGTATTTAGCCTGAACTGACTCAGCATCGTCAACAGTAGCAGCCGAAACCGACACAATTCCCACTGTTGCCGCAATGCAGACAACGAGCATTAAAGCAATGAGTTTTTTTACCTTTGTCATAGCTTTTCCTCCATTTTCCGTTAAAACCAAAATTTAACATCTATATATAATTATAAAGTAGTTATCAATGATTTTTTTTCTGATTTAGAATTATTCGAAATCTGTGCTTCCAAACATTTAATCCTTGTTTTATGTAATTTATACAAAAAAGTGAACAAAGTGCCGTTTTTTAAAAAGCAAACAGATTTTTCGACAAAACAAAAAACTCTCCGATTAAATTCAGAGAGTTTTTTATATATCACAACTACAAATTATATATTATTTTTCAAAACATATTTTTCAAGTGTTTTTGCAACTCCGTCATCATCGTTTGACTCGCAGACATAATTTGCAATCTTTTTTACATCTTCCTCTGCATTGCCCATAGCAACGCCAAGACCTGCATAACCAATCATAGTTATATCATTGTAATTGTCGCCAAAAGCAATCATCTCTTCGTTTGTAAAATCGAGTTTTTCAAGCAGCATAGGCAACATAGAACCCTTTGTTACACCGAAAGGCATAATCTCGAGGAAGTACGGTGCGCTCTTATACACATCAAGCAAACCGTCGTAGCGTTTTGCAAGAATTTCGTTGTACTTATCAATTTCGGCAGGTTCGCCCGAAAGTAAAAGTTTATTGATTTTTTCAGGAATATTTGCCGCAAAATCTTCAACAACAACCATATCCATTTTAAGAATATCTCTTTCAACATTGGAGTAATCGTTGAGAGTGCCGCCTGTTATAATTTTTTTATCATCATAGGTATGAACAGAAAGATTTGATTCTTTCAACACACCGAGTATGTCGGAAAGGTATTCCTTCGGAAAATCCTTACTTACAATAGTTTGTCCGGTAGTACAATCAAGAATTTTTCCTCCGTTGAAAGCCATAATATAACCCTCATAGCGGTCAAGCAATAAATCTCTTGCAATGCTCTGAATCCCCATAGGATGTCTGCCCGAGGCAATTACAACTTTTTTGCCCATTTTCTGAGCGTCAATAATCGCAAATCGAGTGCGTGGAGTAATCTCTTTTTGAGAATTTGTCAGAGTACCGTCAATGTCAAGTGCAATAATTTTGTAATCCATAATATCACCTTGTACTTAGAAATATTGATTAACAAATCAGTTACAATATAACACACAAGTTTATAAAATGCAAGTATTTGATACATTATGTAAAAATCAGCTGTACTTTTAGCTTTGTAATGCTATTTCATAACAATAATCTGCTATTTTCCTTTGGCAACAGGCATGTTAAAAGGGACTGAGAAAATCTCCCAGTCCCCCATTTTTGCAATTCAAAAATTACTGATTATTTGTGTCATTCTGAGCATTATTATCTTTTTCAATGTAAATGCCCTGGTCAACAGTATCGTTGCGAATTGATGAATACTCGCTGAGTACCCATGAATACTGACCTGTTGTAATTGTACTTCCGCAGTATTCACACTTGCCTGAGCTTGACATTTCAAGCGGCGCACCGCAGTTTGGACAGCTGTGCGACTTGAGTGTCTGAGTATTTGCACTTGTGGTCTTAATGCCTGAATTACGGGCAAAACGAAGTGCATATCTAAGTTCGTATCTTGCATTTGGATCGCCACGAAGAACCTGACCTGTCTTTTCGTTTATCTCGTAGTCTGTAAGACGGGCATTGAGGTAAACTGTAACATACTCAAATTCCTTATCTCTGCGATACGCTGTAAGATAAGCTGTGCTTACCGCTACATTTTCAATCTTATTGATTACGCCGTTTGCAATCTTGCGATCAATCTGCTTTTGGGTCTGATTGTAAAGGTTATCGTGAAGATAAATTCTAACAGGCGAAAGATCACGATTGCTCCAAGCGTCCTGAATGGTAACATATACATATCTTGAGAATGAAAGGAAATCTTCTGCCGAGAAGTTCGGATCTTTCTGCTTGATAAGGTCTGAAATCTCCGCCGTACGGTCAGGAAGTGTAACATTTCTGCCTGCCGACTGCTGAATTGTCTGTGATCTGCCAACAGTAGTAGTGGTTTTTCTTTTTCCTTCCTTTTTGCCATGTATAGCGCCGTAAATAACTATACCGATAACTACAAGGAAAACAACTAACGTTCCGCCAAATCCAAGACCTTCTCCGCTGCTTTCGGAACTGCTGTTGTCTGAACTGTCCCAATCAGAACTGTCACCCCAATCGGAACTGCCGCCCCAGTCAGAGCTGCCGCCCCAATCAGAACCGCCGCCGCTGTCATAATCGTTAGAATCACCAAAGTCAAGCGGAGGTATTCCTAAGTCCGCTGTTTGGTTAGTATGTACCGATTGATTACTTTCGACAGAAACAGCATTAACTGATGAAAAAGCTGTAAAAGCTATCACCGCCATAAGTACAGTCAGTACAATCGAAAAACATTTTTTCAAAGTCATACACCTTCTTTTAAATTTCACGGTAAATCCGTTTGCTTATTATTGCACTAATTTTAACATATATTGTAAAAAATTGCAATTACATTTACAATTTTGTTTATAAAAAATCCCTTTGTATTTCTATACATATTGCATATTAGCATTAAAAATTCGATATTTATTATTTTTTTCGGAAATATTTATATTTAAGTGTTGACAATGCAATATTGCGGTGCTATAATAATACCTATGATTTATGTAGGTTTAATAAGGATTGAATTTCAATTACGGACATTACTATAAACATTATATTATAAAGGAGAATGCATTATGAAAATTTACGAGAAAATCACTGACCTCATCGGCAGAACACCTATTATGAAACTCAATAATTACTCTGCTGCACAGGGACTTGACACACCTGTACTTGCAAAGCTCGAATATTTTAATCCTGCAGGAAGTGTTAAGGACAGAGTAGCAAAGGCTATGATTGATGACGCAGAGGAAAAGGGGTTACTTACTTCTGATTCTGTAATCATTGAGCCTACAAGTGGTAACACAGGTATCGGTCTTGCAGCTGTTGCTGCCGCAAGAGGATACAGAATTATCCTTACAATGCCTGAAACCATGAGCGTTGAACGCAGAAATCTCCTCAAGGCTTACGGTGCTGAGCTTGTTCTTACAGACGGTGCAAAGGGTATGAAAGGCGCTATTGCAAAGGCTGACGAACTTGCCAAGGAAATTCCGCACAGCTTTATTCCCGGACAGTTTGTAAATCAGGCAAACCCTGCCGCTCACTTTGCTACAACAGGCCCTGAGATTTGGGAAGATACAGACGGCAAGGTAGACATTTTTGTTGCAGGCGTTGGCACAGGCGGTACTGTAACAGGCGTTGGCAAATACCTCAAATCAAAAAATCCAAATGTAAAAATCGTTGCAGTTGAACCGGCTACCTCACCTGTTCTTTCAAAGGGTGTTGCAGGTCCTCACAAAATTCAGGGTATCGGCGCAGGCTTTGTTCCTGAAACACTTGATACTAATGTATATGACGAAATTTTCGCAGTAGAAAACGATGACGCATTTGCAACAGGCAAGGCAATCGCTCGTGCCGAGGGTGTACTCGTAGGTATTTCTTCAGGTGCGGCTGTATATGCGGCAACCGAGCTTGCTAAACGCCCTGAAAACAAGGGTAAGGTAATTGTAGCACTTCTTCCTGATACAGGCGACCGTTACCTCTCAACTCCGATGTTCTCAGATAAATAATTTAACATCTATCCCCTGTAATAAATTATTCAGGAATTTTTTAACAGACCACAAAGACGGAATTTTACTTCGGCTTTGTGGTCTGTTATTTTGGGCTTTTACAAAAGTTTTTGGGAGAAATTTATGCTTTAGCTGATTATCGTTCAGGCAACAAAGTAACGCAAAAGCTAAATTTTCAAAACTAAACTTTGTGCGTTAAAACATTATTTGCCTAAACAATAAAAAACTAATTAACAAACAAAGCCATCTTTGACTGATAAAATCAAAGATGGCTTTATAATTTTTTCTATAAACTTATATACTATTATATTACATAGTCATTGCCGATGCTCTCAGTCTGACGGTCAATAATGTCTTGAATAGTGATACTGTCAAGATACTTTGTAATAACCTCATTAAGTCCCTGCCATACAGGCAAAGTAATGCATTCCTCGCTCATAGGGCAGTTATTCGGAGTGTGGTCAAGACAAGCAACAGGAGCAAGGCTGCCCTCTGTAATGCGGAGAATCTCGCCTACCGTATATTGGTTAGGATTTCTTGCAAGGCGGTATCCACCCTGAAAGCCACGATTAGTAAGCAAAATATCAGCTTTATTTAAAATCGGCATAATCTGCTCAAGATACTTTTTAGAAATATTCTGACGAGCGGCAATATCCTTTAATGCAATGTAGCCGTCATTCTGGTGCATAGCCAGATCTATAAGCATTCGCAGTGCATATCTTCCCTTAGTAGAAATTTTCAAATTAACACCACCTTTTACTAAGTATTTGCAAAATTATAGCATTTATCTATAACACAATAATAACATATATTTAGTAGGTTTTCAAGGTGTTTTTTATCCGATTTCTTCTATTTTATATTTCATATAAGATTTTTTGCAAATTTTATGCTTTGAATTTGATAAATTTTGCTCTTAAAACCTACTAAACAAATATATTTTTAGAAATTTAAAAAATACTATTGACAAGAGTAAAATTATATGATAATATACAATCACATTAAACCTATGTAATTAGTAAGTTTTAGTAAAGGAGAATTCTAATGCTTATATTATTTGTAAACCTTTTAAGACAGAATTACCGATACGGACGAATGTGCAGTACCTCAGAATGTTGTTGCTGATGCAACAATTACTACTACTTTAACTTTTACTATAACATTATAACAAACTAAATTAATTATTGAAAGAGGTAACTAAAATGAGCACATTAAAAGATAGAAAATTACACTTTGAAACACTTCAGCTTCATGTAGGACAGGAATCAGCAGACCCGGTAACAGACGCAAGAGCTGTTCCGATTTACGCAACAACATCTTATGTATTCCACAACAGCCAGCACGCTGCCGATCGTTTTGCACTTAAAGATGCAGGCAACATTTACGGCAGACTTACAAACCCAACAGAAGATATTTTTGAGCAGAGAATTGCAGCTCTTGAGGGTGGTACAGCCGCTCTTGCAGTAGCATCAGGTGCAGCAGCAATTGCATATACAATTCAGGCTCTTGCTAAAGCAGGCGAAAACATTGTAGCAGCCAAGACAATTTACGGCGGCACATACAATCTTCTTGAGCACACACTTCCTGCTTACGGCATTACAACAACATTTGTAGACCCAGACGAGGAAGGCGCTTTTGAAAACGCTATTGACGAGAATACAAAGGCTCTCTACATTGAAACACTCGGCAATCCAAACGCTAACCTCATTGATATTGAGGCTCTCGCAAAGATTGCACACGCACACAACATTCCACTCGTTGTAGACAGCACATTTGCAACCCCTTACCTTGTAAGACCATTTGAGTACGGTGCAGACATTGTTGTTCACTCAGCTACAAAGTTCATCGGCGGTCACGGCACAGCTATCGGCGGTGTTATTATTGAGAGCGGTAAGTTTGACTGGGCTGCATCAGGTAAATTCCCACAGTTTGCAGAGCCAAACCCATCATACCACGGTGCTGTATTTACACAGGCTGCTCCGGGTGCTGCATTTGTAACATACATCAGAGCAATTCTTCTCCGTGACACAGGTGCTACAATCTCTCCATTCCACGCATTCATCTTCTTGCAGGGTCTTGAAACACTTTCACTCCGTGTTGAGCGTCATGTTGAGAACACAAAGAAAGTTCTTGAATTCCTTGTAAATCACCCACAGGTTGAGAGCGTAAACCACCCATCACTTCCAAACTCACCGTATAAGGCACTTTATGATAAGTACTTCCCTAACGGCGGCGGTTCAATCTTTACTTTTGAAATCAAGGGTACAGAGGAAGACGCTAAGAAGTTCATTGATAATCTCCAGGTATTCTCACTCCTTGCAAATGTAGCAGATGTTAAGTCACTTGCTATTCATCCCGCATCAACAACACACTCACAGCTTAACGAGCAGGAGCTTGCTGAGCAGGGCATTAAGCCAAACACAATTCGTCTTTCAATCGGTACTGAGCATATTGACGATATTCTCTTTGACTTACAGGAAGCATTTGAGGCTATTAAATAATCAAATCACATAATTCAAATATTTACGGACTGCATTTTATGTGCAGTCCGTATTTTGTTTATTACGGTTTAGTGCACAGTTTAAAGCAAAAGCACTAAAAACATAGTCAACGCAATGCGTTGACTATGAAATGAAGTGTATTTTCTTTTGTCGCTCTCGCAAAGGCTTTCGCCTATTTGTTCAATCCGCCAAACAGCAAGCTGTTTGGCTATCGTTAGATTGCGTTAGCAAAAAGTATTGTGGGCTTTGCCCACACTCACGACCTTTGAAAAGGTCGACCAAACTTTTATAATTAATTGGCAAATCAATTTGCTAAACCATAATCTACTCCAACTTTTAATAATATAATCTTTTATTTAATTAAAGCAAACTTATAAACCATTGGTCCCTCAAACTCATCAAAATCTGCCTTTTCCTTTTGCAACCATTCTAACAATGTAGAAGGCTTATAACCGTAAAATGTACAATCAGGATTAATATATCCATTACTAACCATACTATAGTTGTAAAAAGCTCCCGGTTCTATTGTCATTGTAGGGTTGTAAACATAAATTTTTCTAGGAGAAGTATTACTAAAACTTCTACGTTTTATAACCTCAACATTTTTTCCAAGGATTATTTTTGATAAACCAGTATTTGAAAAAGCACTAGTATCTATCTCTTTAACACTATCAGGGATTTTTACATAAGTTAAATTTTCACAACCAGATACAACACTGATAGGAATTTTTGTAATTGTGTCTGGGAATTTAATTTGTTTTAAATTACTATCACCATAAAAACATCTTTCGTGTAATGTAACATTATCAGATAAGAAAACGTATTGCAGACCTAAATTCAATTTAAAACTATCTCTGCCAACATCATAGTTAGACGGAATGAAAACTGAATTTAATGCAAGACCATAATAATCAGAAAAATAAAATTCACTATTAGTAGCAAAAGAAAATCCCAATGCACCTTTTTCGTACACTTTGCTACTACCTAAACGTGCACCCTGAACAGAAGAAGCAGCAGATTCAATACCATTTACAGTAACACCACCATCTGTTTTGGATGGAAACACAACATCTTTATTTTTAAGATCGTATGTACCAATAACCCTTAAACCGCTATCCCATCTATTTTTTACTGCAACATAATGATAGAGCCAAGTAGAATCTCTAAAATAAATTTCATTTCTTTTTTTTAAAATACTTTCATCATTTTCAATTAAATAACATCCCTTCATGGCTGTTAGCATATCTGATGTTAGATATTTTGAGTACGCTTTTCTATATTTTGCATCATTATCTTTAATCTCTTGTGTAATAACATCCGATTTTCCGTGCGAGATGTAGTTCTGAATATAAGTAACATCATTAACCGAAATCTGACCGTCAGTATTAAAATCGGCGCACAAAAAGTTAGACATATTAAAATCATTAATACCACCCGTAAGGTACTGCTGAACACAGGTAGCGTCATTAACATCTATTACGCCGTTTAGATTTGCATCGCCAACCTCCCGTTTCCTTTTTATATACTCATCTATAAAGACATTAAGGTCTGAATAATCAACCTTTCCGTCACCGTTTAAATCCGCAGTCTGCGCAAACACAGCGTCGGTACAGTCAGGTTTATATTGTTCATTAACATAATCATTAAGAGCGGCAACATCTTCAACATTTATTTTCCCGTCAAAATTCACATCGCCAAGCATATGGCTGTCAAGCTCATTTGCATTTGCAGTAAACATTGCCGAGCCTGTTGCAAGCACAGATGCCGCAAGAGCAACGCAACACATCTTTTTTACTTTCATAAATCTATACCTCTCAGCTATAAAATTTGTAATAATTATAGAATGTTTGTAAAATTTTGTCAATAGCACTATGTTAATTTACAGTATCTCTTTTCAATAATTGGGGTAAATTATGGTTTGTAAAATACTTTTATATTTTTTACAAAATACTCTGCTGCTCTAACTTTTGAAAAAATCAGCAAAACACAAAACCTGCGTTATACTCAACAACGCAGGTTTTGTTTATATATCGTAATTTTCAACTATCTGATCGCTTTCGAGGCTCTTTTTCACATCAATAATACGCTGATTTCTGCTCCCTCTGAACTTAAGCATCAGACTCTTTTCTTCAAGTATAAATCTGCCGTCTATAAGGTAGTCCGTCTGTTTGAGCAAATCCATCCATTCGGGATGTTTGTCTGCTCCCTCAAGCAATTTTTCGTATGTATAACCTGTATATGTAACCACATTATATCCGTTTTCGTGTGCAAGTCTGCCAAGCTCTGCAAATGCCTCTGCCTGACAAAACGGTTCGCCGCCCGAAAAAGTAAGTCCCTGCAAGAGCGGAAGTGACTTTGCGACATTGATTATCTTCTCAACCTTGCCGTCAAAGCCGCCGTCAAAGTCCCACGTTTTTTCGTTGTGGCAGCCCTCGCAGTGATGCGGACAACCCTGGCAAAAAACTGTAAGTCTGAAACCCGGGCCGTCAACTATGCTGTTTTTTATAACTCCTGAAAGTCTTATAATATCTTTACTCATAATTATGCTGTAATATCATCGGAAAAATCTTCCATACCGCAACATTCGGAAACAGAGTGCTTTACCCTATCTCTTACCTCGGCTGCCTTTGCGTTGTTAAAACGCTCTGTTGTACCTACAAGGTAGCCTGTAATTCTGCGGATACGCTCAAATCCCTGACCGTTCTTAGTTTCTTTTCTGCCGCACTGTGGGCAATAATCACCGATAATACCTGTATGTCCGCAAACAGGGTCACGGTCAACGGGGTGGTTGATTGCACCGTAGCCGATTCCGCTCTCTTTCATACAACGGATAACAGCCTCGAATGCGTCAATGTTCTGTGACGGATCACCGTCAAGCTCAATGTATGAAATGTGACCGCCGTTTGTAAGGTTGTGGTACGGAGCCTCAATCTTAATCTTATCAAATGCGGAAATATTGTAATAAACAGGTACATGGAAAGAGTTTGTATAATACTCTCTGTCTGTAACACCCGGAATAATTCCGAAACGCTTTTTATCAATTCTTACAAATCTGCCCGATAATCCCTCGGCAGGAGTACCGATAACACCGAAGTTAAGTTTGTACTTCTCGGTAGCCTCGTTCATCTTCTTTCTCATATAGCCGACAATTTCAAGACCGAGCTTTTGTGAAGTTTCGCTCTCGCCGTGATGTTTGCCTGTAAGAACCACAAGGCACTCGGCAAGACCGATAAAGCCGATTGTGAGTGAGCCGTGCTTTAAAACATCTCTTACAGAATCGTTAGGAGTAAGCTTGTCGCTGTCAAGCCAAATACCCTGACCCATAAGGAAAGGATAGTTTCTTACCAACTTCTGACACTGAATTTCAAAACGCTCAAGGAGCTGACCTACAACGAGATCGCACATTCTGTCAAGCTGTTCAAAGAAGAAGTCAATATTTTTATTTGAAAGAATTGCAAGTCTTGGAAGGTTAATTGAAGTAAAGCTAAGGTTTCCTCTGCCGTATGTAATCTCTCTGTCAGGATCGTAAACATTGCCCATAACTCTTGTACGACAGCCCATATACGCAACCTCTGTTTCAGGATGACCGGGCTTGTAATATTGGAGATTGTACGGTGCGTCGATAAATGAGAAGTTAGGGAAAAGTCTTTTTGCGGAAACTCTCATTGAGAGCTTGTACAAATCGTAGTTCTTATCCTCAGGGTTGTAGTTTATACCCTCTTTTACCTTGAAAATCTGAATTGGGAAAATAGGTGTTTCACCGTTGCCAAGACCTCTTTCGGTAGCATAAAGAAGATTCTTCATAACAAGTCTGCCCTCAGGAGATGTGTCTGTACCGTAGTTAAGCGAGCTGAACGGAATCTGTGCGCCTGCTCTTGAATGCATTGTGTTAAGGTTATGGATAAGTGCCTCCATAGCCTGGAAAGTAGCCTTATCTGTTTCAGCCTCGGCATGTTTAAACGCAAAACGCTGAATTTTCTCGGCAACTCTGTCTTCAAACTTTTCTTTAAGAAGTGCAAGCTCCTCCTTTTTATAATTAGGAGTCTGATTTTCGAGTGTCGGCCATTCGCCGCTTGCCTCCTCTGCCTTTTCGCAGATTTCTTTTACTACAGCGTCAGGATCTTCGGCATCTGTCAAAAGTTCAATTGCTCTTTCAAGATTGATTCTGTAACGCTTTCTGTATGTTTTCTTAACGCCCGGAGCCATTGAGTAATCAAAGTTAGGCACACTCTGACCGCCGTGCTGGTCATTCTGGTTAGACTGAATTGCAATGCAGGCAAGTGCCGAATATGATGCAATGTCATTAGGCTCTCTTAAATAGCCATGACCTGTTGAAAAACCGCCCTTAAAAAGGCTTACAAGGTCAATCTGGCAACAAGTTGTGGTAAGTGTAAAGAAATCAAGGTCATGAATATGAATGTCGCCGTCACGATGAGCCTTAGAATACTTAGGGTCAAGAATATACATCTCGTTAAACTGCTTAGCACCCTCTGAGCCGTATTTGAGCATTGTGCCCATTGCGGTGTCGCCGTCAATGTTTGCATTCTCTCTCTTTACATCGTTATCTTTTGCTGATTTAAAAGTAAGGTCCTCATAAATCTTCATCAGCTTTGTGTTCATTTCACGAACTCTTGTACGCTCGGCACGATAAAGGATATATTCCTTGGCTGTTCTTGCGTGTCCGTTTTCAATAAGTACCTTTTCTACTGCGTCCTGAACCTGCTCAACAGTAGGAGCTTTATCTCCACATTTTTTCTCAAGTAAATCGGCTACCTGTAACGAAAGAGCCTTTGCGGCGTCATAATCATTGCCGCCGATTGCCTGTGCAGCCTTATAAATGGCTTGTGTTATTTTTTCTGTGTCAAAATTCGCTTCTCGTCCGTCACGCTTAATAATTGTAGTTATCATTTTTGTTCCTCCCGTATTCATCATTCATATATTTAACTATATTTAGTATTAATTTAAAAAGTTTTACTATATGTTGTGGTATGTGTGTTACCGAACACAAGTCTTATTCTATCATAAACAGGCATTTAATTCAACCGTCAAACTGACAAAAACAGATTTTATTATTTGTTTAATTTGAGCAATTTTTCGGGAATAATTGCAAATTAGAATATTACAAAAATTTTCTATAATATGTGACGGTTTGCTGTTGCCACCACAATATATTGTATATTGTCTTAGTTATCAAATACTGACAATCAATCCAAATAAAAAGCAATCAAGCGATTTTCAAAACTCACTTGATTGCTTTAATAATAATTATAATCGCCCTATGGCTTACAGCTTAAAACTTCCGCCACCCTCAAGGCAGATTTTATCTATATGTATTATAGGGATAATTTTTGCATCAATCTGCGCTATTTTTTCCTTTACCGCACTCAGTGCCTCAGCCTCTTTGAGCTTGCACTCGGGCGGAACTACAAGGTCAAACAGTACTCGCTGATATTCCTCGCCTTTTACAATTCTAAAATCGTGCAGACTTAGTGCGCCGTCAATATCTGCCAGCGACTCGCTGATTTTTTCTTTTAATTCAATCGTATATTCGTCCGATACGGCAATCGGGTCCATATGAATTGTTACCACGCAATTATACTTTGACTGAATTTTTCTTTCAAGCCTGTCGATTACATCGTGAGCTTTCATAATATCCACATCATACGGAACTTCTGCGTGAAACGAAACTATACATCTGCCGGGGCCGTAATCGTGAATAAGCAAATCGTGAATACCTGTAATAAGCTCGGTAGAAAGTACGGTTTCTCTTATTTCATCAATAAATTCGGGATCGGGAGTATTGCCGAGCAACGGTGAAAGGCTCTCTTTAAAGGTGCTTATGCCTGTATATAAAATAAAGCCTGCAACGGCACAGCCGAGCCAGCCGTCAATATTCACACCTGTTACGGCAGAAATTCCCAAGCCGATGAGGACAACCGAGGTTGCAATGCAGTCGGTGAGTGAATCCATTGCCGTAGCTTTCAGAGTGGCTGATGAAATCTTCTTTGACATTGCCCTGTTAAAGAAAAACATCCATAATTTTACACATATTGAGCCAATTAGAATACAGATTGACAGCAGGGTTATAGCGGTAGTTTCATCAGGAGTGAATATCTTTTTAATCGAGGATTTTAAAAGCTCTGCACCCACAAGGATAATTGCACACGATATTCCCAAACCCGCCACATATTCATATCTGCCGTGACCGTAGGGATGTTCTTCATCGGCAGGTCTGTTGGCAAGTTTAAATCCCAAGAATGTTACAACCGAACTGCCTGCATCAGACAAGTTATTGAATGCGTCTGCCGTTACCGAAATTGAGGCGGTGAGTATTCCCGACAAAAGCTTTGCGCCAAACAGAACAAGGTTAAAAATTATTCCGACAACACCCGAAAAATTACCGCAAGCCGTACGAACCTGCGGATTTTTTATGTCATCATAATTTTTTATAAACTTTGAAAGCACTAAATCCAACAAATAAAAACACCACTTAACAAATAAAATACACCACAAATTGGCATTAACAATAATTTAGCACAGCACATCAAAGTTAGTCAAGAGAAACAAATCCCATCGCAGGAAAAATCTGCAATGGGATTAAGATTTTTTATTTATTCAGCGTCTGGCTTAGCTTTTTCTATTATTTTCTGAGCAACATTGGCAGGTGCGTCCTCGTATCTTGCAAATGCAAATTCGTAACTGCCTCTGCCCTGAGTTACCTGGCGAAGATAGGTAGCAAAATCGTCCATCTCTGCCATTGGAACTTCGCCCTCTACAATCTGCATACCGCTGTCCTCTGCAGGTGTCATACCGAGAACTCTGCCTCTGCGCTTGTTTACTTCACCCATTACATCACCCATATTTGAATCCGGCAATGTAACCTTAAGCGAACCGATAGGCTCAAGAAGTGTAGGAGATGCGTTTGGAATACCGTTTTTATATGCCATACTTGCGGCAGTTTTAAACGACATTTCAGATGAATCAACAGGGTGATATGAGCCGTCATAAAGAGTTGCTCTGATACCAACCATTGGATAGCCTGCAAGCACACCCTTTTTAATTGAGTCACGCAAGCCTTTTTCTACTGCCGGGAAGAAGTTTTTAGGAACAGCGCCGCCTACTACTCTCTCGGCAAATTCAAGCCCCTCGCTCTCGCAAGGCTCAAACTCAATCCATACATCGCCAAACTGACCATGACCGCCCGACTGCTTTTTATATCTGCCCTGAGCCGATACCTTTTTCCTGATAGTTTCACGATATGCGATTTTCTGCTTTTTGAGAACTGCGTCTACATTGAATTTTGACTTCAACTTTGAAATCACAACATCAAGGTGCTGTTCGCCAAGTCCCGAAATAAGCATTTCATGTGTTTCGTGATTTGTTACATACTTAATAGTAGGGTCTTCCTCGCTGAGCTTTGCCAGTCCCTGCGCAACCTTGTCTTCATCACCCTTTGTGGCAGGATAAATAGCCATTGTGTATGAAGATACAGGATAGTCAATGCCGTCAAGCACTACCTTTCTGAGCGGCGAGCAAAGTGTGTCGCCTGTTTTTACTGACGCAAGCTTCGGAATAGCGCCAATGTCGCCTGCGCCTATATAATCGGTTTCAACCTGTTTTTTGCCTTTTACTGTAAGAACCTTGCCGATTCTCTCCTGAGTGCCTGTTCTCATATTTACAAGCGGAGTATCTGCACTTACCTTGCCCGATACCACCTTTACATATGACAGCTTACCTACAAACGGATCAACAACTGTCTTAAATACAACAGCGGCTGCCGCTGCATTTTCATTAACGCTGATTTCAACAGGCTCTCCGTCAACATCAACTGCAATTTCTTCGCCCTTATCGGCAGCAGTAGGAGCAAGCCATACAAGGCTGTTCAAAAGCTGATCAAAAGCAAAGGTATTGTGCGCATCACCGCAGAATACAGGGCAAATTGTACCGTCTTTAACACCCTTGCTTACGCCGAGGATAATTTCTTCAGGAGTAAACTCCTCGCCCATAATAAATTTGTCGAGCAGCTCCTCGCTTGTTTCTGCAACAGCCTCTTTAATAGCCTCACGCAAGCCCTCAAGTCTGTCGCCCATATCAGGGAGCGGAGTCTGAACCACAGAACCGTCTGTATCATACTTGTAAGCCTTATAATCAAAAAGGTTTACATATGTATTTGCCTGACCGTCTACAATGTACGGTACAACAACAGGACAAACGGTAGGGCCGAATGTAGCCTTTAAACTCTCGAATACACGGTAGAATCTGGCGCTTTCGTCACAAAGACCGTTTACAAAGAAAATCTTTGTAAGTCCTGCCTTGGTGGCGGCCTTAACAGCCTTTTCAGTGCCGACATTTACACCGTCTTTGCCCGATACAACAATAAGAGCCGAATCAGCGGCACGCATACCCTCTGCTACACCGCCCTCAAAGTCGAACAGACCGGGAGTATCTATAATATTTATCTTGGTATTTTTCCATTCAATAGGAGCAACCGAAGTTAAGATTGAAGTCTGGCGCTTGATTTCCTCGCTGTCATAATCAAGAACGGTATTACCGTCTGCAATATTACCAAGTCTTTCAGATGCCTTTGCAAGATATATCATACTCTCGGCAACAGATGTTTTACCGCATCCGCCGTGACCTGCAAGGGCAATGTTTAATATTTTTTTAGCGTTGTACTGTTTCAAAAGAAACACTCCTTTCGGGATATATATTCAAATCTTAAGCGTTTTCGACAATTAGTAATCAACTTACTTGTCAATTATAGCATATTTGTATAAAGCTTACAATAGAAATTTGACGATAAGTCAAAAAATTAACTCCTTGCCTAATAAGACAAGGAGTTAATTGTGCAAATTGCTTATTTTATAAAAATCAAATGTTTAAAACATAAAAATCCAAAAGGTTTTTTGTGCAATTACACCAAGCGTTAATTACTCAAGAACAGCACCCTGAGCGCCTGAAGTTACGAGCTTTGCGTAACGAGCAAGGTAGCCTGTTGTAATCTTAGGCTGACGAGGTTTCCATTCGGCCTTACGCTTTGCCATTTCTTCGTCAGAAACAAGGAGATTGATTGTATTTGCGTTGATGTCGATTTCGATTGTATCGCCCTCATGAACAAGTGCGATAGGGCCGCCTACTGCTGCCTCAGGTGAAATATGACCGATTGCAGCGCCTCTTGTAGCGCCAGAAAAACGACCGTCTGTAATAAGTGCAACGCAATGACCAAGACCGCTGCCCATGATAGCAGAGGTAGGATTGAGCATTTCTCTCATACCCGGGCCACCCTTAGGGCCTTCGTAACGAATAACAACAACATCGCCGGGGTTAATCTTGCCTGCGTGAATTGCCTCGATAGCGTCTTCTTCACACTCAAATACTCTTGCATTGCCCTTGTGCTGTAACATTTCGGGAGCAACGGCACTTCTCTTAACTACGCAGCCGTCAGGAGCAAGATTACCCTTAAGAACGGCGATACCGCCTGATGTGCTGTACGGATTTGTTACAGGACGGATAATATCTGTATCCTTAATCTCGCAGCCTTCAATGTTCTCGGCAACTGTCTTGCCTGTTGCAGTAATAAGGTCTGTGTTAAGGAGATTGAGTTTTGTAAGTTCGTTCATAACAGCGTAAACACCGCCTGCCTCGTTGAGGTCTTCCATATATGTATGACCTGCAGGAGCAAGGTGACAAAGGTTAGGTGTCTTTGCGCTGATTTCATTTGCAATATCAAGGTTAAGTTTAACGCCTGCCTCTTTAGCGATAGCAGGGAGATGGAGCATTGTATTTGTTGAACAACCGAGAGCCATATCAACTGTAAGAGCATTCATAAATGCCTTTTCTGTCATAATGTCGAGTGGGCGAATATTCTTTTCGAGAAGCTCCATAACCTTCATACCTGCGTGCTTAGCAAGTTTGATTCTCTCTGAATATACGGCAGGAATTGTACCGTTGCCCTGTAAACCCATACCGATAGCCTCAGTAAGGCAGTTCATACTGTTAGCTGTATACATACCTGAGCAAGAACCGCAAGACGGACAAGCCTTGTTTTCAAACTCGCAAAGCTCTTCGGCAGAAATCTTGTTTGCAGTGTAAGCGCCAACAGCCTCAAACATACTTGAAAGGCTTGTTTTTTTGCCCTTAACATGACCTGCGAGCATTGGACCGCCGCTGACAAATACAGTAGGAACATTAATTCTTGCGGCAGCCATTAAAAGACCCGGAACATTCTTGTCGCAGTTAGGAACCATAACAAGAGCGTCAAAAGCATGAGCCTTAGCCATAGCCTCTGTTGAGTCGGCGATAAGCTCACGGGTAACAAGTGAATACTTCATACCCTCGTGACCCATAGCAATACCGTCACAAACAGCAATTGCAGGGAAAACAATAGGAACACCGCCTGCAAGAGCAACACCCTGCTTTACAGCGTCAACAATCTTGTCTATATTCATATGACCCGGAACGATATCGTTCTTTGAGCTGACAATACCGATAAGAGGTTTTTTCATTTCTTCTTCAGTAAGACCGAGTGCGTTCAGAAGTGAGCGCTGCGGTGCGGCATTAACGCCAACCTTAATTACATCACTTTTCATTTTATTATCCTCACTTTATAATTGTTAATAAACCGATGCAAATGCACCGATTTACCTCTATAAACTTTATTCTAAACAACAGGTGTGAAAACTGTTTAGTAACTATAATCTTAGCACAATAGGTGCATAAAATCAAGTTAGTAAGTAATATTTCCTGTATTTTATATCAGTATGTTTATATTTATATACAAGTCTTTTAATAAAAAATAAATCCGTTTAATTAAGTTTTAGAATATTCCTCAATCCAAAACCTGTTCCATACCGTATTTCTGAATTTTCAAACCGCATTTATCATAGAACTTTTTAGCCGACTCGTTGCACTCCCAAACATTCAGCGTAAGGTTATGACAGCCGTTTTTCTTGGCAACATCAAGCACAAAATCATATAGCTTAGTGCCGACTTTCCGGCCCCTTGATTTTTCAGAAACGCATAAATCATCAATATAAAAGCTCACATAATTGCTCGACTTTGTGCAATGTCTTTGATAAACGCAAAAAGCATAACCTAAAATAACTCCGTCATCATCGGCAACATAAACAGGCTTTTCATCATCTGCCAAAATCTCTTTTAGTTCCTCGGTCGTATATTTTTTTGCACCGGGAATAAATAAATCAGGTCTTTTGTCAGAGTGTACCTTATGCACCTGATAAAGCAGGTTTTCAATCTGCACAATATCCTTTTCCTCTGCCCTTCTTATATTCATAACTTTCTCTCCGAAAAATCAATATTTTTGCAATAAAATATAAATTAATTATACTACTTTTTTCATTGGTATGCAATAAAATTTACTTTTTAATGCGGTAGTCTTTTTCAGTCATTTCTAATTCAAAAATATCCCATACTTCACCGTAAAAACTAAATTGACTTTTACTTTGACTTTCAATATTTTTAAATCCAACTGAGTTATAGCAATTATAAGCAGAGGCATTATTTTCAAAAACGCCAAGAGTAACCTTGTCAGCTTTCAATATTTCAAAAGAATACTTTAATGCAAGATTTAGCATTTCCTTTCCATAACCTAAGCCTCGTTTTGTATCATCCACAATCACAAAGCCAAACCTTAATGCTGTTCGCTTTTCGTCTGTAAATCTTAATATAAGATGACCTACAACATCGTTATTCTCCATAAATGTCATAGGATAAAAATTATCTTCATCGCCGCAATCACCATTGTCTGCAAAGTATTTACTGTTCATATCTTCGGCAGTGATTGGATATGATTGCCACCTGTCAGAACACCATTTTCTAAAACTGATTTCGTCCTTACACCAATTCACAATAAATTTAGCATCACATTTTTTGTATGGTCTTAACCATAGTTTTGTCTGCATATCTTTTTTTCCTCCAAAAGTATATTAAACATTCAGACAAAAGAAAATGCCCCAAGCAAAACGCTTAGGGCGAATAAAATCCGTGGTACCACCTAAATTCAGAAATAAAATTTCTGCACTCAAACAATGCGGGATAAAATATCCGATATTGCCTCCCTTATAACGGTGGGAACTGCCGTTGAAGCCTACTAAATAAAAATTGTTCGGTTCAAAGCTCAAAGGCTACCTTCCTTACTTTTGTCACAAGAATTTTCACCGACCATTCCCTCTCTGCAGAGTCAAAAAGTAAGTACTCCTCCTTATCAATGCTTTTGTCTAAATATTATCAGTATATTAACATTGCAAAAATAATATGTCAATACATTTTTTCATTTTTCGTAAAAATTCAAAATATCTTTGTAAATATCCGATTTATTTTTCTCGTTAAGAATTTCGTGACGATTGTTTTTATACAGTTTTTGGCTGATGTTTGCATAGCCGAGTTCTTTTAAGAAAACTATAAGTGCGTTAAATTTCTTTTTAGACTGAATAACGGGGTCGTTTTCACCTGCTATTACAAAAATCGGTAATCTTTTATTATAAACTTCCCAATCATCCGAATCAAATGCGCTTAATTGCAGTTTAAACAGATTTATAAAACCGTTTGTGGTAAATACGAAACCGCAAAGCTCGTCCTCATTATACGCTCTGACATTGTCTTTATTTTCCGTTATCCAAGAATTAGGTTCGGCATTCTTTTCGTTGTATCCGATAAAAGTTCCGTTGTTCAGCAATTTATTGGGCGCCTGCTCTTTGTAAAAGGGTTTTAAAATTTTTGAAAGAAAAAGCCCAAAACTTGCATTGCTGTTATGGGTAGGCGGGCCGCAAAGAACGATTTTGTCAATTTCCTTTTCATACTTTTTCATATAATTTCGTGCAACAAGTGTGCCCATACTGTGGCTGAAAATATAAAGCGGTAAATTAGGATAATTATTTTTTATATACTCGGTAACAGCGTGCATATCGTCAATAATTGCGCTGATGTCTTCCGTATAAAAATTGCCGAATTCTCCCTCGTTTATCACACTTGCGCCGTGACCTCTGTGGTCGTGAATAACGCATACATAGCCGTTATCATTAAGGTAATTCATAAATTCAAAATATCTTTCCTTATGCTCGCACATTCCATGAGAAAATTGTACTATTGCCTTTGGCATACCCTTAGGCTCGGATACCGCAACTTCAAGCATTAAATTATCAAACGGAGATTTTATTTTTTCAATTCTCATTTACAAATCCCTTTCACATAAATAAATTTTACATAGTATAAACCTCTTGACAGCAAAAAGTCAAGAGGTTTATGGGGTATTTTTTATTATGAAAATTTACAAAATATCAGATTTGTTCATCAATCAGCTTTAAAAGTACAGTTTTTGCGTCTGCAAGCACCTTTGCCGAATAATTGTCGCCCTCTGCAATACGCTTTTTAATTCCTGTAACACAGCTTAACGCAATCGTAAGCTTTGAGTATCCCATTTCCGCAATATCATCGGGATAATATTTTAACATTCTTAAAAATGCGTCGGGTGCTACATAATAATTTTCGCTGTTGTCGGTTGCCAGTATAAATGCTCGTTTGTAGAGTGCGTGTGAAAAATCAAGATTTTGTGGCAAGTCGCCGTATCTATACATATCGCCAAGCTTATAAACAGCCGCAATATCTCCGAGAATAGCCGCCTTTTCCCAACACTCTCTTGCTTTATCTTTGTCAACAGGAATACTTCTGCCGTAATAGTAACAGTAGCCGAGATTGCTGAGTGCGGTAATATTTCCCATATCGGCTGATTTTTTATAAAGCCTTATTGCGGTTTCGTAATCTCCTCTTTGGTAAGCATCTGCACCCTCATTGAGATAAATCTTGTCTTGAGTAAGTTCCTCATAAACTTCATCATCAAAGTTAAATTCGTCTTCATTATAATCGTTTTTCATAGCTTTTGTCCTTTCTTTAAATATTATTTTCAAAAAGATTTCTGTGCTCTTTGAAAAATTCATAGTAAATCCTTGTGTTTTCAAGCTCCCACCAATTTTTTATTTCTATGGGAATTGAATCTAAATCGTAAATTTTGGTATTATCCATAGCGAGCAAGAACGGAGAATGTGTAGCTATTATAAATTGACAGCCGCAATAATGCGACATTTCTTCAAGCATTTTTACAAGTTTCAACTGCATTTTTGCCGACATACTGTTTTCCGGCTCATCAAGGCAATACAGCTTATCGTTTTTTAGCTTAGTTTCAAAATATTTCAAAGCGGTTTCGCCGTTGCTATAAAGTTGGGTTTCCTTTCCTGCTGTTCTTTCAATAAACTTTCTGCGTGACACCGATTTCCTGCGTGACATAACCTGCATTTTAAACTGCTCGTAATCGTCCATTCCGCTGAATCTTATACTTTTGCCATACTTTAAAGCACCGTACTCATCACGGGCAATGTCCTTTTTCTCGAAAATTTCGTCATTATTTGTACGAATAGTGAGCATATAATCAAAAATATCATCGCTTGTTATAATACGACTGCCGTCAGGTATTTTGTGCTTGAACCCCTCATCATCGTAGCCGAGAGAATACTCACAATTTTTTACATATTCATCAAATAATTCGCTTGAATTAAACGGAGCAATGCGGTTTAGCTCAAGTTTTTGAGCAATAAGATTTAAAAGTGTGCTTTTTCCCGAACCGTTGCCGCCGTAAAAAATTGTTATATTTTTAAACGAAATCTCATAAAGTTCACGATTTCCGAACATTCTGCAAGGGTATGTGTTATCTATATAACCGTAAATGCCGCCGTTGCGTTCACATTGTTTTTGAATCATCGGTTCTTCAAAATCAATCGGTAATGTAAAAGTATCTAAATACATCAAAGGTCACCTGCCGTTCGTAATTTATATGTTTTAATAATAACATATAAGGTGTACCAAAAACAGTACTCTGCAAAAATTTTTGGTCAAATACAAACAGCTTTTTAAGAAATACATAATACATATCTCAAAAAGCTGTTTTTTAGTAAAGTTATTAACTTAATTCATTTCCGGCGGAATCAAGAAAAACATACTGTGACGGAATTGACGGATAATAAAACACATAAGGAACTTCTTTTACTTTTTCTTCATAAATACCGTTTTTCCCTGTAATTTTAACCGACGCACAATCGGAATTATTTACTACAAATGAATATCCGCCGTTCCAATTAAGGATAGCGATATTATCCGTTTCGCCATTCATAGGTTTATAAGTTCTGACAAACGAATATTTATCATCGCCTTTTACTTCTACTTCCATCGGGAGATAATAATGTGCCTGATATTCATTGCCTGAAATAAACCAAGCCAAAGCCTTATTATCGGCAACACTCATTCCAGCATATTGTATATCCGTTGTTTCAAAATCCGAAACAGGCATTTCCTTTCGGGCTTTTTCTGTAAGTTCATCTGTTCCGTTATATATCTTTGTACAGCCCGTAAGACTTACGCAAAACAAAACCGTTAAAATCAAAACCGGTTTCCAATATTTTTTGTTTTTCATACAATATGTACTCATTTCCATATCCCCATTCATATAATTTGAATTTATTAAACTATTTTCATATATAAAAGAGGATACGGATTTCCCTCTTCATCATAATCGGTTCTTTTATATGTTACAAATTCCATATGTTTATAAAATCCTACCGCCTGTGGATTTTGTTCATTGGCGGTAACTTCTTTTATACCGAATTTTTCAATACCGTATTTCAAAAGTTGCTTGCCAATACCTTTTCCTCTTTCCGCCGAACAAATAAACAACATTTCAAGCCTATTGTTTTCAGTCCTCATAAATGCGATAATTTTATTAAATTCATTTTCGGCAATAATTAAATGCTCAACCTTACTCAAAGCCTGCGGAACATATTTTTTTAATTTGCTTTTACCTCTGTATCAGATAAAAAATGATGCATAGCTCGAACAGAGTTTTCCAAAACATTTAACAGATTTTCCGATAACTGCGGTGTTCTTCAGCCGCTTCATATATCTTCATATCAATACACTTATTTAATTTAGTGTTTTTTATATTATAACATTTTATATGTTAAAGTCAATTCAAATAAAAAGCCTTTGAGAAAAGGATTTCTCCTCTCTCAAAGGGTTTGGCAAACTGGAAGTTGTTTATTAAACCTTTTTAACCTTAACCAACAACATCATAGGTCTACGCATTTCATTACACATTCCCGGCATACCCATCATATCTGCCGGAGGCATTGCTTCCTCAATAGCCTCAATTTGAAAACCACATTTTATAAGTGGATTCAATATCTGCGTTAATGTGTGGTGCTGTTTAATTACTCGTTGACCAAGAAAATTGGTTTCTCTTTCGCCTGTGTAATAGTAATTGTCGATTGGCCAATATTTAGGTTTCCCATTTTCATCATAAATCCAATCCTCATTAACACCTGCGGTGAAAGTCGGATGTTCAATATTGAATAGGAAATACCCACCTACTTTTAATGTGCAATACACCTTTTGATAAACATTAGCTAAATTTTCGATATAGTGCAGTACCAGGTTAGAAACAACTAGGTCATAAGTATTTTCAGGATAAATGTATTCTTCAACACCGCAAACTTTATACTTGATTTTGTCATCAGAGTTATCAGCTACTGCTTTTGCAATCATTTTTTGACTACTATCAATACCAAGAATTTCAGCAGCTCCCATTTGTGCGGCATATTTGCAATGCCAACCGTAACCACATCCTAAATCCAAAACTTTTTTTCCCTGTAATTTAGGGAATAACGGTTGCAACTGATGCCACTCTCCAGCAGCTTTCAGACCATATTTGCTTCTTCCCATTTCCGCATATGCGGCAAAAAATTCACTATTATCGTAAATATTTCTCATTGATAATTACCTCCACAACTTCAAATTTTCATGTGTTCGACAAACTGGAATTTGTAATTACATTCCATACATATTGGCATTTTTTACAATTACTTTATCGCCTTTTTCTAATTGTTCCTTGGAAATTCCTCGTAACCCAAGTCCAACATGCTCTGTTTTATATCCACAACCATTTGCTTTTCGTTCTTTTGTATGTACATCGACAGTAGTAATTCTGGATTCTAAGATATCTCCATTTGCTTTATAAATACACGCATTTTCCCCTTCTCTGCACATCCCTATTAATATGTTTCCTGTGGCAACTGTTCCAACCCCCATAATTGTAAATGCATCATCAAT